>Ga0335082_10002076_pt1 | contig 21541 bp, 20 predicted proteins | sample Lox_Sample_41_FD_206718 | JGI IMG/M metagenome (GOLD analysis project Ga0335082, IMG submission 206718) | Soil microbial communities from Loxahatchee National Wildlife Refuge, Florida, United States - Lox_Sample_4.1 | ecosystem: Environmental > Terrestrial > Soil > Wetlands | place: USA...
ATGTCTTATCGAAAGTGACTGAGGACATGACGAAAGCCGAGCTGATGCTCCCTGTAGCAGCGGCTTGGCTGCCTGTGCTTGCCGGCGGACTGACGGGGTTTATTGCTTTGTTGTACCAGGAGGACGGGTGATGGCGGGGCCCGTTCGCGCTCGTCCATCTGTGCCACGGCCGCACCGTGGCATCGCAAGAGTAATTGCCGTCCTCGCCGTGCTGGCTTGCGGCAACGCAATTGCGCTCGCGCCGGCCTTTGCCCAACAAGTCTTTACATTTCCGCCAGCTGCGCCGCCGAAGCCGAAATCCGCGATCACCACCGCTCGGGAAAATGCCGCACAGCAGCAGATGCTCGTGAAAGCGGACGAGATCGACTACGACTACGCCAATCACCGCGTCTCCGCAGTCGGCAACGTGCAGATCTACTATCGCAATTCGACGCTCGAAGCCGACAAGGTGATCTACGACCAGAACAACAAGCGGCTGCATGCCGAAGGCAATGTGCGCCTCACCGACGCCGACGGCCGGGTCACCTACGGCGCGATCATGGATCTTTCGGACGATTATCGCGACGGGTTCGTCGATTCACTGCGTCTGGATTCACCCGATCAGACCCGCATGGCGGCGGCGCGCGCCGAGCGATCGAAAGGCAACACCACGGTCTTTCACAGCGGCGTCTACACTGCCTGCGCGCCGTGCAAGGACGATCCGAGGAAACCGCCGCTGTGGCAAGTGAAAGCCGCGCGTATCATTCACGATCAGGGCGAGAAGATGCTTTATTTCGAGGACGCGCGCCTCGAATTTTTCGGCCAACCGCTCGCCTATCTGCCGTTCTTCTCGGCGCCCGATCCGACGGTGAAACGCAAGACCGGCGTGCTGACTCCGATCATAACGTCAAGCAACATCTACGGGCAGGCGATCGAGGTGCCCTACTATTGGGCGCTGGCGCCGGATTACGACGCCACATTCTCGCCGATGATCACCACCAAGCAGGGCCCGCTGCTACAGGGTGAATACCGCCAACGCCTGCTCACCGGCGCCTACTCGATCCGCGCCTCAGGCATCTACCAGCTCGATCGCGGCTATTTCGCTAACGCCACGCCCGGTGTGACGGCCCCCGGCGACCGCAACTTCCGCGGCAGCGTGGAGAGCGAAGGCAAGTTTGCCATCAACGACAAATGGGTCTGGGGTTGGGATGGCGTCCTTCTGACCGACAAAACGTATCTCTCGGACTACAACCCGCGCCTGTCGGCCTATCATTTCACCGACACCCTCGGCGCTGCCGCCAATTCCGGAATTTCGCAACTCTATCTCGCCGGCAAAGGCGACCGCAGTTATTTCGACGTCCGTTCGATCTATTATTATGGCTTCTCCACCGCCGACGTACAGACCCAGATTCCTGTCATTCATCCGGTGCTGGATTACGACTACACATTCAATCACCCGATTGTGGGCGGCGAGCTTGGCTACAACATCAACTTCACCAGCCTGACGCGCAACCAAGCCGAGTTCGATGCCGTTACTCAGACGGCGCTCAACGCCGGCACCTGCGCCAACCCCATGCTGGTCAATCCGAGCAGTTGCCTCCTGCGCGGCATTCCCGGCACCTACAGCCGCGTCTCGGCCGACATGCATTGGCGTCGCACGTTCACCGATTCGCTCGGCCAGCAGTTCACGCCGTTCGCATCGGTGCGCGCGGACGCGGCGTCGATGCAGATCGACAACAACACGGGCGTGTCCAATTACATCGCGACGGGCGACTCCAATCTGGTTCGCGGCATGCCGACGGTCGGTGTCGAATATCGCTACCCCTTCATCAACGTGCAATCCTGGGGCACGCAGACCGTCGAGCCGATTGCGCAGATCATTGCACGCCCGACCGAGCAGCAGGTCAACAGGTGGCCGAACGAAGACGCGCAAAGCTTGATCTTCGACGACACCAACCTGTTCAAGGTCGACAAGTTCTCCGGTTACGACCGCGTGGAGGGCGGCGGCCGCGCCAACTACGGCATTTCCTATACCGCGCAGTTCAACCGCGGCGGCGCCTTCAACGCGCTGTTAGGCCAGTCGTACAGCCTGTGGGACAATTCGTTCTCGCAGGGCGGTATTTCCAACACCGGCCTCGACAGCGGGCTCGACACCACCCGCTCCGACTACGTGGCGCGCGCCTCGTTCCAACCCAACGCGACTTACAAATTTACCTCGCGCTTCCGCCTCGACAACGACACCTTCACGGTCAAGCGGACCGAACTCGAGGCTACCGCGAATTTCGATCGCTGGATGGTCAGCCTCATGTATGGCGACTACGCCGCCCAGCCCCAGATCGGCTTCCTCAGTCGCCGCCAGGGCGTGCTCGGTTCGGGCTCGGTCAAGCTTGACGCCAATTGGGTGCTGCGCGGCTCCGCGCTCTATGACCTCGAATCCGATAAATTCGCTTCGAATTCGATCGGCGTCGCCTACGTCAACGATTGCCTAATTTTGGGCCTAAATTACGTTACTAACTACAGCTACGGGACCGGCTCGCCGCAGCTCAACCATACGATCTTGGTGCAGTTGAGCCTGCGCACGCTTGGCGATACATCGGTAAGCCAGAACGTCGGCCAAAATGCGAACTCGCACTGATGCCAACCGCGGATGACGCATCGGACCGTCGGCTGTGCCCGCCGCAATGGATAGCGCGATGCCGGAAACCAGATTGAGATTTGCCTCTTTCCGCGCCAGGCTCGTCGCACTGGCGTTCGGTGTCGCCGTCGTCGTGCCGACCGCCGCAACCGCCCAGGTCGTGGTTGTCGCCAACGGTTCGCCGATCACCGTCTACGACATCGAACAACGTACCAAGTTGATGGCGACGTCGACACACAAGACGCCAACGCGCCAGGAAGTCATCCAAGATCTGATCGACGACCGCATCAAGATCGCCAAGGCCAAGAGCTATGGCTTCGAAATCAGCGACACAGAGGTCGAAGAGGCCTATAATAATATGGCCAAGGCCCAACATCTCACGACACAGCAGTTCTCGCAGATGGTCGAGCACAGCGGCATTGCCCCCGGCACCATCAAGGCGCGCATCCGCGCCGAGCTGACCTGGAACCAGTTGGTGCGCGGCAAGTTCAGTTCCTCGCTGCACGTCGGCGATTCCGACATCTCCAATGCGATGCGCTCGCGCAATGAGAACGACACGGACGTCGTCGGCTATATCTATACCCTCTACCCGATTATGATGCTGGTGCCGGCGGGGTCGTCGCCGGCCACGATCGAAGCCAAGCGCCGCGACGCCGAAGGCCTGCGTAGCCGCTTCGTCTCGTGCAAGGACGGCCTGCCGTTCGCCCGGGCGCTGCGCGACGTCGCGGTGCGCGAGCCGATCACACGCAGCTCCAGCGACCTGCCCGAGCAGTTGCGGACCGTGCTCGCCGATACCCCGGTCGGCCGCCTGACCGCGCCGGACGTAACCGGACAGGGCCTGCAGATGTTCGCCTTGTGTGACAAGAAGGAAAGCAAAACAGACTCGCCGCTCAAGCGCGAGGTGCGCCAGCAGCTTTTCACCAAGCGCTATGATGCCGAGGCCAAGCGATACCTCGACGAGATTCGCAAACAGGCGATGATCGTTTACAAAGACAGCAAATGAGCGTGCACGCGCGGCTTCCTCTGGCGTTGACGCTCGGCGAGCCGGCGGGCATCGGCCCCGATTTGACGCTCACGATCTGGCGACGGCGCGCTGAGTTTGATCTGCCGGCATTTTATGTCATTGCCGACGTGGACTTTCTCAGCCGCCGTGCGCAGGCACTCGGCCTCGACGTGCCGCTCGCCGTGATCGCACCGGCGGAGGCCGCTGGCGCCTTCACGCGCGCGTTGCCGGTCGTGCCGCTCGACATGCCGGTCACTGCTGTGTCGGGCAAGCCGGACGCCACCAGCGCGCCGGCGGCAATCGCCTCGATCCGCCGTGCGGTTGCCGACGTCATTGCCGGCCGCGCCGCCGCGGTGGTGACCAACCCGATTGCCAAGAACGTGCTCTACCGCTCGGGCTTTGCCGAGCCCGGTCACACCGAGTTCCTCGCCAGGCTCGCAGCCGAAGCGACCGGCCACAACCTGCATCCAGTGATGATGCTGTGGTCGCCGGACCTCGCCGTGGTACCGGTGACCATCCATCTGCCGCTGCGCGACGTCGTATCCACGCTGACCGCCGCGCTGATCGTCGAGACCGGCCGCATCGTTGCGCACGACCTTAAAGAACGCTTCGGCATTGCGCGTCCGCGCCTTGCGGTCGCCGGCCTTAACCCGCACGCCGGCGAGGAAGGTGCGCTCGGCGAGGAGGATCACGTCATCGTGGCGCCGGCGGTCAAGCAATTGCGCGCGGAAGGCATCGACGCCGTCGGGCCGCTACCGGCCGATACGCTGTTCCACGCCCGCGCGCGCGAGGGCTACGACGTCGCGCTGTGCATGTATCATGACCAGGCACTGATCCCGATCAAGACGCTGGCCTTCGACAATGCGGTCAATGTGACGCTCGGCCTGCCCTTCGTGCGCACTTCGCCCGATCACGGCACCGCCTTCGATATCGCCGGCACCGGGAAAGCCGATCTGTCGAGCCTCGTGGCGGCGTTGGCGCTGGCCGCGAGACTGTGCGCGACTACACCGGCGCTTGTACCTGCAAAATAGTTTATGGCGCAGATCGACGACCTGCCGCCGCTACGTGAAGTGATCCGCCGGCATGGCCTGTCCGCGAAAAAATCGCTCGGCCAGAATTTCCTGCTCGATCTTAATCTCACCGCGCGTATCGCCCGCGCCGGCGGCCCGCTCGACGGTTTGACCGTGCTTGAGATCGGTCCCGGACCGGGCGGGCTGACGCGCGCCCTGCTCGCTGAAGGCGCCAAACGCGTTATCGCGATCGAGCGCGACGACCGCGCCATCGCCGCGCTGGAAGAGATCGCCGCGCATTATCCGGGCCAGTTGGAGATCGTTCCGGGCGATGCCTTGGAATTCGATGCGCGCGGCACGCTCGGCGATGAGCGCGCCCGCGTCGTCGCCAACCTGCCGTACAACATCGCGACCGCGCTGCTGGTCGGCTGGCTGACCGGGCCGTGGCCGCCCTGGTTCGATATGCTGGTGCTGATGTTCCAGCGCGAGGTCGCCGAACGCATCGTCGCCGCGCCTGGTAGCAAATCTTATGGGCGGCTGGCGGTATTGGCGAACTGGCGCTGCGAATCCAAAATCCTCTTCGATGTGGCGCCGTCCGCCTTCGTGCCGCCGCCCAAGGTGATCTCGTCGGTGGTGCGGCTCACGCCGCGCGCGTCGCCGCTCGCCTGCGATGCCGAGGTCTTGCAGAAGGTAACCGCGGCAGCCTTCGGCCAGCGCCGCAAGATGCTGCGTCAAAGCCTGAGATCGCTCGGCATCGATCCGATCGCGCTGCTGGACGCCGCCGGCATCGATCCGACTGCGCGGGCCGAGGAAATCCCGGTCGAGGGCTTCGTCAACCTGGCCAATATTTTCGCTGGGCAGGGCAAAGCGCGCATGTAAAGCTCAAGCCATGCAGATGCACCGCCGATCGCTCACCGCCTACGGTGCCCCGTTGTGCGAGACCGTCGTCGACGCACCCAAACCGCAAGGAACGGAAGTGCTGGTGCGCATTTCGCGTTGCGGCGTGTGCCATTCCGACCTGCATATGCAGGACGGCTATTTTCTGCTCGGCGACGGCAAGCAGCTCGATGTGCGCGCCGGGCGCATCCTGCCGTTCACGCTCGGCCATGAAATTGCCGGCGCGGTCGAAAGCGCCGGACCGGACGCCGGCATTGCGCCAGGAACCAAGGGCGCCGTCTATCCATGGATCGGCTGCGGCCAATGCCCGGCCTGCAAGCACGGCGACGAGAACATCTGCGCAGCGCCGCGCCACCTCGGGATCACCGTCGACGGCGGCTATGCCACCCACGTGCTGATCCCGCATCCCCGCTATCTGATCGACACTGCGTCGCTCGCGCCGTCTTATGCCGGCGCGTTGATGTGCTCCGGGCTCACCGCTTACTCCGCGCTCAAGCGGCTCGCCGACCGTGCCGCGCGCGCGCCGCTGCTGCTGGTCGGCATGGGCGGCGTCGGCATGATGGGGCTGGCGCTCGCCCGCGCCATGTATGGCGGGGCGCCCTACGTCGCCGACATCGATCCGAGAAAACGCGAGGCCGCGCTCGCGGCCGGTGCGCAGGCCGCGTTCGACCCGGCCGATCCCAATGCGCGCAAGGCCATCCTGAAAGCGAGCGGCGGCATCTATGCGGTGATCGATTTTGCCGGCTCCGACAAGTCGCTCACTTTCGCCACCGGCGTGCTGGCCAAGGGCGGCAAAGTGGTGGTCACCGGCCTGATCGGCGGCGGCTACTCGACCGCGGTCGCCATGTTCTCGCTCAAGGCCATGACCATCGAGGGCACGCAGACGGGCACGCTTGCTGAAGCACGCGAACTGATCGATCTGGTGCGCGCGAAAAATATCGCGCCGCCGCCGATCGCCGAACGGCCGCTCGCCCAGGCCTCGGCGACGCTCGACGACCTGCGCGCGGGAAAAATCGTCGGCCGCGTTGTGCTGACCGCCTGAGCGGCTAGCGCATGATTTTCTTAAGTTCGCTGAGCAGGCGCCGCGTCGCCTTGGCGAATTTCACCCGACCTCGCCGCTTGGCGCGCTCCGCACGAAGAATGGCCCGAAGATCGCGAAATGACCGATCGAGATCGCGATTGATCAGGACATAGTCATATTCCGCCCAGTGCGGAATTTCCTCGGCAGCGTTTTTCAGACGACCGCGGATCACATCGCCGCTGTCCTCTGCACGGCGCTCAAGCCGCGCCTTGAGTTCACGTGCCGAGGGCGGCAAGACAAACACACTGACAACATCCGCCCGCATCTTCTCGTAGAGTTGCTTGGCACCCTGCCAGTCGATGTCGAAAAGGACGTCGTGGCCCGCTGCGAGCGCTTTTTCGACCGGCCGGCGCGGCGTGCCGTAGAAATTGCCGTGCACTTTGGCGGACTCGAGCAACTCGCCCGATTTTTTCATGCTGGAAAATTTCGGCCTAGAAATGAAATGATAGTGCACACCATCGACTTCGCTCGGCCGCCGCTTGCGCGTTGTGACCGATATCGACAACATCAAATTACGGTCTGCGTTGACGAGGTTACGCGTGAGCGTCGTCTTGCCGGCGCCCGATGGCGACGAGACGACAAGCATGATCCCCCGGCGATTCATTGTCATTCCAGGTTCTGCACCTGCTCGCGGAACTGCTCGACCACGCTTTTCAATTCCAGCCCGATATTGGTGAGGTCGGCGTCGTTGGCCTTGGCGGTGAGCGTATTCGATTCGCGATTGAGCTCCTGCGCCAAAAAATCGAGCCGCCGGCCGATCGGCCCGCCGTCGGCGATCAGCTTTTGCGCCTGCGCCACGTGGGATGCCAGCCGGTCGAGTTCCTCGCGGATGTCGGCTTTGGTCGCGAGCATGATCGCCTCCTGGTGGAGGCGGTCGCTATCGAAGCGTTGCGAGGCCGACAACAGCGTCGCCACCTGCTCGGCAAGCCGTTGCCGGATCGCATCCGGTTTGCGGCCGGGCGCGGCGTCGGCGCGCGCGGCAAGTGCGGCGATCTCGTCGAGTCGCGCCTTTAACAGGCGGCCGAGCGTCGCACCCTCGTGCTTCCGCATGGCGATCAAGTCGGCGAGTGTCCCGTCGAAGCCTTTGAGGATCGCAGCCTCCGCGGCGCGGCGATCCTCCTCGCTTTCGTCCTCTTCGGTCACCTCGATGACGCCTTTGAGTGCAAGGATGCCGTCGAGCCGCGGCGGCGCGGCCTCCACCTTGCCCTGCAGGCTGCGTAGCGTCGCCAGCACAGCGTTGAGCACCGGTTCGTTGAGCTTGACGGTCGGCGCCACGCCTTTGCGCACCACGGTAAGATTGGCATAGACCGTGCCGCGCGACAGTTTCTCGGCGCCGCGCGTCCGCGCCGGCACCTCGACGGCGTCCCAGCCCGGCGGCAGGCGCAGCCGCAGGTCGAGGCCCTTGGCGTTGACCGATTTGATCTCCCAGTTCCAGGCATAGGAGCCGGCGATTCCTTGGCCGCGAGCGAAGCCGGTCATGCTCGACAAGGCCATCGGTGCGATCTCTTTGTTGCTGCCGCCGCAGAAGTCGCGGCGACCTTAGCGGCGAGGCTTGCGGGTCACAAGGCCGGCGCTCTTGCTCTCCCCATCGGCGGGAAGCGGCGCGAAATTCATTACGGCTTCGTCGGTGCCGGATTCGGCGCCGGATCGGGTGTCGTCTTTTCAAGCGCGCGCAGGCGCGCCACGTTCTTCTGGTGCTGCTCGTAGGTTTCCGAGAACAGGTGACCGCCGGTCCCATCGGCGACGAAATAGAGGTCCTTGGTGCGCGCCGGATTGGCGGCGGCTTCGAGCGAGGCGCGGCCGGGATTGGCGATGGGGCCCGGCGGCAGGCCGTCGATCACGTAGGTATTGTAAGGCGTGGGTTGTTCGATCTCGCTCTTCATGATGGGGCGGCCGAGCGAGCCTTTGCCGCCGGTCAGCCCGTAGATGATGGTCGGATCGGATTGCAGCTTCATCTTGCTCTTCAGGCGATTGACGAAGACCGCCGCCACCCGCGAGCGCTCGTCGGCCTTGCCGGTTTCTTTCTCCACGATCGAGGCCAGGATGACCAATTGCTCCGGCGTCTTGATCGGCAGATCCAGCGTGCGATGCTCCCAGACTTCCTGCAACAGGTGCCGGTGCGCCTGCTGCATGCGCTGGATGATTTGCTCGCGCGGCATGCCGCGGGTGAATTTATAGGTTTCAGGCAGCAGCGTGCCCTCGCGCGGGATTTCCTTGATCTGTCCGGAGAGCGTGTCGGTCTCCAAAAGCTTGGCGACGATTTGTTCGGAGGTCAGTCCCTCGGCGATGGTCAGCGTATGCTGGACCACTTTGTTCTCGATGAGCGTGGTGACGACGTCGGCAAGGCTTGCGCCCTTGGTGAACTGGTATTCGCCGTGCTTGAGATCGCCGCGCGCTTTCATCACCAAGACGCCGCCGATGAACACATACGGCTGGTCGATCACACCCTCGCGCTGCAACAGGTCGGCGATGTCGCGGATACCGAGTCCGCGCGGGATATTGACCACTTTGTCGGCAGTGAGCGGCCCCGGCGCCTCGAAGCGCTGGCGGCCGACGTAGAGCGCTCCGCCGACCACGACTGAAATCAGCACCAGCGCGGTGAAGATGGCATTGCCCGCCACCACCAGCGGATGGCGCACGCGCGCCGAACGGCGATTGGGCAGCGGCACACGCTCGGGCTCGAGCGCGGCGCGCGGGCTGCGCGGCGGCTTGGCGGCCACTGTTGGCGGCGGCGGCACCGGCACCGGGCCGGGCCGGCTCGCCGCCCGGCGGCCCTCACCGTCTTGGGGCGGTTCGGAACTCACTCGTCCGCTCCCGTTATAAGCGCAAGCAAACCCACTCTCGGTATTCTCCAGTTTGACGATTCGGCTGCGGCTGAATTGGAAAACATTAGCAGCTTTCGCACGTTAGAAAGAATTATGGCGAAAACTGGGGAAATCGCACGGCGCCCTAGCCGGCAAAGCGGGTGAAGATCAGCGAGGCATTCGTCCCGCCAAAGCCAAACGAGTTCGACAAAGCGATATTGATCTCGCGCTTGCGCGCCTGATGCGGCACGAGATCGATTGGTGTCTCTACCGAGGGATTGTCGAGGTTGATCGTTGGAGGCGCGACGCCGTCGCGGATCGCCAGGATGGAGAATATCGCCTCCACCGCACCGGCGGCGCCGAGCAGATGGCCGATGCACGACTTGGTCGAAGACATCGACACCTTCCCTGCGGCATTACCGACGAGGCGCTGTACGGCGCCGAGTTCGATCTCGTCGCCCAGCGGCGTCGAGGTGCCGTGCGCGTTGATGTAGTCAACGTCGCCGGCGGAAATCCCGGCGCGCTTGAGCGCCATGCTCATGCAGCGAAACGCGCCGTCACCATCCGGCGAGGGCGCGGTGATGTGGTAGGCATCGCCCGACAAGCCGTAGCCAATTAACTCGGCATAGATCTTGGCGCCGCGCGCCTGTGCATGCTCGAGCGATTCGACGACTACGGCGCCCGCGCCTTCGCCCATCACGAAGCCGTCACGGTCCTTGTCGTACGGGCGCGAGGCGCGCGTCGGCTGATCATTGAAGCCGGTCGACAACGCACGCAGCGCGGCAAAGCCGGCAAGTGAAATGCGATTGACCGGAGATTCGGCGCCGCCGGCGACCATCACTTCGGCATCGCCGAGCGCGACCAGACGCGCGGCGTCGCCGATCGCATGCGCGCCGGTCGAGCAGGCGGTGACCACCGAATGGTTCGGCCCTTTCAGGCCATTTGCAATCGACACGTATCCCGAGGCGAGATTGATAATGCGGCCCGGAATGAAGAACGGCGTCACCCGGCGCGGGCCCTTCTCATGCAGAGTAACCGCGACATCGGCGATGCCTTCAATGCCGCCGATGCCAGAGCCGATCAGCACGCCGGTCGTGGTTTGATCCTCATAAGTCTCCGGCCGCCAGCCGGCATCGTCGAGCGCCTGTTTAGCGGCGCACATCGCGAACAGGATGAAGTCGTCGACCTTGCGTTGTTCCTTCGGCTCCATCCATTGGTCGGCGTTGAATGTGCCGTTCGAGCCGTCGCCGCGCGGAATGACGCAGGCGATCCTGCACGAAATGTCGGACACCTCGAACGTGTCGATTACCTTGGCGCCGCTTTCGCCTTTAATCAGGCGTTGCCATGTCGGATCCACGCCGCAACCGAGCGGCGTAACCATCCCCATCCCGGTGATGACGACACGTCTCATGCCAAGCCCCGAATCAAATCAGACGCTCTATGTGCCGCTTTACCGGCCATAGCCCACACTTCTGTGACTTATGGAGCTATCGGGCAGCCGGGGCGGCCTCGGCTCAGCTTTTCGCGTTCTTCTCGAGGAACTTGACGGCGTCGCCCACGGTCAAGATCGTCTCGGCGGCATCGTCGGGGATCTCGCAGCCGAACTCTTCCTCGAAAGCCATCACGAGCTCGACGGTGTCCAGACTATCGGCGCCAAGATCGTCGATGAAACTCGCTTGTTCGGTCACCTTGTCGGGTTCGACACCGAGGTGCTCCACGACGATCTTTTTTACCCGCTCGCCAATATCACTCATCGTTCCAACCTCGTGCTTTTCAGATTGGGCTGCGGCCGGGACTCGATCGCAACCATCGCGAATTGGCCTCGTCGTGGTTGACGGTGGTGAGACGCGCTTCGATCGCAGAGCCTTCGTTTGACGTCTGCTATCGGCCGCCCCAGCCGGGCCGAATTTCGGTTACCACACTTCATATGCGTTGACTAGCGCGCGTCACCGTAGCCCGGTGTGCCCGGAAAAGCCAACCATTTCCATGTCTTATTTGCAGACGAAGCAACGCAACGCGCTGGCCATTTTTCGGGACCGCGCGCTAGATCATCGCCATCCCGCCGTTGACGTGGATGGTCTGCCCGGTGACATAGGCCGCCTCCTCGGACGCAAGATAGACCGCCGCCGCGGCCACGTCGGCCGGTACGCCCAATCGGCCGGCCGGAACTCGGGCCATGATCGCCTCGCGCTGCTTATCGTTGAGACGGTCGATCATGGCGCTGGCGATAATGCCCGGCGCGATGCAATTGGCGGTGACGTTGCGCTTGGCGTATTCGGCGGCGACGGATTTCATCATGCCGACCATGCCTGCTTTCGAAGCGGTATAATTGCCCTGCCCCGGATTGCCGGTATAGCCGACGATCGACGCGATGCCGATCACGCGGCCCCAACGCCGCCGCATCATGCTCTTCACTGCGGCGCGGGTGAGCCGGAAAGTCGCGGTCAGGTTCACCGCGATCACTTTGTCCCAGGCCTCGTCGCTCAACTGCACGAAGAGATTGTCGGCATTGACCCCGGCATTGGCGACCAGAATATCGAGCTTGCCCATCGCCGCCTCGGCGCCCGGCACCAGCGCCTCGACGGCGTCCTTGTCGGCGAGATCGCACGGCAGAACGTGCACGCGATCTTTCAATTCGCCGGCGAGCGCATCGAGCGCGTCGCGCCGCGTGCCGGAAATCGCCACGGTCGCGCCCTGGCCGTGCAAGGCACGGGCGATGCCGCCGCCGATGGCGCCGCTCGCGCCGGTCACCAGCGCGGTCTTGGCGGAAAGATCGAACATCGGGAACTCCTCGTTCGTTTGCGCTAGCCGCGCGCCGTCTTGAAAGCGGCGATATCATCCGGCGTGCCGATCGCGGTCGCACTCGCGCCTTCGGCGATGCGCTTGATGAGGCCGCTCAGCACTTTGCCGGCGCCCACTTCGTAAAACTTATTCGCACCTGCCGTCGCCATGGCTGCGACACACTCGCGCCAGCGCACCGTGCCGGTCACCTGCGCGACCAGCGCCTTCACGATCTCGGCGGGATCGCTGATCGGTTTTGCCAGAACGTTCGCCACCACCGGCACCGCCGGCGGCTTGACGTTCACCTGCGCCAATGCCTGCGCCATCACATCGGCGGCGGGTTGCATCAAGGCACAATGGAAGGGGGCGGATACTTGCAGCAGCATCGCCCGCTTGGCGCCTTTGGCTTTCGCCATTTCGACCGCGCGTTCGACCGCTGCCTTGTCGCCGGAGACGACCACTTGACCCGCGCCGTTGTCGTTGGCCGTCTGACACACTTGTCCTTGCGCGGCTTCAGCCGCAACCGCGACCGCCGCGTCGTAGTCGAGCCCGAGCAGCGCCGCCATGGCGCCGACGCCGACCGGCACCGCTTTTTGCATCGCTTGTCCGCGCGTGCGCAGCAACCGCGCAGTATCGGCGATCGAGAATGCGCCGGCCGCGGCCAGCGCCGAATATTCGCCGAGTGAATGGCCGGCGACGAATTGCGCGTCGCGTTTAAGATCGAGCCCGGCTTCCGCTTCCAGCACCCGCATAACGGCGAGCGAAACCGCCATCAGCGCTGGCTGGGCGTTTTCGGTGAGGGTGAGCGTCTCGGCCGGTCCTTCGAAAATGATCGCCGATAGCTTGGCGCCGAGCGCCGCGTCGACCTCGTCGAACACCTGGCGGGCGGGCACGAAATTGTCCGCCAGCGCCTTGCCCATGCCGACCGTCTGGCTGCCCTGGCCCGGAAACACGAAAGCGACCGACATGCCCCCTCACTGCCTCTTTTTTTGCCGGAATCGGGCCGAAAGACACCCCATTGCCGATCCTGTCAAGGTTATGGGGCGCCCTTTTGCTTGCCTTTTGCGGCCCAATCCGCCTATAACCCGCCCGCTCCGTCGATCCTGGTTGGGAACTGAACGGACGGCCGATTCATGACCTTCGGTCATGAACGGCAGGGCCGGTTGGCCCGGCGTCCCGTGTTTCCGCCTTCAGAGCATTCGAGCCTTTCCCGAAGGGCTCGAGGGGCTAGGCGCCAGGATCGAGGACATGGGTAAACACAGGAAAGGCTTTTCATGCCGCTCTACGAACACGTCTACCTCGCGCGCCAGGATCTCTCGGCGCAGCAGGTGGAGGAATTGACCGCGAAGCTCTCCGGCGTTCTGACCGAAGCCGGCGCCAAGATCACCAAGACCGAATATTGGGGGATGAAGTCCCTCAACTACCGCATCCGCAAGAACCGCAAGGCGCATATGACGCTGCTCAACGTCGACGCGCCGCCGGCGGCGCTGGCCGAAGTCGAGCGCCAGGAACGGCTGAGCGAAGACGTGCTGCGCTACCTGACCATCCGGGTCGAGGAGCACGAGGACGGCCCCTCCGCCATGATGCGCAAATCCGACCGCGACGACCGCGACCGTGGCGAACGCGGGGATCGCGGCGATCGTCCACGCCGGCCGCGCCGCGATGACGACGGCGACGCCGCAGCGGTGGAGGAATAGACCATGGCATTCGGATCATCCCAAGGCGGCGGCGCGCGCCGTCCGTTCTTCCGCCGGCGCAAGACCTGCCCGTTCTCCGGCGCCAACGCGCCCAAGATCGACTACAAGGACGTCAAGCTGTTGCAGCGCTACGTGTCGGAGCGCGGCAAGATCGTGCCGAGCCGCATCACCGCGGTGTCGGCCAGGAAGCAGCGCGAACTGGCGCAGGCGATCAAACGCTCGCGCTTCCTCGGGCTGCTGCCCTACGTGATTAAGTAGACGAAACGCGAGGTCTCCGGGGTCGCCCGGGGACCGATGGTTGGGACGGAATGGTTCCGTCTCTAACCGCTCGAACGGAGCGGGACAGCTCGTGATGATGCAAATCGTATTGATCGGTCTGGGTGCCGGCGCCGCGGCGGCTTTACTGTTCGCCTCGATGACGTCCGGCTCGCTGTTGTCGATCCCGCTGACCGTTATCGCGCCGCTGCCGATCATCATCGCCGGGCTTGGCTGGAGCCATTGGTCGGCTTTGACCGCGGCAGTTGTCGCCGCGCTTGCGCTTGGCATCGCCGTTGGTCCGTTCACCTTCGTCTCGTTCATGGCTGTCATAGGCCTGCCGGCCTGGTGGCTCGTCTATCTCGCCATGCTGGCGCGGCCCGTCGGCAACGGCGCAACGGCGCTCGAATGGTATCCGCCGGGGCGGCTGGTCATTTGGGCGGCCATCCTCGGTGCCTTGGCGATGATCGTCGCAATTCCCTATTTTGGGCTCGATGCCGACAGCTTCCGCGCCGGCTTGCGCAAGATATTTTCGACCATATTGCGCGCCGAAATGGGCACCGCGGCGGATGCCCCGTTGTCGATACCGGACGTGCCGAACGGCGAACGGTTCGTCGACTTCCTCGTCGCCGCCTTTCCGCCGACGGCGGCCGTGGTTGAAACACTTTCCAACATCTTCAACCTCTGGCTCGCCGCGACTGTGGTGCGATTTTCCGGCCGGCTCAATCGGCCGTGGCCAACGCTTTCGGCCATGACCTTTCCGCGGCCGCTGATCGGCGTGCTCGCCGTCGCGACGGCGTTGAGCTTCGTCGGCAGCCTGATCGGCATCGCCGCCGGCGTCCTGTCGGCCAGTCTGTTGATGGCCTATGGCATCCTCGGTTTCGCGGTGCTGCACGCCATCACGCGCGGCATGGCGAGCCGCATTTTCCTGCTCGCCGGCGTCTATATCGCCGTACTGGTGCTGGGCTGGCCGGTGTTGGGGCTCTGCCTGCTCGGGCTCATCGAAGCGGTCGTCGACCTGCGTGCGCGCATCGCCGCGACGCGCGGGCCGCCGGCCATCAACTGACAAAGCCAACGGAACAATTCACAACCGGTTCAACCAAGTTCAAATCAAGGAGTGACGACAATGGAAGTGATCCTGCTCGAGCGCGTCGGCAAACTCGGCCACATGGGCGATGTCGTGCGCGTGAAGGACGGCTTCGCCCGCAATTTCCTGCTGCCGCGAGGCAAGGCCTTGCGCGCGACCGCCGACAACAAAGCCCGCTTCGAGGAAATGAAGGCGGAACTGCAGGCAAAGAACCTCGAGCGCAAGGGCGGCGCCGAAAAAACCGCCGCCACGCTTGACGGCAAGACCATCGTGGTGATCCGCCAGGCGAGCGAAGCGGGCCAGCTGTTCGGCTCGGTCACGCCGCGCGATATCGCGAACCTGCTCAACGCCGACGGCGCCGAGGTCAATCGCTCGCAGGTCTCGCTCAACGCGCCGATCAAGACCATCGGCAAGTACGCGGTGCCGCTGTCGCTGCACCCGGAAGTCGAAACCAACATCACCGTCATCGTCGCGCGCAGCGCCGGCGAGGCGGAGCGGGTCGCACGTGGCGAGGACGTCACCGTGCAGCGCGAACAGGCCGAGGAAGACGCGGCGGCCGCGCTTGCGGCGGCCGAAGCCTTCTTCGAGCCGGAAGCGGCCAAGGCCTTGCGCGAAGGCGAGGCGCCGGAAGCGGAGGCAGAAGTCGAAGCCGGCGCCGACGCGAGCAAATCTGCCGCGCCGGCGAAAAGCAAGAAGAAGGCCGGCGCGAAGACCGAAGAGTCGGAGTGAGCCCGGCTCTGTTCCGCGTCAATCGGACTTCGAGTCGTCGGACTTATCCTTTTTGTCGGGCTTGGCCGCTGCGGCCGAGCCCGTCTTCTTTTTGGGCTTGGCGTCGGTGGACGACGACGCCTTGTCGTCCATGATCTTGGCGTCCTTATCTTTTTCGTCCTTGGTCTTGGCGTCTTTGTCTTTGGTCTTGGCGTCCTTCGCCTTCGGCTCGCCTGACTTGGCCTCGGACGACTTCTTCTCGGACTTCTTTTCTGTCTTCTTCTCGGTCTTCTGCTCCGGCTTGAGCTCAGACTTGGCCTCGCCCTTCGGCTCCGACCGCTTGGCTTCTTCCTTGCCGGTCTTGCCGGATTTTTCCGATTTTTCGGTCTTTTCCGATTTGACCTCGCCGGTTTTCGCCTTCGGCTTCTTCTCGGCGTCAATCTTGGCCTTTTCCTCGACCTTGGCTTCGCCTGATTTTTCTTTGCCCTTCTTTTCCTCGTCGACTTTGGCCTTGTCGTCGCCCTTGGCCGTGCGCTTGGTCGTGTGCTTGGCCGGCGCCGGGGCGTTGCCGAGGGATTGCACGTAGGCCGCGATGGCCGCAGCCGACTCCTTGCTCGCGGTGTAGTGCTCGCGCAGGAAATCGGACAGGCCGAATAGCCCGCCCGACTTTTTCAGCGCCTGCGGGTTCTTGTGACATGTGGCGCAGTCGGCGGCGTAAAGCTGCGCGCCGGTCTTGCCTTGATCCAGGTTTTCCTGCGCCCCCGCCGGCGCTGCCAGAACCAGCGCCAAAACCGTCATCGCCGGCCCCAAGCCGCGACCAAACGCCGTCATTATCTGAGACCTTTCAATAGTTTAGTTTGCATTCCCCGGCCCGTGAGGCCGTTTGCCGCCGTGTTGATAGCCTAAACTTGCGACGTTGTGACCGGCCTTTCGCCGGATGCTTGCATCTAATTTGTGGCATTGCTGGGCCGGTGGAACTTTGATTGAATACCTCCGTTAAACGTTTGTTGTTCCGGCGCGGTATTGGACGGGGGGCGACCGATACACCGTGCAGGGCTTTTGGCGTGCGGAGGCGGCCGATGGACCGGTTGCTTCAGTTTCTGCTCAAGACGTTTATCCGGCGGGGCACATTCAAAGTTACCACGGCCCGCGGAACGGTCTTGACGTTCGGCGACGGGACTGGGGACCCGGTCTCGGTTCGCTTTACGACGCCTGCGGCCGAATGGGGCATATTGCTCGATCCAGAGCTCAAGTTCGGCGAGTCCTACATGAACGGCACCTTCGTGGTCGAGCAAGGCTCGATCGCCGATGTGCTCGCCGTCATGCTCGGCCAGAATTCCGAAGTGCCGTACTGGGCGCGGCCGCAGTGGCTCTTGCGCTACCTTCACCGCCGCCTGCAGCAATTCAACCCGCGCCGGCGCGCGCGCCACAACGTCGCGCATCACTACGACCTCGACGGCAGGCTCTACTCGCTGTTCCTGGACGCCGACCGGCAATACAGCTGCGGCTATTTCGAGACGCCGGACGCCACGCTCGACGACGCCCAACTCGCCAAGAAACGCCACCTCGCCGCCAAGCTGTTGCTGCGCGACGACCGCGACTTACGCGTGCTCGATATCGGCTGCGGCTGGGGCGGGCTCGGGCTTTATCTCGCCGAGGTCGCCGGCGCCGACGTGACCGGCATCACGCTGTCGCAGGAGCAGCACGCCATCGCCAACGAGCGGTCGGCGGAAAAAGGCTTGAGCGCGCGCGCCCGCTTCAAGCTGCAGGATTACCGCGATGTCGGAGGGCCGTTCGACCGTATCGTCTCCGTCGGCATGTTCGAGCACGTCGGCGTCAATCACTACGAAGTGTTCTTCCGCAAGTGCGCACAGCTGCTCGCCGACGACGGCGTGATGGTGCTGCACTCGATCGGCCGCTCCGAAGGGCCCGGCATCACCAATCCGTGGATCGCCAAATACATTTTCCCCGGCGGCTACATCCCTGCCCTTTCCGAAGTGCTGCCCTATGTCGAGAAGGCTGGCCTGCTGGTCACCGACATCGAGATCCTGCGCCTGCACTACGCCGAAACCCTGAAAGCCTGGCGCGAGCGCTTCCTTGCCCATCGCGAGGAAGTCGAGCGCATCTACGACCAACGCTTCGTGCGCATGTGGGAGTTCTATTTGGCGGCGTCGGAAATGTCGTTCCGCGAGCAGAATATGATGAACTTCCAGATCCAGATCACCAAGAAGCAAGGCGTGACGCCGATGACCCGCGACTATATTGCCCGCGAGGAACGGCGGTTGCGCGGCGCCGAAGGCGAACGTCATCCGCCGCTGCGGCTCGCCGGTGAGTAGCGGAAAACCGCCGCGTTTATCCGGCGAGCGTCAAGAAAAAATCGGCCTTTCCCACCGCTGAATCAGGCGATGTGACTCATTGTGGATTGCGTGTGCAAGCGCACGCTTCACAGTGCCGCCACAAAGACGCGTGCTATGCCACAATTTCCGGGTAAGCATAAACATTCATGGCCCCTCTCGATTCGGCTCTGCGCAAGCAGGTTGAAGAACCTGCCCAGAATTTCCGTTCCGCTCCGCACAACATCGAGGCGGAACAGGCGCTGTTGGGCGCCATCCTGGTCAACAACGAGGCCTTCTACCGCGTCTCCGACTTCCTCAACCCTGAGCACTTCTTCGAGCCGATTCATCAGAAAATCTATCAGCTTGCCCGCGATCTGATCCGCGCCGGCAAGGTGGCGACGCCGGTGACGCTGAAGACATTCATCGGCGCCGATACCGACATCGGCGGTATCACCGTGAGCCAATACCTGGCCCGGCTCGCCGCCGAAGCCACCACCATTATCAACGCCGAGGACTACGGCCACACCATCTACGACCTGTCGATCCGCCGCGCGCTGATCATCGTCGGCGAGGACATGGTCAACGTCGCTTACGACGCGCCGGTCGACTTCTCGCCGCGCAATCAGATCGAGGACGCCGAGCGCCGGCTCTACGAACTCGCCGAGACCGGCCGCTATGACGGCGGCTTCCAGCGCTTCGCCCAGTCGCTGACCACCGCGATCGACATGGCCGCGCACGCCTTCCAGCGCGACGGCAAACTGTCCGGCATCGCCACCGGCCTCGACGATCTCGACCGCATGATGGGGGGCTTGCAGCCGTCCGACCTGATCATCCTCGCCGGCCGTCCCGGCATGGGCAAAAGCGCTCTCGCCACCAACATCGGCTACAACGTCGCGCGCGCCTGGCGCGGCGAAGTGCGCACCGACGGCCACACAGTGACGGCGAACGGCGGCATCGTCGGCTTCTTCTCGCTGGAAATGTCGGCGGAGCAGCTCGCCACCCGCATCATCGCCGAGCAGACCGGCATCCCGTCGAACCAGATCCGGCGCGGCGGCATCACCGAGGCCGAGTTCGAGCGCATCAAGGACCACTCGATCGAGCTGCAGAACCTGCCGTTCTTCGTCGACGAAACCGGCGGCCTGTCGGTGGCGCAGCTCGCGGCCCGCGCGCGCCGGCTCAAGCGCCAGCGCGGCCTCGATCTCCTGATCGTCGACTATCTGCAATTGCTGCAGGGTTCGACGCGCCGCTCGCAGGACAACCGCGTGCAGGAAATCACCGAGATCACCACCAAGCTCAAGGCGCTGGCGAAAGAGCTCAACGTGCCGATCCTGGCGCTGTCGCAGCTGTCGCGCCAGGTCGAAAGCCGCGACGACAAGCGGCCGCAGCTCGCGGACTTGCGCGAATCCGGCTCGATCGAGCAGGACGCCGACGTGGTGCTGTTCGTATTCCGCGACGAGTACTATCACCAGATGCGCAAGCCGCTGGAATCCAACCGCGAGAAATTCGCCGAGTGGCTGGCGGAAGCCGACAAGGTGCACGGCCGCGCCGAGGTGATCATCGGCAAGCAGCGTCACGGCCCGACCGGCACCGTCGAACTGCAGTTCGAAGGCGCGATCACCAAGTTCTCCAGCCTCGCCAAGGCCGACCACCTGCCCGAGCGGATCGGCTAGGCCCTTGTCCCGCATGGACGGCCCGCGCCGGGACGGCTAAACCCAAGCCTATGGCCGAAGGCGAACCTGCAGTTCACCAGGACACCAGCGTTCCGGACGATGTCCGGGCGGAGCGGCGCGCCACCACCGGGCCGCCGGCGGCGCAGGCCGGCGGCATCCTGACGATCGATCTCGGCGCCATCGTCGCCAACTGGCGCGCCCTCTCCCGCCACGCCATGCCGGCTGAATGCGCCGCGGTGATCAAGGCGGATGGTTACGGCTGCGGCATCGAGCAGGTGGCCGCGGCGCTCGCCAAGGCCGGCTGCAAGACCTTCTTCGTCGCCGATCTCGGCGAGGCGCGCCGGGTGCGCGCGGTCGCCGCCGACCAGACCATCTACGTGCTCAACGGCCTGCTCGCCTATACCGCCGCGGCCTACGCCGACATCCGCGCGCGGCCGGTGATCGGCAGCATGGTCGAGCTCGCCGAATGGGACGCCTTCTGCACGACGCATCAATGGCGCGGCGGCGCGGCGATGCATGTCGACACCGGCATGAACCGGCTCGGCATCTCGGCGGCGGACGCGGCCGCGCTGGCGCCGCGCATCCGTGCCGAAAACCACGGCATCACCCTGTTGATGAGCCACCTGGTCGCCGCCGAAGTGCCGGAGCACCCGCTCAATGCGCGGCAGATCGAGGCGTTCCGCCAGGTGCGCATCCTGTTCCGCGGCATTCCCACCTCGCTTGCCAATTCGTCGGGCATTTTCCTCGGCGACAAGGCGCACTGCGACATGGTGCGCCCGGGGGTTGCGCTCTACGGCGTCAATCCGACTCCCGGGCAAAGCAATCCGATGCAGCCGGTCGTCGAATTGCACGGGCACGTCGTGCAGGTGCGGAGCGTGCCGCGCGGCGAGACCGTCGGCTACAACGCGACCTGGACCGCCAAGCGCGCGTCGCGCATCGCGGTGGTCGCGGTCGGCTATGCCGACGGCTACCTGCGCGCGGCCAGCGCCTCCGACGAACGGCCGGGCGGCGACGCGCTGGTTGCCGGACGGCGCTGCCCGATCGCCGGCCGCGTCTCCATGGATCTCATGGCGGTCGACGTCACTGATCTCGCCGACAGCGCCGCCCGGCGCGGCGATCTGGTGACGCTGATCGGCGGCGAGATGACGGTCGACGCGGTCGCAAACGCCGCCGGCACCATCGGCTACGAGGTGCTCACCAGCCTTGGACGCCGGTATCACCGGGTGTATCGGGGCTGAGCGACAAATCCCCGAAAATCAGCACTTTCTTAAATATTGTTCTTGTAATGTTCTCATGGCTGCTTTAGCCTGCCGCAGGCGATTCCGAGCGCGATTCCCATGTCCAAGCGCAACCTGTCTTTCGTCTGCCAGAACTGCGGCGCGGCTGCGCCCCGTTGGCAGGGCAAATGCGAGGCCTGCGGCGAGTGGAACACGCTCACCGAGGAAGGCGCCGAGCGTCCGGCCGGTCCCGGCCGCAAAGCCGGCAAGGGCCGGCTGTTCGCGCTCGAGCCGCTGACCGGCGAAGCGCACGAGGCGCCCCGCCTCGCCTGCGGCCTTGCCGAACTCGACCGCGTCACCGGCGGCGGCTTCGTGCGCGGC
>Ga0335082_10002078_pt1 | contig 21513 bp, 22 predicted proteins | sample Lox_Sample_41_FD_206718 | JGI IMG/M metagenome (GOLD analysis project Ga0335082, IMG submission 206718) | Soil microbial communities from Loxahatchee National Wildlife Refuge, Florida, United States - Lox_Sample_4.1 | ecosystem: Environmental > Terrestrial > Soil > Wetlands | place: USA...
CTGCAACTCGACTGCATGAAGCCGGAATCGCTAGTAATGGCGTATCAGATCGACGCCGTGAATACGTTCCCGGGCCTTGTACACACCGCCCGTCACATCACGAAAGTGAGCTGTACTAGAAGTCGCCACGCTAACCGCAAGGAGGCAGGCGCCCAAGGTATGACTCATGATTGGGGTGAAGTCGTAACAAGGTAGCCGTAGGAGAACCTGCGGCTGGATCACCTCCTTTCTAAATAGAAAGAAATCTACTCCGCTATGGTGTGCGGAGGATGGTTTCAAAGCGAAAGGCGCGCTCTCACGGGCGAGCCGGTCGCTAGACTCAAGTTACTCAGTTGAACAGATTCTGGTAGATCGTAGACAGTTGAACGAAGAGCGAAAAATTTTTGAGTGCACGAAGGGCCGTGGCTGACGCCGCGGCCCTTTTGCTTTTTGGGCGAGGATTTTTCGATGCGAGCGGCGCCGATCAGTCGGACCAGGCGAGGTAGCCGGGAACGATGAGGTTGACGAGGGGCACGATCATGAGGATGCCCCACCAGCCGGGCTTGTTGCGGGCTTCGGCGACGCCGATCCAGATGAGGACGGCGATGATGAGGTTCACGAGGGGAATGAAGAGAAGAAGAATCCACCAAAGGGGCTTGCGAGCGATATTGAGGATGAGAATGATGTTGGCGATGGGGATCCAGGCGAGCCAGGCGTTGGCGGTGCCGGTCTTCTGGGCAATGGTATAGAGGGCGAGGGCGATGTAGATGTAGCCGGCGAGGCCGAAGAGGAGGAAGAAGCTCATCATGCCGCCAAGGAGGGCGGTGGGAACGCGGTCGTCCTGAGCGAAAACGGGAACAGCGGAGAAGAAGAAGCCGAGCGCGAGCAAGGAGCGAAGGAAACGGGGAAGCAGGCCGGGACGCAAGGTCATGCGAAAGTCCTCCGTAGGGATTCTCCGAACGGCGGGAGAATCTGGAGCGACTGTATGCAAAGCGGGGATGAGTGTAAAGAGGATTGGCGGGGGCATTGTCGAAAGCGGAGCGTTGCACGAAGCGGCAATTGAGAGTAGGCTCTCCGGCAACCCTGCGCGCCGGATGGGGGGAAGCCGCCGGAGAGTAGCGAGTCCGGGAGGCGGAAGCGAGTACGGGGAGGTTGCAGTTATGTCGGTTGCACCGGCTCATAAAGAGCTGTTTGGGCGGCTGTACAACAGCATCTGGAACGAGAGAAGGCTCGAGTTCATCGAGAAGATCTTTGCGAAGACGCACGCGTTGAGCGACCCGACGGTGACGGGGGAAGGGGTGGGACCGGCAGCGTACCGGCGGAACGTGGAGAGGTTTCTGGGAGCGTTTCCGGACTTGAAATTCACGGTGGACGACACGATCAGCGAAAAGGACAAGCTGGTGGTGGCGTGGACGGTGACCGGGACGCACAAGGGTCCGTTTCTGGGAATCGCGGCGACGAACAAGAAGGTGGCGATCTGCGGAATCACGATCAACCAGATCGCGGACGGGAAGATCATCGAGTCGACGGCGATCTGGGACACGGCGGGACTGCTGCAGCAGATTGGAGTGAAGCTACCGTTGAAGGTGGACGTGCTGGCAGCCGCAGGGCGGTAAAGAACGAAAAGAGGGTGTTTTCATAGAGTAAAGACGAGCGGGCCGGAAGGGTTGTGCCGGTCCGGTTTTTTGTTTTAGAGTGAAACGATGCGGCTCGAGAGCGCATCCCAATAAGAGCGACGGGGTGTCGCCAAATTCAGGAGCGGTCGTAAGCCGGAATGCAGAACGGACGACTCAGGCGGAAAAGCCGGTTGGCAAAGCTGCTGGCCCTAGGGCTGGCGGCGCTGTCGCTGGTGTTTTTCCTGCAAGTAACGGCGCACGGGCACGACAACGGGCAGCAGGATGCCGCATGCCGGATTTGCCAGTTCGTACATGCCGGCGCGGCGCTGACGGTTACTTCCGCGGCAGTGACTGTGCCGTTCGTCGCAGTGGGCGAAGTGGCGGCGGCGGTAATCGCGGCGAAAAGCGAACCCGAGCTCTCGCAAGCACCCTCGCGCGCACCACCTTCCTTCCTTTCGTAGTTCCTCACACAAGAAGTAGCCCGTAAGCGCGAGCCATGTGGCCCGCGCGGCCGCCCCTTCGGCGGACCGATCCGAACTACAACCATCGCTCCCATGGCGGAGCCGGAGGAACAATGCGAAACGAAATTCGGAAGTGCGTGTATCTGTTGCTGTGTGTTTTTGGATTGGCGTGCGGAGTTCAGGCGCAGGTGGGGAACGCGGGTTCGATCGAAGGAACGGTGAAGGACCCGTCAGGCGCGGCAGTGGCAGGAGCCACGGTGGAGATCGGGTACGGCGTCAGCGGATACAACCGGACGACAACGACGGGAAGCGACGGATCGTTCCGGTTCAGCAATGTGCCGTTCAACCCGTATCACATGAGCGTGACAGCGACGGGCTTCGCGGCGTTTGCGCAGGATGTGGAAGTGCGGTCGGCGGTGGCGATGAAGGTGGATGTGGCGCTGAGGATCGGGACGGAAGCGACGACGGTGACGGTGGAGTCGCACGGGGATGATTTGCTGGAGAACGACCCGACGTTCCACACAGACGTGGACCGGGAGCTGTTCAAGAACGTGCCGCTGGAAAGCGCGTCGTCGTCGGTGAGTTCGCTGGTGACGTTGACGACGCCGGGAGTGGCGGCGGACTCGAATGGGTTGTTCCACGGGCTGGGGGATCACGCGCAGAATTCGTTTTCGGTAGACGGACAACCGATTACGGACCAGCAGAGCAAAGTGTTTTCGAACCAGATTCCATCCGAGTCGATCCAGTCACTGGAAGTGATTTCGGGAGCGCCGCCGGCGGAGTTCGGAGATAAGACGAGCCTGGTGATCAAGGTGACGACGCGTTCGGGGCTGGGAGTGAAGCCGATGCACGGAAGCGTGAGCGCGTCGTACGGGAGTTTCGGGACACCGAGCATCGCGGGCGACGTGTCGTACGGCGGGGAGAAGTGGGGGAACTTCCTGGCGGTGAGCGGATTGCAGTCGGGAAGGTTCCTCGATCCGCCGGAGATCACGACGTTTCACGACAAGGGAAACGAACAGAACGTGTTTGACCGCGTGGACTACAAGTTCTCCGAGACGAATTCGGTGCAACTGAACCTGGGCTATACGCGGTCGTGGTTCCAGACGCCGAATTCATACGACGCGCAGTTTGCCGCGGGATGGGCGGGCGAATGCGCGCCGGAGCAAACGGCAGGGTGCGGGGGACTGGGCCCGACGGGAGAAGCGGTGGGACCGCAGGACCAGCGGTCGAAGATCGGGACGTTCAACATAGCGCCGACGTTCGTGCACGTGATCGGAACGAGGGCGGTGTGGACGATCGGGGCGTATGTGAGGCAGGACCAGTTTCACTATTATCCGAGCAACGATCCCTTTGCGGACTTTACCCCCGCATTGCAGAGCGACAGCATCGGACAGAGCCGGCGGCTGACGAACGCGGGGGCGCGAACGGACATCTCGTACGTGCGGGGAAAACACAACATCAAGGCAGGCGTGACGTACGAACAGACGTTCCTGACGGAGAAGAACACGTTCGGGATCGTCGATCCGGGATTGCTGGGGTCGCTGACGGATGCGGAAGGAAATCCGTGCCAGGTGGGCGGAGTGAACGTAAGCGCGCCGTGCACGACGCTGGCGCCATACGACCTGACGACGAGCGGAACGGCTTACTTCTGGAAGGGGCACACGGACGTCAAAGAGCTGTCGCTGTTCGTGCAGGACACGATCACGTGGAAGAACTGGTCGTTCAATTTGGGAGTCCGGGGGGATGTTTACAACGGGCCGGCGAGCAAGAGCGAAGCGGAGCCACGGGCCGGGGTGGCGTACAACATCAAGCCGACGAACACGGTATTGCGAGCGTCGTATGCACGGACGCTGGAGACGCCTTTCAACGAGAACCTGGTGCTGGCGAGCTACGGATGCAACGACGCGGTGGTGAACGCGCTGCAAGCGGCGTTGCAGGGATACCCGTGCGTTTCAAATCCGCTGAGCCCGGGATGGAGAAACGAATTCCACGCAGGATTCCAGCAGGCGCTGGGGAAGTACGTGGTGGTGGAAGGCGAGTACATGTGGAAGTACACGCACAACGCGTATGACTTCAGCGTGTTCGGGAATACGCCCATCACGTTCCCGATCGTGTGGGACCGGTCAAAGATACCGGGCTACATGCTGAAAGCGAGTGTGCCGAATTATCACGGATTTTCGGCGTACTTTGTGGCGTCGAGCGTGGCAGCGCGGTTCTTCCAACCGCAGGTGAGCGGAATCGGGGTGACGCCAGCGGGCCAGGGCGGGGACGGAGTTTTCCGGATCGACCACGACGAGAGGTTCAACCAGACGACGCACCTGCAGTATCAACCGTGGAAGCGCGGGCCATGGGTGGGATTCAACTGGAGATACGACAGCGGACTGGTGGCGGGAGCGGTGCCGTTCGGAGACGGAGTGAATCCGGTGGACGTGTCGGGGTTGTCGCCCGATCAACAGTTCCAGGCGGGGCTGTTCTGCGGAAACGTGCTGGCGACACCGACGACACCGATCAGCTCGAGCCTGGGGGCGAATCTGTGCCCGGCAGCACAGTATGGAAGCAAGTACCTGACGATTCCGAAGGCGGGAACGGAGGATGACGACAAGAATCCTCCGCGAGTGGCGCCGCGACACTTGTTCGACCTTGCGGTGGGCCACGACAATCTGTTCGGAGGGGATCGATACAAGTGGAGCCTGCGGTTCACGGTGATCAACCTGACGAACGAGACGGCGTTGTATAACTTTTTGTCGACGTTCAGCGGAACGCACTATGTGACGCCGCGGACGGAGACGGTGGAGCTGGGATTCCACTTCTAGGCGGCGCGGGAACCCAGTTAGCGCGGCGGAGAGACCCGACTGGAACCGGAAATCCGCGTGACCGGTGATTCCGCTTCCCACAAGGAACGCTCCACCGTCGACTTTGTGTCCAAGCTCGCTGAAGGAGGCGGGAAAATCCGTTAGAATGCGTCAGATTGCATGGGAGCGAAGAACTATGTTGCATAAAGCGGGTCTGGTTGCCTGGCTGTTGACGCTTGCGATCGGCCCATACGCTCTGCCTGCGGCGTGTACGGCCAGCGATGCGTTGAAGACGTATACGCATTCGCGGGCGGGGATCGAAGAGCAATTTGCGGACGTGCTTGCGGTTGTGCGCACTGGCGACGAAGGTGCGATCAGGATGGCCCTCGATACTTTGGGCATTCCTGACGCGAAGGGGTGGATTGTGGCGCATTTTTCCGCGAAAGATGTGACGCAAGAAGTCACATCTTATGCGGAAGGGCTGAAGAAGTTCCAGTCACACGTGTGGTGGGTCACGGGAAATTTTGGCAAGAACCCGGATTTCGCGCTGAAGGTGGAGGATTCACCGGTTGCCACGCAGCTTTCGGGTGTGGGATTTGAAAGCTTGGTGCCCCGCCCGAAGGACGAAGTAAAAGTCGAGACATTCCGGTTCACGCCGAGCGCATCGGATCCAAAGCTTGGCCCGCCATCGTGGGTCAGTTCATTCATCTATCTGGACGGGCGATTTCGGATGATCGGCGGGACATATCCGTTCTGGGCGGAAGGGCTGAACGCGACCAGGGGCCCGATGTCACTTCCGCCAGCGTTGATTCGCGGCCGAACCGTGCAAGCGGCGGCATTTCGTAAGGACGCAAAGGGCGATGGAATCGACGGAATAGTGCACATAAAAGTGGACGTCGGCCACGACGGAAAGATTAAGAAAATGAAGGTACTGTCCGGCGATGCGGAGTTTATCGAGGATGCAAAGGAGTATCTTCAGAACGCTGAGTTCCCGAGGCTCCCCGATGATCCCCGGCTATCCAACGCGAAACTCGAATGGGACATGGAAGTCGTATTCTTTGCACATAAGTAGCCCGCGGGATTCATCTGCAGGAAAGCGAACTACAACACGACGGCGTTCAAGAAAAGCTCGACTAAACAATCAGACGCAAGATTCGAATCCCACGCGAGTCACATCCGGCTTCTGCCGTCACGCGTGGGGTGCGAGGGTCTGATCGAGCCAGTTGAAGATGCGCAGGTCGCGCAGGCCGGTTCCCTTGGGCTCGCAGTGAAGGTCAGCGCCGTCGGCTTCGGTGAACTCCACCAGCGTTTTAGGGCAGTTGAGCAAGTCATAGAGCTGCCGGGACTGCCCGGGCCAGTAGGCTTCGTTCACGGGAGAAGTGATCAGGAGCGGGCACTGGATCTTTTGAGCGACATCGCGGAGGTTGTAGTCCATCGCCGCTTTGTAGGTGTCGAAGTTGGAAGTGAACCCAAAAGGGCGCGTGCGGAAGTTGAGGAGCGCGCGATTGGCCGGCGACAATCCCTTCGCGATAAAAGAATCGAACTCCGCCTTGTTGCCGGTTTTGAGAAGCGCGAGCAAAGGCGGCGGCAGCGTAGCGGTCCAGGAGGTAGAAACATCGACAACGCCCGGGTCGGCGATGGCCGCAGCAATCCTTTTTTCAAAGGCGACGGCGTGAGGAACCCAGTAGCCGCCCTGGCTGATGCCCTGAATGGCGATGCGCTTGGGATCGACGCCGGGGCGAGCCAGCGCAAAGTCCACAACCGGCGTAATCACCTTCTCCCAGTCTGGACGGAAATACAGTTTCTGTTTCCAAAGGGCGTAGCCCTGCCCCGGCCCGTCGAAGGTAAGACAGTCGTAACCGCGAGCCGTTCCGCCGGCGCCGCCCCACAACCACATGTCGAGGAGCGAGCCGTCGCTGCCGTTGACGAGGATCAACAGAGGACGGCGGGGCGCGTTGCTTTTGCCGCGCATGTAGAAGCCGTGGAGGGTTGTTCCCTCATAGGGAATCGCGACCGGCTCAATAGGAGGATCAAACAAGGGAATGGATTTGAGCCAGCAGTCGTGGAGCGCTTCCCAGGTGGGAAGGAAACGCGAGGGATCGGCGGACGCATCGACAAAATAGGTGGCACTGTCGTAGTAATTCTGGGCCCAAAGGTAGGCCTGCCTGGCACTCTCGCGATGACCGGCGGCGAGCGATTCGTCGGCTAGCGCGCGCGCTTCATCACCAGCCTGTTTGAAGGCGACGAAGGCGCTATCGAAATCGCCGTCTTTGACCTGCCGGGAGAGATAAAGGACCTTCCCGGGGTTTGCGCCGGAATAGTAGGCGCGGCCCAAACTGGTGAGGAAGATGGTCTCGAACGTTGTGTCCTGAAAGAGATAGTGAGGACGCGGTTTTTCGTCGGCGAGCGCGTCAGGCGCTCCGGGCAGAGTGGGCATACGGGATGAGCGACCGCCGGCGAGGGCGAAGGCGCCGAGGGAAAGATGAAAATCTCTTCGAGAGATGTGCATGAAGTTTTGTCGAGCCCCGATTTTTTTGGAAGCGATGGCGTGCAGAGTATCACAGGCCCCTGCGAAGCCGGATTAAGTCCTTGTAAACGGAAAAGGCGGGCGGATGGGAGAGGGCAATTGGCTTGACCGTGTGAGTGCAAGCTCTTAACCTGAGTAGTACGTAAGGGTGCAATTCGGATGCACGTGGGGACTGCAGTGTGTCGAGTGCTGGGAGGGGTGGCACTCGGATTAGCGGTAGCACCGTGTTTGGCGTGGGCGCAGGCCCCGTCGGGGCCGCCGGCAGCAGCGGCGGCGGCGTCAACGGTGGGGATCATGGCGAACGCCCAGTTCGACCTGGAGATTTCCGTCCGAGACATCCGCGGGAATGTGATTGAAGCAAATGCCCAGATTCATCTGACTTCCGACTGGGCGAAATACAACGCGTTCTCATCGACGCAAAGAGCGTTGCCGGCGCGATTCGAAAGGCTGGCGCGGGGCAATTACCTTGCCGAAGTAATGTGTCCGGGATTCCAAAAGACAATCGAGCGACTGCAACTGGAGTATGGATATGCCGGGTTGCCGATCTACATCTACCTATTGCCGGAAGGGGAGAACGGAGCGGCGAGCCGCGCGCCTGCGGTGATGCTGGAAGTGGGGCTGCGGTCGGACATGGAACGGGGAACCGAGGCATTACGGAAGGGGAAGTACAGCTCGGCGCAAAAGACGTTCACGAAGTTGTTGCCGAAATCGAAAGACAATCCGGATGTGCTGTACAACCTGGGGCTAGCAGAGCAGGGGCTGCAACAGGAGGAAGCGGCGCGCGGATACTTTCAGCGCGCGGTGGCGGCCGATGCGAACCACGAGCTGGCGCTGATCGCACTGGCGCAGATGGAACTGGCGAAGGGGGCGACGGCGGAAGCGATACCGCTGCTGGAGAAAGCGACGGCGACGGGCCGGGCGAGCTGGCGAGCGGACTACGACCTGGCGAGCGCGTACCTGAAGGTCAATCGGATGGGAGGCGCCGAGTCCGCGGCATCGAGGGCGGCGCGGCGGGCCAAGAATCAGAGCGCGGCGCCGACGTACCTGCTGGGCCAGATCCAATACGCGGCCGGGAAACGGGACGAGGCGAAGAAAACGTGGGAGTCAATGGCGCAGAAATTTCCGTCGGATGCGCTGACAGCGCAAGCCAACAAAGACCTGGGGCAACTGGATTTCCGGAACGAACGAGTCACCGGTACGACCGAAGCGAGCCTGACAGCGCCCGCGGTGACGGAACCGGCGGCGATGGCGATCGCGGAACATCCGTGGGCACCGCCGGACATCGATAGCGCGGCGCCGGAGACGGCGAAAGACATCCCGTGCAACACAGAAGCCGTGCTGGCAGCAGGCGAGAGCCGGATGAAATCGCAATTGCTGGACTTCGAGAAGTTCACGGCGACGGAACGGATCGAACAGCAGGAAGTTGACCGTTATGGCTGGCCAGGCCCGGCGAAGACGCGCGACTTTTCGTACATCGTGATCGTGCGACCGCTGGGAAAAGACTCGGTGTATGTGGAAGAGTCGCGCAATGGAAGCACCGGGACGGCGGGGTTCGACTCTGCGATTGTGACGACGAGCCTGAACGCGCTGGGCGTGAACATTCTGCAGCCATATTATCGCGACCGCTTCGTCTACACGTGCGAAGGTCTGGCGCATGTGCGAGGGAATGCGGCGTGGCAAGTGCGGTTCGAGCAAAAGACCGAGGCGCGGGATGGAGTGCGTTCGTGGAAGACGAACCGGAAGACGTATGACATCCCGTTGAAGGGGCGCATCTGGATTTCGAGCGCGAATTTCACGATCGTACGGGTGGAGACGGATCTTCGGGAGGCGGTCAAGGACCTGCAGTTGACGAAGGATCATCTGGTGGTGGACTACGGTCCGGTGGATTTCGCGTCGGGAACGAATCAGTTATGGCTGCCGTGGACAGCGGATATGTTCGTGGAATTGAAGGGAAAGCGGTATCACGACAAGCACACGCTGACGGATTACCTGCTGTTTGCGGTGGACACTTCGGAGAAGGTGGCGAAGCCGGCAGAGGCGACGGAGTAAGCGGCGCGGGTTAACGAAGCTCAACGAGGACGAGGGAGAGATCGTCGGCGAGAGGGCCGTTGCGCCAGGCGGCGACGCCGTCGAGGATGGCCTGCTTCATTTCGGGAAGGGGCTTGGCAACGGAGCGGCGGACAAGTTCCTCAAGACCATCGACACCCAACATTTCTTCAGAGGGATTGAAGACTTCGGTGAGGCCGTCTGTGTAAAGGACCAGGCGATCGCCGGAGACCAGTTCGACATCGTGCGTGGCCTCGGAAGGAACGGCGTCGGGGAGACAGCCGAGGATGCCGCTTTGCGAGTCGAGGCGGTGGAGACTGCCACCAGAGAGGAGCATGGCGGGAGGATGTCCGGCGGCGGCGAAAGTCATGCGGCGGCCGCGCTGGAGGAAGCGTCCCGCGGCCATGGTGAAATAGAAACCGTCGGCGCCGATGCGATTGTGGACGAAATCGTTGAGGTGACGCAGGAGCTGGCCGGGAGGCGTATTGTGCTCGAGTTCGTGCACGGTTTCGGAGTAGATACGGTTGGCGACGAGAGCGGAGCCAATGCCATGACCCGAAACATCGCAGACCAGGAGGCTGAGGAGATCGTCGCCGTGGGGGAGGACGACGCCGAAGTCGCCACCGATGGAACGGGCGGGGCTGTAATAGGCCTCGACAGCGACGTCGTTCCAGACGAGGCTGCGCGGTGCGAGGGATTGCTGGACGCGGGCGGCGAGAGAGAGTTCAGCTTCGATTTCGCGTTGGCGTTTTTCGAGACGGATGTTTGAGGAGCGAAGCTGTTCTTCGACGCGCTTCTGCGCGCTGATGTCGGTGACGACGACCACCACATAGTCCTGACCATCAGGACCGGGAATGACGCGGCCGCTGAAAATGGCGGGGATGCGTTCGCCATTCTTGCGAGGAAGGTAGAACTCATGACGATTGCGGCCGTCACGGAGACCGACTTCGCGCTGGCGCATCAGGTGAGGCATGTCTTCCGGCGGGAAAATGGTGTCGGGGGTGCGGCCAAGCATTTCCTCTCGTTCGTAGCCGCCCAGACGGGTGATGGCTTCATTGGCGAAGACGACGCGCATTTGGGAATCGACAATAATGACACCCTCATTGAGGGTTTCGAGGATGGCTTCCATGGTGCGGAGCCATTCCGGCGCCGGACGGCTCGCGTCGTGAGAAGGGGCGAGGGAGCTGTTGGGAGAGATGTTTTCGTTCATGGCGAAGAACAAAACGAGCCGTTTCGAATCGAACGACAAGACTAATGCACAGGTGAAACAAGGCCAAGCGGCAATTTCGGCGGAGGGAAGAGCGCAGCGGGATCGTGCGGGAGCGACGAGAAATGGGATAGAATCGCGGGGACTCAGGCCGGAAAACACCATGACAACGTCGACAGGAAATGCAGCGCAGGATCGGTTGCGCATCGGTATCGATTTGGGCGGAACGAAGATCGAGTTTGTGGCGTTGGGGGACGACGGACGGGAATTGCACAAGCACCGGGTGGCGACGCCGCGGGGAGACTATGACGGGACGGTGCGCGCGATCAAGGAAGGAGTCGAGCAGGTGGAGCGGGAGTTAGGGAAGCGCGGGACAGTGGGGGTGGGAATTCCGGGAACGATTTCCGGAATAACGCACACGGTGAAGAACGCAAACTCGACGTGGATGAATGGAAGGCCGTTTGACAAGGATTTGAGCGTGGCGCTGGGACGGGAAGTGCGTTGCGCGAATGATGCGAACTGCCTGGCGGTGTCGGAGGCGACGGACGGTGCAGGAGCGGGGAAGAGGCTGGTGTTCGCGGTGATCCTGGGAACGGGATGCGGAGGTGGGATTGCGATCGACGGGCACGTGCACAACGGTCCAAACGGAGTGGCGGGGGAGTGGGGACACACGGTGTTGCCGTGGATGAAGCCGGAGGAATTCCCGGGGCCGGAGTGTTATTGCGGATTTCGCGGATGCATCGAGACATGGATCTCCGGAACAGGACTGGAGAAGGATTACGAGCGGGCGACGGGAACAAAACTGTTGGGGAAAGAGATTGTGTCGCGCAGCGCGTCGGGAGAAGCGGCTGCCGTGGCGTGCCTGGAGCGGTATGAAGACCGGCTGACGCGAAGCCTGGCGCAGATCGTGAACATCCTGGATCCGGACGTGATTGTGCTGGGGGGAGGAGTGTCGCAGGTACCGCGTCTGTATCAGAACGTGCCGGGCCGGTTGAAGGAGTATGTGTTCGGGAGAGAGGCGGACACGCCGGTGCTGGTGGCGAAGCACGGAGACGCGAGCGGAGTGCGCGGCGCGGCATGGCTGTGGCCGCTGGAAGGGCGGTAGGAGAAGTTGCTTTCTCGGGAGTGAAGGAATTCGTGGCGCAGTGCCAAGTAGTTGAGATCCCGAAAAAACGAAACGCCCCCGATGCTGGTGCCCGGGGGCGTTCGCGTTAATAGGGCGGAAAGGCTAGGCGGTCACGCGAGAACGGACGATGGTGAATGCCGCAAACGCGAGCAAGCCGCAGACGAGCAGAGCTAACGAGCCGGGTTCGGGAGTGTGAACGACGAATTCCTGGACCTGGCCGGTGAGGGAGAGCTTGCCGGTGTTGGTGACGATGGAGAAGTCACTGGCGTTGATGGAAGAGTAGTTGGCGGCAGCCTGCTTGAGCCACGACGCGACATTGCCATACGAGGTGGGTTCGGCACCCGGATTCATGATGTCCCAGAGAGCGTACTGGAGGCTCACGAAATCGTTGGGATGGCTGGCGAACTGAGTGGTGAGCCATGCAGCTTCCTGATAGGCGATGGAGGCGGTGGAGAAGACCGGCGAACCGGAAACGCCGCCATAACGAGTATTCGAGAAGCCGTTGACGGAGCTGAGAGCGGTGCCGAGGTTGGTAACGTTGGCGGTCCACTTTTGACCAATGTGGACGTCGTTTTTAATGTCGTCACAAAAGAGGACGACGGTCTGGCCGTTCATGGTGCCGGTATAAGGACTAACGTAGTAGACGCCGTCGTTTGCGCCGTTGACGCCGGTGAAGACCATATTGACCGGGCCATCGGCGTGAGCGAACGGGACAAAGCAGAACGCAGCAACCGCAAAGATAAGAAGCCTTACAGATTTCATGCACATCTCCCGAGAGTAGTGACAAGGGTTGCGGGCCCAAGTCGGGAGGAAGAGGAGCAAGCGTTTTGCCAAGGAGAGCGAGGGTCAATGCTTGAAACTAAGGGACTTATAGGCGCGAAGGGCGAAGGTCAGGAAAAAGAGGCGACAGTTTTGCACATGAATGGCGTGTAACTGCCTATCTAGTTCTTAAGAAAGAGTTTAGGGGTACTAGGGGGAATAGTCTAGTACCCCTTGCCGTTTGTTTGATCGACTCCTAGGTTTTTGCCGCAGCTGCCTTGCTCATTTGAGACATCCAAGCTTGCGCGCGACGTTCCATTTCGTCGGGAGCGACGTCTTCGATGTGCTGCGCGAGCCCCCAGGAGTGGCCGAAGGGATCGCGAACGCGTGCGTGACGATCGCCCCAGAACTGGTTTTGCAAAGGGGACTCAACTTTGCAACCAGCCTTGATGGCGCGGTCGAAGAGAGTGTCGACATTCTCAGTGTAAATGTGAAGTGCGCTGGAAGGAGTGGAATTGGGTTGCGGGGCAGCCGCCATACCGGGGAATTCATCGCTGAGCATAAGACGGGAATCGCCAATTTGGAGCTCGGCGTGACCGATGGAACCGTTCGGGCCGGTCATGCGGGAGATTTCTTTGGCGCGGAAAACGTCTTTGTAGAAATCGATGGCCCGGGCAGCGCCCTTGCACACGATGGACGGGGTGATGGAGTGATAGCCTTCGGGAATCGCGCGAACAGACATGATGCCTCCTTGGAAAGGAAGTGGATTTGCGCGCAGCCAGGAGAGGGGCCGGGCAGGATAGGGGACAACAAAACTGCGCGGACATCCTTGATACGCCGGCGGGGAAGAGGCGTCAAGAGCGGATTTGTAAAGAAGGAGAGATACGGCCGGGAGAGGAGAAGAAAATGCGTTACGAATTTCTGGTGGAGACGTATGCGACGGAGCGGGTAAAGGTTGTGAGTGTGTGGAGCGAGTTCCGGGATGAGGATCTGGAGGTGCGGCCGAACGCGGCGGACCCGAGAGGGAGGAGCGTGCGGGAACAGATGGTGCACCAGTGCGTGAGCGAGGACTTGTGGTTCCGCACGATGCTGGGGATTGACGTGGGAGCGCCGCCGTTGCCGAAAGAAGAGACGAGGAGCGGGTTCATCCGGCGATTTGCGGAGGATAGCGGGAAACGACTGGCGGTGCTGCAAAAGAAGGATGAAACGTGGTGGGAAAGCGAAACGACGTTTTTCGACGTGAAGCGATCGATGGCGTGGGTGATGACGCGGCGGATCGCACACACCTCGCATCACCGCGGGCAGCAGATGGCGATGCAGCGAATGCTGGCGCGCGACTTGCACAGCAACTATGGGCCGACGGCGGATACGGGCGGATTGATGCAGAACCATGCGCCGACGATTTATGCATATGACGCGCTGGACGCGCTGCTGGCGGACCTGGAAAAAGGCGCAGGGAAGAGGAGATTGCCGGGAGATGGAGGGAAGGCGGTGACGGAGCGGCCGGCGGCAAGGTGAAGGCGCCGGTTGGGTGCCGAGATGTGAAGTGGGTCACGGAGGGGGTTGACGGACAGAGTTAGAATTGGCGCGGGCAGGGAATTGGAAATGAAAATGCCAGTGTTGTTTGTGGGGCACGGTTCTCCGATGAATGCAATCGAAGAGAATGCGTTCACGCAGAGCTTACGGGAAGTGCGAAAGCGATTGCCGGAAGCGAAAGCGGTGTGCGTGGTATCGGCGCACTGGGTGACACGAGGCTGCCAGGTGTTGGGGGAAGAGTGGCCGAGAACGATCCACGATTTCTACGGATTTCCGCGGCGACTGTACGACGTGAAGTATCCGGCGCCGGGAGCCACAAACGAGGCGAAGCGACTGGCGATGGAGCAGCATTTGAAGGTGGACCACGAGTGGGGGCTGGATCACGGGGCATGGAGCGTACTGAGGCATTTGTATCCGAAAGCGGATGTTCCGGTGTTTCAGGTGAGCCTGGATCACGAGAAGACGTTGAAGGAGCACGCGGCGATGGGAAAGGAACTGAAAAAGCTGCGGGAGCGCGGGGTGTTGATTCTGGGCAGCGGGAACGTGGTGCACAACCTGCACCGGATCAACTGGGAGATGCCAAGCGGCGCATATGCCTGGGCGGAGGAATTTGACCGAAAAGTGAAGCGAGCGATGGAGGACCGGGATCTCGAGTCGATGGCAGCGCCGGAACGATGGGGGAGCGAGTTGCTGGGAGAAGCCCATCCGACGCTGGAGCACTACACGCCGTTGCTGTATTGCATGGGAGCGAGTGAAGCGACGGATACGGTGAACTTTCCGTACGAGGGGATGGAGTTCGGGACGATCTCGATGCGGATGGCGCTGTTCGAGAGCGCGGCGGTCTGAGACTGCAAGAATGTAAGATGGAACGGCGGCGGACTCGCGGGCATCTATCAATACAGGAAACAAAAATCCTAAGTTAAGCGAGGAATCGATGAGGGTAGCAGCCTTCGTTCTGGGGACATATCTGGGCGGTGTTTTGTTAATGGCAGCGCCGGCGAGCGCACAAGTGACCTATGGGAAGAAGCCACAACTGCCGCCACCATATCAAACCAAGTCGGCGGGAAACGGGCCGGACAGCGCGAAACCGCCGGAAGGATTCCTGCCGACAGTGCCGCCGGGATTCCACGTGAACGTGTTCGCCAAGGATTTCAAAGTGCCGCGGTTTCTGATGACGGCGCCGAACGGCGACATTTTTGTGGCAGACACGGGAGCGAACCAGGTGGTGGTGCTGCGCGACGCGCAAGGAACGGGTGGGGCGCAACAGAGAGAAGTGTTCGCGAAGGATCTGAACCGGCCGTTCGGGATCGCGTTTCACGACGAGTACGTCTATGTGGCAAACACGAACGCGGTGGTGCGCTTCAGGTACGACACGAAGACATCGAAGCGGAGCGGAGACGCGGAGAAGATTCTGGATCTACCTGGTGGAGGGGGGCACTTCACGCGGACGATTGCGTTCAGCAAGGACGGAAGCAAGCTGTACGTGAGCGTGGGGTCGAACGGGAATATCGATATCGAGAAAGATGAGAGGCGAGCGGCTGTGCTGGTATGTGATCCGGACGGAAAGAACGCGCGGGTGTTTGCGTCGGGCTTGCGGAACGCGGTGGGGCTGGGGATAGAGCCTGGAACGGGAGCGGTGTGGGTGAGTGTGAACGAGCGCGACGAGTTGGGAAACGATCTGCCACCGGACTATTTCACGTCGGTACAAGATGGCGGGTTTTACGGATGGCCGTACAGCTATATCGGGAGCAATGTGGACCCGCGTGTGAAACCGCAGAAGCCGGAACTGGTGGCGAAGGCAATCATCCCGGATGTGCTGCTGGGAGCGCACGTAGCGCCGCTGCAATTCACGTTTTATACGGGGAAGCAGTTCCCGGAGCAGTACCAGGGCGGGGTGTTCGTTGCCGAACACGGGTCGTGGAATCGCGCGGCAAGAGACGGCTACCAAGTGGTGTTTGTGGGATTCAAGGATGGAAAAGCGGCAGCGGATCCGGTGCCGTTTTTGACGGGGATGGTGCCGAATGCGGGCGGGAACAATGTGAATGGGCGGCCCGTCGGCGTGACCGTGACGACAGATGGAGCACTGCTCGTGAGCGATGACGGAGCGGGCGTGATTTACCGGGTGAGCTACGGGAGGTAACCGCGTTCACTGAGCGTCTGGATGGGCAGGTACCACCGGTACTCAGAAATTCCATACCTCGAGGGAATTCTTACGCGTTCCTTACATTTTAGTTGGTCTTAATCCTAATTGAATCAAGGCAATACGGCCGCCACGAATGGCACGGAGCCTGCTTATGCCTCGCGGGGACCGTATCACCAAATTGCTCTCACTTTGCGGAGTAGCCTATGAGCCTCCTTTCTTCGCTGTGGGCGGACCTTCAAGCAGCAGGAGCAGTATCGATTGCCGTGTTCATCGCGGGGTGCGGCGGAAGCGGTGCTTCGATGCCGACGCCGACTGCGTCTACGGGAACCGTAACGGTTACCATCAGCGATCCTCCCAGCTGCAAGAATCCCAACGGCAATTTTCAGCACGTGTATGTCACGGTTCGATCAGTTCAGGCACACATCGATCCCAATGCGTCCGATGGCAGTTCGGGTTGGCAGGAACTTGCACCCCAGCTGAATTCAACGCCGATGCAGATTGATCTTTTCTCGAACGCACAAACCAACTGCGTACTGGCGCAACTCGGCTCGGCGAGTCTCCCAGCCGGCAATTATCAGCAGATTCGGCTGCTTCTCGTATCAAACTCCCCGGGGGCAGGGGAGGCCGTGCCTGCAACCAATAACTGCGCCGGAAATGGTTACAACTGCGTGGTTCTCAACGACGACACGATTCACGAACTTGCCCTCAGCAGCCAGGCCAACACGGGCTTGAAGATCCCTCCGGGACAGATTGTGGGCGGCCCGATCTCAGTGGCCGGCGGTCAGAGCGTGGATCTGAATATCGACTTCAATGCCTGCGCCTCTATCGTCCTTCAAGGTAATGGGAAATATCGCTTGAAGCCGACGCTCACGGCCGGACAGATTGCGCCGAACAATTCCGGAATTGGGGGACAGGTCGTGGATGCATCCACTTCCCGGCCGATCTCCGGTACGGTTCTCGTTGCAATCGAACAACCCGACAAAGCAGGCGTTGATCGGATCGTCATGGAAACAGCCGCGGACACCAATGGGAATTTCCGTTTCTGCCCGCTGCCGATGGGGACGTTCGACGTCGTTGTAGTGGCGATTGGGCCGAACAACCTGCCGTACAACGCTACGACCGTACTCAACGTGCCAAACGGCACCAACCTGGACACGGTTCCGTTGACTCCGGAAACCGGCGCAACGGGTCCGGCGATCCTTGCGGGATTCGTTACGGCGAGTACTTCCTCAGCCGGGGCGCAGATCGACGTGGCACTTTCGGCGCTTCAGACGGTTTCCGACGGAGGCAGTTCGCGCCAGTTGACGATTCCGCTTCAAACGATTGCAGCTACCTCGACGAGCCCGGAAATCGATTCGACCGGGCTGATCTCGATTTCCGCAAACACGGACTGCCCAAGCGGGAGTCCCGCGACGGCGAACTGCGGGAGCTACACGCTGGTCGTGCCAGCGAGTAACCCGAGGGTCGGGGTCTTTTCGTCTGGGGGCTTCTCGTATTCAATGCCGGCGGCTGGAGATGTGCTGTTTGCCGTCGACGCAGCGGCGGCCGCGCCGAATTCCGGCGGAATTGCCGATTGCATGCCGTCTGAAGTCACCACGTCTTCCGACGGAAGCAATCAACCATTGCGAGTCGTGGCGGGTTCCACGACGCAGGTAGCGCGCATCGATTTCACCGGATGCACGTGATCGAAACGAGGAAGCGGGGCGACCTGTACTTCGGGTCAAGTCACGCCCGCGACAAGACGCACGGCAACTTGCTGCCGCCGTTCGGATTTATCTACTAAGCTGATCCCAGCCCCGGCCTTCAGGAGAGTGCAATGAAGTTTTCACATTTGATCGTTGCCGGCGTGCTCGCCGGCGCGCTGGTGAGCGTTCCTGCTTTCGCGCAAGGGAACGGCCATGGCAAAGGCCATGACAAGCATCACGGCGACGACGATGATCGCGAAGGCAATCGCTATTACAATCCTCACGAGAAAGAGATTCGAGGCTGGTATTACCAAAGCGAGTCCCACCTGCCCCCGGGGCTGGCCAAAAAGGATCAATTGCCTCCGGGACTGCAGAAACAGCTGGTGCGTAACGGGATGCTTCCACCGGGGCTCCAAAAGAAGCTGTATCCTTGCCCCCCAGAACTGGAGCGACGGTTGCCGCCACCGCCGCCCGATTGCAGCCACGTGCTCGTCAGCGGGCACATCGTCCTGCTGAATCGAAAAACCAACCTGATCGTGGACATCTTCGCGTTTTAGTCGAAGACCAAGCGCGCATAAGGGATGAACTATGAAGAAGATGTGTGTTGTTCTGCTGAGCATTGCGCTGGCGAGTCCGAGTGTCGGGTCGGAGGAAAGCAGGGAAAAGAAACGCCTTGCAGCATGCGCACAGGTTTTTAAGGAAATCATCGACATCCCTGACGGGATACCGAAAGACCTCCTCAACAAGGCCGAGTGCGTGATCGTCATACCGGGGGTCCTGAAATTTGCATTCGGGGTTGGAGGCGACTTCGGCCGTGGAGCAATCAGCTGCCGAACGGGCCAACATTTCACGGGACATTGGAGCGCGCCATCGATGTTCGCACTTGAAGGAGCGAACATCGGATTTCAGATCGGTGGCGAGTCCACGGATTATGTTCTGCTGGTGATGAACCCGAAGGGAGCGAATTCCATCCTCAGCAGTAAAGTGAAGTTAGGAGCCGATGCTTCTGCCGCTGCCGGGCCAAAAGGAAGGACGGCGGCTGCGGATACAGATATCGTGATGAAGGCAGAAGTTCTCAGCTATTCGCGGGCGCGAGGTTTGTTCGCCGGCGTTTCGCTCGAAGGATCGACACTTCGGTCGGACGGGAGTGCGAATAAAAAGGTGTATGGGCGGAGTTTGAGCGCGAAAGAAATCGTTCGCGAAGGAAAAGCAGGGGTGCCGGCCGCGGGAAGTGAATGGATTTCGCTTCTCAACAAGACATCTCCCCAAAATCAATCCGACCCGGTATCGCTAAAGGAGTAGCCGCCTTCGCCGACGCGGAGCAAGAGTGAGACATAAGTCGTGCAGCTGGAGAAATCCGCTGTCATAGAGAAGCCGAGCGGCTGGGACGAAAAACGTCCCGGGGCGGAAAGCCGCTCGGAGGCCAACAGATGCGATGGGAACGAGTCAGTCTTTCCCGGAGGCGAGCAGGGTCTGGTGCTGGGCCAACTGGGAAACGAGCGCGTGGCTGACGGGGACTTCGAAGCCGCCATCGCTCAGCTCGACTTTTCTGAGGACATATTGATCGCCGACCACATCAAAGGTGGCCGTACCGCGATTGGAATGGCCGCGCGTTCCTGAGGTCAGCAGCACGATGACGGTGGTGTGATCGGTGAGGCTGGCGAACGTAAGGACGCGCGGATCGCTCTCGGTGATGCGCTTCACGGTGTAAGTGCCCGGTGGAAGCGTCTGGTCGTAGACGACGAACGGGTGATCCACTTTCATGACGAGGTAATTGGGAACCTGCGCGTGGGAGACGGCCGCAGACCCAGCCAGGCCAACAAGTGCAATCAAGAAAAACAAACAGCGAGTTCGCATGAGCTCTCCTTTAAGTCTTCAGAGAGTCGACGCGCGGTGCCGAGCTGCTCTGTGAGTGTCAGTGGTTTGACGCTCACAGGGGAGGCAAGTTGTAGCGACGGCAGTCAACAGATTGTCTAACGGCGGTGTGTATACGCTGATGCGGCGTTACACGTTGCAGACAAGTGGTGCTCAGTTGACGGTGAGCGTGAGGACGATGGGGTTGAGCGGCAACGAACGGGCGGAACTCGAGGGAATCGCGGTGGCGTTGACGGTGACGGAGAAAGTGCCAGCCGGCGAGCGGAACGCAAATGCGGCACTGGCCACGGAACTGTTGGTGAAACCGGAGGCGGCCGCGACGGCTTTGACGGTGGCGGCGGAATTGAGAGAAAGGGGAGCAGAGTAGACGGCAGAGGTGGCGGTGGGAGCGGAGCCGTCGACTGTGTAATAGATGGCGGCGCCAGATGTGGTGTCGGTGATGGTGACGGATTGCGGAGCGGAAAAAGTGCCGCCAGCGGGCTGGATCGAGGGCGTGGCCGCGGATTGAGGTGGCGGTTGCACGATTGTGCTGGAGCCACCACCGCCGCAAGCGATTCCGGAGATGACCAGGCCAAGAGAGAGGATCACGATCGCGAAGTGCGCGGGCCGGAGAGAGGATCGAGGCGGGGTCGCAGCAAGCGATCCGGCGAGCAGCAAGGCAACGAGCGCAACGAAAGTGAAGAGAGGAATCCACGGGGAGAAGGGAAGAGGCGGTGGAGCGAAGCGCGTCGATGGAACCGCGATGGAGGAGCCGAGCGTGATGATAGAAACGGTGAATGGGGCAGCAGCGCCGTTCGTGACCGGCAGGCTCGCGGGGACGGCGCAAGCCGCGCCGAATGGAACGCCGGAACAGGTAAAGGTGAGCGTGCCTGTGAAACCGGCGGACGGAGTGGCCTGCAAGTTGAATTGGGCGGGCTGACCTGGGGAGACGGAAGCAGAGGTGTTGCCGCCGGAAGAGGCGGCGCCGAGTTGAACTGCGGGAACGGCGTTGCCGGTGATGGTGGCGACTTGCGGGGAGTCGGGCGCATCGTCGGTGACGGTCCAAGTGGCACTGCGGAGTCCGGCAGCGAGGGGCGTAAAAGTGACAGAGATGGTGCAGGAAGCGTTGGGAGCGATGGTACCGGAACAGTTGGTGGAGCCGAACGCGAAATCGGGGGCGTTGTTGCCGCCACCAGCGGTGGAGACGAGGTGGAGAGGAGTGCCGCCGGTGTTGGTGAGAGTGAGCGTAATCGGATTGCTGGAGGAGCCCTGGGTGACGGCACCAGGGAAAAGAACGCTGGCAGGAGAGAAAGTGACGTGAGACGGGGCGACGAAGCCAGTGCCGGCGAGAGCGATGGACTGCGGGCTCTGCGGAGCGTTGCTGATAATGATGAGGGAAGCGTTGCTGGCGCCGCTGGCAGAGGGAGCGTAGACGACGGAGATGGAGCAAGATTGATTCGAAGTGAGGACCGGGGCGCAGTTGTTAGTGACATGAAAATCCGAGACGTTGGTGCCGGTAGTGGAAATTGAAGTGAGGTTAAGTGGAGCATTACCGGCATTTTTGAGGATGACGGTTTGCGGCGGGGTGGATTGGCCGACTGTGGTTTGCGAAAAATTGAGGTACGGGATACTCAGAGAGAGTTCAGGGCCGGAAGTGCCCTGGCCGCCGGTGGGCCCGACCGAGGCGAGGATGGGGTCGATGGCACCGAGTTGCGGATAGAAAGGCGAAGAGATGGAGCCGGTTTGCGAAGCGCGACCGGAGGCGGGGTCAACGTAGAAAAC
>Ga0335082_10002079_pt1 | contig 21509 bp, 18 predicted proteins | sample Lox_Sample_41_FD_206718 | JGI IMG/M metagenome (GOLD analysis project Ga0335082, IMG submission 206718) | Soil microbial communities from Loxahatchee National Wildlife Refuge, Florida, United States - Lox_Sample_4.1 | ecosystem: Environmental > Terrestrial > Soil > Wetlands | place: USA...
GCCTCGATTTGGTAAGGGGTAGGCCGACACATGATGGAAGGAACCATGAGTTCTGGGGACTACAATTCGCCGTCGGTCCTGAACGAATATCAGGCGCGCAACTTGTCAGTAACCTGTCGGTACATCGACAAGACGCTCGGCGAGATGGAACAGGTCTTGAATGCCGCGGCGTCGAAGGCCGCGTTCCCGAAATTCGTGGGGGATGTTTCTCCAGCCCAGCAACGGACGCTCGAGGATTACTTCGCTCGAATTCGCGCTCAGCTGGCGAGGGTGCTGGACGGCCAGGGAATTCCCCGCCCCGAAGCGACGATACCTGCATCGCGAGCCTTATATACGGGTCTTCTGACCATCGAAATCGCTTTGGAAGAGTTGGGTCCTTCCTACATGCGCGGCTACGGCGAAGTATCGCCTGAGTTGGTGACGGAGCTCGAAGGAATTTGCGGGGAGTTACGAGGGTTAGTGGCCCGCGTCAATCAATTCCTCTTTGAGGATGCGGGCCAGGGACTCGAGAAGCGTTTGGCGAGGCTCGAAAGCACCTCCTCGGAGTTCGAACTTCTCGCGAAGATCGAACGCGTCGTCCGGGAACGGGGACTCGTAGAGTTTCGAAGCACGATCGCAGGGATCACGGATCGATTGGAGGATCAGAGCTTGGAAATCGCCGTCTTTGGCCGGGTGAGCTCGGGCAAGTCTTCATTGCTCAACGCCATTCTCGGAGAGGAGATTCTGCCGGTTGGTGTCACGCCGATCACCGCAGTGCCGACTCGGATTCGCTACAACGACGCCCCATTGCTGAGTGTCTGGTACGCCGGGCGCCTTCCGGAGACTCTCGAGATCCGGCGACTCGCAGAATTTGCCAGCGAGCACGGCAACCCGAATAACGAGAAGCGCGTGACACGCATGGTCGTACATCTACCCTCAGCGCGGCTGCGCGAAGGCGTCACGCTTGTGGATACCCCTGGACTCGGGTCGCTCGCGACGACGGGAGCTTCGGAAACACTGGCCTACCTTCCCAACTGCGACCTGGGTGTGGTGTTGATTGATGCCGGTTCGACAATCACGCACGGGGACTTGGAAACCATTCAAGCCCTTTACCGGGCCGGGATTCCCGTTCAGGTGTTGCTGAGCAAAGCAGACCTGCTCTCGCCCGAGGACCGCGAGCGCATGCTGGCCTACATCAAGAAAAGTATCGCCGAGCAATACCGGATCGATTTGTCGGTCCATCCGGTCAGCGCCATGCCCGAACACCGTCAGATGCTCGAAGTGTGGTTTAAAACGGAGATCTTGCCGTTGTATGAGAGCTGTCGAGAGCTGAAGGCGGCGTCGGTGCGACGGAAGGTGGGTGCACTGCGTGATGCGGTGGTCGCCGCGCTCGCCATGCAGGTGCGGCGAAGCAAGGGGGTTTCGAGTGGCGAGCGCGAGCGGTTGCGCGAAGTCGAAGCCAATCTGCGAAAGGCGACGGGAAAAATGTCCGAAACAAGAAACCATCTCGAGCGTGAGATCCGTTTGCTCGAAGGCGCTAGTGGCTTGCTGCTTGAACGCGCGGCGCAGCGCCTAGCCGAAAAATGGGCGAGTAACTCCGACAGCGACGCGGCCGCCCGGGACCTAGTGGTCTTTGAGAGCATCATCTCGGACATCCACCAACAGGCGACTCTGTATCGCAAAGAGATGGAAAGCGTGGCGCGCGACGCGCACGCCGAGCTGGAGAAAGCCGCGAAGGTGTTGGGACTCCCGGCGAGCCCCACGGTTGACGATTTCACCTCGGTCATCCGCGCGATGCCGGTCTTCGACTTCGCCGTGGCACGCAATCTGCCGACATCGCCTCCCTCGCTGATGCGCCTGTTGGGGAAGGCGGGCTTGCGCGCGAGTGCCAGGCGGCTCGTGAACACCCGGCTCGAAAAACCTCTGGCGGAGACTTTGTTCGTCTACTCCGGCGTGCTGCGGGAATGGACAACCTCGGTATTGCAGGTCATCGAAAAACAGTTTGCGGCTTCGGCGGATGGCTATCGAGCCCAAGCCGGACGCGCTCAAAGTACAGCGACGCTCGGCGACACCGAGGCGGGCGTGCTTCTCGGCGATTTACGGGAATTGGGGGGAGGCTCTCCCGTGCTGGACGTTTCGGTAGGATCTTCGGGCTGAACCGTGGTGCATGGAATGGTAGCGACACACAACGATACGAGCAGAGAGAGGTGCGATGGTCAAGTATCTGGTAGTGGGGCTCGGAGGCTTTCTGGGCGCAATCGCAAGGTTCTGGCTGGGAGGATACGTGAGTTCGAAGATGGGCAGCCGGTTTCCGTACGGAACGTTTCTCATCAACTGCTCCGGTTCCTTTCTGATCGGCTTTATCCTCACTCTCCTTGCCGAGAGAACACATTGGAGCCCGAACTGGCGGTATCTGATTCCGATCGGATTCATCGGCGCATATACGACCTTTTCGACATTCGAGTACGAAACGTTTCGAGTCATCCAAGATGGTGAGTTTCTGATCGCATTCCTCAACGTCGTTCTCAGTTTGTTCGTGGGATTTGTTTCGGTTTGGCTTGGGGTTATTGTCGGGAGGTTAAACGCATGAGTGGAGCAAAAGCAATACGAACCGTAGCGATGTCCGAGGCAGCAGCGCACGGCGCCTGTGCCATTTGTACTCTTCTTCGCCATTACCAAACGCAACTCGTCGAGGTAACTGGCTTGCCCACCGTTACATGTCTCTGCAACCACCATGCATGGCTGCTGGCAAGGTCGGCACCTGCAGCTCTGGCAGGCCAAATCTATGCGCAGGTTTTGGAGGCGCAGCACAAACCCGAACCGGGGAAGGAGCATGGGTGTGCGTTTTGTGTGGAATTGCGTCGCGAAGAGAAAGTGAGGCTCGATGAGCTCGTGCAACGGATGAGGGTACCCGCGTTTGCACAATGGATGAGACGGAGCGGCACGCTGTGCCTGTGGCACGCGGATCGCTTGTCGAATCGTTTACCGGAAGCGCGACCCATCGTCGACGAGATTCTTGCGCGAACGATCGAGGAGTTGAAAGAAGATCTCAGAAAATGTGTGGCGAACTCGGACCGAGAACAACACAGCATTGGGGGAGGGGTGCTCGGCCGAGTTGCGGAGTATCTTGTTTGTCAGCGAGGGATTCCTGGAGAGGAGACACCATGCTGAAAGCCGGACCAGCAAAGAAAGTCATCATTTATGTCGGGGAGGACCACCAGTATCACGGCCATTCGCTCTATACTGCGATTCTCGATTACCTGTTCTATCACAAGGTCTCGGGCGCGAATGTGGTTCGCGGGATGGCGGGTTTTGGGGCCGACCACCATTTGCATAGCACGCGTATCCTGCGATTAACCGAGAACCTGCCCATCAAGATTGAGTTCATTGAAACCCCGGAAAAGGTCGAAGAGCTGTTGCCGAAACTGCACGAAATGGCCGGAACGGGACTGATCGAGGTGCAGGACACCAATATCGTAAAGCCCGCCGAGGTTGCGAGGAAGTCGGAATTTCGCGGGGAACAATCACCTGCACTCCGCAGTGAGAGCAAGGCCAAGCTCATGCGCATCTATGTGGGGGAGAACGATAAATGGCATGAGAAAGCGCTCTACAAGGCGATTGTGGAGTGTTTGCGATCGAACGACATCGCGGGCGTGACCGTGTACAGGGGCATCCTCGGGTATGGGGCAAACCGTCGCATGCACAAAGGGTCGGCGCTGAGCCTGTCCCACGATTACCCGATCATGTTGTCGGTCGTAGACACGGAAGAAAAACTGCGAAAACTGACCCCTGTGCTCGACGAAATGGTGCAGCAGGGTCTCGTCGTCTTGTCGGACGTGGACATCATCAAGTACACGCACAACTACGTCGCCGAGGAACGAAGAAAGGAGGCGCGGTCATGAAGCTTGAGGGAAAGGCGAAAATGCTGCGCATTTACTTCGGGGAGGACGACAAGTGGCACGGACAGTCTCTCTATAAAGCCATCGTCGAACGGTGCCGGCAGATGGATATTGCCGGAGCGACGGTATACCGGGGAATCGAAGGTTACGGGGCGAGCACGATCATTCGGCGGGCCCATGTGTTCTCAGCTTCGAAGGATGCGCCCATCATGGTCACCATCGTAGATGCCGAAGAGAAGATTCGCGAACTAATTCCTGTACTGGACGAAATGGTAGATGAAGGACTGATCGCGATGTCGAATGTGGAAGTCATCAAGTACGTGCACCAGAACGCGGCACGCTCTTGAGGTGAGGAATGGGCGCATCGGGTTCCACGCTGGCGTTCGCTCCGGAGACGGGAATGTTTGTCGGCCGTCATTCGGAACTCGTGCGCCTGCAGGAGGCGATGCGCAAACGCGAGAGCTTGCTCGTTTGGGGTGCGGCGGATGCCGGCAAGAGCACCTTGGTGACACACGCCATTTCGCAAATGCCCGAAAGAATGGTGCGGAGCTGTATTCGTGGTATCGGCAATAGCAGCCCGCAGGATATCCTGCGGAGCATCGCACACGGATTCGCGGAAGATCCGCTGTTCAAGTCGAAATTTCGCGCAGACACAGGGTATGGGGCGTCGTTTTCGCATTGGGTACGACAACAATCGAGCCTGCGCCTGCGTGGGCTGCTGTACCGCGCCGCGGGTCAAGGGGAGTACTGGATTTTCCTCGAAGACCTCGCCCCGATGACGCATATGTTGACGCGTATTGTGAAGGAATTGATGTTGAATCAAGAGACGCCCGTGTACGCAATCGCCCGCGGATGGACCTATGAAGAGCTTGGACATGGATCGCAGCTGTATTGGAACGATCGGCAAAGATTGGCGGTCGGCGGTTTGCCGCTTGCAGCGGCGAAAGAACTCGTGGAGTGGTGCATCCGGAGGTTCGGTCTTGCGCAGTTCGATCTGGAGGGCTTTCGAGAGGACATCCTGCAGTTCAGCGGGATGTTGCCCGGGGCTATCTTGCGCATGTGTGCCGCCGCCTCCGACAGCCGCTATCGGTTCGAAGGACGAATCAAAACGAAATTGTTGCACGTGGACTATCTGATGAAACACTGCCGCGGGAACGGGCAACTGGGACTCCCTTCAGGGAGGGTGATGCCAGAAATACGGTAGTGCAGGAATACGTGCGATGAGGGTGGAGACTTCTATGGACCTTCCTGCTGAGAACAGCGTCGAACGTGCGAGGCCTTCCGAGTGGACGAAGGCAACCGTCTTGGCGGGTGAAGCGCCGGATGTAGCCGGAAAGCTGGCCCGATTGGCGGAGTTGGCAAAGGAGTTCAGTTCGGATCGTGTAGGCGAAGAGGCCGCAAGCCTGGGGGATCGGCTCCGGGAAGGCCGCTTTTATGTCGCGTGCATTGGCCAATTCAAGCGCGGGAAGTCCACGCTGTTGAACGCTCTGGTCGGAGACAACGTATTGCCGACGGGCGTGGTGCCGATCACCACCGTTCCCACGGTGATTCGTTTCGGCGAGACACGCAGGGCGCGCGTTCGGTTCGAGGGAGGCACATGGACGTTCGTCGCTCCCGAAGAGCTCATGGAGTATGTCTCCGAGGAACACAACCCCGAAAACGCCAAGGGCGTGGCTGGTGTGGAGGTGTTCGTTCCGAGTGCTCTCCTGGCCGAGGGCATGTGTTTTGTGGATACCCCGGGGTTAGGCTCGATTTTTGCGGGCAACACGGCGGCCACGCAGGCGTTTGTGCCGCATATCGATGCGGCGATCATTGTCGTAGGAGCGGACCCGCCGATTGCCGGGGAAGAATTGGCGCTGGTCGCAAATGTGGGAAAGCAAATTCGCCACCTGCTGGTCGTGCTCAATAAGGCCGATCGTACGTCGGAGGAGGAGCGGCGCGTTGCGGTGCCCTTCACACGAAAGGTGCTAGAAAAGCGATTAGGGCGGCCAGTTGGGCCGATCTTCGAAATCAGCGCATTTCAGCGAATGGAGCGCAAGGAGGCCAACTGGGATTGGGACGCGCTTCTCGCCGCACTGCAACAGCTCGTCGAGCAGTCGGGGCGAACCCTGGTTCGTTCTGCCGGGGAACGAGGACTGCGTCGGCTTGGTGAAGAGATGCTCTCGATTACCCTCGAAGAGCGCGAAGCGCTGCTGCGCCCGATTGAAGAGTCGGAGCGACGCATTGCCGCGATGCGAGAGACGATCACGGAGACGGAACGGTCCCTGCGAGAAATCAGCTACCTGTTCATGGCTGAAAAACACCGTCTGTCCGACTTGTTCCTGGAGCGGAGGAAAGGGTTCTTGGGAGAGATTCACAGGGCGGCACGGAATGAAGCCGAAGAGGCCATGCTGGCGCTGCCCCGGCGTTACGGCCCGGAATTCCGCCGCGAAGCGATGCATGCGGCGCAAGAGATTGCCGCGGAACGCGTGCTTCCCTGGCTCGCCCAGGAACAGGCCCGGGCGGAAGACGAATATCGCAACGTAGCTGGGCGGTTTGTGCAGATCGGGAATGACTTTTTGCAGAAACTCGCGGAATCGCGAATTCCGGAGCTCTCGCGCATGCCGAATGCGTTGAACTCCGAGAAAGGATTCCGGGCAGTTTCGCACTTCCAGTTCGAAGGGCTGATCAATGTGGCGCGGCCTGCGTCTCCGCTCCGCTATTTGGGAGACGCCATCCTAGGCCTGGTGCGCGCGTTTTCCGTCATCCAGAAGGACGCGATCGAGTTCCTGGAGTACTTGCTGGAGATGAACAGCACGCGCGTGCAGTCGGATTTGATGGACCGCGTGGAGGAAAGCCAAGGCCAACTAGAGGCCGAGATCCGCAAACTGCTGCACGAAGTCACGCGCATTGCGACGAGTGCTCTTGAACATGCACGGGAGGCGCGAAGTCGCGGTGAATCGGCGGTCGAAGAAAAACTGGCGCGCATTGCCGTCGTCGAGAAGGAGATTCGAGCACTCACGGCCGGCGTAACCTCGTGAGGTTGCGATTGACGCGCGGGTCCGTTTTGCTAAAATAAAGGATGGCGACGGAGTTCGCCAGTAACTGCTGTCCCACCTTAAGCCGGGACAGATGATGACTCCTGACACGTAGGAAGACCAGTGTCGCGGAGTCGTATCCTTCCGGCGCTCGCCTTCCTGCGAAAACTCAAAGTACGGGGTACATCATGGAGAATGTCTGGGTGCTGGCAGCCGTGTGGGTGGGTCTCGCCTCGCTGCTCGCCCTTTGGTTCAATTCGAGAGCACTTACGGAAATCGTTGTCTGCACGGTTGCACAGGTGATCGGGCCTGCGTTCATTGGATTGGGTGCGTGCCCGATGACGGCGCGATGGTATTGATCTCCTGGGAGAGAGATTTCTAGAACGTGAGGAGGTGGGGCTCGCCAATACGACGATTGAGTAGCCTGTAGAAGCGGAAGAAATCGAAGTAGTTTTTGGGCGGTGGGGTTCGCCCCAACTGTCACGACATCCGTGACCGATAACTCCTGCGACAGACCATCACGCTCCGCGATTCGACCCAAAGCTGGGTCCGAAGTGGGGCAGCGAAATCTGGAGGACGCATGAGTGTTGATATGGCCGAGAGGACGTCCGGAGAACGTCCGACGGAAGGATGGACGACGGCGTGGTTGCGTCAACGGCTCGCCGTAGCCTTGAGTGAAGCTGGGATTGTCATGAATGGGCGAAACGCTTGGGATCCGCAAATTCACAATCCCCGTGCTCTTCGGAAGATCGCGTTGGGCGGGACGCTTGGCGCCGGAGAATCGTACATGGACGGGGACTGGGACTGCGCAAGTCTCGACGGTCTCGCGACGCGCATTCTGGCGAGCGGTTTTGAAGAGCGGTGGGGGATGTCGTCGGCTCTCTCACTGAAGAGGTGCGCGGCGTCTCTTGTTAATTTTCAGTCGCGCCGTTTCGCGAAGCAAAACGTAGAGGCGCACTACGATCTGGGCAACGACCTATACCGGACGATGTTGGGGCCCACCATGACCTACAGTTGCGGCTATTGGCGTGAGGCTAAAAACCTCGATGAGGCGCAGCACGCAAAGCACGAACTCATCTGCCACAAATTAGGACTCAAGCCAGGCATGCGTGTCCTCGATATTGGCTGTGGCTGGGGCGGTTTTGCCCGACACGCGGGGAGGCGTTATGGCGTGCGTGTCGTGGGTATCACGCTGTCTCAAGAACAGACCGAATATGCGAGAGCCCGATGCGCCGACCTTCCGGTAGAGATCTATCTGCAGGACTACCGCGACGTCCGCGGAACTTTCGACCGCATCGTTTCGGTCGGCATGTTCGAACACGTGGGTCCACGCAACTATCGCGAGTACTTCGAGTGCATTCGGAGGAATCTTGCATGGGACGGCCTTTGCCTGCTCCATACCATCGGGAGTCTCCACTCCGTTCGAAAACTGGATCGATGGATGGAGACGTACATCTTTCCGAACGCCGTATTGCCGTCTGCCAGCCAAATTGAGCGAGCCGCCGAGGGGATGGTGGTCCTCGAAGACTGGCACAATTTCGGCTCCGACTATGACAAGACCCTGATGGCTTGGCACGCCAATTTCACAGCGGCGTGGCCCGAATTGCAAAGAAAGTATGACGAACGGTTTTATCGAATGTGGTGCTACTACCTGTTGACCTGTGCTGGAGCATTTCGCGCCCGGTGTACCCAGCTTTGGCAGATCGTTTTTTCGAAACACGGTGTACCCGGCGGATACGTCCGTACGGGCACCTAAGAGTGTTCACGAAAGGCGAGTACGCAGGGGAAAGGACGGATTCAAGATGGACAGAGAAGCAAGGATTCGGCTCGTGGTCTCCGACGTGGACGGGACACTCTTGGATCCCGACGGTGTGTTGTCGCCGGTGGATTTTGTAGCGGTGGGCCGGCTTCGCCAGGTCGGGATCAAGTTCTCCTTGTGCAGCGCGAGGCCGCCGTTTGGGATGCGATGGTTGGTGCGGACGCTGGGCGTGGATTGCACGTGCGCGGGATTGAATGGTGCGATCGTGTTTCGCCCCGAGGGAAGCGTCGTCGCGGAATTGCCGCTCGAGCGTCTTTTGGTGGAGGAACTCCAGGAACGGATGGGCCGCAGCGGGCTCGACGCTTGGATCTTCACGCGGAAGCAATGGTTTGTGCCGCGGCTGAGCGGGCCACAGGTGCGGGAAAACAGCGACTGCCTGCGAACAGCACCCAAACGCTTTGCGCGACTCGGCGATATCCCGGATGCCATCCTGAAGGTCGTCGGCGTACACCAAAGTCCAAATGTGGTTGAGGACTGCGCGAAGGAGCTGCAAAATGAATGGCGGGACCGCGTGTGCGTAACCATTTCGCCGCCACACTGTATCGACCTAACCCATGTCTCGGCGGACAAGGGCCAGGCCGCTGGTGCGATCGCCAGCGCCGAGGGTGTGGCCAAAGAAGAGGTTGCAGCGATCGGGGATTCTCCTGGCGACATACCGATGTTCGCTGCCGTTGGAACGAGTGTGGCGATGGGGCAAGCTCCTGCACACGTGCGGCGCACCGCATCGCGGGTGACGAGGTCGAACAGTGAAAACGGGTTTGCGTGGGCGATCGAATCCGTTCTCAATGGACGGCGCATGTTGGTGAAGAGCTAAATCGACGCAAGGCGTGATGGGTCCAATAAAAGCCGCCCTCAGGCTCGACGACTCTTTCGGCACGCTCGGTGGGGAGTAGCGCGTCCCCTCGACATTGGAATGCAACCTTATTTATATAGCGCGTGCCGGCCACCGGACAAAAACCGAACTAAGCCCGTAGAGAGCAAGATAAAGCCGGTAATCCGGAGAGCAAAGATAGGCAGCACATATTCGCCGGTCCACGTGAAATGCTTGAAGTGAGGAAAGACTTGTGCTGCCGCGAGCGGTCCGACTAGCGCTGCGACGACGAAGGCCAGACCAAGCAGGACCGCGTTGAACGGTCGCATGACCAGACTGATTCGAACCCCACCAACCCAGGCGAGCATCGTGCCTGCCACGATGGGTAAGGTCCTGAGGGCGTTTTGGATGTGCGCAAATAGTTCGTTCGGTGGAGCGCTTTCCTGGCGGGGAATTTGCCGTGCAATCGCTACTCCTACGATTATGAGCGCGATTCCTGAGAACAGAATCTTCAAACTAACGGATTTGAAGCGTCCCGCTTCATCGCGAACGGGAACCTCGGCTTTGGACATGATTGCCTCATTTCGTATCGTTGTGAGGAAGTTCGGGGCTTGTGATCGGGCGCAAAATCCAACGGGTCCTAAGCGCAGAATGACCCCAGACGAATGGACAGCCACGAACTTGCGACTCAACAGTTCGGTTGGTTCAAGGATCGAGACTTGGCAGGAACTGACTCGCGCCGATGCACGCACAAAACCCCTACCAAGGTAGAACCTTCGTAGGAGTCATTTGCCCAAGTGGGCAGTTCGGGGTGAACTCCAACACCGCTTACAACGATTCTTATATCCGGGCTGGCTCGCACTGTCAATCGCCACCGCGAGTATTTGGCGCGAGGCCGTTTCTTTGGCTAGTCGGGCTCACGGCACCAGGAGCACGGGGCACCGCGCGTGGCGAAGCAATTCCTCCGGGAGGGATTTGAGGGCGATTCGTGCAAGCCAAGGTCTTGCGCGGTGGCCGAGGATGATCAAGTCTGTGTGCTCGGTTTGGGTTCGATGCACGATTTGCTCGACGGGAGAACCCACGGCAATCGCGGTTTCCAAATTCACTTCCAACTGTTCGGCATCTTTTGAAATTCTCGCAAACTCCTTTTGAAACTGTTCCTGTGCCTGGTCGAGCACCGCGCGAAGTTCAACCATCGTGGCGGGTTTGGGCGGGGATGCGACGGCGAAGATCAGAACCCTGCAGTCGGTTGACTGCGCGACGGAAAAGGCAAGCTCGACCGCTTTGTTGGCCTGCGGAGAGCCGTCGTACTCGACCAAGATCCTTCGAAAGTAGGGATTGCGTCTTCGGTTCGGCATAGCGTCCCTCTTTGCTCCCTCTTCAGCAGGCGGAAAGACCGAGTCTGGATCGCGGGGTCCACTCCCCCAAGTAACTGGCATGAAACAAAAGCTTCTTCAGGTCAGGCGGAATAGCAGCAGAATGATCAATAAAAAGCCTAACGTGTAGGCCACATACGCGTTCAACCGTCCATGATGCATTCCGGCCATAAGCCTGGCGATCCAACTGATCGCGTCTCCCACGGGATGGAAGAAGACGCGGTCGACCAGATGTGTCTCGTCTCTCCGTCGGCGGATTGCCGTGCGAAAATGCACGGCCACGGTCTCTCGGGTGTCCTCGACGATGTTGGGCCGGAAGATCGCCTGAAAGACGACCCGCACGGGGTTGGAAAATCCTGTCGCGGTGTAGGTCATTTCAGGAAGCAACCGCGGAATTCCCCCCGCCCAGAGTTCGCTGCGCATGACCCTCCGCTTCCGGGTACTTCGCGTCGCAGCCAACCACGTGATGACAAGGAAAATCCCGAGGGCGACAAGGCTATAGGAAGGCGACATGGCAAAGATGACGGGATTCTTTGCAGCTCCGCGATGAAGCACCACGAGCCCGCGACCCGGGAAAATGGTCTGTCCTGCCTGCGCTCCCAAGGCGTGAAACTCCGCGAGAAAAGCGGGAGACAATTTCTGATCGACGGCGTTTGACGCAAAGAATGTCGGCACAAGGGCGTCGGCGGCACCTTCGTTGATCAGCGGCTGCAACTCGTGATCGAGCGCCGGAATCACATAGGTCGGGCACACTCCCAAGAACAAGCAAAGGGCGGCAAGCAGTACCATCGAGAAGATCGCTGAAGGACGCGTTTCAACCGCGTTGGCAGCCCCTTCCGAGCGAGGTACACCCAGAAAAGCCATGGCGAACGCTTTGACAAAACAGGTAACCGCCAAAGCCGCCGTCAAGGCCAAAGCTGCCCCGCAGAGTGCAAATACGAGGCGCAACGCCGTCGAGGAGAGGTCCGCGCTGCGCAGCAACATTTGGAGGGCGAGCCATTCACTGACAAAACCGTTCAGAGGCGGCATCGCAGAAATCGCAAGTGCCCCGACCAAGAATGCACCGGCCGTGTAGGGCATTTTACGCGCCAGACCGCCAAGCTTGTCGAGATCTCGCGTGCCCGCGCGGTCATCGACGGCTCCTGCTCCCAAGAAAAGGAGTGCCTTGTAGAGGGAATGATTCAGCATATGGTAGAACGCGGCGATGAATGCCATGCTCGCCAATACGCTGTGCCCACGGTCCGCGAAAATGATCCCGACGCCCAAGCCCATCGTTACAATTCCTATGTTTTCGATGGAACTGTGTGCGAGCATGGCCTTAAGGTCACTATCTGTCGTTGCGTAGAGGATTCCCACGAGCGCTGAAATGGTGCCAACACTTAGCACGACCAACCCCATGGCCACCGTTCCGACATGCACCAAGTCGAGATTCACACGGATGATGCCGTAAAGCCCCAGATTTAGGATGGTGCCGGACAGAATGGCTGACACGTTGGCCGGTGCGGCAGGATGGGCGCGCGGGAGCCAAGTATTCACTGGCGCGAGACCCGCCTTGACGCCAAATCCAAAGAAACTCAGCAGAAATATCATCCAGCGAGTGACCGGGCCGAATGCCAACGCCGTTGTCCTGAGGGCCGGAAACTCGAGCGAACCGGCCTTGACCGCGAGAAAGAGCAACACCACCTCCACGGCCATGAATCCGGCTTCGCCCATGGCGAGCATGAGGTAACCTGCCTGGCTCGTCCCCTCCCGTCGATGCTCAAAATTGACAAGCAAGTAGCTCGCGGTGGACATCGCTTCCCAGGCGATGAGAAAACCCATCACGTCATTCGCAATGAGGATCCAAACGATCGATGCGAACAGCACCAGATACCAAGCCGCGAAAACGGATAGTCGGTAATGTCCCACATAGCGTTGCAGATAGCTTGCGGAGAAGATGGAGCTGGCCAGGACCACTAGGGCAGCGGCCAACAAGAAAATTGCGGATAGCTGATCGAGCGAAACGCTAAGCGAGCCAATGGCGCGTATCGTCCAAAGTTCGCCGTGGAACTGTGCGTCGCACAGGACTGCGACCGCGGCATACAGGGTTGCTAGAGCGGCCAGCGAGCCGGACCACGCCAGCAACCTGGGAATGCGCGGCTCTGGAGTGATTGCGGCCAGCGCGGCCCCCCACCCACAGAATAGGAAAGCCAGGGTGAGTGCCAGTGCCACCGGATTCATGGAACGCCCGCTTTCCCGTTTGAAGATTTGCGAAGGCGCGCAAGATTTCGCAGTTCCTGCCTGTGGGTTGAAGGCGGATCACCGCGGGGACCTCGCGCTACGTTGGGTGCGCGTAAATTGCAGACACGCGCTCTGTTCGCGCTCGCCCCTGTTAGGTTGGAGGGAATGCTTGCCGTGGACATGGCTCCTCCTGCTGAGGAGTCATCATCTGTCCGTGAGGAAGGACAGCGGTTCAGGCCGAACTCCTTGGCCTTTGCGACCGATATTCTTTTCAGAATAGAGTCAAGACCACTCCGCTTGCTCGATCCAGATCGCTAGGTGAGGCGGAACAGCAGCAGAATGATCAACAAAAAAGCAACTGTGTAGGCTACGTATGTGTTCAAGCGGCCGTGGTGCATTCCCGCCAGGAGTCTCGCGATCCAGCTGATGGCGTCTCCCAACGGATGAAAGAAGACACGGTCGACCAGATGTGTCTCGTCTCTTCGTCGGCGGATGGCCGTGCGAAAATGCACGGCCACGGTCTCTCGGGTGTCCTCGACGATGTTGGGTCGAAAGATGGCCTGAAAGACGACCCGCACGGGGTTGGAAAATCCTGTCGCCGTATAAGTCATTTCGGGCAGTAAGTGCGGGATTCCGCCAGCCCAAAGTTCTTTCCGAGAGAGCTTACGCCTTCGCGTACTGCGCGTTACCGCAATCCAGGTGATAGCCAGAAAAATGGTCAAAGCGATCAAGCTGTACGAGGGAGACGCTGCAAAAACAACGGGGTTCTTTTCCAAACCACGCACGAGAAGTACGAGGCCCCTGCCCGGGACGAATGTGCGGCCGCTTTGCGCACCCAAGTTGTGAAAGTCTTCCAGAAATGCCGGAGGGAGTTTCTGATTGGAAGGCGTCGCGGCAAAGAATGGCGGTACCAGTGAATCGGATGCACTTGCCCCCACGAGAGGTTCCGCGGCGCGGCTCAACACGGGGATGATGTAGGTGGGGAGCACCCCGAGCAACAAACAGGCGATCGCCAGATAAGCCGATGCAAATTGGACCCGGCCCGCGTGCTGGCGGGGATGCGGATGCCATGGGCCCCGGCGGATGCCAAGAAAGCTCATCGCATAAACCTTCACAAAGCAGGTGACCGCCAGGGCGGCAGTGAGAGCGAGCCCTGCGCCGCACAAGGCGAACAATATTTTGACCGCGGGTGAGAACAGAATGGCGCTTCGTAGCAACGATTGCAGGGTGAGCCATTCGCTCACGAAGCCATTGAACGGCGGAATTGCCGAAATGGAAAGACAGCCGACGAGAAAGATCACCGACAAGGCCGGCAAAAGATGGGCCAAACCACCGAGCCGATCCATCTCTCGTGTACCTGTGGTGGCTTCGATTTCTCCGGCGCCTTGGAAAAGCAGTGTCTTATAAACGGAATGATTCACCATATGGTAGAGCGCGGCGGTCAGAGCAATCGCTGCGGGCACTGGGTTACCGGACGCCCGGAAGACTAGCGAAGCCCCAATGGCGGCAACGATGATTCCCGCGTTCTCGATGGAACTGTGCGCCAGCATCGTCTTCATGTCGTTGTCTGTCGTGGCGTACAAAATCCCAAACAGGGCCGTGATGCTTCCCACGATTAGCGCGACCAAACCCATTGCGACGGTATGCGGCGGCACGAGCTCCGCATTGAGGCGCAAGATTCCGTAAAAACCAAGATTGAGAGTCACTCCCGCGAGAACCGGGACAAAAATTGGCGGCGTCGCCGTGTAGGTTCGGGGAAGCCAGAAATTCACGGGAACCAGGCCAGCCTTTACGCCGAAGCCAAAGAATCCCAGAAGAAAAATCCCCCATGCTGTGATGCCGGCAAGGTTCCCCGATACAGCTGCCAGAGAAGCGAAAGACCAGTCTGGGGCGCTCCGGCCCGCCATCAAGAACGCAAGGACCACCATCAAAAAACCTGCCTCCCCCATGGCCAACATGATGTATCCGGCGCGAGTGTCGGTTCCGTGGCTCTGCTCATAGTTCACCAACAAGAAGCAGAGAATCGACATACATTCCCAACTGATCAGAAAGGAGAGCGCATCATGGGCCACAAGGATGAGCACAACGGAGATCATCAATGCAAAGTGCAGCATCCCATAGTTTCGCGTCGGATACCGTCCGTGGAGACGCTGGTGCGCCAGGTTCCTTGCGAAAAAGGAAGCCGGCAAGTAGATGAGGCCCGCGGTAAACAGGAAGATCGCGGAGAGCATATCGAGGCGCAAGCTGAGAGGCCCCGTGCCCTCGATCCTCCACAGAACAATCTCGAAACTCTGTCCGGTGGCGAGCGCGATGCCCGCTGCGAGCATCATGAGAACCGAGCAGACAGAGCTGAAAATGACAACGACAAGCATCGGCTTGCCGCCTCGCAATACCCGGGACAAAACCAGGCCACAGGCGGAAAGAAGGAAGAAGAGAATGAGGGAGCCGCTGATCCAGGGAGTCACGCTCAGGCACCCCTCTCCTTCATTGTTTCTTGCGGAACCGGAGGTTTTCTTCCGGTGGCTACGAGGAGCCCATGGAGGATTGCCAGAGGCGGCGGTGGCTCGCCCGGAATCTCGAGGTCGACGGGCAGAACGGACGCAACACCTCCCGCGGACATGAATGTGTGGCCGAAGACTCCACCCGTAATGGCACAGGTCCCGACAGCGATTACCCGTTTGGGAGTGGGCATGGCCTCGTAGGTCTTGATCAGGGGCCCGCGCATGTTTTCGCTCACAGGGCCAACCACGAGCAGCACGTCAGCGGCCCGAGGCGTCGCCGTCAGGAAAAATCCAAGGCGGTGCATGTTATAAAAAGGATTGTTCAGCTGTTTCAGTTCGCGAAGACAAGCGCCGCAATCGCCTGCGTCGACAACCATGATGTGAGTCGAGCGGCGGTAGGCGGACGGTAATGGACCGAAGGCTTCAGGATTTGTTACGCCCGTCCATTCGTAATCCGTTTGCCACGCCAGGGCGTGTGGGAATCCGAATCGGCAACGCTGGCAGTGAATGCAGTTTCGCAACACGACCCTCGCGGTGTTCCCGGCTGCAACGATGGCACCTGTCGGACAGTTCGCAGCGGCCGCAGCCGCTTGGTCGGCGGAAGCGAACTCCGTCGTCGCCGGACGGCCGGGAGACACTCCGATGGCGGATTCGAGAACCCGGGGGTAGCGTGTCGTTCGAACGCCATTCCGCAATCCGTGCCAAAACCAGAAACTCATGGCAATCTCCAGGTGCTACCGGTCACATTCTGTTGCTGAAAGTCCGAACGTGGCCAAAATGATCGGGAAATCCTGAAACGCGAAATCTTCCACGGCAACGTGAAAACCGAGCCAGTTGTTGAACGACGGCGTGATCGCCCGATACCGCTCCACTCGTCCCGACTCGTCGAGCCGGATCCAATGTAGAGCCGCCCCAATCGGCGCTTCCACCCACCCCAGCGCGACTCCGGCGGAAAGCCCAGCCTGGACCGGGGTGCATATCGGCCCGGGTTCCAAGCGCTCAGCCGCCTGGGAGATCAAACGCTCCGACTGATAGGCCTCCTGAAATAACACGCGCAGGCGAGCATATCCGTCTCCCTCGCTTTCTCGCGGGACCTCGAAGTCATAGCTCTGATATCCGTTGTAGGGGCATTCGCGCCGCAAGTCATGACCTTGACCGGACGCGCGTCCTACGGGACCCAGTAAATTTAAGTCCCGTGCTTTCTCGGGATCCACCACACCAGCGTCTTCCAATCGGTCGAGAAAACTACTCGTAAAATAGAGGCGCTCTTCGAGGAGATGAAGCTTTTGCGTCGCCTGACGGACCGAGAGTCGTAAATGGCCGGCACTCGCGTCGTCAAAATCGCGCTGGAGTCCCCCGGGTGCATTCACTCCAAACAAGTACCGATGCCCTGTGAACCGGCACGATGTCCGCAGCAGCTCCTCTTCGATGATAGCGGCCTGCGACGCAGCCACGGCAAGCGCTGTGGATTGACAAATATCCGCGATCGTTCCGGCATGGTGACGCAATCGTTCGAGTTCGCTGAGCATCACCCGCAGATGCGTCGCCCGATTCGGAACCTCCAGGCTGCCTATCTTCTCGATCGCGCTGCAGAAGCTCATGGAGTGCGCGAATGAGGATGTTGCGGCGAAACGTTCTGCCAGCAACAGGGCTTCCGCCACAGTCTGACCTTCCGCTATTTTTTCGACCGCGCGAAACTTGTAGAACAATCGGGGTACCGCACGCAAAACGTCTTCGCCCACGGTCTCGAGCATGAAATGAAGGGACTCGCCGATTCCGCCTTCGTACACCGGTCCGACAGGCATCGCGAAGGACCCTGGATCCTGGACTACCAGCAATGGACGCCATTCCGGATTCGGCCGCCGTCGCAAATGCGTTTGCTGCGCGTCCACCGATTTTCTCTGTGGTTTCCTGTGTGGGGCGGCGCCTTCGGGCCAGACTTGGTCGTGGAGAATGAAATCTCCCAAGCGGGGATGGCCTTCGAATTGAAGACCGAAGAGGTCTTCTGCTTCGCGTTCGTGCCAGTCTGCAGCGTGGACCTCGGAACTTATGCTTGGGACGGAGCCCGCGCCAGACGGGACTTCGAGGAGGACCTCGATCCAGCCCGTGCCGGTTGCGAGAAATGTATAAGAGAGACGCCACTGGGTGGCTCGCTCCTCGACAATCAAACCGCCCCAGGAGCACCCCAGGTCCCAGAACAAGAATCTGCAAACGGCTGGCAGCAGACTCGGTTCAAGCAATGGAATGGACAGTGCTATTCCGCCGTCTGCGCGCGATACAGAAACGCTCGACGTAAACCGTTCTTGCATGACAGCGGCTAGTTGATCGAGGGTGGGCGGGTTTCCGGTCGAAAGGGGAAAAGGTGTCATCGGCATGTTAATGGCCTCCCAGCTGCTGGGCGGCGAGTGCCAGCAGTGAATGCACTGGGCTGGGTATATAGACGCCAAGCAACACGACGGGCACGGCTGCTACCAGCACACCGATCCGGCACGTAATCGGCAGATCCGTACTTGCTGGCAGCCGAGCTTCGGGGGTACCGAACGCCATCCGGTTCACATGCATCATGATTCCCACGAAGGCAATCACGATCAGAGACGCAAGGATTCCGACCGCGACGGAATGGCCGGCCCGGATCCCGGACGCAAGGATGGAAAACTCGCTCAAGAAAATGGGGAAGGGTGGCGCTCCGGCGATCGCCAGCGAGCAAAAGATCAGCGTAACTCCGGCGAAAGGAGAGACTTTTAGAAGGCCTCGAACGGATTTGATCTCCCGGGTGTTCATTGCCAGCAGTACGATGCCAGCGACATAGAAACACAACGATTTGGTGATCGAATGATTCAATAGTTGCGAAACTGCACCGAGATCGGACGTTTGCGTTGCCATCCCTGCTGCCGTCAAAATGATGCCCATGTGTTCCACCGTGGAATAGGCAAACATCCTCTTGTAGTCTTTCACCTGCAGCAGGAGAAACGCTCCGATTGCCACGGAAATCAGACCAATCACCACCATCCATCGCCCGACGCGCGCTTCGGGGGAAGCAAGCAGAATTCCCAGAAACCGCAGGATCACGTAAAGGGGAACGGTGGTCTTGACTCCCGACAACACGGCGCACACGGGAGTGGGTGCTTGACTGTGGGCATCGGGAAGCCACGTGTGCATCGGAGCCAGCCCCGCTTTGGCCCCGAACCCGACAAACACGAGCAGGAAGGAAAGCCTCAACAACGCAGGTGACATGAGGGGGGCCGCAAGGCGCACGCTTTCCCACGTTTCATGTTGGATTCCTGCAACCGATCGGTAGGCCCAGAACAGGACGAAGAAACCGAGCAAGGCAATCGGTGCACCCATGATTGTGAGGACCGAAAATTTCCACGAGGCCTCCAACGCTGGGCCCGTGTTCTCAAAGCTTACGAGCAGCACAGAAAAGAGAGTGATGAGCTCTACCCCCACCCACACCAGATTGGGATCGGCCAGTGCCGGAACAACCAAAAGAGCGAACACCAGCAAATTGTAATTCGTGTAAAACCACCAGAGCCGGCGCTTCTGTTCCTTGTCATGCTGCATATATCCGACCGAATAGATCGCTGCGATGCCACAGACGAAACTGACCACGAGAAGCACGAGCGCTCCGAGTCCGTCAGCCTCAAACCAGTGGGAAGCACCCACGAGACGTCCGCTCGCGATCACCCTCCCAGCGATCCACAACGCCAGCAGGAACTCCAACCCCTGGAAAAAGACAGTCACGTGCCATGCGGCCTTGCGAAGCGGTGGCATCCAGCAAAGAAACGCTGCCAGCAATGGCGACAGAATGATCGCGATCAGCGCCATGGAGTCGGCTCCTCTTTCAGTGCGCTCATCGTCGCCGCTTCCGTAGTGCCCATGGTTCGCTTGATGTCGACGGTCAGTAGCCCGACAATGACCACAATGAGGACAACATCAATGGCCACCGCCAGTTCAGCAATCAAGGGAAGCTCCGTTGCAATGGCGATGCCAGCAAGAAACGCTCCATTTTCCATAGCGAGAATTCCGATGAGCTGCGGAATGGCCTCCCGGCGCGCCATCAGGGAATAGGAGCCGATGAGTATGCAGGCCAGCCCGATCGGAAGATTGACGGCGATCACCGGGTCGCGGCTCGCGGCACTCACCGGACCCACCAGCAGTTCCGCGGCAATGGCTAGTAGAAGCGAGAGCAACAAGGATGCAGGTATGTTCACCGCTTGTGCGATTTCCCGTCGCACATAGAGGTCACGTGCCAAGGTGCGTCTCAACACCCACGGAATCGCAATCACCTTGGCGACAACGGTGATGGCGCCCAGTGCCCAAAGGTGAACCGACCGTTCGCCGGAGGCAAGAAGGAAAGATGATGCAGCCAGTAGGAGAGACTGGAGGACGAAGAACCGGACGACGCCTTGCACTTGGCGCGTCCCCACCATCGCGAAGGCGCAAATCAAAATCAGTCCGGCGCTCAACGTGTTCAGCGCTCCCGCCAAGGACATGGGTATGGCGTGCGGAATGGCCTGCAGAATGGCGTGCATGGAGCCCCCGTCTCTACGAACCCACGAAAATACTTACGATCATGGCACTGACGGACGCGATGAAAGCCGCTCCGAGGAATTCGCTAATGCGGAAAAGCCGCAGTTTCGAGAGGGAAGATTCGATGATGACCAATACAATTGCCAAGACCAGAATCTTCACAAGAATGAACGGAATCGCTACCACGACCGCACCCAGATTCTTCCCATGGGCCAAGCCCCACGGGGCCAGCAGCACGTTTAGAAAAATGCAAGCCAGAACCAGAAACTTCATCTGGCCTCCCCATTTCATCAGTGCCGCGCCGCGCCCGGAAAACTCCAATCCCTTCGACTCGTCGATCATGGCCAGTTCGAAGTGTCCTGAGGGATTGTCCACGGGAATCCGGCCGCCTTCGGCGAGAATCAGCATGAGAAACGCAACCAGCAGCAGTACATGTGCCGGAGAAAAGAAAGCGCCGGCGTTTTCGACCCACTTTTGCTGCACGATGTAGGGGATTGTGGATTGCGCTACGAAGGAGACGGTGAAGAAGACAATCATAAATACGGGTTCTGCTAGGAAGCCAACCATGCGTGTACGGCTGGCTCCCATGGGGCCATACGGGTTTCCAGTGTCCACGGCCGCCAACGCGGCAAAGAAACCCCCGAGTCCCAGAAAAAATCCCCCCGCCAGCATGTCGCCCATGAACGCAAAGGCCAGCGGATAGTCCGTCAGAACTGGAATCAAGACGGTGACGAAGACGGGTGTTACGAATACTAGGTAGGGAGTGGCGCGAAAGATCCAGGTCGTCTCGGAAGAGATGACTTCGTCCTTATGAAACAGTTTCCAAAGATCGCGGTACGGCTGGAAAATGCTGGGACCTCGTTTGCTCTGTACGATTTCCTTGAAACGCGAGAGCACACCGGAATACAGTGGAGCAAAAACCAGAACGAACAGGATTTGAATGACATTGAAGGCGACGGTTTGCTTCATCGGGCAGCGCCTCTGACGGGAAGCCGCGAGCATCGTTTGCCAGCCTCTGCAATATTCTTGATGGAAGGAGAGAGGTGTCTTACTCGATCTTGGAGAAAGTAATAAGGAAAGGAGACGGATTGGACGCGGCGGTTATCGCGCTTAGCCTGGCTACAAACCTTGGCTTCTCCCATACGGATTCTCACGCGACTCACCTTGGCGTGCAAATTGGGAGGAGTTATCAGCCAGTTGGAAAGTGGCGTTTTATCCCGGAGAGACCTAGGAGGCAAACTCCCTTGCCACGACTATTGAACCACAACTCAACTCTCCCGACAACGGCTTTGCGCCGATTGTTCCGGTCAAAGTTCGGGCGTAGACTTTTGGCCTGCATTTTCTTCGGAGGTTGTTA
>Ga0335082_10002080_pt1 | contig 21504 bp, 10 predicted proteins | sample Lox_Sample_41_FD_206718 | JGI IMG/M metagenome (GOLD analysis project Ga0335082, IMG submission 206718) | Soil microbial communities from Loxahatchee National Wildlife Refuge, Florida, United States - Lox_Sample_4.1 | ecosystem: Environmental > Terrestrial > Soil > Wetlands | place: USA...
TCCTACTGCACGATCGCGGCCCCGATCTCCGGCCGGGCGGGCAGCTTCCTGCTCCACGCCGGAAACGTCGTGAAGGCCAACGACGACAAGCCGCTCGTGGTGATCAACCAGGTTCAGCCTGTCTACGTCAAGTTCGCCGTGCCGGAGACCTCGCTCGCGCGAATCAAGCAGCACATCGCGGGCGGCCGGCCGCTCGAGGTGAGCGCGGCGCCCTCGGACGACCCGACTCATCAGGAGATCGGCGAACTCTCGTTTCTGGACAACGCCGTCAACGCGACGACGGGCACGATCGAATTGAAGGCGACCTTCGCCAACCCGAAACAAACGCTCTGGCCCGGCCAGTTCGTGATGGTCAGCCTGGTGCTTTCGACCGACGCGGACGCCATCGTGGTTCCGTCGCAGGCGGTGCAGTCGGGGCAGAAGGGCTCCTTCGTCTTCGTCGTCAAACCCGATCTGACGGTCGAGGCCCGGCCCGTCGAGGTGGCCCGCACGCGGGGAACACTCTCCGTGGTCGCCAAGGGTCTGCAGGCCGGGGAACGGGTCGTCACGGACGGTCAGCTGCGCCTCTCTCCGGGCGCAACGGTCGAGATCAAGCCTTCCGAGGGGAGCTCTTCGTGAACATCTCCGAGATCTTCATCCGGCGTCCGGTCACGACGACCCTGGTCATGGTCGGCATCCTGATCTTCGGGATCATGGGATACCGGGCGCTCCCCGTGTCCGACCTGCCGAACGTCGATTTTCCGACGATCCAGGTCGCGGCGTCGCTGCCCGGCGCCTCCCCGGAGACGATGGCCTCCTCCGTGGCGACGCCTCTCGAGCGGCAGTTCACGACGATCGCGGGGCTCGACAACATGAACTCGACTTCGGTGCAGGGCTCGACCGCGATCACCCTGCAGTTCAATCTGAGCCGCAGCCTGGACGGCGCGGCGCAGGACGTTCAGTCGGCGATCGCGGCCTCGGCGAAGCAACTGCCCCCCAACATGCCGAGCCCCCCGACGTACCAGAAGGTCAACCCGGCGGATCAGCCGGTCATCTACCTGACGCTGACCTCCGCGACGCTGCCGCTCTCGCAGCTGGACGAATACGGCGAAACCATGATGGCGCAGCGGATCTCGACGGTCTCCGGTGTCGCGCAGGTGCAGGTTTACGGGCCGCAGAAGTTCGCCGTGCGCGTGCAGCTCGATCCTCGCCAGCTCGCCAGCCGCGGCATCGGTATCGACGAGGTCAACGCCGCGGTGCAGAAGGCCAACGTGAATCTGCCCACGGGCGTCCTCTTTGGCCCGATGACCGCCTTCACCGTGCAGGCGAGCGGGCAGCTCACCGAGGCGGCCGCGTATCGGCCGGTCATCGTGACCTACCGCGACGGCTCGCCCGTGCGGCTCGCGGATCTGGGCCAGGTGATCGACTCCGTGGAGAACGACAAGACGGCGGCCTGGTACAACGTGGAGCGGTCGATCTCGTTGGCGGTCTTCAAGCAGCCGGGAACCAACACGGTCGCGGTGGCGGGCGCGGTGCGGCAGCTGCTGCCCACCTTCCAGAAGCAGCTCCCGGCAGCCGCCTCGCTGCACATCCTGTACGACCGATCCGTGTCGATCCGCGCGAGCGTCGACGACGTGAGGTTCACGCTGGTGTTGACGCTCTGCCTCGTCGTGCTCGTGATCTTCCTCTTCCTGCGCAATCTCTCGGCGACCGTCATTCCGAGCCTGGCGCTTCCGCTCTCGATCGTCGGCACGTTCGCGGTGATGTACCTGCTCGGCTACAGCCTCGACAACCTCTCGCTGATGGCCCTGACGCTCTCGGTCGGGTTCGTCGTGGACGACGCGATCGTCATGCTCGAGAACATCGTGCGCCACATGGAGCTGGGGGAGAGCGTGTACGAGGCGGCGCTCAGCGGTTCGCGCGAGATCGGCTTCACGATTCTTTCCATGACGATGTCGCTGGCGGCGGTCTTCATCCCGGTGCTCTTCATGGGCGGCATCATCGGACGGCTCTTTCACGAGTTCGCGGTGACGATCGGCGCGGCGATTCTGGTGTCGGGCTTCGTCGCCCTCTCGCTGACGCCGATGCTGTGCAGCCGTTTCCTGCGCCATGACGAAAAGGTCCGGCATGGCCGGTTCTACGAGGTTTCCGAGAGGTTCCTCGGAGGCATGCTGCGGTTCTACGACCGGACCTTGCGGTGGGTGCTCGGGCGCAAGCGGGCCACGATGGTCTTCTCTGGCCTCGTCCTCGTGGCGACGGGGTGGCTCTTCGTCAAGATCCCGAAGGGGTTCCTGCCGACGGAGGATCAGGGGCAGATCTTCGGGTTCACGGAAGGCGCGCAGGGCATCGGGTTCCCCACCATGAAGGAGAAGCAGCAGGCGGTTGCCGCCGTGGTTCGGAGCCACCCGGACGTAGCGAACCTGCTCTCCAGTTGCGGGCCACGCGGCGCGATCGCCCTCGGCAACCAGGGAATCGTCTTCGCGCAATTGAAGCCTCGCTCGGAGCGCAAGAAATCCGCCGAGGAGATCGTTCAGGAGCTGCGGCCCCAGATCGCGAAGATCCCGGGAATCCGCGCCTTCATGCAGGTGCCGCCGCCGATCCGGCTCGGGGGAAGCCTCACGAAGAGCCAGTATCAATACACGCTGCAGGACTCCGACACGAGCGAGCTCTTTCGGTACGCGCCGCTCCTGCTCGAGAAGATGCAGGGCATTCGCGGCCTCCAGGACGTCACGAGCGACCTGCAGCTCTCCAATCCCCAGATCAACGTGCACATCGACCGCGACCGCGCGGCCGCGCTCGGCGTCAATCCCCAGGCGATCGAGGACGCCCTCTACACCGCCTACGGGCCGCGCCAGATCTCGACGATCTACGCGCCGAACAACCAGTATCAGGTGATCATGGAGCTCGCTCCGGAGTTTCAGGCCAACCCGGCGGCGATCGAGCTCCTCTACGTCCGGTCGGCCTCCGGGCAGCTGGTGCCGATCTCCTCGGTTGCGGACATCACCCGGGGAACGGGCCCGCTGGCCGTCACGCACACGGGTCAGCTGCCGTCGGTTTCACTCTCCTTCAACTTGAAACCGGGCCTGGCCCTGGGCGACGCCGTCGCGGCGGTCGACAAGGCGGCGCGGCAGACGCTGCCGTCGACCATTCAGACGAGCTTCCAGGGGACGGCTCAGGCTTTCCAGAGCTCGATTCAGGGCCTGGGCATTCTGCTGATCGTGGCGATCGTCGTCATCTACATGGTTCTCGGAATCCTCTACGAGAGCTTCATCCACCCGCTGACGATTCTGTCGGCCCTGCCGTTTGCCGGCTTCGGAGCGCTCGTGACTCTGCTCCTGTTCAACGTCGAGCTTTCGATCTACGCCTTCGTGGGCGTCATCATGCTGGTCGGCCTCGTCAAGAAGAACGGCATCATGATGGTGGACTTCGCCGTCGAAGCGCAGCGTCTCGGCGGAAAGGACGCCGAGGGAGCCATCTACGAGGCGTGTCTCGTGCGTTTCCGGCCAATCATGATGACGACGATGGCGGCGCTCATGGGCACCCTGCCGATCGCCATGGGATTCGGCGCGGGCGCGGAGTCGCGCCGCCCGCTCGGCCTCGCTGTCGTGGGCGGCCTCCTCTTCTCGCAACTCTTGACCCTCTACGTCACGCCGGTCTTCTATGTCTACATGGACCGGCTGCAGCAGCGCCTGCACCGCCGGAAGGGCGAGAGCCGCCCGGCCCCCACACCGGTTGAGCCGGTGCGCGAGCCGGAGGAGGAACCGGCGACGGCCACCGTCGCTCTGCGCTCGGTCGAGAGCTGAGACGGCGCGGGCTCGATCGGGGAGCCCTTCAGGGCACGAGGCTTCGGTACAACTCGCCTTTCCGCTGGAGCTCGGCGAGCAGGCTCACGAAGCGAGGCTCGCCCCGCAGGGGCTCGAGCCATCGGTCGCTCGAGAACACCGGCGCGCACGGGAAGCCGTTTTCGGCGGCGGCCGTAAGCCAGTCGATGGCGGCGTTCTTGTCCCCGAGCAGCGCCTCCGCGCACCCCGCGTCGTACTGCGCGTGGTGGTAGTGCCCGTAGAGTTTGCGGTTGCGGTCGACGAGCGCGATCTGCTCCTGGGCCCGGTCCGGCTCTCCCTGAAGGGCGGCAAGAAGCGCTTTACCCGCGAAAAGCAGAACGTTGCCGGCAAACTGGCGGGCGAGCCGCTCGATCGTGGCCGCCGCGTCGCCGATGCGGGAGAGACGGAGCTGGCAGAGAGCGGTCGTGTAGAGACTCCAGGCGGTGGGGTTGGCCGAGGCAAGCGGCCGCATCGCCTCGAGAGCTTCCCCGTATCGCCCCTGGAGATAGCGGGACAGAGGCCGATGCACCCGCGCGTACTCGTCTCCGGGGTCGATCGCCAGCGCTCGATCGAATCCGGCGACGGCTTCTTCCAGCAGGCCCAGGTGATTGAAGACCTGGGCGCGGAAGTGATGGGCTTCGTTAAGGCTCGGGCGTCCGGCGATCGCCGCCGAGAACTCCCGCACGGCGCCGGGCCCGTCCCAGCCACTGCGCGGGTGCCAGAGCAGCCGGGCGCGCAGGTAGTGCCCCTCGGGCAGCTCCGGCGCGATCGTCAGGGCGCGGCGGCACATCGCCTCGGCGCGGTCGAACCAGCCTCCCTCCGGGTCGATCGAGAAGTCCATTCGAGCGAAGGCGTCGGCTAAACCGAGCTGCGCAAAGACGAAGTCCGGATCGAGCGCCAGGGCTTGTTCGAAGCGTTCGATCGCCGCGTTGACGCTCGAGAGGGTCGTGTCGAGCGAGAGTTGGAATCGGCCTTGGAGATAGAGCTCGTAGGCCTTCGCGGACGCGCGTCCGCCCCCCGCGCCGGGCTGGTCCTTCGCGGGCACGAGCTCGACCTTGAGGTGTCCCTGCGCCGTTGCGAAGAGGTTCTCGGGCTTGATGTCTCGATGGACGATTCCTTTCTCGTGCGCGGCGCCGAGGCCGTGCGCGAGCTCGGTCGCAAGCTCGACCGCGCAAGCGGCGGGAAGCGGCCCGCCCGCGAGCCGCGCCCGCAGAGTCTCGCCCTCGAGGAGCTCGGTGACGACGTAGGGCTTTCCTTCGGAGGTTCCGATGTCATGAATCGTGAGGATATTGGGGTGGTTGAGTGCGGAAACGGCCTTCGCTTCGCGTTCGAATCGCCTCAAGCGGCCGGGGTCGTCGGAGAGGGCGGCGGGAAGAACCTTGATGGCGACCTCCCGCCCGAGGCGGGGATCGCGGCCGCGGTAGACCGGCGAGGGGATCAGGCCGGCGGTCGAGGGCGCATCCGGCCGAGCCGACGGCCGGTGGCGGCGCAGAGCATCAGACGTTGTTTCTCCATGGGCCGGCGCCGCCGGATCCCCTCGCAAGCGAAGGCGACGATAGACCTCTCCCATGGCTCCGGCGCCGAGCGGCGAATTTCGTAGGGTCCCAGACGAGTGCCCGGCGAAAGACCCATCCTCGTTCAACCCGATGGGATTCTATGGCGAGGGTGCGCCTCCGCCGGCTCGGCGGCGGCGACGCTCCGCCATCGCGTAGAGGACGAGGCCGGCGGCGAGGAAACCGAAGGATCCGGTGAAGACTTCGACGAAGAAGCTCTTCTTGTTCGCCGTGTCGGCCGGCGGGATCAGGGCGAGGACGATCGCGACGGCCGTCGTGAGAAAGCCCAAGCCGTTCCAGAAGAAGCTGCCCGCCGTTCCGCCGGGAACCGGAACCCCTTCGGGCTGCCGCGCGATTTCAGCGCGCAGGCGGATGGCCGAAGCGAACATGTAGAGGTAAGGCAGGAAATAGACGATGAGCGTCGCGTTGACGAGCTTCAAGTAGGCGCCCTTGACCGTGTCGCCCTGGGTCGCGGCCACGATGAAAATGGCGGAGAAGCCGGCCTGGAACGCCATGGCGAACCAGGGCGTCTTCCACTTCGGATGGGTCCTCGCGAAGATCGGCGGGAGGTACCGGTCGAGCCCGCCGACGAAGAGCAGCCGCGCCGTCGCGATGAGCCAGGCGCCGATGCCGCCCAAGCCCGCGAGCGTCATGAGAAGCGCGACCGGCGGTCCGAGCCAGGGAAGACCCTGCTGAGCGCCGGCCTTCGTGATCGCCTGGTTGACTCCCGAGATGATCGAGATCTCGCCGTGGGGCAGCGCCCAGAGAAGCGACACCGTGCCGAGCAGGTAGCAGGCGGCGATCGAGAGTCCCGAGATCGTGATGGCGCGCGGAAACGTCCGGCAAGGATCGATGCACTCGTCCGCCATGGTGGGAGCGAGCTCGAGTCCGGCGAACCCGAAACAGAGATTGGCGAAGAAGAGAACGGTCGGGAGCTGCGCGAAATCGGGAACGATGGACCGCAAGGGCATCGGCGTCGCCGAGCCGGACCGGACGAGGGCGATGATTCCCACCAGGAGCAGGGCCCCGGACGGCAGCCACTGGGCGAGCCCGCCGATGTTCTGCACCCACTTGCCGGTCTTCAGCCCGACGATGTTAAAGAAGAGCGCGATTGCCAGAAGCACGAGCGAAGCTCCTCCGGCATAAACAGGGCTCTGCTCGAGGGAGGCGAAGCGCGTGCCGAAGACGAAGAGGGCGAACACGACCGTCGAGAGTGTCAGTGTCGGGAAGTACGTGATGTTCGAGGCCCAGTAGAGCCAGCCCGCCAGGAACCCCTGCCGCTCGCCGAAGGCCTTCGTCGTCCAGACGTAGAGGCCGCCTTCCGCCGGAATGGCCGAGGACAGCGCCGTGACGGCGAAGCCCTGCGGGATGAAGAAGACGATCGCCGCGAGCACCCAGAGAAAGAGCGAGGAGGGTCCCGCCGCGGCCGCCAGCGCCACCCACCGCATGCCGACGATCGCCGCGACGTTGAAGAGGACGATGTCGCGCGTCTTGAGCGCGCGCTCTAGGGCCATCCGCTCGCTCCTCGAGCTGAATGCATAAGTAATTACTTATGAGTCTGGGATCGGCGAGAGCCGGCGGGAAGCGTCATGGCTTCTTGAGTGTCGCGGTCCAGTTGACGAGCACGTTGATCGGCTCTTCCTTCGACGAGATCTGCTGGTTGACGATGAACCGCTTGCCGTCCGAGAAGACGTCGTACTGAGGATCGAGGTTTTCCGAAACGGCGAGCTGGAAGAGCGGCACGGGAGGTGCCGTCTGAAAGGGCGCCGTGCTGGTGACGGGCGCCGCCATGAGCATGTTGTCGGGGGAGAGGTAATAGATCTCGCGGCCGTCGCCCCTCCAGGTCGGCGTCTGGCCGCCGCGGTTGGAGACCCTCCAGGTTCCTCCGGATTCTCGGAACGGACGGACGTAGATCTCCGGCGCGCCCGACACATCCGACGTGTAGGCCACCCAGCGGCCGTCGGGAGAGAAGCGGGCGTTCCGCTCGGCGAAAGGGGTGGCCAGAAACGGCAGGGGCTTTCGGTCTCCGTCGAGGGAAAGGAGCCACAGGTCCTGTCGGCTCTGCGGAGTGCTGACCTCGAAGATCAGCGAGCGGCCGTCCGGCGACCAGGAGTTGGGCGTCTTGGCACCGTCGCTCGCGAGAAGAAGCTCCTCGCTGCCCGGCTGGTCGGCGCGCATGACGTAGAGGTCTCCCGCGGCTCCCTTGCGCGAAGAGGTGAAGGCCAAGCGGGTTCCGTCGGGGGACCAGATCGGGTTGTTGTCGTCGCCCGGGTCGAGCGTCATGCGCGTCGCGATATTCCTCGCAATGTCGATCGTCCAGATGTCGCCCGACGTGTTCGCGGCACTCGAGCGCGCCGTTGCCAGACGCTGCCCGTCCGGCGAGAGGCGGGCCAGATACCACTCCCCCGCCTCCGCGAGCCTGCCGATCTCGTGTCCCTGTCGATCGAGCAACACCGGCTGGCTCGTCGCTCCCGCCTGCGTGCGCCAGGCGAGCGTGCCGTCCAGAGACGCCGAGAGAGCTCGCAGCCCGCTGGTCGACGAATTGGAGGGAAGGTCCACGCCCAGGGGCGTCGGTTCCCCGCGAATCTCCTGCCGGCCGGCGTCGAAGGGCTGCGCGACCAGAGTGCTGCCGCGGACGAACACGAGGTATCCGGGGGACGCATAGACGGGGAGCGAGCTCGACGCCGTGAGGCGCTTGACGTCGCTCGAACCGAGCCGCCCCAAGTAGACGTCGCCGGGTTCCTCGCCGGTGTCGGAGGCGGAGTAGTAGAGGAAGTGCCGTCCGTCCGGCAGAAACCATGGCCAGCGATGCGTACCCTCGTTTCGCCGCTTGTTCAGGATCGTGGCCGGCGTGATCTTCCCGCCCGTCGCGGAAACCTGCTGAAGAGGCCCGGAGAACGCCGGGGCGAACAGGATTTGGTCATCTGCTCCCCAGGAGGCGCCTCGGACGTCGGCGGTCACGGGAGCAATCGGCTGAGGAGGGCCCCCCGAAATCGAGATTCGTTTGAGCTCTCCACTGGCGAAGAAGCCCAGGGAACGGCCATCGGGCGACCAGAACGGGAGCTCGGCACCTTCGGTTCCCGGCAGCTTCTCCGCCTTCGGATCCGCGAGCGCCCGGGTCCAGAGCATGGTCGCGCCGCCCGGCTCACGCATCGCGAAGGCCAGCCGGCTGCCGTCCGGGGAGAGAGCGAGGGTCCCGACGGCGCGTTGGTCCGGCGGCGCAGCGACCTCGAAGCGAATCGGTCGTCCTTCCGACGAGTCAGGGGCAGCTCGGCGTCCGATCGGAAGGAGCGTTGCGGCGAATACCCCGGCGAGGAGCCCGGCCGCGCCCCAAAGGAAAGCGCCAGGGATTCGGCGGATTGGAGACACCCGTGCACCGGCGACGACGCTCCCGGACGCCTCCGAGAGAGTCTGGAGGGCGAACGCGATGTCGCTCGCGGATTGGAACCTTCGCTCCGGGTTCTTCTCGAGGCAGTGGCGAACGATGCGCTCGAGGCCGGGGGAGACGTTTTGGTTGGTCAGCGAAAGGTCCGCCGGCTCCTCCTTGAGGATCGACGCCATCGTTTCGCCGGCCGATTCGCCGTGAAAGGCGCGCTTGCCCGAGAGCATTTCGTGGAAGACGGCACCGAAGGCGAAGATGTCCGATCGTGCGTCGGCCGGCTTGCCCTTGACCTGCTCGGGGGACATGTACCCGAGAGTGCCCATCACGACACCCGGCTCGGTAGCGGCCGCTGCCGTCGGGAGATTCGTCGCCTGGCTGCTCCGTTCGGGCTCCGTCAACTTCGCCAGTCCGAAGTCGAGGATCTTGACTCGTCCGTCGTTGGTGACGAAGAGGTTTTCGGGCTTCAGGTCTCGATGGACGATCCCCTTGTCGTGCGCCGCGCCCAGGCCTTGCGCGATCTGGAGGGCATACCCGGTTGCCTTGCGGGAGGGAAACCGGCCGGCGGCGAGCTCCGAACGAAGAGTTTCTCCTTCGAGGAGTTCCTGAACGACGTACGGTGCGCCGTCGTGGGTGCCGATGTCGTAGACCGCGGTGATGTTCGGGTGGTTGAGAACCCCCGCCGCCTTGGCCTCCTGCTCGAAGCGCCGCAGCCGGTCGGCGTCGGTCGAGAAAGAGGCTGGAAGGACCTTGATTGCCACCTCTCTTCCCAGCCGCGGGTCCTTCGCCCGGTACACCTCTCCCATGCCCCCGGCACCGAGGGGAGAAAGGAGCTCGTAAGGGCCGAGCCTCGTTCCCGCAGAGAGCGTCATCGTCGTTCGCGGCGCGACCCTCCGGTCGCGGCGCGCAGTGAGGGGTCAGGCAGGCCGTCGAGCCCGCATCCGGGCGAGCCGTGAGCCGGTGCGTCCGCAGGACGGAGACCCCGAAAGGGGCGCGCGCGACGGTACACCTTACCCATTCCGCCCGCTCCGAGCGGCGCGAGGATCTCGTAGGGTCCGAGGCGGGAGCTCTGGGCCAGGGTCACTTCAGATTCCCGGCAAGATAAAGGTTCGAGAGCACGCGCGAGTAGGCGTAGGTATAGAACCGTCCATCCGGCGATATGACGAAAGAGGAAATACGAACGACGCCCGCGACGTCGGAGGGCGCGATCTCTTTCCATCGCTCCCGGCGGCCGGTCGCCAGATCGAGTCGGTCGATCGGTGCCGGGATTCCGGGGCCCTGGACGTAGAGGCCAGTGCCGTCAGCCGTCCAGCCGGCGACGATTTCGTTCGGTTGGATGGCGGGGATCGGTGTGAGCCCTCGGGTCTCGAAAGAGTAGGCCGAAGTTGTCTCGTCCGGTCCGCGAACGAGAAAGCGTGTCCCGTCGGACGAAGTGAACGTCGGTCCCCTGTAATTCTCGTCCGTGAGCGCCTGGGGCTTCGTCCCCTGGACGTCGGTCAGGTAGATGCGGGTGGCCCGCCTCGGTTCCGTGGCGACGATGAGGATGCGGCGGCCATCCGGAAGAAATCTTCCGGTCTGCGGCTTGAGAGATCCCAGGGGCAAGGGCCTCGGTTGCCCTGCACCGGTGGGATAGAGGACGACCTCCGGGTTGGTGAACTTGTGCAGAAGTGCCAAGGCCCACTTCCCGTCCGGGGAGAGCGACAGAGCCGTTCCTTCGCCCAACCGGACGGCCGGCCCGCCGTCGGTTCCCCTCAGGTACACGGAGTAGCCGGGGCCTCCGCCTGCTCCGGATTCGAAGAAGAGGACGGTCTTGCCGTCGGCGGAGAGGCCGGCTGGACGGGACCAATCGAGCCAGGAGAGGTCCTTCTCCTTGCCATCCCCGGGTGCGAGTACCGATAGTCCGACTCGGCGCAGCTCGTCGGTCAACAGGACGCGGCCGTCGCGGGACGTGTCCTGGAGAGTCAGCGAACCGGTGACCCGGGCGATGAGTCTTTGCTTGCCTGCCGGCGACACTCCATAGAGGGCGCGACTCGCGAGCGCCGCGGTAAACCAGATCTCCGATCCGTCGGGCGACCAGGCGAGGCCCTGGATGCTCCCGAAGAGTTCTGACAGATTCGTCTTCTTCCCGGTCCGGTCGACGGCCGCCACCGATCCGCCGTCGTCGCCACCGACCGGATGATCGATGAAGGCGACGCGGTCGCCGAGCGGCGAGACGCGCGGATTTCCGATCCAGCCTCCGGTCTCATAGAGCGCCTTGCCGATGGGATATTCGAGCCGGGTCCGGCCGCCCGCTGCGCGAACGATCGCGAGCTCCTTTCCGTCGGGCGACCAGTCGGCAAACTGGACGTCTTCGAGCATCTGGCGCGGCGCTCCGCCGCCCGTGGCGCTCGTGCGCGCGAGCGTCGCGGTCTTCAAGAACTCACCGGAAACGGTGCTCGCGAGGCCGACGGCCAATTCCCCCGAGGCCGAGATCGCCAGAACGTCAGCCCCCGAAAGGCCGAAGGGACGCGACTCGGGGCTCTCCGGCGAGCTCACGAAAATCTCTGTCGGGTGGCCGTCCCACGAAGCGCTGTAAAAAATGGATTTTCCATCGGATCCGAATCGAGCCGACCATACCGTTCCGTGGCGATAGGTGAGCTGTTGGAAGGAGGGCGGCAAGCGGGATCCCATCCTCGCGCCCGCGAGGTAGACGATGGCACCGACGACGAGGCCTCCGAGAAGGGCAGCCCCAAGAAGCGAGGACGGGCGGCCCCATTTCTTGCCCGGCGCACGCGCCGGCGTGGCCATCGGCCCGGACAGCCCGGAGAGGGTCTCGAGATCGAAGGCGATGTCGCTCGCGGATTGAAATCTCCGCTCGGGGTTCTTCTCGAGACAGTGCCGGACGATTCGCTCGAGTCCCGGTGAGATGTTCTGGCCGGTGACCGACAGCTCCGGCGGATCTTCTCTCAGGATCGACGCCATCGTTTCGGCGGCGGACTCCCCGTGGAAGGCGCGCTTTCCCGAGAGCATCTCGTAGAGCACCGCGCCGAAGGCGAAGATGTCCGAGCGCGCGTCGGCCGCCTTGCCCTTGACCTGCTCGGGAGACATGTAGCCGAGCGTTCCCATGACGACACCGGGTTCGGTGCCGGCCGTGGCGGTTGGCAGGCTCGTCGCCTGGCCGCCCGGCTCGGCCTCCGTCAGCTTCGCCAGGCCGAAGTCGAGGATCTTGACGCGACCGTCTCGGGTCACGAAGAGGTTCTCGGGCTTCAAGTCCCGATGGACGATCCCCTTCTCGTGCGCGGCGGCGAGGCCCTGGGCGATCTGCTGGGCGTACTCGATCGCCTTGCGGGAGGAGAATCGCCCGTCGGCGAGCTCCGCGCGAAGCGTTTCCCCTTCGAGCAGTTCCTGGACGACGTAAGGCGCTCCCTCGTGAGTCCCGATGTCGTAAACGGCGGTGATGTTGGGATGATTGAGAAGCCCGGCGGCTCTGGCTTCCTGCTCGAACCGGCGCAGGCGGTCGGCGTCGCTCGAGAAGGAGGCTGGAAGGACCTTGATCGCCACCTCGCGGCCGAGGCGCGGGTCCTTCGCGCGATATACCTCGCCCATGCCGCCCGCGCCGAGCGGCGCGAGAATCTCGTAGGGGCCGAGGCGGGATCCCGCCGGGAGCGTCACCGGGCGCCGATTCTATCCGCGGCCGATCGAAGCCTCTCCGGAGATCTCGACGTCGCCGCGATAGAGCTCGTAGGCCTTGCTGTACTCCATGACGCGCGCGACCTCGGCGATGAACTCTTCGCTGTAGCCGGCGCGGCGCAGGAGGTGGAATCCCATTTCCATGCCCGAGGTGATGCCCCCGGCGGTGATGATCCGCCCGGAATCGACCACTCGGGCACGGCTGATTCGCGCGCGCGGCGCGATCTTCGCGAGGCGGTCGATGGGGACCATTCCGGCGCCGGAGGACTCCACGCGGTCCGGCTCCTTGCGGTTGGTCGCCGGCAGGCCATCGAGCAGGCCCATCTTGCCGTAGATCCAGGAGCCGGTGCACACGCTCGTCAGGAGCGTGGACGGCGGGAGCGATCGGACGAAATCGTGGAGGCGCCGATTGGCGATCTCCTGTCGGGTCCCGAAGCCTCCCGGGATCAGGAACGCGTCCATGGCGGGCGAGTCCCGAAACGAATAGTTCGGCAGGACGGTGAATCCCGCTTGCGCCTGCACGGGCCGCATGGCGTCGGCGATGAGAAAGGCTTCGAGCTCCGCGTCGAAGCGCCGGGCCACCGAGAAGACTCCGTGCGGCGCGGCGAAGTCCACGATCTCGGCGTCCTTGAAGACGTAGATGCCCAGTCGGAATCCGGCGATGAGAGGCCTCTCCGCCATACGCACCTCGCGACGATCTGCGCCGGGACGGGCGCGGTCGGGTCTTGCGAGGCGGATTCTATTCCCTGTTTGACATCGGGAGACCGCGCCGCCACGATGGGCGGCCGAGATTCCGGACGGCGGCGCCGGAACCGGGAACGAAGGGTGAAGGAGGGATTCCATGAAGAGGCTGCGCGCACTCGGTCCCGCGCTGGTTCTGCTCGCGGCGGCTCGGCCGGCGGCCCCGCAATCGTCCAACCCGCCGAGTGTCACCGTCATTCGGGCGGGGACCCTGATCGACGGGAAGTCTGCGAGTCCCCGCCGCGATCAGTCGATCGTGATCCGCGGCAATCGGATCGAGAGCGTGGGAGACACCGCAACGGTCGCCGTCCCGGCGAGCGCCAAGGTCATCGACCTCTCGCGGGCGACCGTGCTGCCGGGTCTGATCGACACCCACACGCACATCTTTCTGCAGGGGGAGGACCCGGCCGAGGGAGGCTACGACGTGCAATTGCTCAAGCAGGGGCTCGCCTTTCGCGCGGCCCGGGCGACGGCCTCGGCACGGCGCGCCCTCGAGCAGGGCTTCACGACGATCCGCGACGTCGAAACCGAGGGAGCGGGCTACGGCGACGTCGGAATCAAACAGGCGATCGAAGGAGGCTACATTCCCGGGCCGCGGATGTTCGTCGTCACGCGCGCCATCTCGACGACCGGGGGCTATCCGCTCGAGGACTACGCGCCCGAGATCGATGTGCCCAAGGGCGCTCAGATCGTGGACGGTCCGGTCGAGGCGCGCAAGGCCGCGCGCGAGCAGCTCGATCACGGAGCGGACTGGATCAAGATCTACGTGACACACCGGTCCTGGGTGGACAAGCAGGGCAACCTCGTCTCTCAGCCCACCTTCACGCTCGAGGAGATCAGGGCGATCGTCGACGAGGCGCACGGCTGGGGAAGGAAAGTGGCCTGCCACGCCTACAACGGCGTCGGCCTTCATCGGGGCTTGGACGGCGGCTGCGATTCCATCGAGCACGGACTCGAGCTCGACGACGCGTCGATCGCCCAGATGGTTCGCCAGGGCACCTGGCTCGTGCCGACGATGAGCGTCTACTACGACCATTGGGCCCCGGAGGACACGCCGGAGGGAAAGCGCGACCGCAAGCGCGCGGCGGTGCACGGGCCGTCCCTTCAGAAGGCCGTCAAGGCCGGCGTCAAGATCGCCTTCGGCACCGACGCCGGCGGCTTCTCCTGGAAGGAGCCGATCGCCCGGGAGTTCGCCCGCTTGGTCGAGTTCGGCATGACGCCGATGGCGGCGATCCAGGCGGCCACCTCGCGCGCCGCCGAGATGCTCGGGATGTCGGGCGAGATCGGAGCCGTCTCGCCGGGCGCCTATGCCGACCTCATCGCCGTCTCCGGCGACCCGCTCCAGAGCGTGCAGGTGCTCGAGTCGGTTGGATTCGTCATGAAGGACGGCAGGGTCTACCGCGGCGATTGACGCTGACTCATCCACGTCGAGTGGGACGGGAGGGCACATGATCGCGCGCGTCTGGGATGGAGCGGTGCCCGTCGAGAAGGCCGAGGGCTGCGCGAGGTATCGATCGGACTCGCATCTCGGGGTTCGCGGATATCAGGCGGTTCGAGGGAACCGCGGCGTTACTCTGCTGCGGTGCGGCGAAGGTGATCGCGTGCTTCCTTCTCGTCTCGCTCTGGGACTCCGCGGAGGCGATCCGGGATTATGCGGGACCGGACATCGAGCGGGCGCGATACTTCGAATACGACAAGGAGTGCCTGCTCGATCCCGAGCCGAACGTGACGCACGGCGAGGTCCTGGCCGCCTCCGGCCTGGCGCGACTCCCGGCGGAACGCTCGCCCCTCATGCTTGAGCGGGCAGCCGCCGCGCTTAATTGGCCGGCGTTTCGGCGGGCGGGCTCTTGTCGAAATCGCCGGCCTCGACGGCCGAGAACTTGCCGGGATCGAGGTGCCGCCGCATCGCGGCGGCGATCTCCGCCGGCGTCAGCGCCGCGATCTTCTTCTCGAGCGCTTCGTCCCAGTAGAGCGTGCGTTTCAAGAAGAGGTCGGCGGCGAGGGTCCGCGCGAGGGCCGGGTCCTGTGCGCGCGACACCTGCCGCGACTGCAGGTAACCGCTCTTTCCTTCGTCGACCTCCGATTCGGTGTAGCCGTCCTTCAGGACCCGGTCGACTTCCTCCCGGAACGCTTTCTCGAGCTTGACCGCGTTCTGCGGCGCGTAGATCGCGTAGGCGGTGAAGCTGCCCGCCTTGTCGAGCGGCGAGGCGGAGAGCTGTGAGCCGACGCCGTAGCTCAAGCCGTCCTTCTGGCGAATCCGCACGGCCAGCCGCGAGTTCAGGAATCCGCCTCCCAACAGGTAATTGCCGAGCACCAGAGCGGGGTAGTCGGGATCGTCGTCGCCGATGGGCAGATTCTCTCCGGCGATGAAGAAGGCATTCGCCTTGTCCGGGGTCTTGAAGCGGTCGTTGACCGGCGCGACATTCTGGTACGGCCGGGGCACGCGCTCGAAGGGGCTCTTGCTCTTCCAGTCGCCCAAGAGCTCCGTCAGGAGCGGCAAGGTCGTGCCGGGGTCGAAATCGCCCACGAGGGCGAGCTCCGCGTTCAAAGCCCCGTAGAACCCGCCATAGAACGAGCGGACGTCTTCTCGGGTTGCCGCCTTGTAGCTCGCGAGCGACTCGTCGGGAGTCTCGACGTAGCGGACGTCTCCCTTGGGGTACGGGTTCTGATGGCGGGTGTAGGCGTTGGAGGCGACCGCGTCGGGCTCGCTTCTCTGCTGTTCGATCGCCGCCAGGTTCTCTTGCCTGAGCTGCTCGAGCTCGTTTTCGGGGAAGACGGGCTCGCGCAGCACCTCGGCGACGAGCTTCAAGACGGCCGGCAGGTTCTCTCGGATCGTCTCGATCGAGACGGAGGCCTGGGTGGGGCCTCCGGAGACGCCGACGCGGGCCTTCAATCGGTCGAGCTCGTCCTTCAACTGCTGTCGCGTGTGCTTCGCCGTGCCGCGCATCAGCATGTCTGCCGCGAGGTCCGCCGTCGCGGATTTGTTCCAGAGGCTCTTCTCGTCGCCGAAGCGCAGCGTCATCGCCGCGACGACCGTCGCGCCGCGGGTCTTCTTGGGCAGCAACACCACCTGGAGTCCATTCGGAAGATTCGTTCGGGTGACTTTGGACTCGATGTTGGCGGGAGAAGGATCGAAGGCCTCGCCCTGGGCCACGGCGGCTTCTCCCTTGTAGTCCTTCAGCAGCGTCGCGACATCCGGGGAGGGCGGGATCTCCGCGCGGTCGGGCCGGCCCGTCGGGATGAAGAGGCCGACGGTTCGGTTGGAGGGCTTCAGGTACTCGACGGCGACCCGCTGAACGTCCTCGGCCGTGAGCTTCTTGATCCGGTCGCGGTTCAGGAAGAAGAGGCGCCAGTCGCCCGCGCCGATCCACTCGGACATCTCCAGGCCGACGCGGTCGGCCGAATTCAACGTCAGGTCGATGTTCTTCAAGAACTCGGCGCGCGCCCGCTCGACCTCTTCCTTGGTGATGGGGTTGCCGGGGATCGCGTCGATCGTCGCGAGCATCGTCTTCTCGGCATCCTCGAGCGAGCTCTCCTGCCGCACCTGCGCCTGGAAGAGCAGAAAGCCGGGGTCGTGAAGGTAGAGGAAGAAATCCGACACCGACGTGGCCTTATTGGTTTCGACGAGGGCCTTGTAGAGGCGTCCCGACGGCGTGTCGGCCAACACCTGCCCCAGCACGTCGATGGCCACCGAGTCGGGATGGGGACCCGATGGGACGTGATAGGCCGCGGCGACCGACTGGACGTCGCCCACGCGCCGGAGAGTGACGGAGCGCTCGCCGTCCTGCGTCGGCTCGGCCGTATAGGTCTTCTCGAGCGCGCGTTTCGGCCGCGGAATGGAGCCGAAGATCTGGTTGACGAGCGCGAGGGTCTTGGCCTCGTCGAACCGGCCGGCCACGAGAAGGTACGCGTTGTCCGGCTGGTAGTAGGTCCGCCAAAAGGCCTGGAGGCGATCGATCGGCACATTCTCGATGTCCGCCCGGGCGCCGATCGTGCTCTTGCCGTAGTTGTGCCAGAGGTAGGCCGTCGAGAGCACCCGCTCGGCCAGGACACCCTCCGGGTCGTTCTCGCCCGCCTCGAACTCGTTTCGCACGACCGTCATTTCGCTGTCGAGGTCCTTCTTGGCGATGAAGGAGTGGACCATCCGGTCCGCCTCGAGCTCCAGGGCCCACTTCAAGTTCTCCTCGGTCGCCCGGAACGTCTCGAAGTAGTTCGTCCGGTCGTACCAGGTCGATCCGTTTGGCCGCGCGCCGTGCGACGTCAGCTCCTGCGGGATGTTCGGGTGGTTCGGCGAGCCCTTGAACATCAAGTGCTCGAGCAGATGCGCCATGCCGGTCTCACCGTAGTTCTCGTTTCGCGAGCCGACCAGGTAAGTGACGTTGACGGTGATCGTCGGCTTGGTTTGGTCGGGAAAGAGCAGAACGTGCAGGCCGTTTCCGAGGACGTACTCGGTGATTCCTTCGACCGAGGTGACCTTGGTCGGCGCCGGCGGCGAGGCCGGCGCCTTGGGCTTGGCGGCGGGCCTTGCCGACTGCGCGGCCAGCTGGGCGGCGAGGGCGAGGGAGGCGAGGAACGATGCAGTTGACCTGGCGAATCTCATGACTCTCCTTAAGCTGCCGGGTCGGGTCCGGTCCCGGGCGAGCCTCCACGGCGAAGGCGGGATACTACAACCCGGTCGCGACGCGCCCGATTCCGAGACGGTGGGGCCTACCCCCGATAGGAGATCCGGTAGATCGCTCCGGCGTGGTCGTCGGAAACGAGCAGCGCGCCGTCCGGCATGACGAGCACGTCGACCGGGCGACCCCAGGCGCGCTCCCCCTGGAGCCATCCCGTCGCGAAGGGACGGTAGGACACCGCGTGTCCGCCTTCCAACCGGACGAGGCTCACGCGATATCCGATCTTGTGCGAGCGATTCCAGGAGCCGTGCTCGGCGATGAAGATCTGGTTTCGGTACTCGGGCGGGAACATCGCGCCCGTGTAGAAGCGCATCCCGAGGGAGGCCACGTGGGGGCCGAGCGCCATGGCTGGCGGCGTGAATTCGGAGCACGGGTGCTTCCGGCCAAATTCCGGATCGGAAATGCTCGCGCCGTGGCAGTAGGGGTAGCCGAAGTTCATTCCGGCGTGCGGAGCGTGGTCGAGCTCATCCGGCGGCTGGTCGTCGCCCATCCAGTCGCGGCCATTGTCCGTGAACCAGAGCTCCTTGGTTTGCGGGTCCCAATCGAATCCGACGGTATTGCGCACGCCGGAGGCATAGAGCTCGACTTTCGAGCCGTCCGGGCGCATCCGGTGAATCGCGGCGAAGACCGGCTGCTTGCTCTCGCAGATGTTGCAGGGAGCGCCCACGGGCACGTAGAGCCAGCCGTCCGGGCCGAACCCAATGAACTTCCACCCGTGGTGCCGCTCCGTCGGAAAATCTGCGCGCACGACCACCGGGCGCGGAGGGTTCTCGAGATGCTCCTCGATGTCGTCGAAGCGCAGGACGCGCGAAACCTCCGCAACGTAGAGCGAGCCGTCGCGCATCGCCACGCCGTTGGGCATGTCGAGACCTCGCGCAATCGTGACGACATCGCCGCCGCGCTCGGGCGTGTCGCGGCGCACCGCGAACACTTCTTCGTGTCGCGTTCCGACGAAGAGCGTTCCGCTGGGTGCAAGCGCCATGGACCGGGCGTTCGGCACGCGAGCGTAGAGCGCGATCGAGAAGCCCTTGGGCAGCTTGATCGTCTCGAGCGGTAGGGAATCCGGCCGCTCCCCGAAGGCGGCCGCGCCGGCGGCGAGGAGCGCCGCGCCGAGAGACAAGAACCTGGACCGCACGGTGCCTACGGAGCGATGCCGAGCATCGTGAGAATGAACGCGTCGTCGAAGGCGGTCTCCCGCAACCGATCGTATCGGCCGGAAGACCCTCCATGGCCTCCGGCCATGTTGATCTTGAAGATCAGCGGGTTCTTGTCGGTCTTGACCGACCGCAGCTTGGCGACGTACTTGGCGGGCTCCCAGTACATGACCTGGCTGTCGTCGAAGGACGTCTTGACCAGCATCGCCGGGTACTCCTTGGCGGCGATGTTGTCGTAGGGGCTGTAGCTCCGTATGTAGGCGTATTGCTCCGGAATCTTCGGATTGCCCCACTCCTCGAACTCGCCGACGGTCAGAGGCAACGACTCGTCGAGCATGGTGTTGATGACATCGACGAAGGGCACGTGATTCACGACCGCCTTGAAGAGGTCGGGCCGCATGTTGACGACTGCCCCCAGGAGAAGGCCTCCGGCGCTCCCGCCCTCGATGACGAGTCGGTCCTTGGACGTGTACCGGTCCGCGATGAGGGCCTCGGCGCAGGCGATGAAGTCGGTGAAGGTGTTCTTCTTGTTCATCATGCGGCCCTGGTCGTGCCACTTCTTGCCCATCTCGCCGCCGCCGCGGATGTGCGCGATGGCGTACACGAACCCGCGGTCGAGCAGGCTGACGCGGTTGGAGTTGAAAGTCGGGAAGATCGGCGCTCCGTAGGATCCGTAGGCGTACAGCAACGCCGGGTTCTTCCCGCTCTTCTCGATTCCCTTGCGATAGACGAGCGAGATCGGGATCTTCGTGCCGTCGGACGCCGTGGCGTACCGCCGCTCCGCCTGATACCGGTCCGGGTCGTAGCCGCCGAGAACTTCGGTTCGCTTGAGGAGTTTGCTCTGCCGCGACTTCAGGTCGTAGTCGTAGATCGAGGAGGGGATCGTGAGCGACTGGTAGTTGTACCGAAAGGTCCCGGTCTCGAACTCCCGGTTGTTGCTGGGAGTGACGGAGTAGACGGGCTCGGGGAAGGCGATGCGGTGGGACTGGCCGGAGGGGAGGTCGGTGATCCGAATCCGCTGGAGGCCGTCCTCTCGTTCCATCAGAACCATGTGATCGGAGAAGAGCTCGAGCCCCGCGAGCATGACGTCCTCGCGACAAGGCATCATTTCCTTCCAGTTCTCGCGCCCGGGCGCGGCCACCGGCGTCGTGACGAGACGGAAGTTGCGGCAGCCGGCGCTGTTGGTCCGAATGTAAAGAAGATCCCCCCGGTGGTCGACCTCGTATTCGTGCTCTTTCTCCCGGGCCGCGACGAGCTTCCAGTCACCCGACGGGTTATCTGCCGGGAGCATCCGCCATTCGTTGGCCGTGTGGGAGCCGGAATCGAGGAAGAGGTACTTGCGGCTTCCGGACCGAAAGACCTCGATGCGGAACATCTCGTCTCTCTCTTCATAGGCGAGAGCGTCGCTCGCCGGATCGGCGCCGAGTGGGTGGCGGTAGAGTCGGTAGGACCTCTTGGCGGCGTCCTCGGTCGTGTAGAAGAGCGTTCGGTTGTCGGCCGCCCAGGCCACGGACGAGACCTTCGGCACCGTGTCGGGGAGGATCTTTCCCGTCGAGAGGTCCTTGACGTGCAGCGTGTAGTCTCGGAAGCCCGTGGTGTCGGTGGTGTAGGCGAGCAGCGTCCCGTCGTCCGAGACGTCCCAGTCCCCGACCGCCATGAATCTCTCGCCCTTGGCCATTTCGTTCAAGTCGAGCAGGACCTGCTCGAGCGCTTCGAGGCTTCCCTTCTTGCGGCAGTAGATCGGGTACTGCTTCCCGGTCTCCGTGCGCGAATAGTAGAAGTAGCCCCTCATCGGATAGGGAACGGTGAGGTCGGTTTGCTTGATGCGTCCGAGCATCTCCTGGTACAGCTTTTCCTGCAGGGCGAGGGTGTCTTTCATGACCTCGTCGGCGTACTTGTTCTCCGCTTCGAGGTAGGCACGGACTTCCGGGTTCGAGCGATCGCGCAACCAGAAATAGTCGTCCTGGAGCCGGTCGCCGTGAATGTCGGTGGTCTTGGGTTTCTTGTTTGCCATCGGGGGGCTCGTGGCCGGGGCAGCCCGCGCCGACGCGGGCAGGGTCAGCAGGAAGGCCGCCAACCCGGCCGCGAGCGCCGTCCTTCGCCTCACGCCGTCTTCTTCATGAGGGGCGCGAATCATAACAGGGGCTCCTTCTCGGGCGGGCGGCCCGCCAATTAGAATCCGGCGGCGCGGTCTTCACCGAGGAGCCTATGAGACACCCTTTTCTCATCTCGACCGTTGTCCTGGCGAGCGCCCTGTCCTCCCCGCTGCTCGCGCAACATTCGCACGGGCAGCCCCCGCCGACTCCGGCGGCGCGGCCGGCGCCCGCGCTGCTCGAGGGCATGGGCTCCCATCATCATGCGATCTCGACCTCGAGTCCGGAGGCTCAGAAATTCTTCGATCAAGGGCTGACCCTCCTCTACGGGTTCAATCACGAGGAGGCGATCCGCTCCTTCGAGCGCGCGGCCGAGCTCGACCCCTCGGCCCCGATGCCGCACTGGGGGATCTCGCTTGCTCTCGGAATGAACTACAAC
>Ga0335082_10002081_pt1 | contig 21504 bp, 16 predicted proteins | sample Lox_Sample_41_FD_206718 | JGI IMG/M metagenome (GOLD analysis project Ga0335082, IMG submission 206718) | Soil microbial communities from Loxahatchee National Wildlife Refuge, Florida, United States - Lox_Sample_4.1 | ecosystem: Environmental > Terrestrial > Soil > Wetlands | place: USA...
CGGCGCGAGCAGCTGTACGACGCCAACGCGCGCGCCGAGCGCTTCTTCCAGGAGACGCTGGCGAGCGCCGCCGGCGCGCCGGCGCGCCGCTACCTGAGCGAGCGCGGCCTGCGCCAGGACACCATCGCGCGGTACGGGCTCGGGTTCGCGCCGGCCACCGGGACCGCGCTCGCGACGCGGCTGACGGCCGAGCGCGTGCCGGCGGACCTCGCCGTGCAGGCGGGGTTGTTGGCGCGGCACGAGAGCGGACGGATCTACGACCGCTTTCGCGGCCGGGTGGTGTTTCCGATCCGCGACCGCCGGGGACGCCCCATCGCGTTCGGCGGGCGGACGCTCGGCACCGATCAACCGAAGTACCTCAACTCGCCCGAAACGCCGCTCTTCCGCAAAGGCGAGGGGCTCTACGGCGTCGCGGAGGCCCGCGACGCCATCCGCGCCGCCGACCGCGCCGTGCTGGTCGAAGGGTACATGGATGCCCTGCTGCTCGCGCAGGAAGGCGTTCCCTACACGGTCGCGACGCTCGGCACCGCGCTCACCGCCGCCCAGCTGCACTTGATCAAGCGCTTCGGCGGGGACGCGCTCGCCGTGTTCTTCTTCTTCGACGGCGACCGCGCCGGCCGCCAGGCGGCGTTGCGCGCCTTCGGGGTGTGCGCCGAGGCGGGCGTGTGGGGCCGCGCCGCGTTCCTCCCCGAGGGCTTCGACCCGGATAGCTACACGCGCCGCCACGGCGGCGCCGCGACGCGCGCGCTGCTCGACGCAGCGCCGTCGCTGGTCGACTTCTACTTCGATGCCCTCCTGCCCTCCGGGGCGACGCTGCCGCAGCGCACGCGCGTGGCCGACGAGGTGAAGCGCCTGCTCGCCCGCGTCGCCGACGACGTGCAGTTCGAACTGCTGGCGCGCCACGCGGCGGCGCGGCTGGGGCTCAGCGAGGAGACCTTCCGCCGCGCCCGCTCGGCGGCCCCCGCCGCCCCGGCGCCGCGGCCGACGCCGGCGAAGCCGTCGGCCGCCTGGCCGGCGACCGAGCTGATGCTGGTCAAGCTGATGGCGGTCGAACCCGAGGTGGCGCGGGCGGTGCTGGCCGGGGGCACGCTGGCGCGGTTCAAGGCTGCCGACCTGGCCCAGGCCGGCGAACAGATCGGCGCGGCGTGGGCGCAGGGACGCCCGGTCGGCGAGCTGCTCGACCAGTGGACCGAGCCGCTGAAGAACAGCATCGCGGCGGCGCTGCTGGGCGAGGGGCCGATCGCCGAGACCGACGACCGGAGTGGGACCGCCGCCGGGTTGGTGCAACGGATCGAGCAGGATGCGGCGCGTGCGGAACGCCAACACGTGCATTCAGCGCTTCGGCATGCCCAGACCTTCGGGGACGAGGCGGTCGAGCGGGAGCAGCTCGCCATCCTGAAGGACGAGCTGCGGCGAAAGGAAGGAGGTGCGGGGTGAGGGAGCGCTCGATGCGGAGAATGCCCAACGGAGCTGGCCGGCGCGCGCGGCCGGAGGCGGGGGGCCGGGTGACGAGTGACGGCGCGTCGCTGATCGATCTGGGGCCGCAGTCGGCGACCGAGGACGTGGCGGAGATCTTCGGCCGTTCGATGTGGGAGCCGGCCGCGGACGGGCCGGCGGCGCCGTCGGTGGGCGGCGCGCCCGGCGAGTCCCCCGGCGCCGATCCGGTGCGCCTGTATCTGCGCGAGATGGGCAAGGTGTCGCTGCTGACGCGCGACGGCGAGGTGCGCATCGCCCGGCGCATCGAAGAGGCGCAGCAGCGCGTCCTGGCCGAGGTGCTGAGCAGTCCGGCCGGCCGGCGCTACTTCGCGTTGCTCGGTGAGCGGTTGGAGAACGAGCAGGTGCGCTTGCGCGAAGTGCTGCGCGACCTCGACGAGGACAGCGAGACGGTCGAGCAGGACGAGGAGCGCCTGCGCGCCGACGTGCTGGCGCAGCTCGCGGCGCTGGCGCGGCTGGTGCGCGAGAGCGACCGCGCGCCGGTGCCGACCAGCCCGCGCGGCGAGCGCGCCGCGGCGGCGCGGCAGGCGAAGCTGCTCACGGCGGTCGAAGCGCTGCGGCTGCACGACCGCCAGATCGGCGCCGCCGTGGCCGAGATGCGGCGCGCGCTCGGGGAGCTGGAACAGGAGGGCGCGCCGGCGCGGGTGCTGCCCTTGCAAGGCGGCGCCGGGCACGGCCGGCGCGCCGCGTCGGCGTCCGCAACCGCGACCGTCGAGTTGCGCGCGGCGGTGGAGCGCGTCGAGACAGCCGAACGCGCCGTGCGCGCGGGCAAGAAGGACCTCATTGAAGCCAACCTCCGCTTGGTGGTCAGCATCGCCAAGAAGTACACCAACCGCGGGCTGCCGTTGCTCGACCTGATTCAAGAAGGAAACATCGGTCTGATGCGGGCGGTGGACAAGTTCGAGTATCAGCGCGGCTACAAGTTCTCGACCTATGCCACCTGGTGGATCCGCCAAGCCATGGCGCGCGCCATCGCCGATCAGTCGCGCACGATCCGCATCCCCGTGCACATGATCGAGACCATCAACAAGCTGATCCGCACCTCGCGCGGCATGGTGCAGGACCTCGGCCGCGAGCCCACCACCGAGGAGCTGGCCGACAAGCTCGAGATGCCTCCCGACAAGGTGCGCAGCGTCCTCAAGGTGGTGAAGCAGCCGGTGTCGCTGGAGACGCCGGTGGGCGAGGAGGAGGACAACGTCCTCGGCGACTTCATCGAGGACACCCACGCGATGGCGCCGGCCGACGCGGTGATGAGCCTCACCCTGCGCGAACAGACGCGCCAGGCGCTGGCGGCGCTGACCCCGCGCGAGGAGCAGGTGCTGCGCCTCCGCTTCGGGGTCGGCGAGTCGACCGACTACACCCTCGAAGAGGTCGGCCAGCGCTTCGCGGTGACGCGCGAGCGCATCCGGCAGATCGAAGCCAAGGCGTTGCGCAAGCTGCGCCGCCCGCAACGGCCGCGTCCCCTGGGCGAGCCGCGCGGCGGCGCCTTCGAACGAGGAGACACCAAGGGCCCATAGCTCAGTCTGGTCAGAGCCGCCGGCTCATAACCGGGAGGTCCCAGGTTCGAATCCTGGTGGGCCCATTTTGCATAGGAGCATCATGCCGACAGCCAACGAAGCCCTTGCCGACAATGAGATCGACCGCCTAGCCGCGCTGCAGGAGGTCGATCGCCGACTGAAGGACCAGCGCGACCGGATGACGCTCTTGGTGAGCGAAGCGGACGGCTACGAGCTGGAGATCACGCGCCAGCGCGAGCAGGTCGGCCAGCTCACCACCGAACGCGACACGCTCGAATCGCGCCGGGCGGCGATGGACCGCCAACTCGAGGTCGCGGGCGGCAAGATCCGCGACAATCGGATGCGCATGAACCGGGTGCGCAACGCGACCGAGCTGCTGGCGTTGCAGCGCGAGATCGACCTCAGCAAGGAGGCGAACCAGCAGGTCGAGGAGGAGCTGCTGCGGGTCATGGAGCTGGTCGAAGGCCTCAGCGCACAGCTCGCCGCGGCGCAAGAAGCGCTGCAGCAGCTCGAAGAGCAGGCGGAAGCGGCGGTGGCGTCGCGGCGCGCCGAAGCCGAAGCGCTGCGCCAGGAGCTGGAAGCCGAGCGCGGCAACCGCGAGGCCCTCGCGGCCGGCATGGACCCGTCGCTGCGCAGCAAGTACGAGCAGCTGTTCGAGCGCCGCGGCGGTCACGCCGTGGTCGCGGCGCGCAACGGGATCTGTAGCGGCTGCCGCATGCAGATTCCGCCGCAGCTCTACAACGAGCTGCAGAAATACCGCGACATCCGGCAGTGCCCGAACTGCCATCGCATCCTCTACTGGCGCCCGGCGGCGGAGTGAGGCGCGCCGCCTGACGGCGGCGCGGGGTTCGGCGTTCTCCGTTCGGCGTTGTGAGTGCGCTGCCCCGTCCCCACGTGCTGGCCCATCCCCCAGGGCAGGCAGCACGCCCTCCGCGAGATCGATGCGCACCGAACGCCGAACGGAGAACGGACAACCAGCCGTTGCCACGGCCGCTGGCGACTTGCACGCCCGGCGCGCTCCCACTAGCGTTACAGCCGGTCGGAGAGGGTCTGGCAGTCGCTCGTCGCGGATCGCGGCGGGAGGAAAGTCCGGACTCCAGAGGGCAGGGTGGCCGCTAACAGCGGCCCTGAGCGATCAGGGGAAAGTGCCACAGAAAGGAGACGGCCCTGCGATGAGCGGGGAGTCGGTGAAACGATCGGCAACGATCCGCGGCGCCGGTGACGGCGCCGCGCGGCAAACCCCACCCGGAGCAAGACGAGCACGAGGTTGCGTGGCCCGCGCTTGACCTCAGGTACGTCGCTAGAGCCGGCGGGCAACCGCCGGTCGAGAGGAATGACTGCCGCTTCCCGCGAGGGGGGCACAGAATCCGGCTTATCGACCCTCTCCGGCCGAGTCGTCTGAATTCCGCGCTGCGTGCGGGAGCGCGATCCGCCGACGCGCACACCCGGATACGCGTCTACGCGTCCGCGCGTGTGCGGGGGGGCCGGCGGGACTGGCGTGGCCAAGGGCGTCGATGCCCGCCGCCCACACCAGGCGCCCGCAGGGCGCAGCATCAGGGCCTTAGGCATGTACTTTCTTGTTGACAGGTCTTGGAAGCCGGAATATAGCGGGGTGGGTCAAAGTGGTTGTAGGTGGGTGGTTGGGGTGATCTCGTGGGAGCGAAGGGGTGTTCCGCGGTAGGTTCGAGACCAGGATCGACGACAAAGGGCGGGTCAACGTTCCGGTGAAGTTCCGGGAGGTTCTCAAAGAGCTCGCCGACGATCGCGTGTTCGTGACCAATTTGCGGGTCGGGGATGTCCGCTTCCTGGAGGCGCGCCCACACGCCGAGTGGCTCAAGCTCGAGGCGCGCATCGCCGAGCGCACCGACCTCTCGCCGGCGGCGATGGAGTTCTATGACAACTTCTTTCTGGCCGGCGCGCAGGAGTGCCAGATCGACCGGCAGGGGCGGCTGCTCGTGCCGCCGACCCTGCGCGAGTACGCCGGCCTGATGAAGGAGGTCGTGTTGACCGGATCGCGCAACAAGTTCCGCATCTGGGACAAAGCCAAGTTCCAGGCGGTTCACGCCGCCGGCGAACAGGTCGGCGTGAGCGAGCCGGGTGTGATGAGCGAACTGGGATTGTGACGTCATGGTGCCACCGTCTCTCGCGCACGACGCGGCGCTGCCGTATCCGATCGTCGTCGACCGTCGTCGCCCGGCCAACGTGCGGGCGTCGGTCAGCGCCGAGGTGCGGCGATTGATCGCGTGGGGCGTGGTGCTCGGTGCGGTGGGGGTCTGTCTTTTACTCGGCTACGTGTGGGTGCGGTTGATGGTGGTGGAAGCCGGGTACCGACTGTCGGTCACGCGGCAGCTTGTGGAGGTGTTGGAGCGGGAGGGGCGGGAACTCGCGGTTCGGGCTGCCGCGGCCGACAGTGCGGCGCGATTGGAGGAGCTGGCCACCAAGCGCCTGGGGATGCGCCGGCCGGAGCGGGGTGAGGAGGAGCTGCTGCCGTGACCGGCCGCTCGATGCGCCAGCGGATCGCGAATACCGCGATCCTGTTCGCCGCGATGTTCGCGGCGCTGGGCGCACGCGCGGTGCACTTGACGATCCTGCAGGGCGCGGCGTTGACCGAGCGCGCCACCCGCCAGCATCAGGAGTCCGTTCCGATGGCGGCCCAGCGCGGGCCGATCGTCGACCGCTACGGAGAGCCATTGGCGCTGAGCCGGGAATCGGCGGCGGTGTATCTGCGGCCGCGCGAGTGGGCGGCCGGGCCGGACACGGTCAAGACCGTGGCGCGGTTGCTGAACATGCCGCAGGACGCGGTCCTGCAGCGCGTGTCGGCCCGCGCCCCGTTCGTCTGGCTGAGCCGGCAGGTACCGCTCGACCGCTGGTCGGCGCTCGAAGGGATGAAGTTGCCCGGCATCGGCAGCGAGCCGGCGCACGAGCGGGTGTATCCGCACGGCGCGCTGGCCGGGCAGGTGCTCGGGTTCACGGGAGTCGACGGCCACGGCCTGGAGGGCGTCGAGCGCGCGCTCGATGCGGAGCTGCGCGGTGAGGTGGAGGCCGTGGTCGTCGGCCACGACGCGCGGGGGCGGCAGTTTGTGTTGGGTGGTGAGGAGCCGGAGTCGCTCCCGCGCGCCGGCGCCGAGATCGAGCTGACGATCGACGCCGGCCTCCAGCGCGTCGCCGAGGTCGAGCTCGAACGCGCCGTGCGCGAACAGGAGGCGCGCGCCGGGACGCTGGTCGCGCTCGATCCGCAGACCGGCGAAGTGCTGGCGATGGCGACCGTGCCGCGCTTCGACCCCAACCAGTTCGCGACCGCCAGCGCCGACCAATGGCGCAATCGCGCCATCACCGACTGTTACGAGCCGGGCTCGACCTTCAAGGCGTTCCTCGCCGCCGCCGCGCTCGGGGCCGGCGTGGTCCGTCCCGAGGACCGCATCGCGTGCGAGAACGGCAAGTGGGCGGTCGGCAACCGCGTCATCCGCGACTCGCACCCGCACGGCGTGCTGACCTTCGCCGACGTCATCGCCGAGTCGAGCAACATCGGCGCCGCCAAGGTCGCCGAGCGTCTCGGCAGCGAGCGCTTCGGCCACGTCCTGCAGGCGTTCGGGTTCGGCAAGCCGACCGGCGTCGATCTCCCCGGCGAGGCGGGCGGTCTGCTCCGCCCGATCGAGCGCTGGGGCCGCATCCATCTGGTGACCAACGCCTTCGGTCAGGGCATCGCCGTCACGCCGCTGCAGCTGGCACGCGGCTTCGCCGCCATCGCCAACGGCGGCCATCTCATGCGTCCGTACGTCATCCGGCGCGTCAGCGGACCCGATGGCACCGTGCGCTACAGCGGCCACCCGCAGGACGAGGGACAGGTGCTGACGCCGAAGACCGCCGCCGCGGTCACCCAACTGCTCATCCGCGTCACCGAGGTCGGCACCGGTAAGCAGGCCCGGATCGACGGCTTCACCGTCGCCGGCAAGACCGGCACGGCCCAGAAGGTCGACCCGCGCACCGGCCGCTACAGCGAGCGCGACCGCATGTCGTCGTTCGTCGGCTACGTGCCGGCCGACGATCCGGCGCTGCTGGTCCTCGTCGTCATCGACTCGCCGCGCAAGGCGACGTACGGCGGCGTCGTGGCGGCGCCGGTCTTCCGCGCGGTGGCCGCGGCCGGCCTGGCGCGCCGCGGAGTCCTGCCGCGCGGCGACGGCCGTCCCGACGAGGTCCTCCCCGTCGGCCCGACCGGGCCGCTGCTCCGGCAAGTGTCCGTCGCGCTGCCGGCGACCGTCGCGCCGGGCGGCGTGCCGAGCTTCGTCGGCCTCAGCATGCGCGAAGCGCTGGTGCGCGCCCACGCCGAGGGCTGGCAGGTGCACGTCGAGGGCTCCGGCTACGTGGCCCGTCAGGAGCCGCCGCCGGGTGCCGTCCCCGCCGACCGTATCGTCACCCTCCACTTTGGCGCCAACGTGTCCTGACGCTATGACTGTGGCGGCGGCCTGTGAACGAGGCGGGTCATCGATGGGCTGGACCGGACAGGAAATCATGACCGCCGCGGCTGCCGCAGCTCCTGCGGCGGACGTGGCGCGGATGGCGATCGAGGCGGTCAGCACCGACTCGCGCACCGCCGCGCCCGGCACTTTGTTCGTCGCGCTGCGCGGCGTGCGACACGACGGGCACGACTTCGCGGCCGAGGCCCTGCGCCGCGGCGCTGCCGCCGTGCTGGTCGACCGCGTGCCGGCGGGAGTCGACCCGCGCCGCGCGCTGGTCGTGCGCGACACGCTGCGCGCGCTCGGCGACCTCGCCGCCTACACCCGCCAGCGCTGGGGTGGGCGGGTCGCGGCGATCACCGGCAGCAACGGCAAGACGACCACGAAGGAGCTGCTCGCCGCCATCTGCGCGCAGGCGCGCTTTCCGCCCCCGCGCACCGGCGTGTTGAAGACCCGCGCCAACGAGAACAACTTGATCGGTCTGCCGCTGACGCTGCTGCGGCTGCTCGGCGACGAGGCGGTCGCGGTGCTCGAGATGGGCATGAACGCGCCGGGCGAGATCGCGCGCATGGCCGAGATCGCCAGCCCCGATCTCGGCCTGGTCACCAACGTCGGTCCCGCCCACCTCGAGGGTCTGGGCAGCGTCGCCGGCGTCGCCGCGGCCAAGGGCGAGCTCTTCGCCGGCATGCGGCCCGCCGCGGCGATCGCGGTCAACATGGACGACGAGTGGGTGGTCGGCATCGCCGCCGGCTTTGTGGGCCGCCGCATCGAGTTCGGCCAGGGACGCGAGGTGACAGCGAGCGGCGTCGACGACCGCGGCTTCGACGGCGTCGCCTTCACCCTGCACGTCGGCGCCCGCCGCGCGCCGGTGCGGCTGCGCCTGGCGGGCCGCCACAACGTCCAGAATGCGCTCGGCGCCGCCGCCGTCGCGCACGGCCTCGGCATCGACCTCGACCAGATCGCCGCCGGCCTGGCGGCGGCCGAGGCGCCGAAGATGCGCATGCAGGTGATCCGCCTCGCCAACGGCGTCACGGTGGTCAACGACGCGTACAACGCCAACCCCGCCAGCACCGAAGCGGCACTCGACGCGCTGGCGCGGACCCCCGGGCGCGCCATCGCGGTGTTGGGCGAGATGCGCGAGCTCGGTGCCGAGAGCGCCGAGTGGCACCGCCGGGTCGGCGCACACGCCGCCTGCGGCGTGCGGTGGCTGCTCGCGGTGGGGCCGGGCGCCGCGGACATCGCCGTCGGCGCGCGCACCGCGGGCGCCGGCCTCGAGGTGACCGTGTGCGACGACGCGGCCAGCGCGGCGGCGGCCCTGCTCGCGCGCTGGCAGCCGGGCGACGCGATCCTGATCAAGGGCTCGCGCGGCGCCGACACCGAGGACGGCGTGCGCCGCTACGGCGCGCGCATGGCGGAGGTCGCCGCCCGCCTGGCCGACGCCGGGGGCGCCACGTGATGCTGTATTCGCTTCTGTTCCCGCTCCACACCACCTACTCGGCGTTCAACGTGCTGCGCTACATCACCTTCCGCACGGTGATGGCCGCGCTGACCGCGTTCCTGGTCTCGTTCGTCTTCGGCCCCTGGCTCATCCGCAAGCTCACCGCCAATCAGATCGGGCAGCAGATCCGGCCGGACGGACCGGAGCGCCACCTCTCCAAGGCCGGCACGCCGACCATGGGCGGCGTCCTGATCCTCTCGTCGCTGGTGCTCTCGACGTTGCTGCTCGCCGATCTCACCAACCGGTACGTGTGGCTGGTGCTGCTGGTGACCATGGCATTCGCCGCCATCGGGTTCGTCGACGACTACCGCAAGCTCACTGGCCACAACTCGAAGGGCCTGCCCGGCGTCACCCGCATCCGCTGGGAGCTCGCCATCGGCCTGGCGGCGGGGAGCTTTCTCTACCTGGTGCCGCAATTCGACACCGTGCTGTACTTCCCGTTCTTCAAGAACCTGCACGTCGACCTGGGCATCTTCTACATTCCGTTCGCTGCCCTGTTGCTGGTCGGGGCGTCGAACGCGGTCAATCTCACCGACGGGCTCGACGGCCTGGCGATCGGACCGGTGATGACGACGGGCTTCACCTACGGCGTGTTCGCGTACGCCACCGGCAATGCCAAGTTCGCCGAGTACCTCCAGCTCGCCTACATCGATGGCGTCGGCGAGATCGCGATCTTCTGCGGCGCGTTGGTCTGCGCCGGGCTCGGGTTCCTGTGGTTCAACGCCTACCCGGCGATGATGTTCATGGGCGACGTCGGCGCGTTGCCGCTCGGCGCGGCGCTCGGCATCTGTGCGCTGCTGACCAAGCAGGAGCTGGTCCTGCTGATCGCCGGGGCGGTGTTCGTGGTCGAGGCGCTGTCGGTGATCCTGCAGGTGGGGTCGTACAAGCTGCGCCGCAAGCGCATCTTTCGCATGGCGCCGATCCATCACCACTTCGAGCTGCAGGGCTGGCCGGAGCCGCAGATCATCGTGCGCTTCTGGATCGTGTCGATCCTCTGCGCGCTGGTCGCCCTCAGCACCTTGAAGCTGCGATGAAGACGACGCTCGACGGCATGCACGCCGTGGTCATCGGCGCGGCCCGCGCGGGGCGCGGGGCGGTGCGCGTGCTCGCCGCGCACGGCGCCCGGGTGCGCCTGCTCGAGCGCAGCCCGAGCGCCGCCCGCGACCCCCAGTGGCCGGCGTCGGTCGAGCTCCGTCTCGGCGACGATCAGAGCGAGTCGCTCGACGGCATCGATCTGGTCGTGCCCAGCCCCGGCGTCGCCCGCGATCACCCGGTGCTGCAGCGCGCCGTGGCCCGCCACATCGCCGTGTGGAGCGAGATCGAGCTCGCCGCGCGGCTGCTGCGCTGTCCCGTCCTCGCCATCACGGGAACCAACGGCAAGAGCACGACCACCGTGCTGCTCGGCAACATGCTGCGCGCCGCCGGCCAGCACGTGTTCGTCGGCGGCAATCTCGGCACGCCATTGAGCGACGCGGTGTCGAGCGACGAGCGCTGGGACGCCGCGGTGGCCGAGGTGTCGAGCTTCCAGCTCGAATGGGTCCCGACCTTCCGCCCCGCCGTCGCGGTGCTCCTCAACCTCACGCCCGACCATCAGGATCGCTATCCGAACCCGGCCGACTACGGCGCCGCCAAAGCGGCCTTGCTCAGCCATCAGGAGAGCAGCGACACCGCGGTGCTCAATCGCGACGATCCCTGGGTGTGGGCGCAGCGCCGGCGGACGCGCGCCACCGTGCTGTCGTTCGGGCGCGACGCGGTCGAGTTCGGCACCTTCGTCGACGGCGACGAGGTGGTGGTCTGGGGCGCCGGCCAGCCGCAGCGCTACGCCTTCGCCGAGAGCCCGCTGCAAGGCGCGCACAACCGCGAGAACTTGCTCGCGGCGATCACCGCCGCATCGGCCTGGGGCGTGTCGGGCGATGCCATTCGGGCCGGCATGCGGCAGACCGCCGGCCTGCCGCACCGCCTCGAGCTGGTCGGCGAGCGCACGGGGGTGCGCTGGTACGACGACTCGAAGGCGACCAACGTCGGCGCGGTCGAGAAGTCGATCGACAGCTTCGCGGGCGGCGTCGTCCTGCTGCTCGGCGGCTACGACAAGGGCGGCGACTTCACCGTGCTGCGGCCGCGCATCGCGGCGCGGGTGGCGCACGTGCTCTGCTTCGGCAAAGCCGGGCCGCACATCGCCGACCAACTCGGCGCCGGGACGGGCGCGGCCGTGGTGCCCGATCTCGCCGCCGCGGTGCGGCGCGCCGCCGCGCTGGCGCGGCCCGGCCAGGTCGTGGTGCTGGCGCCCGGCTGCGCCAGCTTCGACGAGTTTCGCGACTATCAGGAGCGCGGCGCGCGCTTCCGCGCCCTGGTGGAGGGGCTGTGAACCGGCTGCGTCAGCTGAGCCGCCTGCAGGAGCGCGTCATGATGCCGCGCCTGACGCGCCCCGACGGGTGGTTGCTCACCGCCGTCGCCGGGCTGCTCGGCTTCGGCATCGTGATGGTGTTCAACGTCAGCTACTTCAACGCCGAAGCCCGCTATGGCGACCCGTACATCTTCTTCAAGAAGCACCTGGTCGCGGTGGCGGTCGGCCTTGCGCTCATGCTGGTCGTGTCGCGCGTCCGCCTCGATCTGCTCGAGCGCTGGTCGAGCCTGATGCTGCCGCTCTGCGTGCTGGCGCTGTTGATGGTGCTCACCCCCGGCATCGGCGCCGAACGCGGTGGGGCGCGGCGCTGGATCGCGTTCAGCGGCTTCAGCATCCAGCCGTCGGAGTTCGTCAAGCTCGGCGTCGTGCTCTTCTTGGCGCGCTGGATCAGCCGCCACCGCGAGGTCATGCACCGCTTCCGGACCGGCGTCGTGCCGGCGCTGGTCAGCGTCGGGGTGTGCAGCGCCCTCATCCTCGGCCAGCCCGACTTCGGCACCGCGGTGATTCTCGGCCTGCTGCTGCTCCTCATGCTCTACGTCGGCGGGGCGCGCCCGGCGCACGTCCTCAGCCTGGTGTTGTGCGGCGCGATCGGTATGGTGATCGCCGTGCAACTGGCGCCGTACCGGATGCGCCGGCTGCTCGCATTTCTCGACCCCTGGCAGCACAGTCAGGATGCCGGCTTTCAGTTGGTCCAGTCGCTCATCGCCTTCGGGTCCGGCGGGCTGAGCGGCGTCGGCTTGGGCCAGAGCAAGCAGAAGATGCTGTTCCTCCCCGAGGCGCACACCGACTTCATCTTCGCCCTGGTCGGCGAGGAGCTCGGTCTGATCGGTGCGGCGGTGGTGCTGGCGCTCTTCGTCGTGGTCGCCGTGCGCGGCTTCCGCGTCGCCGCGCGGCACCCCGATTCCTTCGCCAGTCTGCTCGCTTTTGGCCTCACAGCGGTGCTAATTCTGAGCGCGGTGGTGAACGTTGGGGTGGTGTTGGGGCTGTTGCCGACGAAGGGCTTGCCGTTGCCGTTCCTCAGTTACGGCGGCTCTGCGTTGCTGGCGACCATGCTCGAGGTGGGCCTGTTGGCCGCGCTCTCGCGCATGACGGGTTGAGGATGCGGATGGTCGTGGCGGGCGGCGGTACGGGCGGGCATCTCTTCCCGGGGCTGGCGGTGGCGGAGGCGGTGGCCGGTGCCGACCCGGACCGCGTGCTGTTCGTCGGCAGCGCATACGGGATCGAGGCGCGCGTGATCCCGCAGACGCGCTTCGCCTTCCGGCCGCTCGCCATCCACGGGCTGCGTGGGCGCGGCGCGCGCGGCGCGCTGCAGCTCGCGGCGCAGCTGCCGCAGGCGATCGTGCAGGCCTGGCGCATCCTCGGCCGGTTCGGCGCGGACGTCGTCGTCGGGGTCGGGGGCTACGCCTCGTTCCCGGTGGTCGTCGCGGCGTGGCTGCGCCGCGTCCCCACCGTCCTGCTCGAGCAGAACGCGCATCCCGGCTTGGCCAACCGCGTCCTGGCGCGGCTGGCGCGCCGGGTGTGCACGACGTTTGCGGAGGCGGAGCGCTACTTCCCCGCCGGCAAGGTGGTGCTGACCGGCAACCCGGTGCGTCTGTTCGCGGCGCCGGTCGCCGCCCCGCGCCACGGCTTCACGCTGCTGGTGTTCGGCGGCAGCCAGGGCGCGCACCGGCTGAACGAGACCATGGCCGACGCCGCGGCGGCCCTGCGCGACGCCCTCCCCGGGCTGCGCATCATTCATCAGACCGGCGCCGCCGACTGCGCCGCGCTGCGCGCGACCTATGAACGCCTGGGCGTGACCGCCGAGGTGCGCGAGTTCATCGACGACATGGGAGCGGCGTACGCCGCCGCCGATGTGGTCGTGTGCCGCGCCGGCGCGACCACCGTGGCCGAGCTCACCGCGCTCGGCAAGCCGGCGATCCTGGTGCCGTACCCGTTCGCGGCCGACGACCACCAGCGCGCCAACGCCAGCGTGCTGGAGGGACACGGCGCGGCGATGATGATCCTCGACCGCGCTCTCACCGGCGCCGCCCTGGCGCAGACGGTGAGCGAGCTGGCGCGCGATCCGGGGCGCTTGGCGAGGATGGGAGACGCGGCGCGGCGGCTGGCACGGCCCGACGCCGCCGCGCGGGTGGCGGCGACCTGCCGTGAGGTGGCGGGGGGAGGTGTGGTGGGATGACGAAGCTGTTCCGGGGACCGCGTCGGATCCATTTCGTCGGCATCGGCGGGGTCGGCATGAGCGGGATCGCCGAGGTGCTGCTGACCCTCGGTCACCGGGTCAGCGGCTCGGACCTCGGCGAGAGCGACGCCACCCGCCGCTTGATCGCGCGCGGCGCGTCGATCTCCTACGGGCACCGCGCCGATGCGGTCCCGCCCGACGTCGACGTCGTCGTGATCTCCTCGGCGGTGAAATACTCGAACCCCGAGGTCGTCCAGGCGCGGGCGCTGAAGATCCCCGTGATCCCCCGCGCCGAGATGCTCGCCGAGCTCATGCGGCTCAAGCACGGCATCGCCGTGGCGGGGACGCACGGCAAGACCACCACGACGTCGCTGATCGCGGCGATCCTGGCCAAGGCCGGGCTCGACCCGACCACGGTCATCGGCGGCGTCGTCCACGCCATGGGCACCAACGCGCGCCTCGGCCAGAGCGACCTGCTGGTCGCCGAAGCGGACGAGAGCGATGGGACGTTCCTGCTCCTCTCGCCGGTGATCGCGGTGGTGACCAACATCGACCCCGAGCACCTGGACTACTACGGCGACATGGATCGGGTGCGCTCGGCCTACCTCGAGTTCATGAACCGCGTCCCCTTCTACGGCGTCAGCCTGCTCTGCCTCGACAGCGTCAACGTGCGCTCGCTGCTGCCGCAGGTGCGCAAGCGCGTCATCACCTACGGGACCACCGACGACTGCGACTACGTGGCGCGCGACCTGTGCGTGATCGGCATGGAGACCCTGTGCGAAGTCGTGCGCCACGGCGAGGTGCTCGGCACCCTCCGCCTGCGCCTGCCCGGACGCCACCATGCCCTCAACGCCATCGCCGCCATCGCCGTGGCGCGGGAGCTCGGCGTACCGTTCGACACCGCATGCGACGCGCTGGCCGAGTTCGGCGGCATTCACCGCCGCTTCGAGCTCTGCGGCGAAGCCGGCGGCGTGATGGTCATCAGCGACTACGGCCATCATCCCACCGAGATTCGCGCCACACTGGCCGCGGCGCGCGAGGGCTTCGGGCGCCGTCTGGTCGTCGTCTTCCAGCCGCACCGCTACACGCGCACCCGCGACCTCTTCGGCGAGTTTCTCGACGCCTTCGACGCCGCCGACCATCTGGTGCTGACCGACATCTACGCGGCCGGCGAAGAAGCCGTCGATGGCCTCAGCGGCGAGGTCCTGTTCTGGGCCCTCAAGCGGCGCGGGCATCTCGAGGTGAGCTACGTGCCGCGCCGTGAGGACGTGGTCGCCGCGGTGCGACCGATCCTGCAGGTCGGCGACATCGTGGTCGTCCTCGGCGCCGGCAACATCCACGGCGTGGCCGAAGAGCTCGTGCACGGCCTGGTCGGCACGCAGAGCTCATGGACGGTGCAATAGGACCAGCGATGCGCGCCTGGCTCGACCAGCGCTTCGGTGCGCGGGTGCGGTTCGACGAACCGCTCAGCCGCCACACCTCGTTTCGCATCGGCGGCCCCGCCGACGCGTGGGTGGAAGTGTCGAGCACCGCCGAGATCGCCGCGCTGCAACGCGCCGCGCGCGATGCCGGCGTTCCGCTCTCCATCCTCGGGATCGGGACCAACGTGCTGGTCAGCGATCGCGGCGTGCGCGGGCTGGTGGTGAAGCTCGGATCGGCGCTCGGCCGGCTCGAGTGGCGGCGCGAGGACGAGCGCATGTACGTCCGCGCTGGGGCCGCGGCGCCGTTCAAGAAGCTGGTGATGGATGCCGCGGCGCGCGGTCTCACCGGCCTCGAGTTCGCCGAGGGGATACCCGGCTCGATCGGCGGCGGTCTGCTGATGAACGCCGGGGCGTTCGGGGGCGAGATCAGCCAGGCGATCACCGGACTGGTGGGCGTCGAGGCCGAGGCGGGCGAGCGGTACCTGCCGCGTGACGAGCTGCGCTTCGGCTACCGGCGCTTCGACCTGCCGCCGAACCTGATCGTCGCGGCGGTCGATTTCGCGCTCGCGCCCGGCGACCCGGCCGCGATCCGCGCCGCCATGGCGGACGCCAAGCGCCGCCGCGACGCCAAGCAGCCGCTCGGCTGGCCGAACGCCGGATCGATCTTCAAGAACCCGCCCGGCGAATACGCTGGCCGCCTCATCGAAGCCGCCGGGTTGAAAGGGCGCCGGGTCGGCGGCGCGATGATCTCGGACCAGCACGCCAACTTCATCGTCAACGTCGGCCACGCCACCGCCGCGGACGTCAAGCAGCTCATGGACGAGGTCGCCGACACCGTGTGGCGCGCCCGATCGATCCGCCTGGTGCCCGAGATCAAGCTGGTGGGCGAGTGGGAGAGCGCCGCATGATCGCCGCGCTCACCCGCCACCGCTGGGGCTGCCTGAGCGCCGTCGCCGCGCTCGGCGCCGCCGCTGCCGTGTGGGCCGGCCACGGCCCGGCGACGGCGGCGCTGCGCGAGCATCCCTATTTCGCCATCAGCCAGCTGGTCATCGACGGCTGCGGTCCGGGAGTGACCCCCGACGACCTGCGCGCCTGGCTCGGCTTCACCGACGAGTCGACGCTGTGGGACGCCGCGCCGGGACGCGTCCGCGCCCGCCTCGAAGCGCATCCCTACATTGCCCACGCGGCGGTGCGGCGCGAGTTTCCCGGCCGCCTCGAGGTGGTCGTCCGCGAGCGCCGCCCGCAGGCCATCGTCGTGCTCGACGATCTGTACTACGTCGATCGCAGCGGCGCGCTGTTCGGGCCGCTGCGGCCGCGCGACAGCCGCAACTACCCGTTCATCACCGGGCTCGACCCGGCGGCCGGCGACGGCGCGCGCACGTGGATGCTGCGCCGCGCGTTGCGCCTGCTGCGGCGCTGTGACCGCGAGCCCTGTGTCGGCGAGCTCTCCGAGGTCCATCTCGAGGAGGGGCGCGGCATCGTCGTCTACCCGGCGGCGCCGCGCGTGCCGATCGTGCTCGGCTGGGGGAGCTGGCCGGCCAAGCTCGAGCGGGCCGAGCGCGCGCTGCACGCGTGGCACGGCGCCACCGACCGCTTGGCCAGCCTCGACGTCCGCTTTCGCAATCAGGTGGTCCTCACCCTGCGGCAGGTGCCGCTGGCACCGCCGCCGCAACCGCGCCCACGGGGCATTCGAGCGTAGGACGCATGGCGAAGAAACCTGAACTGCTGGTCGGTCTCGACATCGGCACCGCCAAGGTGGCGGCGGTGGTGGGCGAGCTGGCGCCGAGTGGCACGCTCACGGTGGTCGGCTTCGGCGCGGCGCCGAACGAAGGGTTGCGGCGCGGCGTGGTGGTCAACATGGAGGCCACCGTCCAGGCGATCGCCAGCGCGGTGAAGGAAGCCGAGCTGCGCGCCGGGTGCGAGATCCACAGCGTCCACGCCAGCGTGGGCGGCGGCCACATCAAGGGATTCAACAGCCACGGCGTGGTGGCGATCAAGAGCGGCGAGGTGGTACCGTCCGACGTCGACCGCGTGCTCGACGCGGCGCGGGCGGTGGCGCTGCCGATGGACCAGGACATCCTGCACGTCCTGCCGCAGGAGTTCCTGGTCGACGGGCAGGACGGGATCAAGGAGCCGGTCGGGATGTCGGGCGTCCGGCTCGAGGCGCGGGTGCACATCATCAGCACGCCGATCGCGGCGGCGCAAAACGTCATCAAATGCTGCCAGCGGGCGGGCCTGCATGTCGCCGATCTCGTCTTCGCCCCCTTCGCCGCCGCGGAGGCGACGCTCTCGCCCGAGGAGCGCGAGCTCGGCGTCGCCGTGGTGGAGATCGGCGCCGGCACCACCGGGCTGCTCGCCTTCGCCGGCGGCGCGGTGAAACACACCGCCGTCCTCTCGGTCGGCGGCAACCACGTCTCCAGCGACATCGCCGCCGGCCTGCGCACCCCGTTCCGCGAGGCCGAGCAGCTCAAGCGCCGCTTCGGGGCCGCGCTGGCGTCGGTGGTACCTCCGGGAGAGACGATCGAGGTGCCGACGGTGGGCGGGCGCGCACCGCGCGAACTCTCGCGCCGCATCCTGGCCGAGATCATCGAGCCGCGCATGGACGAGATCTTCGCATTGGTGCAGCGCCAGCTCATTCGCTGCGGCCTCGACACGGCGCTGACCTCGGGCATCGTCCTCACCGGCGGGAGCGTGATGATGGACGGCGTCGTCGGACTCGCCGAGCGCGTCTTCCAGCTGCCGGTGCGCCTCGGCACCGCGGTCGCCTGCGACGGCATCGACGAAACGCTCGCCAGCGCCGCGTACGCCGCCGCGATCGGCCTCACCCGCTATGGCGGCGAGCCGCACGGGCATCTGCCCGGCCTGGTCGAGGACGCGCACCTGCTGAACCGGGTGCGGCGGCGCATGGTCGGGTGGCTCAAGGAGTTGATGTAATCGAAAATTTCCCATATGCAGGTCGGGAATCCGGCCCGCGGGGTGGAGGAGGTCTGAGATGATTGAGCTGGTCGGCAACGAGGGCGCCGGCGCCTGCATCAAGGTCATCGGCATGGGCGGCGGCGGTGGGAACGCGGTCAACACCATGATCGCGTCCGGCCTGCACGGCGTCGAGTTCGTCGTCGCCAACACCGACGCGCAGGCGTTGGCGAACAATCAGGCGCCGGTCAAGCTCCGGCTGGGCCAGAAGGGGCTGGGAGCAGGGGCGAAGCCCGAGGTGGGGCGCGCCGCGACCGAGGAGCACGCCGAACACATTCGCGCCCAACTGACCGGCGCGGACATGGTGTTCATCACCGCCGGGATGGGCGGCGGCACCGGCACCGGCGGCGCGCCAGTGGTCGGTCGGCTGGCCCGCGAAGTCGGTGCGCTCTCGGTGGGCGTGGTCACCAAGCCCTTCGATTTCGAGGGCAAGCGACGCCTGAGCCAGGCGGAGAACGGCATCGCCGAGCTGAAGGATGCCGTCGACACGTTGATCGTCATCCCCAACCAGCGGCTGTTGGCGACTGCCGCGCGCAACACCTCGATGCTGGAGGCCTTCCGGCGCGCCGACGACATCCTGTTACAGGCGGTGCGCGGCATCTCGGATCTGGTCACCGTGCACGGCTTGATCAACCTCGATTTCGCCGATGTGCGGACGATCATGTCGGAGATGGGCATGGCGATCATGGGCTCGGGAACGGCGAGCGGCGAGAACCGCGCCATCGAGGCGGCCCAGAAGGCGATCCAGAGCCCGCTGCTGGAGGACATGTCGATTCGCGGCGCCAAGGGCGTGCTGATCAACATCACCGGCAGCGCCGACCTCGCGCTGCACGAGGTCAACGACGCCTCGACCCTGATCCAGGAAGAGGCCCACGAGGACGCCAACATCATCTTCGGTGCCGTGATCGACGAGAGCATGGGCGACGAGATCCGCATCACCGTCATCGCCACCGGGTTCGGCCAGCAGGCGGCAGCGACCGCTCCGTTGGCGGCGCCCGCGCCGGCCGCGGCGGTGGTCGCCAACGTCAACGGCAGCCGGCCGGTGTACGCGGCGACGGCGCAGAGCCTCGGTGCGCAGAGCATCCGCCGCGTCGGCGACACCAACCGGCCGGTGCGCCGCGTCGGCACGGTGGTCGACGAGAACGGCGAGCCGAAGTTCAAGGCCTGCGAGGACGACCCGGCGGTGCCGGATCGTCCGGAGACCGAGTTTCAGATCACCGAGGATGGCGAGGAATCGGACTACGAGTCGCCTGCCTTCCTCCGGTATCAAGCGAAGTGAGCCGGACGGGCACCGCTGGTGCCCGTCGCCGCTCAGCGCGAGCTTCTCCGTTCGTACCCCCCCTCAGACTGGAGACGCCCTCTGCGCGAGCAGAGGGCGTCTCTCCCGCCTTCGTCGTCTGACCCCACCGCGGCCTGTCCGCTGCCCTTCAGCTCACGAGTAGGCGCAACGGCAGCGAGCGAGGGTCTTGAGGGTGAGGGCCCGGGCCGATAGGCTCCGCGCGAGGAGAGTCGCCTCCGGCTGTGTCTCAGCTCACCAGCTATGAAGCCCGGATGCGTGCGCGGCGCGCCGGCGAGCGGCTGCGCTTCGCCAAGACGCCGGACGCGCCGCTGCGCGTGTGTCTGGCCTACGCGAACCGGTACGCGGTCGCGATGGGCAATCTCGGCTTCCAGACCGTCTACGAGCTGTTCGACTGCGCCGACGGCGTGGTGTGCGAGCGCGCCTTCCTCCCCGACGAGGAGGACGACCGCAGCCTCCGCCACGGTGCGTTGCGCACGCTGGAGAGCGGTCGCCGGATCGCCGACTGCGACCTGCTGGCGGTCTCGATCGCGTTCGAGACCGACTACCTCAACATGCCCCGGCTGCTCGACCTCGCCGGGATGGCGCCGCGCCGCGCCGCCCGGAAGCCGTCCGACCCGCTGGTGATCGCCGGCGGACCGGCGATCTTCCTCAACCCCGAGCCGATCGCCGACTTCGTCGACTGCTTCCTGATCGGCGAGGCGGAGGAGATGCTGCCGGAGTTCCTCGCCGTGCTGCGCCAGGCGCGGGCGCGCGGCGACGCGCGCCCGGCGCTGCTCGAGACCATCGCGGAGCGGATCGCGGGCGCGTACGTCCCGGCGCAGTACGAGCCGCGCTTCGACGGCCCGCTCACGGCCGAGCTCCGCTACCGCGGCGCCGGGGCGCCGCGCGTCGAGCGTCGCCTGATCTGGGACCTCAACCGCTTCAGCACCACGACCCGCGTGCTGAGCGACGACGCGGTGTTCGGCGACATGGTGATGGTCGAGGCGAGCCGCGGCTGCCAGTGGGGTTGCCGCTTCTGCGCGGCCGGCTTCATGTACCGGCCGATCCGCACGCGCGATCCGGAGCAGCTCGCCACGGCGGTCAGCGAGGGGTTGAGCGACCGCGCGACCATCGGTCTGGTCGGTGCCGAGATGGCGAGCGTTCCCGGCGTCGACGCGCTGGGCGAGCTCGCCGCGGCCCACGGCGGGCGCCTCTCGCCGTCGTCGCTCAAGGCCGACTGCGTCACGCCGCGCCTCGCGGCGGCGCTGGCGGCCTCCGGTACGCGCAGCGTCACCATCGCGCCCGAGGCGGGCTCCGAGCGCATGCGGCGGGTGATCAACAAGAACCTCGAGGAAGCGGATATCCTGCGCGCGGCGGACCTGCTGGTCGGCGAGGGCGTCCAGCGCCTGAAGCTGTACTTCATGATCGGCCTCCCCACCGAAACCGACGACGACGTGCTCGCCATCGCCGCGCTCACCGAGCGCATCCGCGCCCGCCTGGCGGCCGGCGCACACGACCGCCGCCGCGTGGCCGCCGTCACCGTGTCGCTGAACGCCTTCGTCCCCAAACCCTGGACGCCGTTTCAATGGGATCCGATGGAGCCGATCGCGGTCCTGCGCGGCAAGGTGCAACGGCTCCGCCACGCGCTGCGGCGCGTGCCCAACCTACAGCTCGACGTCGAGTCACCGCGCGAGGCGTACCTGCAGACCGTACTGTCGCGCGGCGACCGCCGTCTGGCGCGCTTCATCGAGGCGGTGCATGCGGCCGAGGGCGACTGGTGGCGCACCATCCGCGCCTGGCAGCGCGACGGTCTGGACGATCTGCCGCACCCCGACGCGTACGTCCACCGCGCCTACGCGGAGTCCGAGCGCCTCCCCTGGGACTTCATCGACCACCGTATCGCCAAGGGCTACCTGTGGATCGAGCGGCGCAAGGCGCTCGCCGCTCGCCAGACCGCACCGTGCGACACGGCGACCTGCGTGAGCTGCGCCGCGTGCTGAGGAAGAATGGGGTTAGGGGGTTAAGCAGAATGGGGTTAGGGGTTACGGGGTTAGGGTTTTAAGGATTCGCATACGGACTCGTCAACCTCAGACCCTAACCCCCTAACCCCGTCAGAACCCTAGCACCCTGCCCCTATGATCATCGCCATCGGCACCGACGCGATCGAGGTCGACCGGGTGCGCCGCGCCGTCGACCATCCGCAGTGGGGTGAGCGCTTCCGCCAGCGCGTGTTCACGGCCGGCGAGATCGCGTACTGCCTCAAGCGGGCACGCTACGCCGAGAGCTTC
>Ga0335082_10002083_pt1 | contig 21485 bp, 20 predicted proteins | sample Lox_Sample_41_FD_206718 | JGI IMG/M metagenome (GOLD analysis project Ga0335082, IMG submission 206718) | Soil microbial communities from Loxahatchee National Wildlife Refuge, Florida, United States - Lox_Sample_4.1 | ecosystem: Environmental > Terrestrial > Soil > Wetlands | place: USA...
CCGGCCCGCACATCGCGTAGAGGCCCGCGCCGTACGCCTTGCGGACGACGACGCACAATTTCGCGACCGTCGCCTCGCTCACCGCGGCGATCATCTTCGCGCCCGCGCGGATGATGCCCTGCCGCTCCACCTTCGTCCCGATCATGAACCCCGGCACGTCGGCCAGATACACGAGCGGCACGTTGAACGCGTCGCACAGCCAGATGAAGCGCGCGGCTTTGTCCGCCGAGTCGACGAAGAGGACGCCGCCGAGGTGCTTCGGTTGGTTCGCGACGATGCCGACGGTGCGCCCGTCGATGCGCGCGAAGCCGGTGAGGATCTCCTTCGCGAAGAGCTTCTTGATCTCGAGCCACGAGCCCTCGTCGACGAGCTCGTGGATCACCGCCATCATGTCGAAGGCTTTGTTCTCGTCGGGCGGGACGATCTCCTCGAGCGTCTTGCCGCTCTTCTTCGGCGCGCGCGCCGGCGCGATGGGCGGCGAGTCGGCCTCGTTCTGCGGCAAATACGAGAGATAATGCTTGCAGAATGCAATCGCCTCGTCCTCGGTCTTGCAGAGGACGTCGCCGCAGCCGGAGACCGAGCAGTGCATCTTCGCGCCGCCCATCTCCTCGAGCGTGACCTTCTCGCCGATGACCATCTCGGCCATGCGCGGCGAGCCGAGGTACATCGACGCGTTGCCCTCGACCATCACGACGACGTCGCAGAACGCCGGGATGTACGCGCCGCCCGCCGCGCTCGGCCCGAAGAGGAGACAAACCTGCGGGACCTGCCCGCTCAGCTGCACCTGGTTGTAGAAGATGCGGCCCGCGCCGCGGCGGCCGGGGAACATCTCGATTTGATCGGTGATGCGCGCGCCGGCGGAGTCGACGAGGTAGAGCATCGGCACGCGGAGATCGCGCGCGGTCTCCTGGATGCGGAGAATTTTTTCGACGGTGCGGCGGCCCCACGAGCCGGCCTTCACGGTCGAGTCGTTCGCCATGATGGCGACCGCGCGACCGGCGACGAGCGCGGTGCCGGTGACGACGCCGTCGGCGGGGAGCTCGCCGTCGAGCGCGTTCGCGAGCTCGGCGTCCTCCCGGAACGTGGCCGCATCCACGAGCCGCGCGATGCGCTCGCGCGCGAAGAGCTTGCCGGCCTCGGCGTTCTTCTGGTGGTACTTGGGCGCGCCGCCTTTCTCGACGCGGGAGAGGGTGTCCTCGAGTGATTCCTTGGGCATCGAGGCGGAAGTAGCAGAGTTCAACAGCCGCTGCAGCTGTTCGTCTCGAGCGCCGTCGCAGCGGTCACGCACGTCGAGTCCCACGTCGTGTTGCAGCACGACGCCTTCGCCGTGCACACGACGAACACGATCCCCTCGTCGGTGAAGTCGCACAGCTTGCCCAGCGCGGCGCCGGTCACGCACGGCGAGTGCGCGCAGTTGCCTTTGTCGACGGTGCAGGTCGATTGCTGGCAGGTGCCGCTCACGCACGTGCCGCTGCACGGGATGCCGCAGCCGCCGCAGTTCGCGTCGTCGCTGCCCATCGTGTCGACGCACGTGCTCGAGCAGCAGGTCTCGCTGCCGCACGGAGCGTTGCAGCCGCCGCAGTTGTTCTGATCGCTCGTCGTGTCGACGCAGGTGCTTCCGCAGCACGTGCTCTTCAGGCCGAGGCACGGGCCGCCGCACGGGCCCGCGTCGTTGCCCGCGTCGCCGCCGCTCGACGCGTCGGTCTTCGTGCCGGAGTCTTTCGGCGCGCCGGTGTCTCCGCCCGAACCGGAGTCGGACGTGGTGACGTCCGGCTTCGCGCCCGAGTCGTCGATCGTGTCGTCGCCCGTCGCGCTCGTTCCCGTCGCGCAGCCGCTCGCTGCCGCGAGAAGAATCACGCCGCCCATCGAAGCAAGCCCCAGAACGCGCATGGTGCCCTCGCCGGGTGAAGTCTAGCGCAACCGGTGTACAGCGTCAGTCGCAAGAATAGGGGGCGCAGAGCTCGTCGACCTCGTCGATGCACTGCTGGTCCCAGCCCTGGTCGCAGCAATAGACGTCGCCCAGATAGCCCGGGTCGCAGATCACGATGGTGCAGCCGGGGCTGTCGCACCCTTCGTCGAGCAAGTCGCCCGTCGAGCAGAGCGAGTGGCCGCATTGGTCCTGCGGCGGGGCGTTCGCCGGCGCGCTCGAGGCGTCGGGCTTGGCCTTCGCGCCCGCGCTGCCCGCGTCGCCTCCGCCTCCTCCGGGGTCGCGCCCATAGGTACCGACCGCGCAGGCGGCCGTGAGCATCGCGAGGAGCACCACCGACTTCATGGCGAAGGGCCGGCGTAGCGCGGGCGCGGCGCGCCTTCAAGCGACTACCGTGCCGTTGATCGAATCCAGTCGGAGCACGACGCCCCCGAAGGGAGTACGCTCCAGGCCGACGGAGGGAGCGATGCGTCTCGTTCGTTGGACTTCCATCTTCTTGGCTTTGGCGGCGTTTCTGTTCGCGGCGTGCGGCGTGCGCTCGTCGCTCACGGACGATCTCGGCGACGGCGGCAGCGGCGGCTGCGGAAACGGCGCCACGCTCTGCGGCACCGAGTGCACCGTGACGCAATTCGACCCGCAGAACTGCGGCTCGTGCGGGCACGCGTGCGCGACGGGCGAGTCGTGCGTCTCGGGGACCTGCACGTCGAGCGAGTGCAACGGAGGCAGCACGCAGTGCGGCGACAAGTGCGTCGACGTGGAGAACGATCCTGGCAACTGCGGCGCGTGCGGCGTCACGTGCCCGATCGGCGAGGTGTGCTCGGGCGGGCAGTGCGCGCTCGATTGCAACGGCGGCACCACGAAGTGCAACAACCTGTGCGTCGACACGCAGAGCGACCCGAAGAACTGCGGCTTCTGCGGAAACGCGTGCCCGTCGAACCTCGTGTGCACGCAGGGCGGCTGCAACACGAGCTGCCTCGGCGGAACGACCGCGTGCGGACAGGCGTGCGTCGACTTGAAAGTGGACCCGTCGAACTGCGGCAAATGCGGCAACGCGTGCCCGGGCGGAGAGGTCTGCTCCGGCGGACAGTGCGCGCTCACGTGCGGGAGCGGCCTCACGAAGTGCGGGAACTTCTGCGTCGACACGTCGGACGATCAGAAAAATTGCGGGAAGTGCGGCTTCGTGTGCCAAGGCACCGACAAGTGCATCTCGGGCACGTGCACGCCGTGCGACTCGTCGACGACCGACTGCGACGGCGACGGCTGGACGGTGGCCGACGGCGACTGCTGCGACAAGCCGGGGCCGTGCGGGGCCGAGCCGCAGCTCGTGAACCCGGGCGCGGTCGAGGTCGTCGGCAACGGCGTCGACGACAACTGCAACGGGCTCGTCGACCTCTTCGACAACGTCGACACGCAGCCCTGCGACAACGGGCTCGCCTCGAACTCGACGACGGCGGGCGACTACGCGAAGGCGCTCGGCATCTGCCGCACGACGACCCAGAGCCCACCGCTCGCGCAAAAAACGTGGGGCCTCATCAGCGCCCAGCTCGTTCGCGCCGACGGCACCGCGCTCGGCGACCACTCGGGCCACTCGATCCGCACGAAGTTCGGGACGAACATCCTCCCGCTCAATGGTCAGTCGATGGTGGTCCTCTCGAGCGGCACGGCGTCGGACGCGACGCAGACGACGCCCGGCCCGAACGGCGGCGCGCCCTCCGGGAGCAACGTGAGCTACGCGTTCACGCCGACGAGCGCGGTCGACATCTCCACGTGCACGAACGGCCTCTGCATCAAGGACTGGCTCGGCACCGCGAACCCGCCGCTCAAGGCGGCGAACGAGCTCCCCGCCGCGCCGAACTGCGGCGACATCACCGACCCGAGCACCGCGAACGACTCGGTGATGCTCGTGCTCACCATCCGCGCGCCGACCAACGCGCGCGCGTTCTCGTTCAACTCGTACTTCTTCTCGGCCGAGTTCCCCGAGTACGTGTGCACCGCGTACAACGACCAGTTCATCGCGCTCGTCGACACGCCGAACGGCACGCCCTCGCCCATCGCGAACCCGGTCGACAAGAACCTGATGACGCTGACGCAGAACAACCAGAAGTGGCCGATCGCGATCAACATCGCGTCGGGCACGAGCGTGTTCTCGGTGTGCGACGCGGCGTCGAAGTCGCAGCAGTGCCAGGGCACCAACGTGAGCAGCATCTCGTGCGCGCTCGGCGCGACGCAGCTCGCGGGCACCGGCTTCGAGGCGCCGACGAACGACAATTGCCTGATCGGCGGCGGCACCTACTGGCTGACGACCGCGGGCAACGTGATCCCGGGCGACATCGTGCAGCTGCGCATCGCGATCTGGGACGTGAGCGACGACATCTTCGACTCGACCGCGCTCATCGACGGCTTCCAGTGGCTGGCGAGCGCGACGTTGCCGGGGACGTCCAATTGACGTTAGCCGATAGCCGATAGCCGATAGCCGATAGCCGAGGACGTCGTCGCGACCGCCGCCGAGCCTCGACCTGATCACCGACAAGCCCCGATCGGTATTCGAGGGCATTCGTCTCGCAGAGCTCGCAGGCCAGGCGACGCGCGCGACGGCTATCGGCTATCGGCTATCGGCTACTCACGGATTCGGCGCGCGCACCGCGCCATCCTACAGCCGTATCGGCTATCGGCTAACGGCTATCGGCTCTCTCTTCACGGATGATGCACCCCGCCCGTCACGATGATGTCCACGCGGCGGTCGTAGCCGTACGAGTATTCCGGGAGCATGCCGCGCGCGTCGCGCTTGCCGCGCGACGTGACGTCGATGCGGTTCGGCGCGAGGCCCGCGCTGACGAGGAAGTCTTTGACCTCGAGCGCGCGACGCATGCCGAGCTGCATGTTGTACGCGTCGGTGCCGCGCGGATCGGCTCGGCCGACGAGCAGCACGCGCCGGTTCTCGAGGCCCGGGTGGTTGAGACAGGACGCGAGCGAGACGAGCTGGTCCATGTTGTCGACGTAGGTCGTCGCCTTGTCGAACGCGAACTTCGGGCTGACGTTCCGGCACCACTGGTAGAGGTCCGGCCCCAGCTGAATCGTGATGAAGCGCGCTGGGCCTTCGCCGAACACCGGCCACGGAACCTTGTATTCGCCGGCGGCGTCCGGCGCCGGCAGCACGGCCGACGTCGTCTGCACCGTAGCGGCCTCTCCCGCGCAGCCCGCGAGAGCGAGCCCGAGCGTGAGCGCCATGATGTGAGTACGCATGATGACCACATCGCAGCATCGGGTGTGCCGTCGCGCCGGCCCGCGAAATCATGGGGCCGCGGTCGCGCGGGCGTCGCAGCGTTTGCGAGCGCGGCGGCACTGGTTGCAGAATGCAAATGCTCGAGCCGTTCCGTTTTTCCGCGGTGCTGTCCCTTTCGGCATGAGGCGAGTTAGAGTGCTCGCGCCATGAACCGGCGCACGTTCCTGAAACGAGGGCTCATGGGGGGAGCCGTCCTCGTGCTCGGGATGGGCGGGCTCGCCGTCCTCCCGACGAAGGACGTCGCGACGCCGAAGCGCGCCCTCGCCGTGCTCGAGCCGCGAAGCTTCCAGGTGCTCGTCGCGTTCGCCAAGCGCGTGGTGCCCGAGACCGCGGACGCCGTCGACGTCGTGCACCGCGTGGACGACGCGCTCCGGCTCGCGCCGCTCGAAGCGCAGCGCGACTTCAACAAGCTCCTCGGTCTCTTCGAGAACGCGCTGCCCGGGCTGCTCCTCGACGGGCGCGCCCTCCCCTTCACGCGCCTCTCGCCCGAATCGCAGGACGCCGTCCTCCGCCATTGGCGGGACAGCCGCCTCGAGCTCCGGCGCTCCGGATATCAGGCGCTCCGGCGCGCGTGCCTCGCGATGGCGTACCAAGACGAAGCGCTGTGGCCCGCGATCGGGTACGCGCCTCCGCCGACCGGCGCGTTCGAGGCGATGGCGTACGACGACTCGAAGGCGGGCGCCTCGTGACGAGCCTCGCCGCGGTGCGCGCGAACCCGCACGTCATCGACGGATCGACGAGCGCCGACCAGGAGCTCACCGCCGACGTGTGCATCGTCGGGACCGGCGCGGGCGGCGCGGTCACCGCGGCGGTGCTCGCCGAGGCCGGCCTCGACGTGCTGATGCTCGAAGAGGGCGGCTACTACACCGCGCACGACTTCACGATGCGCGAGAAAGACGTGATGCCGCGCCTCTACCAAGAAGGCGGCCTCCGCGCGACGAAGGATCTCGGCGTGAGCATCCTCCAGGGGCGGACCGTGGGCGGCACGACGGTCGTCAACTGGACGACGAGCTTCCGCACGCCCGAGGACGTCGTCGCGCACTGGCACGACAAGCACGACGTGAAGGGCTTCGCGTACGCCGATCTCGTCCCGCACTACGACGCGATCGAGAAGCGTCTCGCCGTGTCGAAGGTCGAGGAGTCGACGCTCAACGGCAACAACCGCAAGCTCTTCGACGGCTGCAAGAAGCTCGGTTGGGCCGTCGACACGCTCAAGCGAAACGTCTACGCGTGCATGCAGACGGGCATGTGCGGGCTCGGCTGCCCGGTCAACGCCAAGCGCTCGATGCTCGTCACGATGATCCCGGACGCCATCGACGCGGGCGCGCGCCTCGTGTTCCGCGCGCGCGCCGAGCGGTTCGAGACGAGCGGCAACCAAGTCGCCAAGCTCCACGTCACGCTGCTCGACGCCGAGGGCCGCGCGCCGACGGGGAAGACGCTGACCGTGAAGGCGAAGCGCTTCGTCACGAGCGGCGGCGCGATCAACTCGCCCGCGCTGCTCCTCCGCTCGGGCATCGACGGCGCGGTCGGCGCGCGCACGTGCATCCACCCCGTCGTCGCGAGCGCGGGCTTCTACGACGAGGACATCTTCCCGTACCGCGGCGCGCCGCAGAGCGCGGCGTCGCACCACTTCGCGCATCGCGGCGCGGACGTGGGGTTCTTCATCGAGACCGCCGCGTGGTACCCGTCGCTCATGGCGGGTGCGTCGCCCGGCTTCGCGGGCGAGCACCTCGCATTCATGAAGAACGTCAACAAGACCGGCGTGCACGTCGCGATCGCCATCGACGGCTTCCACGACGACGTCGCGGGCGGACGCGTCACGCTTCGCCCGTCGGGCGCGCCGGTGCTCGACTACCCGATCACGCCGCGCCTCTGGCAGACGTTCCGCTTCGCGCAGAAGCGACTCGCGGAGATGCAGTTCGCGAGCGGCGCGAAGACGGTGAAGACGCTCCACGATCCCGAGCGCGTGATGTCCTCGCCCGGCGACGTCGATCGCGTCGTCGACGGGGCGCCGTACGAGGTCGGCCGCCTGCCGGTCTTCACCGCGCACCTGATGGGCGGCTGCGCGATGGGCGACGACCCGAAGCGCTCGGTCGTGCGCAGCGAAGACCTCCGGCACCACACGCTCGAGAACCTCTACGTCATCGACGGCTCGGTCTTCCCGACGAGCCTCGGCGTGAACCCGCAAGAGTCGATCTACGGCCTCGCGCGTCTCATGGCCACGCGGCTCGCCGCGCGGAAATGAAACCACGCGCGTTCATCACACTCTTCGCGCTCGGCGCGGTGTTTCTCACGCTTCTCGACTCCGTGCACGTGCACACGCACACGCTCGCGTACGATCATCCGGTGGCGTTCGGGTCGGCGTGGTGGGTCCCGCTCTTGATGGGGAGCGCCGCGTCGCTCGGCGGGCTCGCGTACGTGAAGGGTTGGGCGCGCTTCGGCGGACCCACGAAGCTCCCGTCGTGGGCCGCGGTCGCGCGCGCGTGTCTCGCGCTCGCGATGCTGTACGCGGCGAGCGGGCTTCTCCCGGCGACCGCGACGTCGAAGCTGATCGTCCTCGCGATCGGCGCCGTCGTGATCTTCCGCGAGGTGGACGGGACGCTCGCGGGCGCGAAGCTCGTCGCGATCGGCGTGTTCGTCGGTCCGTTCGCGGAGGCCATCAACCCCGAGTTCCACTACCTCGCGCCGGACTTCTGTCGCATCCCGGTGTGGCTCCCCGCGCTCTACGCGTGCGTCGTGCCGGCGCTCGGACAGCTCGCGCGAAGGCTCAATACTTCGGCTTGAGCGCGCTGCCCGCGCGGAGCTTGCCGTCGTCGTCGACGTCGGCGAGGACGACGGGGATCGCGTTCGTCAGCATTTTCTTCCAGCCGGGACCGAGCATGAGCTTGGCGAGCATGAAGCCGCCGAACCCGCGGAACCCGGTGTGCTCGAACACGAGCCGCGTGCCCGCGCCCGTGGGCTCGAGCGTGTACGTCACGGTCGTGACGTCGCCTCCGTCGTCTCCGAGCCACGAGTAGCGGAGCACGCTCGGCGCGCGCGCCTCGAGCACCTCGCACTCGACGAACCCGCGCCAGCCCGGCTGCGGCTTCGCGACGAGCTTGAAGCGCCGGCCGACGATCGGCTCGAAGCCCTCCGGCCGCATCGCCCAGAGCGCGATGAGCGCGGGATCGGTGAGCGCGCGCCAGACCTTGGCGGGCGCGTGCGGGTACTCGCGCACGATGCGGACGTCGCTCATCGAAGCTCCTCGAAGGGTGGTGGGGGTGGTCGTGGTCGTCATCGTCGTCTCCGTTTCGTGGGTTTCTCGTCGGGCATGGCGTCGAGCACGCGGCCGAGCACGTCGAGTCGTTCTTCGACGAACGCGCGGTAGCGCGCGAGCCACGCGTCGATCTCCGCGAGCGGCTTCGCGCGCAGGCGGTAGTAACGGGAGCGCCCCTCGGCGCGCACCTCGACGAGGCCGGCGCCGCGCAACACGGCGAGCTGCTGGCTCACCGCGCCTTGCGTCACGTCGAGCGCTCCCACGAGCTCGGTCACACTGCGCTCGCCGCGCGTGAGCGAGTCGAGCAGCGCGCGCCGCGTGGGGCACGCGACCGCGTGAAAGACGCTCTCGACGCTCGCCGCGCGGGACACGGCGAACATATATATTAGCGTTTTCTAATATGTCAAGTCCGCGCTCGGGCGATCCGCGCGACGCCCTCGCGCACGAAGCGGTGAGCCTCGTCGTCGTCGGAGGACGCGCGCCAGAGGAGCTCCATCGCGCTCCCGGCGCCGAGCGCGAACGGGAGCTCGGCGACGCGGAGCGTGCGGTGGCGGCGCATCATCGCGCGCGCGACGGTCTCGGGCACCGTGGCGAGCAGCGCCGTTCCTTCGATCACCGCGCCGATGCCCTGGAAGCTCGCGATCGAGCAGCGCACGCGGCGCGCGACGCCGAGCGAGTCCTCGACGACGCCGCGGAGGTCGCCGTTGTACGAGACGATGACGTGCTCGGCGGCGAAGTACCGCTCGCGCGACACGCGCCGGCCGAGACGCGCGCGCCGTCCGTCGTAGAGACAGACGAACCGGCCGGCGAAGAGCACGAGCCGGCGCGTGCCCGCCGGGAGCTCGTCGGCCACGGTGACGGCGACGTCGACCTGGCCCGTCGCGAGCGCTTCGCTCACGGTCCGGAACTGCACCGGGAGCACGACGAGCCGCATGCGCGGCGCGCGCGACTCGAGCCAGCGGAGCAGCGCCGGGAGGAGCCACGCTTCGGCCGCGTCGGAGAGGCCGAGGCGAATGGTGCGCTCGCTCGTCGTCGGGTCGAAGGCGTCGGCCTCGAGGCTCGCGCGCGCGAGCTCCTCGAGGTGCGGCCGGACGCGCGCGACGAGCCGCTGCCCGCGCGCGGTGAGCACGACGCCGCGTCCCTGACGCACGAAGAGGCTCGCGCCCACCGCGCGATCGAGCCGGCGGAGCGCGGCGCTCACCGCGGGCTGCGTCACGTAGAGGCGCGCGGCCGCGCGCGTCACGCTCCCTTCGTCGGCGACGACCGTGAAGACGCGGAGGAGGTTCAGGTCGAGGTCGCGTCCATAAACGCCGTGAATGTTTGGCATGCGTATTATCTACTGGAACGATCCCGCGCCGTGCGTAGCTTTTGGGGCATGACGAATCGAATCGGTCTCGGGTGCATGGGCATGTCGGGCATGTACGGCGCGTCGGAGGACGCGGAGAGCGCGGCGACGATCCGGCGCGCGGTGGAGCGCGGCGTCGTCCTGCTCGACACGGGCGACTTCTACGGCATGGGCCACAACGAGATGCTCGTCGGGCGCGCGATCGCGGGCATCCGCGACAAGGTGAGGCTCTCGGTGAAGTTCGGCGCGCAGCGCGGGCCGGACGGCGCGTGGCTCGGCTTCGACGCGCGGCCCGCGGCCGTGAAGACGTGGGCCGCCTACAGCTTGAAACGGCTCGGCGTCGAGGTGATTGACGTGTACCGGCCCGCGCGGCTCGACCCGAGCGTGCCCATCGAGGACACCATCGGCGCGATCGCCGATCTCGTGAAGGCCGGGTATGTGAAGAACATCGGGCTCTCGGAGGTCGGCGTCGACACGATCCGGCGCGCGCGCGCGGTGCACGCGATCGAGGACGTGCAGCTCGAGTACTCGATCGCGAGCCGCTCGCCCGAGCGCGCGATCTTCCCGGCGCTGCACGAGATGGGGATCGGCGCGACGCTCTACGGCGTCTTCTCGCGCGGCCTCCTCACGGGGAGCAAGCCGGCCGGGCGCGGCGATTTCCGGCAGTTCCTCCCGCGTTTCAGCGGTGAGGCGGGCGAGAAGAACGCGCGCGCGGCGGAGCGGCTCCGCGCGTTCGCCGCCGAGCGCGCGATGACGCCGGCGCAGGTCGCGCTCGCGTGGGTCCTCGCGAAGGAGCCGAAGCTGACGCCCCTCGTCGGCGCGCGGACGCGCGCCCAGCTCGACGACGCGCTCGGCGCCCTGGACAAGCCGCTCTCGCCCGCCGACGTGACCGCGCTCGAAGCGGCCGTCCAGATCGAAGGCACGCGCTACGGCGCCGACCAGATGAAGCACCTGGATAGTGAAAAATAAAATCAGCGCGCGGGCGGTACGTGCACGCGGAGCTCGGGCGGCGTGATCGCGACGCGCGAGCCCTCGGGCACGCTCGCCGTGAGGAACACGCCGCCGCCGACGATGCTGCCCGCGCCGAGCGTGGTCTCGCCGCCGAGGACGGTCGCGTTCGCGTAGACCGTCACGCCGTCTTCGACCGTGGGGTGGCGCTTCGTGTTGCGGATGACGCGGCCGCGCTCGTCGCGCGGGTGCGACATCGCCCCGAGCGTGACGCCTTGGTAGAGCTTCACGTTGGACCCGATGCGCGTGGTCTCGCCGACGACGACGCCCGTCGCGTGATCGATGAAGAAGCTCTTGCCCACGTGGGCGCCGGGGTGGATGTCGGCGCCGGTCTTCTGGTGCGCCCACTCGGTCATGATGCGCGGCATGAGCGGCACGCCCATCTCGTGGAGCTCGTGCGCGATGCGATAGACGGTGACGGCGAGGAGGCCCGGGTACGCGAGGATGATCTCGTCGATGCTCGTCGCCGCGGGGTCGCCGTCGTACGCGGCTTGCACGTCGTCGAGCAGCGTCGTGCGCAGCGCCGGCAGGCCCGCGAGGAACTGCGACGCGAGCTTCTTCGCGTGCGGCGTGCACGACTCGGACGTCTCTCCGTTTTCGCTCTCGGCTTGGTGGCAGAGGCACTGCTCGATCTGGCGCGCGAGCTTGTCGCGCAGCGTCGAGAGGAGGCCGCCGACGTGGTACTCGACCTCTTCGTCCGTCAGTCCTTGTCGGCCGACGTAGCCGGGATAGAGCACCTGCAGGAGCAGGTGGACGATGTCGATGATCTCGGCGCGCGAAGGCAGGAACTTGCGGTTGATGTGATGGCCGCGCGGATCGGCGCGATAGCTCCGGAGGAGCGCGTCGGCGAGGCCCTTGAGCTCGAGGTCGGACGATGACATGGCGTCCGGAATGTAGCGCAGGCGCGTCACTCCACCCATGCGAAGGCGACGGCGCTTTCATCCCGAGTTTCTCGACGCCGCGCGGTGGCTCCCGCGAACGGCGGAGCCGCGCGCATCGGGCTTCGTTCGCTTCGGGAGCGTCGGCGAGCGCGTCCCGCGCGACGGCATCTTCGTGCTCGCGAACCGCGCGCTTCGCGAAGGGCGCCTCGCGCCGTGGCAAGCGGACATGATCGCGGCGGAGCTCGCCTGGTTCGACGCGCACATGCCGGTCTGCAACCCGCGCCACGCGCCCGCGTTGCTCTTTTTGCGCGCCGGCGAGCGCGAGATGGCGCGCCACCTGTGGCGCCTCGTCCACGTGTTGCGCGAGGTCGACGTGGTCGTCGAGATGGTGTGCCTGCGGCGGCTGGAGCGCGTCGTCCGAGAAGACGCGGTGCAAGTCGCGGCGATTCCTACCGCCAACCGCCGGGGTCGAGCCTGAGCTGGACGCCCTCGCGCACCCACGCGCTCGGACGCCACGTCGCGCCCGCGCGCGGCGGGACCGCCCAACGGCCGGGAACCCAGATCCAGCGGCCGCCGGCGTAGTGCCAGTAGCCGTCGGCCCACACGGCGCTCGCGATCGGCTGCGGGGGGCGCGTCTCGACCGGCGCGGCGGGCGGCGGGCTCGGCGCGGTCGCGGTGAGCTTCTGCGCGCGGTCCTGCTCCGGCACGCGCCATCCGCCGCCGAGCCAGACCCAGTCGGCGCCGTTCCATTGCCAGCTCCCGCCGATCCACTCGGCGTGCTCGCTCGGCTTCGGAGGCTCGGTCTCGACTTGCGGCGCGGGCGGCGGGCGACTCGGGGCGGGCGGTGCGGCGGTGATCGTGGGCGACGCGGGGATCGCTTGCGGGCGCTCGCTATCGTTTCGCCAGCCGTCGTCGCGGCAGGCTTGGTCGGTCGCGTTGCGCCGCGCCATCTCTTCGCACTTCTGCTGGAAGGCGTCGTACGCGGCGATCTCGCCGCCGGTCTTGTAGCCCTCGTCGTGGCACTTCGCGTCCGCGCCGCGCGCCGCGGCGCAGCGCGCCTCTTCGTGCGCTTTCGCGTCGGCCTCGCGCTGCGCGCGCTGCGCGTCGGCGCGGACCTCGTCGAGGTGAGCCTCCCACTTCTTGTCGCCGTCGGGCGCGACCATCTCGCTGTGCGTGACGACGAACGTCGTGCCGGTGAGGTCGATCGGCTGCGGCGACCAGAACACGAGCTTCAAGTCCTGCCCGCGCTTGAGGACGCTCGGCGCGAGCTCCCAGCTCGTCACGGCGACGTCGTAGCGACCGATCACGGTCGTGTGCATCGGCGCCATCGGGATGCCCGCGGGGACGAGCTTCACGGTGCCGCCCGTCTTCACCGGCGCGGTCGCGTCCGCGCTGGTCGACGGGCTCGACGTCGCGACGTTCGCGTCGCCCGCGGGGGCCGCGGCGCGGTCCGCGTCCGAGAGCACGCACGCGTGCGCGTCCACGGTGGCGTCGGGCGTCGCGAAATCGCCGTTCGACACGACGCGCCCGTCGATGGAGAGCGTCTCGTGTCCGGCGACCGCGTTCCCGCGCGCCTCGACGGTGAAGTCCTCGCCCCAGCGCGAGCCGAACGCGGGCACGTGGATCTCGAACGGGCCTTGCGAGCAGCGCTGCGGAACCCCGTAGGCCTGCGTCGTTCGGACGACTTGATTCAAGGAAGGCGCGCACCCGGCGAGCAGCGCCGCGATGGACACGTACGCGGCAAAGCGATTCATCTCTCTTCGTGATACGCGCGCCGGCCCGATTTATTCACCTTCCGGCGAAGACCGGCTTGCGCTTTTCGGCGAACGCGGCGAGCGCCTCGCGGCGGTCTTCGCTGACGAGCGTCTTTTCGTAGCTCACCTTCTCGAGCTCGAGGCCGAGCTCGAGCGGCACGTCGTAGGCGCGATCGATCGCTTCGAGCGCGGCGGCCTGCGCGATGGGCGCGCCGCCGGCGACGGGCGCGAGCCACTCGACGGCGTCGTCGACGACGCTCTTCCCCGCGGGCGTCACGCGGTTCAGGAGGCCCCACGCGAGCGCGGTCTCGGCGTCGATCGGCTTCGCGAGCAGGATCATTTCTTTCGCGCGCGCCTCGCCGACGACGCGCGGGAGACGCTGCGTGCCGCCCGCGCCGGGGATGATGCCGAGCGACGTCTCGGGGAGGGCGAGCTTGCAGTGCGCCGCGCCGACGCGCAGATCGCATACGAGCGCGAGCTCGAGCCCGCCGCCGTACGCGACGCCGTTGATCGCCGCGACCACCGGCTTGGGCAGCCGGTCGAGCGGCCCGAGCTCGCTGCGGTAGAGCTCGACTTGGCGGCGCACGTCGTTCTCGCTCATGCCTTGCCGCTCCTTCAGGTCGGCGCCGGCGCAGAACGCCTTTTCCCCGGCGCCCGTGACCACGACGGCCCGAATCGATGCATTCTGCATGCATTCGCGCGCCAGCCGGCCGAACGCGAGGAGCGTGTCGCGCGAGAGGCTGTTGCTGCGGTCCTGGCGATCGATCGTCCAGACGGCGATCGCGCCGCGTTGCTCGACTCGGATGGGATCGGTCATGCGAATCATTTACCATCCTACGCCGTGGAAGAGACCGATCCGTGCGCGCGGCGTGTGGGGACCGTTCTCCGCGACAAGTGGACGCTCGAGCGCCTCCTCGGGGTCGGCGGGATGGCCGCGGTGTACGTCGCGCGCCATAAAATCGGGCGAGTCGACGCGATCAAGATCCTCCACCCCGAGTACGCGCGCTCGGAGCAGGTGCGCGCGCGCTTCGAGCAAGAGGCGCACGTGCTCAACCGGTTTCGGCACCCGGGCGCCGTGGAGGTGCGCGACCTCGAGACGACCGAGGACGGCGCGCCGTTCATCGTGATGGAGCTGCTCGAGGGGCAGCCGCTCGCGACGCGTCTGCGCGAGAGCCCGCCGTCGCCCGAGGACGCGCTGCGCGTGGCCGACGAGGTGCTCGACGTGCTCGCCGCCGCGCACGCGCATGGCATCATCCATCGCGACATCAAGCCGGACAACCTCTTCGTGCTTCCGGACGGCTCGATCAAGGTGCTCGACTTCGGCATCGCGCAGCTCCGCACGAAAGAGGCGAGCCTCAAGACGAAGACGGGGACGACGCTCGGCACAGTCGCGTACATGCCGCCCGAGCAGCTCAAGGGGATCGACATCGACGTGCGCGCGGACGTCTACGGCGTCGGGGCGACGATGTTCCGCATGCTCGCGGGGCGCGCGCCGCACAAGGCCGACAGCGACGTCGAGCTCATGATGCAGGTCTTGAGCGAGCCGGCGCCGCGGCTCGGGGCCGTGCTCGCGAGCGTGCGCGAGGACGTCGCGCGCATCGTGGATCGCGCGATCGCGTTCGATCGAGACGCGCGTTATCCGGACGCGCGCGCGATGCAGGCCGACGTGCGCGCCGCGCGCGCGGAGAAGAACGCGAAGCTCGTCGAGCCGCTCCCGCCGCAGTCCGAGGTCGCGACGCGGACGCCCGCGAAGCTCGCCGCGGTCGAGCCCGCGTGATCGCGACGTCGCAACCGACGATGCTGGCGGCACCGGAGAGCGCGCTCCTCCGCGAGGCGGCGCCCGCGAGCCGCCTGCCGACGGCCCACGTGGTCGTGTCGCCGGCCGCGATCGAACGCACGCAAGTGAGCGGCGCCGAGGTCGCGCGCATCATCAAGCGCGACGTCGCGGGCGTTCCGCTCGTGTGGGTCCTCGTCGCCGGGGGCGTGATCCTCTTGTGCGCGGGCGCGCTCGTCACCGCGCTCGCGGTCGCCGCGCTGCGTCCGCGCGAGACCGCGCCATCGGCGACCGCGAGCGTCGCGTCGTCCGCGCCCGTCGACGTGCCGTCCGCGCCGCCGGAGTCCGAGTCGGTCGACGAGCCGCCGCGCCACGAGCCGCCCCCGCACCCCGATCCGCACCACCATCCGCCGCCGCCGCACGGACACGGCCCGCACAAACCGTGACTACGGCGTCGCGCCCTTGCAGCCCGACGTGGACTGGAGCAGCGAGCGCGCGCAGACGTCCACGTTGCTCGACGAGTTGAGGCTGCACTGGTTGTGGAAGTGCCGCGCCGCCTCGGTGCAGCGGCCCGCCTCGCCGTACGCGTGCGCGACCGCGTACTCGTAGCCGGAGATCTTGCGGCGCTCGTCCTCGGTGGCGCGCGGGAGCTGCGGGATGAGCGGCGCCATCTCGTCCGCGTAGCGCGCCGCGCCCGCTTTGTCGCCGGAGCTCTGCGAGCGGTAGAGGAGCGTCTGCGCGCGCTGCACGCGCTCGGGCGCCGCGAGCTGGGTCGGCGGGCAGTACATCTGCGCCATCGACGAGACGCTCTGGTCGATCTGCTGCGACGTCATCTGCAACATCGTCGGGCGCGGTTGGTTGTAATATGCACGGATTCGCCGGCGCCCCTCGTCGCAGCGTCCGGCCTCCATGAGGCAGCTGCCGTGGATGACGGCGTAGCCGTCCGCCGGATCGCTGAAGCCGGGCGTCGCCTTGAGCTTGTCGTACGCGTCGAGGCACGTCTTGCCGTCGCCCGACTGGAACGCCTTGGTCATGCGCCCGGCGAGCTCGCCGATGCCGAGGCCGCTGAGCGCCGGGTTGCTCGCGCCCGTGGACTGCGGCGGCGCGTTGATCGCGTTCGTGGCGACGACCGGCGGCGGCGGAATCGGGACGGTGATCGAGCCGGAGCCGGCCGGCGTGAGCGCGGCGAGATCGCTCGCGGCGGGGGCGACGAGCTCGGCGGGCGGCGGCTGCGTGGTGGCTTGTGCGGTGGTCGCGGTGGTCGCGGCCGCGTGGTGGCTCGTGCGGTAGTAGACGACGCCCGCGGCGCTGGCGCCCGCGCCGAGGAGGGCGAGCGCGATCCCGATGACGGCGCCGGCCCCGCGGCGCGCCGGAGGCGGAGCGGACGCGGCGATCGGATACGGCGGAACGACGACGCCGCCGCCGCTCCCGGGGTGGCCGTAGACGGGCGCGGGCATCGGCGTGTAGCGCGGGCCCGTCGACGGCGCCGGCGTCCCGTACGGCGCGGGCGACCCCGTCGGGTACGACGGCACGAGCGGCGACATCGGCCCGGCGAGCGCGGTCGCGGACATCGGATCGGTGATCGGCGCTTCGCCGCGCAGGAACGCGCCGAGCGCGCTCATCATGGCGCGCGCCGACGAGTACCGCTGCGCCGCGTGGTGCGCCATCGACCGCGACACGATCGAGAGGAGCGTCGCGTCGAGGTCCGGCCGCATCGCCGCGAGCGGCGTCGGCGTCATCGAGCAGACGGCGCTGAGAAGGCTCGCCGCGTTCGGCGCCGTGAACGGCGGCTGCCCCGCGAGCATGTGATAGAGGCACGCGCCGAGCGCGTAGACGTCCGCGCGCGCGTCGATCGCCTCGCCGCGCGCTTGCTCGGGCGCCATGTAGACGAGCGTGCCGACGATCGCGCCGGTCGACGTGAGCTTGCCGTGCTGCGTCTCCTCCATCGCCTTCGCGACGCCGAAGTCGAGGAGCTTCACGATCTCCTGCCCCGTGTCGCTCTTGCACAAGAAGATGTTGTCCGGCTTCACGTCGCGGTGGACGAGGCCGGCTTCGTGCGCGGCGGAGAGCGCGGAGAGGGTCTGCTCGGCGATGCGGCACGCGCGCGTCGGCTCCACCATCGGCTCGCGCTCGAGGAGGTCGCCGAGCGACTCGCCGACGAGGCGCTCCATGACGAGGAACGGCGGCTCGCCCGGGTTGTCCTGGAAGTCGGTGACCTGGACGATGTGCGGGTGGCCGAGCGCCGCGACCGCGCGCGCCTCGCGCTGGAAGCGCTCGAGGAGCTGCGGATCGCTCGCCATCGGCCCGCTCATCACCTTGATGGCGACGCGCCGGCCGAGCCCCTCCTGCACCGCCTCGTAGACCTCGCCCATGCCGCCGCCGCCGAGACGCGCGCCGACGCGGTACTTCCCGGCGAGCAGCATCCCCGTCAGCGTGAGCATCGGCGAACGAGTGTAGCAGATTCAGGACGGCTTGCTCGTGACGTGCTCGAGCTCCACGCCGACCGACACGAGGCGCGCGATGCGCTCCTCGAACGCCGCCTCGAACTTCTTCGGCTCGGTCACGTCCTGCATGACGAGCACCGCGCCGACGATGTTGCCGTCGAGGCCTCGGAGCGGCGACGCCGACACGAGCGCGCTCTTCGTCGTTCCGTCGACGCACTCGAGCGCGACCGGCTCGCTGTGCGAAGGCTGGCCGGTCTCGAGCGCGCGCGCGAGCGGCGACGCGCCGCGCTTCACGCGCGCCTCGTTGCGCTCCCACCACGCGAGAAGCTCGCCGTAGGCGTCGCTCTCGAGCGCGCTGAGAGACTTCAGCATGCGAAGCGCGCCTTCGTTCATCTGGCAGATGCGCCCGCTCGCGTCGGCGACCATGACGCCGACGGGCAGACCTTCGAGCACGGTCGCGAGCTTGCGGCCGGCGCGCAGGACCTCCTCGGACTCGCGCACCTGGCGCTCGCGCGCCTTGAGGACCGCCGAGCGATGACGGAAGGACGCGTACACGTCGACTTTCATCCGCAAGATGTCCGGATCGAACGGCTTGGTGAAGTAGTCCATCGCGCCGACCTCGTAGCCGCGCTTGATGTGAGGATCTTCCTGGTACACCGCGGTGATGAAGAGCAGCGGAATGTCCTCGCAGCTCGGCAGCTTCTTGATCCGCTGCGCCGTTTCGTAGCCGTCCATGCCCGGCATCTGCACGTCGAGCAGGATGACGTCGAAGTCGCTGTCGCGCTCGAGGATCTCGAGCGCTCGGGCGCCCGAATTTGCCTCGACCAGGTCGTATTTGCGCCCCAACACCGCCCCGAGCGCGACGAGATTCGCGGGCGCGTCGTCGACTGCGAGGAGACGTTGGGCCATCGCTCCATGTGAAGCACGTGCCGTACCGCGCGGGAGCGCTACTGGAGCACGGTCACGATCGACGCGCGCTCGTCGGTCCAGCAGCGGAACCCGGGGCGGCGCGGCACCTCGACGAAGCCGCGGGCGCGGAGCGGCGCGAGCGTCTCCGGCCGGTCGGCCATCGCAGCCCAGCGTGAAGCGACTTTGTGGATCGCCGGATCGGCGACTTGGTCGTCGCGCGCGAGCACGCTCATGCGCGCGTCGTCGGCGAGCGCCGCGAGCTCGGGGAGCAGATCGAGGTGGCGATTCGACACGTGCCACGCGATGGTGGCGCCGGGCGCGAGCTTCGTTCGGTACATCGCGAGCGCCTCGCGCGTGAGCAGGTGCGTCGGGATCGAGTCGGACGTGAAGGCGTCGACGACCAGCAAGTCGTAGCCGCCTTCGTCTTTCGCGAGCTCGACGCGCGCGTCGCCGGCGACCACGTCCGGATGATCGCCGAACGCGTCGCCCAAGAACGCGAAGTAGCGGCGATCCTCGGCGAGCGCGACGACCGCCGGATCGAGCTCGAAGAAGCGCCAGCGCTCTCCCGGTCGCGCGTAGGCGGCGAGCGTGCCGGTGCCGAGGCCGACGACCGCGACGCGCCCCGCGCGCGCCGTGGCGAGCACGTCGCCGATGGGGCCGCTCCGCCCGTAGTAGAGCGTCGGGGTCCTCGGGGCCGCGGCGAGCTCGTAGCCGTGGAGCGTGTTGCCGTGCATGAGCGCGGTGCCGTCGGGCTCGCGCATCACGTGGAACGCGCCGAAGAAGCTCCGCTCGCGACGCACGACGTGGAGGCGCGCGTCGGCGGTTCCGAACGTGACGACGAGGATGCCGGCCAGCGTCCACGCGAGCGCGCGCGGGAAGCGGTCGATCGCGAAGGCGACGACGAGCGGCACCCCGACGAGCTTCGCGTCGCTCGCCTCGAGGCGGCCCGACGACACCACCCACGGGCCCGCGAGCGCGAGCGCGATCGCGACGGTCGCGACCGCCGCCACCCAGCGCTTGCCGCGCGCGGCGGGAAGGCACGCGAGCGCGAGCGGAAAGCAGAGCGGATATTCGATCGGCCGCCGAAACACGAGCGGCGCGCCCAGCGCGACCGCCGCGCCGCCGAGCACGCCGCCGAGCGACATCCACGCGTAGTACTCGGGCAGGCGCGCCGGCGGCGGGCGGTCCGCGGCGATCTCGCCGTGACAATACGCGGCGATCCAAAAGAGGGCCGCGACGTGGAGCGCGAGGACGAGCGCCGCCGGCCGGTTCGCCGCGGTGAGCGTGAGGAGCATCCCGACGACCGCGACGACCGGCACGCGCCGCGTGATGGTCGCTTGCGAGAGGAGCGGCCGCCGCGAAAACACGAGCACGAAGCTGAGGAGGTACGCCGCGAGCGGGAGGACCCAGAGCAGCGGCGCGGGCGCGACCTCGGTCGTGATGTACGTCGTCACGGCGACGAGCTGCGCCGAGGGGAGCGCGGCGAGGAGCAGCCAGCGCGCGACGCGACCGCGCGCGATCGCGGGCGCGGGGTGCTCGGCGCGCGTGACCGGCGCGCGAGCACGCGACGCGCACACGAGCACGAGCGCGCCGAGCGGCACGAACGCGAAGCGGAGCCAGCGCGCCTGGACGGAAAGGTCCAGCGCCGGCTCGAGCACGAGCGGATACGCGACCAGGCCCGCGATCGATCCGACGTTCGAGGCCGCGTAGAGGAAGTACGGGTCCTTCGACTGCGGGCCGCCCGTGTCGGCGAACCATCGCTGCACGGCCGGCGACAAAGTCGAGAGCACGAAGAACGGCGCGAACGCGCCCCCGGCGAGCAGCGCGAGGACGCCGAGCGCCGGGTGCGCGCCGATGCGCCCGTGGAACGCGATGGGCGCGGCCACGGCGACCGCGAAGAGCGGCAGATACGCCGCGGCGTGCCACCGAGTCGCGAGGCGCCGCGCGATCGCGGTCGTGAACACGTACCCGGCGAGGAGCGTCGCCTGGAAGAAGACGAGACACGTGCTCCACACCGCCGCCGCGCCGCCCGCCACGGGCAGGAGCATCTTGGCGACGAGGGGCTCGATGCAGAAGAGGAGAAACGCGCTGAAGAAGAGGGTGAACGAAAAGAGCGCCGTCGTCATCGACGGCGCGGCTTCTTGCGCCCGTCGTCACCCCCGGTCTTCGCTTCGAGCTTCGCCACGCGTCCCTTCAGCTCGGCGTGCTCGGCGCGGATCTTCTCGAGCTCCTCGCGCACGCCCTCGACGGCGCGCTTGCCCTCCCCGCCGAGCTCGCGCAGCGCCTCTCGGATGCGCCGCCGCACGCGCGGGTCGAGATCGCTGTCGAGCTTCTGTCGAAGCGCGGGGCGCGCCTTCGCGTCGCCGAGGTCGGCGAGCGCGCGCACGACGTCCACGCGCAAGTACGGGTCCTTGTCGTCGAGGAGATCCTCGAGCGTCTCGCGCGCCTTGCGCGCGTCGGCGATCTTCGGGAGCGCGCCGATGGCCGCGCGCCGCGCCCGCGTCGGGTGCCCGTAGCGCGTCCGCGCGACGACGTGAGGCACGCCGCGCTCGTCGCGCATCGCCGCGAACCCGTCGAGCGCGCCGACGGCGATCACGTCCGCCCACGATTTCCGATCGACCACGTCGAGCAGCACGTCGAGCGCCTGCGGCTGCTTCGTCTTGCCCGCGGCGCGCGCCGCGTCGGACTGCACGAGGTAGCTCGCGTCGCCGAGCGCGAGCGGCTTGAGCGCGTCGAGCGCGGCCTGCGTCCGGAACGACCCGAGCGCCGCCGCGACCGCGCGACGCACCTTGGGATGCGCGACCTTGGTCGCCGCCGCGAGCGCGTCGTACGCCTCGGTCGAGCGAATCCTCGCGAGCGCGCTCGCCGCTTCGTGGCGCGTGCCCCAGAACTCTTTTTCGTCGC
>Ga0335082_10002084_pt1 | contig 21484 bp, 16 predicted proteins | sample Lox_Sample_41_FD_206718 | JGI IMG/M metagenome (GOLD analysis project Ga0335082, IMG submission 206718) | Soil microbial communities from Loxahatchee National Wildlife Refuge, Florida, United States - Lox_Sample_4.1 | ecosystem: Environmental > Terrestrial > Soil > Wetlands | place: USA...
ACGCATGTACAAGGTTGTATTAACGGCTACGGCGAACGCTGCGGCAATGCCAACCTGGTGTCCATCATCGCCAACCTGGAGCTGAAGTTGGGTCACACCACCATCGGCCGGGAAAATCTGCAAAACCTGACCTCAGTCGCCCGCTACATCGCCGAACTAGCCAACCTGCCGATGCGTAACGACCAGCCTTACGTCGGCCACAGTGCATTCGCGCACAAGGGGGGCGTACACGTCAGCGCGGTATTGAAGGATTCGTCCACCTACGAGCACGTCAAGCCAGAAACGATCGGCAACCGGCAGCGCGTGCTGCTGAGCGATCTGTCGGGTCGCGGGAACGTGCTGTATAAGCTAAAGCAGCATGGGCTGGCCGAGCGGCTCGACGCCGAGGCACGAAAACAACTGCTGGAGCGGATCAAACACCTCGAGCATCAGGGCTATGAACTCGAAGCCGCTGAAGGCACCTTCGAACTCCTGGTGCGCGAGGCTCTACACCCCGGCGTGAATCTCTTCGAAGTCGCCAGCTACGACGTCACCACCCGTCTGATCGGCGGAACCACCGCAACAGTCACGCTCCGGATCCAAGACAGCGTCCACACAGCGACAGCCACCGGCCACGGCCCAATGAACGCGCTCGACGTTTGCCTACGTCAGTGCCTATCGGCAGTCTATCCCAAGATCGCCGATGTGCGGCTAACCGATTACAAAGTCCGAGTGCTGGATTCGAAGAAGGGCACCGCGGCCAAAGTGCGCGTGCTGGTGGAATGGTCCGATCACAAGCGAAGCTGGGCTACAGTCGGCGTATCAGACAACGTCATCGAAGCGAGTTGGCGTGCCCTGGTAGACGCGATTCGCCTGGAGTTGATGCGCCTCACCGAGCAGGATTCCAACGTGGACAAGGTCGTCGAAGATTACTGCTGGGGTGTGTAAAGCCGATAAAATTGAACTATGCCTGCAACGGCGCTCGTAACCTCCGAACAGTTCCTCGCCTTACCCGAGGAGTTTGACCGCAACGGCAATCGGATCAAGGACGAACTTATCGGAGGCGAGATCGTCAAGATGCCGCCAGCATCCCGCTTACACGACCGCATAAAAAATCGAATTAGCCGCATATTGGCGCGTTACCTCGACCAGAACTCAGCCTTGAATCTCGATACGGTGGTAGAGATGGGCGCCAAGGACAGCGACCGCGATACCTTCATTCCAGACGTGATCGTCGCGAGTTGCAATCGCCTTGATGAAGAAGGCCGAATCTTTCGCGGCTCGCCGGAGCTTGCAATCGAGGTTGTTTCACCCCACGACACTGCAGCACATCTGAAGCGCAAAGTTGACACCTACCTCAAAGGTGGGTCGATAGCCGTCTGGGTCGTGTATCCGGAATCTAAGTCAGTTATGGTCTACTCAGGCGACACCGCGCATGAATTGAAAGGCGATCAGAAGATCGAAGTCACGTTGCTTCCCGGATTCTCGACGCCGGTTTCCGCTTTCTTCTAAGCCGTTGTTGGCTCTGGGGCAAGACCCTTCACACCCTTCTTCCGCTTTTGAAACTTCGCCAGAATCGCCGCCATGTAGGTGTAAAATACCGGCGTCAGATAGAGCGTGACCAATTGAGAGAAGAGCAGCCCGCCGACTACCACCAGGCCCAACGGCTGCCTCGCTTCCCCGCCCGCGCCGTATCCCAGTGCGATCGGAACCGCGCCCAGCAGCGCCGCCATCGTGGTCATCATGATCGGACGGAAACGGATCAGGCAGCCTTCATAAATGGCGCGCATCGGTTCCAGGCCTTGATTGCGTTCGGCCTCGAGCGCAAAGTCGATTTGCATGATAGCGTTCTTCTCCACGATGCCGATCAGCATGATCAAACCGACGAACGCGTAGATGTTCAGATCCATGTGGAACAGATACAGGGTCAGCAGCGCGCCGAAACCGGCGGAGGGTAAGCCGGAAAGAATCGTGATCGGATGGATGTAGCTCTCGTACAGAATTCCAAGCACGATATAGACCACCATGATCGCCACGATCAGCAGAATCCATAAATTGCCCAGTGAATTCTGGAAAGCTTTGGCCGCGCCCTGAAAGTTGGTGCTGATGGTATTCGGGAGCTTCCGGGCGGCCAGCTCCTGAATTTTCGAAACAACGGTGCCGAGTGAAGCCCCCTGTTTCAAATTGAAAGAAATGGTAACAGCCGGGAGCTGTCCAAAATGGTTGATATTCTGGGGGCCGATATCCTGATGCACCGTCGCCAGCGTGTCCAGAGGAATGAGCGGACCGTTCGTCGACTTGAAATAGAGCAGCGACAAGGCGTGCGGATCGGCCTGGTATTGCGGCTTCAGCTCCAACAGCACCTTGTATTCGTTGATCGCAGCGTAGATGGTAGATACCCAGCGAGGTCCGTAAGCATCGTAAAAAGCATTTTCAATCGCGTCGGCGTTCACCTGCAGCGCGGCAGCTTTGTCGCGGTTAATGGTGACGTTGATTTGTGGCGCGATGATCGCCAGATCGCTGGTGACGTCCTGCACCTCCGGCAGCTTCTCGACTTCCTTCTCCAGACTCCCGGCGGCGGCGTACAGCTCCTTCTTATCCGGCGACTGCATGGAAAACTGATAGAGGCTTTTGGTCACCTGCCCGCCGATCCGGATGGTCGGCGGATTCTGCAGATACACGCGCATCCCCGGGAAGCCCGCCAGCTTCGGCCGCAGATCCTCGATGATATCGTTGACCAGTTCCTTTCTCTCCGACCTTGGCTTGAGGTGCACCACGATTTCGCCGTAATTTGGGCCACCGAGCGTCGATGCGGAAGTGCCGCCGACCGTGGACATCAGCGCCACGACATCCTTGTGCTTGCGGAACACGTCGGCGACGGCTTGCTGATACTGGACCATCTGGAAATACGAAGTGCCTTGCGCGGACTCGGTGACGGCGTAAATCTGATCGGTGTCCTGTTCGGGGATGAAGCCTTTGGGAATCTTAACGAACATCCACACCGTACCCGCCAGCACCAGCGCCGACGCGGCCATGGTCACGGCGCGATACCGCAGAACAACCTGCAATGTCTTGTCGTAGACCTTCAGCATTCCTTCGAAGAACCGCTCTGTTACGCGGTAGAACCACGATCTCTCATGCGCTTCCTTGGCATGCAAGAAGCGGCTGCACAACATTGGAGTCAGCGTTACGGACACAACGCCCGAGATCAGAATCGCGACGCAGATAGTGACGGAGAACTCACGGAACAGACGTCCCAGGATGCCGCCCATGAAAAGCACAGGAATGAAAACGGCGGCAAGCGAGAGGGTCATCGATACGATGGTGAAACCGATTTCGGCAGAACCGGTGAGCGCAGCGTACAGTGGCTTCTCGCCCATTTCCATGTGCCGGAAAATATTTTCCAGCATCACGATCGCGTCGTCGACGACAAAGCCGATGGAGAGAATCAGCGCCATCATCGACAGGTTGTCCAGGCTGTAATGCAGAAGGTACATCACCGCAAACGTGCCGATAATCGAAAACGGAAGCGCCAGGCTTGGAATGACAGTCGCCGAGACATTGCGCAGGAATAGGAAGATGACCATCACCACCAGGCCGAGGGTCATCAACATCGTGAACTGGACGTCTTTGTAGGATTCCCGGATGGTCTCGGAACGATCGTAGAGAATGTCCAGGTGGACCGATACCGGGATCTCCGAATAGAACTTCTTCAAGAGATCCTTGACGGCATTGGTGACGTCGATGGTGTTGGTGCCCGGCTGTCGCTGGATGCCGAGAATGATGGAGCGCTGCGTTCCTTCGGGCGTGTAGAACCAGGAGGCGGTCTTGTCGTCCTCCACACTGTCGATGACGTTCGCCAGTTCCTCCAAACGGACGGGCGACCCTTTCCGGTAAGTCACAATCAGCGGGCGATACTGCGCGGCGGTCATCAACTGGCCAGTGGCTTGTAAGGTGAAGGCGCGTTGCGGCCCGATGATCGTTCCGGTGGGCAGATTGACATTCCAGTTCTTGAGCGCACTTTCTACTTCATTGATTCCAATCTGCCGCGATGCCAACAGATGGGGATCCATCTGGGCGTGGACAGCGTACTTTTGAGCGCCGAGCACCTGTACCTGGGCGACGCCGCTGACCATGGAGATACGCTGCGCGATGCGGGTTTCAGCGTATTCGTCGAGCACCCAAAGTGGAAGGGTCTGCGAGGTGACGGCGAGATAAAGAATCGGCTGGTCGGCCGGATTCACTTTGGTGAACGTCGGCGGCGTGGGCATGCCTTGCGGCAGCAGACGAGCGGCCTGCGTGATCGCCGCCTGCACGTCTACGGCAGCGCCATCGAGGCTCTTGCTCAGGACGAACTCGAGCGTGACTTGCGTGGACCCGAGCGAGTTGCTCGAGGTCATCGAATCCAGGCCGGCGATGTTGGAGAATTGGTTCTCGAGCGGCGTGGCGACGGCCGAGGCCATCGTGTCGGGGCTTGCGCCGGGAAGACTCGCGGTCACCAGCAACGTGGGAAAGTCGACGTTCGGAAGATCGCTGACCGGCAGTGAGCGGTAGGCTACCAGGCCGAATAGGGCGATCGCGGCCATCATAAGGCTGGTGGCGATCGGGCGGCGGATGAATGTTTCGGAGAAGTTCATTTAGGAATTTACAACCAACTCCCTCACGGTCGTGGCTCGGTAGCTGTTAGTCACCGGTGAGCGCTCCTTGTGGCGCCGCGACCATTGGCGCCGTCTTCACATGGCGGCGCCGCCACCAGTTGAGCAACGACGCGTTGTAAGTGTAGACCACCGGCGTCAAATATAGGGTTATCAATTGCGAGAAGAACAAGCCTCCGACCACTGCCAATCCAAGCGGGCGGCGGGCTTCTCCGCCGGAACCATAGCCGAGTGAAATTGGAATCGCGCCCAGCATTGCCGCCATGGTGGTCATCATGATTGGCCGGAAACGGATCAAGCAGCCTTCGTAGATCGCCTCCGCCGGTGATTTGGCATCGTTCCGTTGGGCTTGCAAGGCAAAGTCGATTTGCATGATGGCGTTCTTCTTCACGATTCCAATCAGCATCATCAGACCGACAAAGGAGTAAATATTCAGATCCACTTTGAAAATGATCAACGTCAGCAGAGCGCCGACGCCCGCGGACGGCAAACCGGAGAGAATCGTCAGCGGATGGATGTAGCTCTCGTACAATACACCCAGGACGATGTACACGACCATGATTGCCACGGTGAGTAGCAGACTGAGATTTTTCAGCGAACTCTGGAACGCCTTCGCGGTCCCTTCGAAGCTAGTCGTCATGTTTGCTGGTAGCGTATGGTTGGCCGCGTCCTGAACCTGGTCCACCGCCTCGCCAAGCGAGACTCCCGACTTCAAGTTGAACGAAATAGTGACGGAGGGCAGTTGCCCGGAGTGGCTGATGCTTTGCGGACCCGCACTCTCCTTCAACGTGGCAAAATTGTCGAGCGGGATCAGCCCACCGTTGTTCGACATGAAATACAGTTTCGAAAGATAGTCGGAAAACGCCTGATAGCGCGGCTGGATCTCCATCAGCACCTTGTACTGATTTGTCGGTGCGTAGATGGTGGACGACCAACGGGGGCCGAAGGCGCTGTACAACACACCTTCAATCTGATTCGCGTTGAGCCCCAGGACTGCCGCGCGATCGCGATCGATGGCCACCTTGACTTGCGGCGTCTTGATTTGCAGATCGGAAGTTACATCGACGACACCCGGTAAACCTGACACCACGGATTCCAACTTGCTTGCCTCGCGGTAGAGTTCGTCGGTGTCCGGCGACTGCACTGTAAAGTCGTAGGCCGTCTTCGTCGGCCGGCCACCGATGCGGATGCTCGGCGGAGCAACGAGGAATACGCGGAACCCGGGATAACGCGATAACTTGGGTCTCAGCTTATTGATGACTTCGGTGACCGAGAGCGTCCGCTGGCGCCTGGGGATCAACTGCACGAACCAGCGGCTCTGGTTGGCGGTGGAGCCGAAGTTGCCTCCCGCGCTCGCCATGATCGACTCGGTGTTCGGGTCACGCCGGAGCACATCGATCGATCGGTTGATGTACTCCACCATTTGGTAATAGGAAGTGCCTTGCGCAGCCTCCACGGTGACCTGAAGCTGATCGTTGTCCACCTCGGGAATGAATCCCTTCGATACCTTTCCGAGCAGAAATATCGTCGCGCCGATCACCACGAAAAACATAACCGCCATAATGTAGCGACGGTTCAACACTCCACGTAGGCTCCATTTATAAGCACTGAACATGGCTTCGAAGACACGTTCCATCCCGCGGTTGAACCAGGATTGTTTCTGTTTGTCGCCGAGACGCAAGAAGCGGCTGCAAAGCATCGGTGTAAGGGTAACGGAGACGATTCCCGAAATCAGAATCGCGCTACAGATCGTTACTGCGAATTCGCGGAACAACCGGCCGAGAATGCCCCCCATGAACAGGACCGGAATGAAGACCGCCGTGAGCGAAACGGTCATGGAGACGATGGTGAATCCTATTTCCTTCGATCCACGCAACGCGGCTTGTTGCGCCGTCTCGCCCCGCTCCATGTGACGCACGATATTTTCGAGCATCACGATGGCGTCGTCCACCACGAAGCCGATCGATAGAATCAGCGCCATCATCGAAAGATTGTCGAGGCTGAAGTTCAACACATACATCACCGCGAACGTACCGAGGATGGCGAAGGGCAGCGCCATACTGGGAATTACGGTGGCGGATGCGTTGCGCAAGAAGAGGAAGATCACCAGGATCACCAGCCCGAGAGTGACTGCCATCGTCGTCTTGACATCGTTGTACGACTCCCGGATGTTCTTGGAGCGATCGTAGCGAAGTAACAAACTGACTGATGGCGGGATCTGCGAACGGAAGAACGGCAACAGGCGCCGAACCTCATCGGTAACTTCAATAGTGTTGCTGCCGGGCTGGCGCATGACCATGAGGTTGACCGCCGAGAAGGTCCCTTCCTCGGGCGTCGAGATCCACGACGTATTCTTGTCGTCTTCGACGCTGTCTTTGACTGTGGCGACCTCTTCCAAGCGCACCGGCGCGCCGTGGCGCCAGGCGACCACCATCGGGCGATAGTCCGCCGCCTTCATCAATTGACCGTTGGCCTGGACGTTGTAAGCAGTGTGCGGCCCGTACAGCGTTCCGGTGGGCAGGTTGACGTTCCAACCATTAATCGCGGAGTTGACCTGATCGAGGCCCAAGTGCTTGGCATTCAGCTTGTCGGGATCCACCTGAACGCGAACCGCGTATTTCTGCGAGCCCCAGACTTGTACCTGCGCCACGCCGGAGACCATGGAAATCCGTTGCGCAACCAAAGTCTCTGCGTATTCGTCGACCACCCAAATGGGCTGCGTTTTCGACGTCAGCGCGAAAGCCATGATGGGCGACTCAGCCGGGTTGGACTTGCGGAAGGAAGGCGGCGCGGACAAGCCCGGCGGAAGCAGCGGTGTCGCCTCGACGATGGCCGTCTGAACGTCCACGGCGGCGCCATCGATCTCGCGATCCAAATCGAATTGCAAGGTGATCTGGGTCATGCCGGTGGAACTCGACGAAGTCATCGAGTCCAAACCTGCGATGGTGGTGAATTGGCGCTCGAGCGGCGTCGCGACAGCTGACGCCATGGTCGCAGGATCCGCTCCGGGAAGATTGGCGGAAACCTGCAAGGTTGGAAAGTCGATACTGGGGAGATCACTCACCGGGAGCGCTCGATATGCCACCACGCCGAATAAGGCGATGCCCAACATGAGCAGGCTGGTGGCTATCGGACGCCGGATGAATATCTCCGAGATGTTCAAGCCAAAACTCCTTAACCGGCTTTGCCCTGCGGTGCCTGGCCTTCCCGGCCACCACCGGGCCCTCGCCGTTCATCCGGAGTCTGGACCTTGCTTCCCGGTGCAAGGCGGAGATGCCCTTCGGTGACGATGGTCTCGCCCGGCTCGAGCCCGCGGTTGATCACCAAGTCCTGATCGACGCGCGTGCCTGTGACCACGGGCCGGAGCTCCACAGTCTTATCTGTCTTGACGACGTAGACGAATTGACCGTTCTGGCCAGTTTGCACAGCTTGATTCGGAACGATCACGGCGCGGACCTGGGTGGTCAGACGCAAACTCACGCGGACGAATTGTCCGGGCCAGAGTTTGCGATCGGTGTTCTGAAATGTACCCTTCAGCTTGATGGTGCCGGTGGTCGGATCAACGGAATTGTCGACGAAAGTTAGGAATCCGACTTCCTTCTGGCTGATGTCATCCTGCGGCGTGGAGGTTACCGGCAGCTTGCCTTGGGCCATGTAAGTCTTGATCGGGCCGAGCTGAGACTCGGGAACCGAGAACGTGACGTAGATGGGCTCGACCTCCGCGATGGTCACCAACTCCATGGAATTCGCGGCGACAAGGTTGCCCTGCTTTACCGTCAGATTGCCGGTACGTCCGTCGATGGGAGAGCGGATCGTGGTGTAGCCTAATTGGACTTTCGCATTCTCAATTTGGGCTCTGGAAGCGCCCATCTGCGCTTTCGAGCTTTCGATCGCAGCTTTGTCCGCGAGAATCGTCTGCGCGAGCGCATCGGCACTGGAGCGCATCTGGTCCGTTTGTTCCGAGGAAACGACGCCCGCTTCAAACAGCTTCTGATAACGAGCCGCCTGAGATTGAGCATACTTTTCGTTGGCCGAATCTCGGGCCAAATTTGCCTCCGCCTGACCCAGCGCCGCCGTGTCGCGCAAGAGGTTTGCTTGCGCTTGACCCAGGGCAGCCTCATAGGGCCGGGCATCGATACTGAAAAGCTGCTGGCCCTTCTTTACGAACTCGCCTTCATGAAACGCGACGTTGGTCAGCTCGCCGCCGACTTGTGCTTTGACCGAAATTGTGGAGTATGGTTCGACGTTACCGATGACGTCGATGTTCACCGGCACGTCCTTCTGAGTTACCGTAGCGACGACGACGGGAACTGCTCCGTCTCCGCGGCGGCCACCCCCGCCTGCTGCCTGTGTGCTCTTGTTTGTGCATCCGGAGTTAAGAATTGAGATGAGTAGAATGGCGGACAATGCCAACGTTTGCAAGCTTATAGAGAGTTTGAGTCTGCTTCGTATCATTAGAGCCGCTACCAGCGAACGCACTTCTTCCCGTTACTTTTGCAGAGGCGTCCGTTAGGCTTCCAAGGTTACTACTTTATGATTCATATCTGCAACTATGGCTTGGTTTTAGGAGCATTTGGCGCATCGAAACCGGTAGCTCGAAAGGGCTATCGGAATGGCGCATCGTTCCGTATCGAAGCGTTCGGGTTGGGTCTTTGAAAAAACGAAGCCAGCCCGCTTTCAGGTGGTGGTGGGGAAAGGAGTTAGGCGGGTGCGAGATAAAGACGGATGGCCCCATCGATATTTTGGCGGGCGTCGGTCTCGGTTTCACCGGCAGATGCACAACCGGGCAGTTCCGGCCAGACCGCCGAATAGCTTCGAGCCTCGGGATCATATTGGACTACCACGCGGAACTTCATTATGACCAGTATAAATGGTGAGGCAAGCTCACCAAGCGCAGCCTTCGTCTGCGCTGGACAATCCAGAGGTGAAAACGACGCTTCGATGCGACTGTCGGGATGATGGCAGGCTTAGCGTAGGTCGAAGCGGCCGTCGGCGTAGAGGTAGTAGCGGCGGCCTCGCCAGACGATCGTGTTACCGAAGAAGCCTGCTAGCCAGAACGCGAAGCTCAGCACGTCTTGCAGCGGGAGGAGCAGCCAATGCGGTCGCGTCTGTAGGATCCATGCTGCTGTCGACCATGCCGCAAGTGCGCGAATCGCCGCTGTCACCGCGAGCGCTGGCCACCACGAAGGAAACACGGCGCAGGCGAGTAGTGCTACTGGTAGCGGATACGTGAAAACTTGGCCGATGTATCCTAGCGGCCGAGACCGGCGCGTGCTGCGGCACCAGCGGATTCGATGCGCGGCGTTCGCACTAAGAGTTTCGCTGCCGATGCGATGCTCGACAATAGTGCGGGATAGAATCACGCCGAATCCTTTCTCGGCGGCAAGCTTGCCCATCACGAAGTCCTCGGCGAGATAGTCTTTGAGAACGTTGAAGCCGCCGATGGCTACGAGTACGGAGCGGCGCGCGACTAGCGTTGGGCCGACGGCGAACTTTACGCCTTCCAGCATGCGCGCTACGAGCAGACCGCCCAGGAATTCCGTGTTCATGCCTTCGCTTTCGAGCTTGGACCAGATACTTTCACCTGCCACCGCGCGATAGGGGCAGGTGGCCAAAGCAACGTGTTCGTCGGCGAATTCCGCAGCGATCGATGACAGGAAGCCGGGCTCAACGCGAATGTCGCTGTCACTCATCACCAGCAAGTCATAGCGGGCCGTCTTGAGCATCCGGTCCAGGCTGAAGACCTTTGCATTCGGATATGGCGGCACGCCGGTGATGATCAATTGTGAGGAACGGTCCGGGTATTCGGCCTGCAGTTCTCGAATAACGGCCGTGGCTGGATCGGATTCGTCGCGCACGGCGAAGAGAAGTTCACAGTCCGCATAGTCCTGCTCAAAGAAGCTGCGGAGATTGGCTTCGAAGCCCTCGTCCAGTCCTGACAGCGGCTTCAGTACGCTGATCGGCAAATGGGTATCGGCGTTCGGGCGTTTCTGCGAAAGATACCTTCGTGCCGCGACGATGATCAGCACCGAGTAGACCAGCGATCCGGCCAGCAGAGCGGCTAGGAGGATCGCGAGCGTGACCACTACTCGGTCCGGGCTTTGGTCTCGATCAGCTTGCGAATGCCGCTCAGGAACTCGTCAACCGATTGGGCTCCCTGGTCACCGTGCTTCCGATTGCGCACCGAGACTTTTGCGCTCTCAACCTCACGGTCGCCCACCACGAGCATGTACGGGATTTTTTGTAACTGCGCGTCGCGAATTTTGAGGTTTACTTTTTCGCTGCGGTCATCGAGATGGGATCGCAGGCCTTCGGCGATCAGGCGGTCGTTTACTTTCCGGGCGTATTCGAGATGGCGATCGGTGATTGGGAGCACGATTGTCTGTATCGGCGCGAGCCACACCGGAAATGCGCCGGCGTAGTGCTCGATCAGGATGCCGAAGAAGCGCTCAATGGAGCCGTACAACGCGCGATGCACCATAAGCGGCTGATGCTTCTTGCCGTCGGGCGCGATGTATTCGAGATTGAAGCGGCGCGGCAGCGTGAAATCGAACTGAATAGTCGAGAGCTGCCAGAGGCGTCCGATCGCGTCCACGAGCTTCATGTCGATCTTCGGACCGTAGAATGCTGCTTCGTCAGGGATCACTTTGATCTTGACGTTGAGACGTTCGGTGGCACGCTTTAGCGCGTTTTCGGCGAGCTGCCATTGGTCGGGCGCCCCGTCGTACTTGCCGCTCGCGCCGCCATCCCAAGTGGAGAGCTCGGCTTCATAATCATCGAAGCCGAAGGTGCCGAGCACGTCAATGGCGAACTGCAAACAGTTCACAATTTCGTCTTCGATCTGTTCCGGAGTGCAGAAGATATGTGCGTCATCTTGCGTGAACCCGCGGACTCGCAGCAGTCCGTGCATCACGCCCGAACGCTCGTAGCGATAGACCGTTCCCAGTTCGCCAAGCCGCACCGGAAGATCGCGATAACTGCGGAGCTTGTCGGCGTAGATCAGGATGTGGCCCGGGCAGTTCATCGGCTTGAGCTGATACTCGGCGTCATCCAGCTCCATGGGCTTGAACATGTTCTCGCTATAGAAATTCGCGTGGCCGGAGGTCTTCCACAGTTCGCGGCGCATCACATGCGGGGTGTAGACCAGCGAGTAGCCGCGAGCGAGATACTGGTCGCGCATCCAGTCTTCGATGATCTTGCGGACCGCGCCGCCTTTCGGGTGGAAGAAGATCAGTCCGGGACCGGCGAGATCCTGGATGCTGAATAGGTCGAGTTCCTGGCCGAGCTTTCGGTGGTCGCGCTTTTTCGCTTCTTCCAGGCGCTGCAAGTACGCGTCCTGATCCTTCTTCGAGAAGAAAGCGGTGCCGTAGATGCGCTGCAGCTTGGGATTGTGCTCGTCGCCTTTCCAGTAGGCGCCGGCGACGGAGAGAACTTTGAACGCTTTGATGCGCGCGGTGGAGGGGACATGTGGGCCGCGGCAGAAATCGATGAAATTTGGGCCGAGGGTGTATTCGGAGAACTGTTCGTCGGCTTTTTCCTTGATGAGCTCGACCTTCATCCAATCGTCGGAGTATTTGTTCAGGCCTTCGGATTTCGACGTCAGCCTGCGCTCGTAGGGGAGATTCTTTGCTTGCAGCTCCCACATGCGCGCTTCGATTTTTTCGAGGTCTTCGGGAGTGAATGGCGTTTCACGCTGGAAATCGTAGTAGAAACCGGTATCGGTGGGCGGGCCGATGCCGAGCTTGGTCTCCGGGAATAATTCGAGAACGGCCGCGGCGAGCAGATGCGCGGTGGAGTGCCGGTAGACTTGAAGAGCTTCTGGATTTTTCGACGTAAGAATTTCGAGTTTGGCGTCTTGTTCGAACGGGCGCGTGAGATCGAAAAGTTGTCCATCGACGCGCGCCACTACGGCGTCGTCGGCCAAGCGCGGGCTGATTGATTTCGCGATATCGAGGGGACGACTACCTGCCGGGACCGTCGTTTGACTGCCATCGGGCAGAGTGATGCTAAGGCTCTCGCTCATCTTAAATAACCATCGTAGCGCAATCTCAATATTTTCCTGAGGGACAGGTCACCGGCCTGCCATGAGAGATTTGAGGCTGAGGCAGCCCTGTGAGGTTGGGAGTGGGCTCGGTCGAGCGCCTACGACGACAGGGAGGTCCGTGACTTGCCCCGCGGCGGAGTAATTCTGGCGGGCGATGTTACCATAAGGCTAATGCCTGCCACACAAGAAGCGGGGGTATTCGACGAATCGGAACTGGTAGCCAGGGCTCGCGGGGGCGATCTCGGGGCCTATAACGAACTGGTCAACCAGTATTCTCCGAAGATCTTCCGGCTGGCCAAGCACATTACCCAGAATGAGGAGGACGCCGAGGACGTCCTGCAGGAGACCTTCCTCAAGGGTTTCGAACACCTCTCCGGGTTCCAGGGGCAGTCCAAGTTCTATACCTGGATCGTTCGCATCGCCGTGAACGAGTCGCTGATGAAGCTCCGGAAGCGGAAGTCGGACCGGTCCGTGCCGCTCGACGAGCCAGTGGATACAGGTGAAGATACCGTGGTCCGCGAGATCGCCGTCTGGGAAGAAAACCCGGAACAGCAGTACGGCCGGGACGAGTTAGGCCGGATTCTTGACGAAGCTATACAAAGTTTACGTCCCGCTTTCCGAACCGTTTTTGTGTTGAGAGACATCGAAGAGCTGAGTACGGAAGAAACGGCGGAAGCGTTGGGGATCTCAGTTCCTGCCGTGAAAAGCCGGCTGCTACGGGCGCGGTTGCAACTTCGTGAGAAGTTGACGCGCTTCTTTAAACGGAAAGGGGACGACGTGTTTGCTTACCTGTAAGGAATTTCTGACGGAGTTGAACGATTATCTGGACTCGACGGTGGACGTCGAAGTCCGCCGCCGGATCGAAGCCCACATCACCGAATGCCCGAATTGTTTCGTCATTCTGGACACCTGTCAGAAGACGATCCAAGTGTACAAGGGCATGAAGCCCCAGGTTCTTCCTCAGGACGTGCAAGATCGGCTTATGAAGGCCGTCGAGCGCAAACTGGCAGCGAAGAAGATCACACCCTGCTAAGAGCCGGCCGACAGAGATAAAACTCTCGAGGATTCCAGGCTCGCGGGATTGAAGCCATGGCTGCGCAATGCGTCGCGCACTTCATCTACACGGGATGAGTAAGCTGGGAACTCCACTGTGACTTTTGGCGGCTGATGGTGTAGCTGGGGATTTACCGGGAAATCGAGATGAGCGAGAGCCTCGAGCAGTTCTTCGAGGAGCTTCGGCTCAACCGAGATCAGCAGGGAAAGCAACTCACCTTGGGAACCGAAAAGAGCAGCCTTGCTGCCCGCATCCGTGGGACGCTGCATTTCAGAGAATCCTCTCCGGCGACCCGGCCCCAATAAAAATCCCCTGGGCAATGTGCTCAGGGGGTTTGAGTTTCGTGAAGACCGACTCACCTTTAGCACTTTTTATCGTGGTTGCAATTAGCGAGCCCCACCTCGCGGTGAGACCTAAATCAATCCACGTTCGATTACAGGATACCACTCGGCTCTTTCGAACGCAATAGGAAACCTCTTTTGCATTGATAATCAGCAGGTTAGCTGATCAATTTGGAATGCCCTATGAGGCGCGTTTTCTGGCTAGTTTTTCGTGCGTGGTTAACGACTCTCGTTCACGATCCAAAATCGCTGACATGATCTCTTCTGCTGCTATTTGAGGGGTGAAAGAGCCCTTGGCGACCTCTTCCATCGTAACTAGTAGGTACTGCATCATTTCGACGTTGTTCATGGCTTTCTTTCGTGACGGCCTTCGCCGCGAGTTCTAACGTAATCTTAGACTTTCGTGCCTTGTTTCGGTTTCCCGGCGAGAGTTCTACTTGGTACTATCGTCGGCACTGCATCTCACTGTGGCCCATCTTACTTTCCAGTAGTCTCAAGCAACAATAGTACTTCGTTCCCAAAAGCCAATATAGGCTAAGGGGCGTTGTTCTAGTACTGGGTTGTAGGTTGTGGGTGAGGGTTGTTGCAGGAAGGTCGTTCCCACTGCCTACAGCCCCCTACCCACGACCTAATCGGATGGTAGTTGCTTGCAGAGCTCGTCGAAGCGCTTCCGTTGATCGGGCGTGAGCATTTGGACGATGCGGTTCTTGCCGGTTGCTCGCACGTCTTCGATCTGCGCCTGGAGGTCCTCGTGGTACTTCACAAAATCGTCGAGGATTGTCTTGAGGCGCTCGGATTGATCGGGCGTAAGATTCAGATCCTTCTTCAGCTTCTCGTAAGAAAAGAGCTGGCTCTTGTCGTCCTTCCAATAAGAGCCGCGATGGATCTTGTCGTGAAGCCGGGCGCGCATCGTGATCGCGCCTACTACGCCGCCGCAGAGAAAAATCGACAGCAGCAACGCTAGAATACGAGGGTTCTGCCAGGAAGCACTGTCGGAATTGAACATACCGTGCTTACTGCCGGAACGCAGCCAGATTCACCAGCACCGCGTCGCGATCACGCTGTTGCCGGAGAGTGTCGGCTGATTGGGCCAGGGGCGCTGAGGTCATCACGATTTCCGGGGCAGCCGCGTAGTCGGGCTCGCCGGGCTCAGTGGTTACCAGGTAGGTGCCCAACAACAGGACCAATGCCGCCGATGCCATCGCCAGGCGCCGTCCGAAGGTGGGATCGAGCAATACCGTCCAGATCGAGTTTCGGCCCCGTTGTTCGATGCGGTCCATGACGCGTGCATAGAAACCGGCGCGTGGTTCCATTTCTGTATGGAGCGAGCGCAACAGTTCTGCATGCTTCTGGTACAAATGGAGCTCGTTGGCGCAGTCCCCGCACGCCTGGAGATGTTCCTGAAATTCCCGCGGAATCGCTTGGGCCGGGCCCCTTAGAAATTCCTCAAGGTTGTCCCTGATTGGCTGATGCATAACTTCTTCCCTCAAAAACTACCGAATCAAGTTTACGGATCGAATCGTCCGTTTGTGAAGCAAATACATCTGATACGTTGTAACACATCACGCTACAGGCTGGCCTGAACTGCGCATCAGACGTTGCGCAGCCTTCATCAGTTTCTGCCGGGCCCGAAACAACTTCACCTTAATTGTATTTTCGTTCATTCCGGTCATCTGAGACAACTCTTCGACGGAATGCCCCTCCACTTCCTTCAACAGCAGCAAACTGCGATCCTCGGCGGACAGCTTGGCCAGTAATTTCACCGCCAGGTCGCGTTGCGCCAGCGTGGTGTCTACGGCCGGCGCCTGATCGATCGCCGTGTCCGTATTCTGCATACGCTGCGCGTCTTCTTCGGAAAAATCGCTTTCGTAAACGAGCTTGCGCACCCGCTTCTTGCGCAGGTAGTCATAGCACTCGTTTACCGTAATCTTATAGATCCAGGTCAGCAGCGAACTCCGGAAGTCGAAGTTCTTGATCGAGAAATAGATTTTCGAAAACACCTGCTGAGCGATGTCTTCGGCATCGTTATGATTGCGAAGAATTCCGTAGATGATCGAGAAGACCTTGGCCTGATAGCGCTCCACGATCTCGCGGAACGCAATCTCATCCCGGGCCTGGACGCGACGTACGAGCGCCGCCTCTTCAGTATTGCGATGATCCACTCTGCTTTTCGCCTGGCTTTGTGTGGTGCTGGAGGCGGGAAACGGAATTACGCCAGCGAGGCCGTTCATACATCCCCCAAGACGTACACCAACCGTCTGCGGTTGCAATCGGTTGGCGGTTTCTGAGGTTCCTCGCGGCTTTCCGCATCCTAAGGGGGAGTTTAGCATCGAAAAGATAGGTGGATGCGGCGGCCAGCTTTAGGCTTGCCAGGTGGAAGCCTTCGGGAGATAATTGAAGTTCGGGTTCGTTCAACTTAGAAGGAGAACTGAGCAAACGTTATGGTGCAATTGACGACGACCGCCGTGACCAAGGTCCGGGAGATTCTGGACTCGCAGGAACCTAAGCCCGCCGGGCTGCGGATCGCGGTGGTAGGGGGCGGCTGCTCCGGCTTCAGCTACTCGATGGCCTTCGAGAACACGCCGAATATGCTTGATAAGACGTACAATTTCGATGGTCTGAAGGTGTTTATCGACCAGGCCAGCCTGTTGTACCTGGACGGCGCCGAAGTGGACTACGTCGAGACGCTGGAAGGATCCGGGTTCAAGTTCAACAATCCAAACGTGAAGAACACCTGTGGCTGCGGCAGTTCGTTTAGTGTTTAGGCAGTCAAGAAAACCAAGAGTTTATGAGCGTCGAGAGGTTAGCTCCTCCGGCGCTCTTTTCGTTTCCAGGCAGCTTTTGGCTAAAATTAAGGTTCGTTCATGAAACTTAGCGACCTGTTGACCGAGCGAGTCAACCCGGCTTCGAAAGGCATTGATACGCTGCCGACCGCCGGGATGCTACGGGTCATGAACGATGAGGATCAAAGAGTGGCCGGTGCAGTGGCTTCCCAGATCCCTGACATCGCCAAAGCCGTGGACGCCATAGTTAAGGTGATCGGATCGGGTGGGCGCTTGTTCTATATTGGCGCCGGGACGAGCGGGCGGTTGGGAGTGCTCGACGCAGCAGAGTGTCCACCAACATTTCACGTTTCACCGCAGATGGTCCAAGGGATTATCGCCGGCGGGGAACCAGCGCTGGCCCGAGCGACCGAGGCGACCGAGGACGATCCGGAGGCAGGTAAACGCGATTTACTCGAAAGGGGCTTCACTGGAGCCGACGCGCTGGTAGGGATTGCGGCGAGTGGCCGGACTCCGTACGTTCTAGGCGCTGTGGATGCGGCTCGGGAACTCGGCGCGCCAACGGTGGGGATCAGTTGCACGCCGGATTCAGATTTAGCGCGCCGCGTGAACATTGCCATCACACCATTGGCCGGGCCGGAAGTCATAGCCGGGTCGACGAGAATGAAGGCGGGCACGGCAACGAAGCTGGTGTTGAACATGATCAGCACCGCGGTGATGATCCGGCTGGGTCATGTGTACGGCAATCTGATGGTGAACGTCGAGCCTCGAAACAACAAGCTGGAGGATCGGGCCCGGCGTATTATCGCGGAGGCGGCTGAGGTGAGCTACGAACAAGCTGCGGAATTGTTACGCGTGTCGGGAAATGTGAAGACCGCAATCGTGATGGCGCGGCTCTCGCTCGACCGCTCGCAGGCTGAAGCGGCGCTCAATGCAGCCGGCGGCAGTATCTCGGAGGCGCTGAAGACAAAACATGGATAAGTTCCGGATTCACGGAGGAACCCCGCTTGAAGGAACGATTCCGATTAGCGGCGCGAAGAACTCGGCGTTGCCAGCGCTTGCGGCTTGCCTCCTGACTTCTGAGCCGGTGACGCTCGATCGAATCCCTCCAGTGCGTGACATCCGCACGATGATGCAGCTGCTGGAGCACACCGGCGCTCGGCTGGATGTGGATGGCGAACTGGTGACGGTGCGATCGGAGAACATCGAGCGGCCTGAAGCGCCCTACAACGTTGTCAAAACGATGCGCGCCTCGAGTCTGGTGTTGGGGCCGCTCGTAGCGCGGACCGGGCGCGCGCGTGTGTCCATGCCGGGCGGGTGTGCAATCGGAGCGAGGCCTATAAATCTGCACGTTTCGGCGCTTGAACAGCTCGGCGCCGAAATTCATCAGTCGCATGGTTACGTGGAAGCCCGGGCGCCGAAGGGTTTGCGCGGCGCGCGAGTTCAGTTCGACCGCATCACTGTGACCGGAACGGAAGACGTGTTGATGGCCGCGGTTCTGGCGCAAGGCGAGACGATCATCGGCAACGCCGCGCGCGAGCCGGAAGTACAGGATTTGGCTGCACTGCTAAATAAGATGGGTGCGCAGGTGGAAGGCGCCGGTACCTCGACCATCCGAGTCCACGGCGTGGATCGATTGCACGGCGCGGAACACGAGATCATCGCCGATCGCATCGAGGCTGGTACGTTCCTGATCGCGGGAGCGATGACGAGCGGGGACCTGGTGATCGAGGGTTGTGTGCCCGAACATTTGGACGCGCTTTCCGTGAAGATGCGGCAGGCTGGAGCGGAAGTTTCGTGCATACGGCCGGATGCACTGCGTGTTCGGGCGAGCGCGAGGCCACGGTCGACCGATATCACCACGGAAGAATACCCCGGTTTCGCGACGGATTTGCAAGCGCAATACATGGCGATGATGACGCTGGCGGAAGGGACTTCCGTGTTCACCGAAACCATTTTCGAAAACCGGTTTATGCACGCCCAGGAATTGGCGCGCATGGGTGCGGACATTCGAGTGGAAGGCCGCAGAGCGATTGTTACGGGAGTCGCCGAACTGACCGGCGCTCAAGTGATCGCATCTGACTTGCGGGCCAGCGCATCACTAGTTCTGGCGGGACTGGTAGCGCGCGGCGAGACACTGATCGACCGGGTGTATCACATCGATCGTGGCTATGAGAGAATCGAAGGAAAACTGGCGCGCGTAGGCGCGCGGATAGAGCGAGTTGGTTAACTATGGGCGCACCGAAAGCACACAATTCCGGATTCCTGGCGCTGGTGAATGACGCCAAGACGCGGGTTCGCGAGATGAACATTGAGCAGTACAAGCAGATGAAGACCTCAGGGCAGGCGCACCTGTTGATCGATGTTCGAGAAGACCATGAGTGGTCGGCCGGTCACGCGGCAGGCGCGGTGCATCTCGGCAAGGGCATCATTGAGCGCGATATCGAGGGCGCTGTGCCGCAAAAGGACGCGACGCTGGTGCTATATTGCGGCGGCGGTTTCCGTTCGGCGCTAGCGGGCGATGCGTTGCGGCAGATGGGATACACGAACGTCATTTCGTTAGATGGGGGATGGCGGGCGTATCAAGGCGCGGGGCTGCCGGTTGAGAAGTAAACGGCTCGCTTAACCCACCAATGTCGTGAACAAAAGGTAGATGATTACGGCCAGCGTACCCATCTCGAGAAACTTCACGAACTTGGTGAAGAATGCGTTCATGAATTCAAAGCGCAAGGTGAGCCCGAGCCCCAGCGAAACGAGGATCAACCACCACGGCACTTTGCTGATTTCCGCCGCCCACTTTTGATAAGCAAGCAGCCCGACATAGAAGAAGACCGGCACGTTGCTATCGAGCCAATTCCTCATTCGGGTAAAGATTACGAAGGCTGCGAATGCCATCATCAGGCCCGTCGTAACTGAAAAGCCGTTGCCCATGGATTCAGAACGACCAAAGGACGCTCGAGTAGCCGGTGTGCGCCCGGAAGTCCTCTCCGTTATAAAAACGCTCGTTATAGCCGTAGTATTGATAGCCGACGTTCCAGCGCAGCCTCTCGGTTATGCGGAGAGAGAACCGGGCCATCGGGGATCGGTAAGTGAGCGGAAAAGTTTGCGCGGCTTGAAATGCAGGCAGCGTGGAGATGTTCTGCGCGCCGAGGACGGTGGATCTGCCGTCGCCCGTGTCCTGAGTATGACTGTAGCCGGCGAAAAAGTCGGCGCGCTTTCCCAGGGCAAGACGCGCAGTTAGGTTCGCGGTGTGGAGATTGCTGATGTACAGCGCTTGGTCGCTGGTGGGCGCGGACAGGCCACTGGCGAAGTAGGCGATGCCACCGAGCGTATCGAGGTGCAGTTTCGAATAGCCGGCATCGACCGAGAACCAGTTTCGCGGGGCCCAGGATGCGTCTGCGCCGTAATTACGAGCATGCGAGCTGAAGGTGGAAAGCGATACCGAGTTGGCGTTGTAGTTAGCCTGCGAGACTGCTGAGAATTGGAATTGTCTGACCTTGTATAACACGCGAGCGCCGAGCGTATGGTAGTTCCGTTCGCTGACGGGAGTCAAGGGCCGGTTGGCGCGGCCGATCTCGCCGTTCAGAATCACCGTGAGTCCCTTGACGGGCTTCAACCGGATGCCGAACACGCCGGTGTTGAGACGGTTGCTTTGTTCCGAGGGTGCATTGAATATGTTGCCGGCAACGTTGGTTTGTTCGATGGAGCGGATCAACCGGTCGGAATACTGGTATCCGCCGTAAAAGCCGAGCCATCGCGCCGCTTGATAGTTGGCTTCGGTCTCGTTGGCGATGGTTCGGATTCCGAGAAACTCGAACACAAGATAACTGATCGTCTGGGTCGAGTTGTCGAGCTGCGACCAGATCGAGTTGCCATCGATTCGAATGTTGTTCACTGCCGTGTGGTTCGCTATCGTGAGCTTAGGAGTTGGGAAGAAGCTTAGCGTGAGATTGCCGGTGAGTACAGGCCGCTGCGCGTTGCCGGATGTTACCACCTGACGGTTGGCGGCCGCGCCAAAGCGGGACGTTCCGAAGGCGCTCTCGTCGAGCACGAACGCCCGGCTTCCTGAAGTGTAGGTGAAGCGCCCGTTCGCGCTGAAGTACTTTCGGTCGGTGAAGATGCCGACGCGCCAATAGGGGCTTGTTCCATGGATCGGCTCGGTGCGCTGGAATGATGTGAGCGTGGCGAGACTGTTAGGCTGGTCGCCGCGGTTCTGGCCCGAAAGATAATTGGAATCTTCCTTAAAGTCATCCCAGCCGTGCATCCAATTGATCCGCACGCCGAACACTTTGAATTCGTTGCCGAGGCGGTATTCATTATGAAGGCGGCGCACGTTTTCAAAGAGCGGAAATTCGTTACCGCGGGAGTCGAACAGTTGAATGCTCGAGAGCGCCGGCCCGGTCTGGTTCCCTCGCGAGTAGCCGAGGAAGAACTTCAAATTGGATTGCGGAAAGAGTGTGAAGTCGTGATCCTGTGTAGCGTATTCAGTGTCGAGCAGATGAATTCCCGCCGCCCCGTCGGTTCGTAAGCCGGGATTGTAATAGTCGTTGAGGCGCCAGACCATGTCATACCGATATAGGCCGTTCTTCTGGACGCGAAGCGCGGCGCTCTGATACGGATCGTTGCCT
>Ga0335082_10002085_pt1 | contig 21482 bp, 19 predicted proteins | sample Lox_Sample_41_FD_206718 | JGI IMG/M metagenome (GOLD analysis project Ga0335082, IMG submission 206718) | Soil microbial communities from Loxahatchee National Wildlife Refuge, Florida, United States - Lox_Sample_4.1 | ecosystem: Environmental > Terrestrial > Soil > Wetlands | place: USA...
CACCGCGAGCTCGACGTCCAGGCCGATCAGGTCGGCGAGCGCGAGCGGGCCGATCGGGTGGTTGGCGCCCAGCTTCATCGCCTGGTCGATCTGCTCGGCGGTGGCGAGGCCCTCGCCGAGCGCGAACGCCGCCTCGTTGATCATCGGGCACAGCAGCCGGTTGACGACGAAGCCCGGCGAGTTGCGCACCTGCACCGGCGTCTTGCCGGCCTTCTTCGCCGCCGCCTCCACCGCGGCGTAGGTCTCCTGCGAAGTCTGCAAGCCGCGGATCAGCTCCACGAGCGCCATCACGGGCACCGGATTGAAGAAGTGCATGCCGATCACCTTGTCCGGGCGCTTGGTCGCCGCGGCGAGCCTGGTGATCGAGATCGACGAGGTGTTGGAGGCGATCACCGCCTGCGCCGGCGCGAGCTCGTCGAGCTGGCGAAAGATCTTGAGCTTGAGCTCGAGGTTCTCGGTCGCCGCCTCGATGACCAGGTCGCAGTCCTTGATCGCCGCGAGGTCGGTGCTCGGCCGGATGCGCGCGAGCGCCGCCGCCTTGTCGGCCTCGCTCATTTTCTGCTTCTGCACCAGGCGGTCGTAGCTGCCCGCCACGGTTTTCATCGCGCGGTCGAGCTGCGCCTGCGCCACGTCGGTGAGCGCGACCTCGACGCCGGCCTGCGCGAACGCCTGGCTGATGCCGTTGCCCATCGTGCCCGCGCCGACCACGGCGATTTTCCTGAAGTCCATGGGATTCCTCTCGATTTGCGGTGGAATACGAAAAAACTCTAGGCGGCCGCGCAACGCCCCGTTTTGATCCAGCTTAAACGGGGGCGCCGGTGGCGCTCAGGCCGCCTGCAGCTTGGCGACCGCCACGGCGAGCCACTTCACGCCCTGCCGGCCGAAATTCACCTGCACGCGCGCATCGCCGCCGTCGCCCTCGGCGTCGACGATCACGCCCGCGCCGAACTTCGGGTGGGTCACGTTCTGCCCGATGCGGAAGCCCGACTCCGACCGGGTCTTGAAGGGGTTGACGTTGCTCCTGGGTTCACTCTTGAACTCAAGAGCAACGGACTTCTGGCGCGCGAATCGCGGCGTGAGCCACTTCTTCAGGCCCTCGGGGATTTCCTCGAGGAAGCGCGAGGGCAGGCTGTAGCGCGTCTGCCCGTGCAGCATGCGCGTCTGCGCGAACGTGAGGTACAGGCGCTCGCGCGCGCGCGTGATCGCGACGTAGGCGAGGCGCCGCTCCTCTTCCAGGCCGTCCTTCTCGACGAGGCTCTGGTCGTGCGGAAACAGGCCCTCTTCCAGGCCGCTCATGAACACGGCGCGGAATTCCAGGCCCTTCGCCGAGTGCACGGTCATGAGCTGCAGCGCGTCCTGGCCCTCGGCGGCCTGGTGCTCGCCCGCCTCGAGCGCCGCGTGCGTGAGGAAGGCGGTGAGCGGATCGGCCGCCTCGCCGGATTCGATCTCCCTGTCCTCGTCGGAAAACGCCGCCGCCGCGTTGACGAGCTCCTCGAGGTTCTCCACGCGCTCGGCGCCCTCGCGCTCCTTCTTGTAGTGCTCCACCAGCCCGCTCCTGTGGATCACGTGCTCGACCTTCTCCGGCAGAGTAAGCGAGTTGGTTTCGGCCTGGAGCTCCTGGATGAGCTTCTTGAACGCGGCGGCCTTGGAAGACGGATCGATCGCCTCGAACAGCGCGGTCGCGTGCTGCTTCGCCGCGTCCTGCAGCTGCTCGAGCGTGCGCGCGCCGATGCCGCGCGGCGGGAAGTTGGCGACGCGCAGGAACGAATTGTCGTCGGCGGGCGCGGCGACGAGGCGCAGGTAGGCGAGCGCGTGCTTCACCTCGGCGCGCTCGAAGAAGCGCAGCCCGCCGTAGACGCGGTAGGGAATCGCGGCGCCGAACAGCGCATGCTCGAGCACGCGCGACTGCGCGTTGGAGCGGTAGAGCACCGCGACGTCGACGAGGCGAACACCTTCACGCTTCAGCGCGCCCACCTCCTCAACCACGAAGCGCGCCTCGTCGGCGTCGCTCGCGCCCTCGAACACGCGCAGCGGATCTCCCTGCCCCGCGGCGGTCCAGAGATTCTTGCCCAGGCGCTTCGCGTTGTTGGCGATCAGCGCGTTGGCCGCGTCGAGAATGTTGCCCTGCGAGCGGTAGTTCTGCTCCAGACGGATCACCTTGCCCTGCGAGTACTCCTTCTCGAATTCGGCGAGGTTGCCGACGTTGGCGCCGCGAAAGCCGTAGATCGACTGGTCGTCGTCGCCGACAGCGAACAGGCAGGTCCCGGGTCCCGCGAACAGTTTGAGCCAGCGGTACTGCAGGCGATTGGTGTCCTGGAACTCGTCCACGAGAACGTGGCGGAAGCGCGCCTGATAGTGATTTCGCAGCGCTTCGTTGCGGCTCAGGAGCTCGAAACTCCTCAGCAGCAATTCGGTGAAGTCAGCCACGCCCTCGCGCTGGCATTGCTCGTCGTAGGCGGCGAACAGCTCGACCTGGCGCCGCGTGTGCTCGTCGCCCGCCGGCACGTCGCGCGCGCGCAGGCCCTCTTCCTTCTGCGAATTGATGAAGCGCTGCAGATCGCGCGGCGCGAAGCGGTCCTCGTCGACGTTGAGCGACTTCACGAGGCGCTTCACCGCCGAGAGCTGGTCCTGCGTGTCAAGGATCTGGAACTCGCGCGGCAGGCCGGCCTCCTGGTGATGCGCGCGCAGCAGCCGGTTGGAGAGGCCGTGGAAGGTGCCGATCCAGAGGCCGCGCGGGTTCACCGGCAGCATCGCCGTGAGCCGCGTGAGCATCTCGCGCGCGGCCTTGTTGGTGAAGGTGACCGCGAGCACGCCGCCCGGCGTGACGTGGCCGTTGCGGATCAGCCAGGCGATGCGCGTGGTGAGCACGCGCGTCTTGCCGCTGCCCGCGCCCGCGAGCACGAGCGCGTGGCCTTCCGGCAAGGTTACCGCGGCGAGCTGCTCGGGATTGAGGTGTTCGAGATGAAGCGACAAAGCCCGCGCATTATCGCACGCAGCTAGTCGAGCCTGATCGCGAGCTCCTTGATGAGCCGCGCGTACTTGTCGTAGTCGCCGCGCAGCTGTCGCGCGAGGCCGTCGGCACCGCCGCCGACGGGCTCGAGCGCCGCGGCCGCGTAGCGCTCGCGGATCGCGGGCTCGGCGAGCGCCTTACCGATCTCGGCGTTCAGGCGCGCGACGATGTCGGCCGGCGTGCCCGCCGGCACGAACACGCCGAGCCACTGCTCGATGACGAGCTCCTTGTAGCCGGACTCGGCGTAGGTGGGCACCTCGGGCAGGCTGGGCGCGCGCGTGGCGGTCGACTGCGCGAGCAGGCGCAGCTTGCCCGCCTTGTAGTGCGGGATCAGCGGCGAGGAGCCGAGCGAGCCGATCTGGATCTGGCCGCCGACCAGGTCGGTGATCGCCTGCCCGCCGCCCTTGTAGGGCACGTGCGTGAGCTGGATGCCGGCCAGCTTGGCGAACCATTCGGCCGTCATGTGCTGCTGCGAGCCGGCGCCCGAGGTCGCGAAGCCGAGGCCCGGCTTCTGCTTCGCGACCGTGACCAGCTCGGCGAGGCTCGACACCCCGAGCGAGGGGTGCACCGCGAGCACCACGGGCTGGCGCGCGAGCTGGATCACCGGCGCGAAGTCGCGGAACGGGTCCCACGACACCTTGTAGAGGTGCGGGTTGCTCGCGATCGCGTCGGGCGCGACGAGCAGCGTGTAGCCGTCGGGCGCGCTCCGGGCGGCCGCCTCGATGCCGACGTTGCCGCCCGCGCCCGCCTTGTTCTCCACGATCCCCGCGGCGCCGAGCGCCTGTCCGACGCGCTCGGCGAGCGGCCGCGTGGCGATGTCGGTCGAGCCGCCCGGCGGGTACGGAACGATCCAGCGCAGCGGCTTCGCGGGCCAGCTCTGCGCTTGCGCGGAACCCGACGGGGCGAGCGCCGCCTGCGCGGCGAACAGAAGGACTGCGATCAGGGTCCGCATGGCGATGCCCTTATAATGCGCCGCTTCCCGGCAGGCATTGAGTATACGTTCCGATGCAGGACCGCTACGAACCCCGCGCGATCGAGGCCGACGCCCAGAAGTTCTGGGACGAGCGGCGCTCGTTCCACGTCGTCGAGGACGAGGCGCGCCCGAAGTTCTACTGCCTGTCGATGTTCCCCTACCCCTCGGGCAAGCTGCACATGGGGCACGTGCGCAACTACACGATCGGCGACGTGCTCACGCGCCACTTCCGCATGCGCGGCATGAACGTGCTGCAGCCGATGGGCTGGGACGCCTTCGGCCTGCCCGCGGAGAACGCGGCGATGGCGAACAAGGTGCCGCCCGCGAAATGGACGCGCGACAACATCGCGTACATGAAGAAGCAGCTGCAGGGCCTGGGCTTCGCGCTCGACTGGGACCGCGAGCTCGCCACCTGCGACCCCGGCTACTACAAGTGGAACCAGTGGCTGTTCACGCGGCTGTTCAGGAAGGGCCTCGCCTACAAGAAGACCGGCGTCGTCAACTGGGATCCCGCGGACCAGACCGTGCTCGCCAACGAGCAGGTCATCGACGGCCGCGGCTGGCGCACCGGCGCGCCGGTGGAGAAGCGCGAGATCCCGATGTACTTCTTCCGCATTACCGCGTATGCCGAGGAGCTGCTCGCCGCGCTCGAGGGCATGAGCGGCTGGCCCGAGCAGGTCAAGCTGATGCAGAAGAACTGGATCGGCAAGTCCGAAGGCGTGAAGATCGGCTTCGAATATTCGCTGCAAGATGAAGCAAGAGTCCTCTGGGTATTCACGACGCGCGCGGATACGCTGATGGGGACGACCTTCTGCGCGGTCGCGGCCGAGCATCCCATCGCCGCCTGGGCCGCGCAGAACAATCCCGAGCTGAGGAAATTCATCGAGGAATGCCGGCGCGGCACGGTGACCGAAGCCGATCTCGCCAAGATCGAGAAGAAGGGCATGCCGACCGGCGTGTTCTGCACGCACCCGATTTCGGGCGAGAAGCTGCCGGTCTGGGTCGGCAACTACGTGCTGATGGGCTACGGCGAGGGAGCGGTGATGGGCGTGCCCGCGCACGACGAGCGCGACTTCGCGTTCGCGCTGAAGTACGGCCTCGAGATCCGCCAGGTCATCGACGTGAAGGACTTCTCGAGCACGCAATGGCGCGAGTCCTTCGTCGAGCACGGCAACTGCATCAATTCCGGCAAGTACGACGGCCTCGGTTTCCAGGCTTCGATCGACGCCATCGCGGCCGACCTGCAGGCGAAGGGACTGGGCGAGAAGCAGATCCAGTGGCGGCTGCGCGACTGGGGCATCTCGCGCCAGCGCTATTGGGGCTGCCCCGTGCCGATCATCCACTGCCCGTCCTGCGGCGACGTGCCGGTGCCCGACGAGGGCCTCCCGGTGGTGCTGCCCGAGGACCTCGTGCCCGACGGCACCGGCAATCCGCTCAACAAGCTCGCCGCGTTCGTGAACACGTCCTGCCCGTCCTGCGGCAAGCCCGCGAAGCGGGAGACCGACACGATGGACACCTTCGTCGACTCGTCCTGGTACTTCGCGCGCTTCGCCTGCCCCGGACAGGACGCCTCGATGGTCGACGGGCGCGCGCGCTACTGGATGCCCGTGGACCAGTACATCGGCGGCATCGAGCACGCGATCCTGCACCTGCTGTATTCGCGCTTCTTCCAGCGCGCGATGGCCGACGAGGGCCTGATGCCGAAGCAGCTGCGCGAGCCGTTCACCAACCTGCTCACGCAGGGCATGGTGCTCGCCGAGTCGTACTACACGGACGCGGGCGGCCGGCGCGAGTGGGTAAATCCTTCGGACGTCGTCGTCGAACGCGATTCCAAGGGAAAAATCCTTTCTGCAAGAACCAAGACCGGAAAAGAAGTCGTTTACGACGGCGTCGGCACCATGTCCAAGTCGAAGAACAACGGCGTCGATCCGCAGTCGCTGATCGAGCAGTACGGCGCCGACACGGCGCGCTTCTACACGATGTTCGCCTCGCCGCCGACGCACACCCTGGAATGGTCGGACGAAAGCGTCGAGGGCTCGTTCCGCTTCCTGAAGCGCTTGTGGGCCTATTGCGGGAAATTCGACCGGCCCGGCCCCGCGATGGCGGAATCGCTGGCGAAGGCGACGCGCTTCGAGATCCACTCGGTGCTCAGGCAGATCAACTACGACATCGAGAAGTACCAGCTCAACACCGTCGCCTCGGGCGCGATGAAGATCCTCAACGCGCTGGAGCGCTTTGCGGGCGGCCGGAATTCCGTGACCGAAGAGGGACTGTCGATCCTGCTGCGCGTGCTCTCGCCGATCACGCCGCACGTCTGCCACGCGCTGTGGCGCGAGCTCGGCTTCGGCGAGGACATCATGCGGGACGAGGCCTGGCCGGACCCGGACCCGGCGGCGCTCGTGCAGGACGAGGTCGACTACGTGGTGCAGGTCAACGGCAAGACGCGCGGCAGCGTGAGGGTGCCCAAGTCCGCCGACGCGAAGGCCGCGGAGACCATGGCGACCGAGGCGGTAAAGAAGTACATTGAGGGCAAGCCGGTCCGCAAGGCCATCGTGGTCCCCGGGCGGCTCATCAACCTCGTCGTCTGATGCGCGCCGCCCTCGCCTTCGCCCTCGCCGCCCTGCTCGCCGCGTTGCTGCCGGGCTGCGGCTTCCAGATGCGCGGCACGGCCGAGCTGCCGTTCAAGACGCTTTACCTGCCGCCCGCGACCGGCCCCGGCATCGCGCTCGATCTGAGGCGCAATATCCAGGCCGGCACGCATACCAAGGTGGTCGACGACCCGAAGGGCGCCGATGCGGTGCTCGTGTTCACGGCGGAAACGCGGGACCGCCTGATCCTGTCGCTCGCCGCGACCGGCCGCGTGCGCGAATACCAGCTGCGCTACAACGTCGGCTTCCGCGTTCACGACGGCAAGGGCGGCGACTTCGTGCCCGCCAGCACCGTGCAGCTCACGCGCGACATCACGTTCAACGACAGCGACGTGCTCTCCAAGGAGACCGAGGAGCAGCTGCTGTACCGCGACATGCAGTTCGACATGGTGCAGCTCATCATGCGCCGCCTCGCCGCGGCGCAGCCGCCGAAGCCCGCCGCGCAGTAGGACGCCCAGCTTTTCCTCATGCGGCTGCGCGCCGATCAGGTCGAAGCCCACCTCTCTCGCAACTTCGCGCCGGCCTGGCTGATCCACGGCGACGAGCCGCTGCTCGTGCTCGAGTCCGCCGACGCGGTGCGCGACGCGGCGCGCAAGCGCGGCCACGCCGAACGCGAGGTGCATTTTGCGGAGCGCGGCTTCGACTGGAGCCTGTTCGCGCAGTCGGCCGCGAGCCAGTCGCTGTTCGGCGAGCGCAAGGTCGTCGAGCTGCGCCTCGCCTCGGGCCGGCCCTCGGCCGCCGCCGCCGGGGCGATCGAGGCGTACTGCGAGCGCCCGAACCCGGACGTCGTGCTGCTCGTCACCATGCCCAAGCCCGAGGGCTCGGGCTGGTGGAAGGCGGGCTGGTACACCGCCGTCGATCGCGCGGGCGTGATCGTCGAGGCGCAGCCGGTCGCGCGCGCGCAGCTGCCGCAGTGGCTCGCGCAGCGCCTCGCGCGCCAGAAGCAAAGCGCGAGCGCCGAGACGCTCGCGCTGATGGCCGACCGCGTCGAAGGCAACCTGCTCGCCGCGCATCAGGAGATCCTCAAGCTCGCGCTGCTCGCGCCCGAGGGCGAGCTTGCGGCCGTGCAGATCGCGGCCGCGGTCTCCAGCGTCGCTCGCTACGACTTCGAGACGCTCGCCGACGCTCTCTACGGCGGTGACACGGCGCACTACCTGCGCGCGCTCGAGGGCCTGCGCGGCGAGGGCGAAAGCGCGGCGGGCCTCGCCTGGCGCCTCGGCGAGGAGCTCGTCGCCCTGCACCGCGTCCGCCTCGAGATGATCGGCGGGCGCCCGCTGGAAAGCCTTTTCGCCGCGCATCGCATCTGGCGCGCCGCGCAGCCGCGCTGCGAGAAGGCGCTGCGCCGGCTGTCGGCCGAGCGGCTGCACGCGGCCGCCCTGCACGTCGCGCGCATCGAGCGCGCCTCGAAGGGCGCCGGCCCGGGCGAACCCTGGGATGAGCTCGCCATGCTGGGGTTAGAATTGCTGCATGGCGTCGAAGCAGGCAAAGCTGCCCAACGCAGCGGCTGACATCACCGCTTACATGCACGAGCTTGGGCGCGCGGCGCGCGCGGCCGCGCGCGAACTCGCGCGCGCCGGGACCGACGCGAAGAACCGCGCGCTGCGGGCGATGGCCGCGGAGATCCGCGCGCGCGCCGGCGCGCTGATCGAAGCCAACCGCGCCGACGTCGCGCAGGCGCGGCAGGCCGGCCGCGACGGCGCGTTCGTCGACCGCCTGACGCTCGCGCCGAAGACCGTGGAGCAGATGGCCGCGGGGCTTGAGGACATCGCCGGGCTCGAGGACCCGGTCGGCAGGATCGGCGAGCTCGCGCGCCGGCCGACCGGCATCGAGGTCGGCCGCATGCGCGTGCCGCTCGGCGTGATCGGCATCATCTACGAGTCGCGGCCCAACGTGACCGCCGACGCGGCGGGCCTGTGCCTGAAGGCGGGCAACGCCTGCATCCTGCGCGGCGGCTCGGAAGCGCTGCGCTCCAACCAGGCGATCGCCGAGTGCGTGCGCGCGGGCCTGAAGGCCGCGGGGCTGCCGGAGACCGCGGTGCAGGTGGTGGCGACCGCCGACCGCGCGGCGGTGGGCACGCTCATCACGATGAACGAGTACGTGGACATCATCGTCCCGCGCGGCGGCAAGGAGCTCATCGAGCGCCTCGCGCGCGAGTCGAAGATCCCGATGATCAAGCACCTGGACGGCGTCTGCCACGTCTACATCGACGACCGCGCCGACCCGGAGATGGCGGTGCGCATCGCCGACAACGCCAAGACGCAGCGCTACGGCACCTGCAACACCATGGAGACGCTCCTCGTCGCGGAAGGCATCGCCGCCAGGGTCTTGCCTCGCATCGGAAAGATCTATTCCGAAAAATCGGTGGAGATCCGGGGCGACGCAGCCACCCGCAGGCTCGTCGCAGGCGCGAAGGCCGCCACCGAGAAGGACTACTACACCGAATGGCTGGCGCCGATCGTCTCGGTGCGCGTGGTGAAGGACCTCGACGAAGCGATCGCGCACATCGCCAAGTACGGCTCGCAGCACACCGATGCGATCGTCACCGAGGACCAGGCGAGAGCCCGGCGTTTCCTGCGCGAGGTCGATTCGGCCTCGGTGCTCGTCAACGCCTCGACGCGCTTCGCCGACGGCTTCGAGTTCGGCCTCGGCGCCGAAATCGGCATCTCCACCGACAAGCTGCACGCGCGCGGTCCGGTCGGCCTGGAGGGCCTCACCACGCAGAAGTACGTGGTCTTCGGGCACGGCGAACTGCGCGAGTAGCGGCGCCGCGTTGATCCTGCGCAGCGGCATCCTCGGCGGCACCTTCGATCCGGTCCACGACGCGCACCTCGCCCTCGCCCGCCTGGCGCTCGCGGAGCTCGGCCTGCAGCAGATTCTCTGGATGCCCACCGGCGCGACGGCGTATCGCAGGCCGGCGCTGGCCCCGGCCGAGGACCGCGTGGCGATGCTCAGGCTCGCGCTGGAAGGGGAGCCGCGGGGCGGGGAGCCGCAGGGCCCCCCGCGCCACGTGATCGACGAGCGCGAATTGCGGCCCGGCGCCTCCGGCTACACCTACGACAGCGTCTCGGCGCTGCGGCGCGAGAACCCGGGCTGCGCCTTCGTGCTGCTGATGGGCTCCGACCAGTACGAGAAACGCGCCACCTGGCACCGCTGGCCCGAGCTCGAGAAGCTCTGCGACATCGCCGTGGCGGCGCGGCCGGGCTCGCGCATCGACGCGCCCGTGAGGATCCTGCCGATGAGCCCGAGCCCCGTGTCGGCGAGCGAGATCCGGGCGCGCGTCGCGCGCGGCGAGGCGATCGCGTCGATGGTGCCGCGCGCGGTGGCCGACTACATCCGCGACAAGGGGCTTTACCGCTGATGGACATCCGCAGGAAGCAGCGCGCGGTCGTCGAGGCGCTCGAGGACGTCAAGGCGCGCGACATCGCCGTGTTCAACGTGGCGCGCCAGACCGCGTACTTCGAGCGCGTGGTGATCGCGAGCGGCGATTCGAGCCGCCAGGTGAACGCGCTCGCAGCGCGCGTGCAGGAGAAAATGAAGGAGCTCGGCGCGCGCGTCGCGGGCGTCGAGGGCCGGCGCGGCGGCGAGTGGGTGCTCGTCGACCTGGGCGACATCGTCGTGCACGTGATGCACCCCGCGGTGCGCAGCCACTACAACCTCGAGGAGCTCTGGGGCGACAAGGAAGTGCGGCTCAAGCCGGAGCCGAAGCCGGCGAAGAAGAGCCGCTCCAGGACTGCACCCCGTGGCAAGGCTGCGCGTCGTCGCGCTCGCAAGTAAGCTGCCGTCGTGGGCGAAAAGCGCCCGCGACGAGTACCTGCGGCGAATGCCGAAGGGGTTCGAGGTGAGCCTGGAGCTCCTGAAGCCTTCCCAGGAAAGGAAGCTGTTCGAAAGGATTCCAGGCAATGCGAGACTTGTCGCTCTCGATGAACGCGGCATCGACCTCACGACCCGTCAGTTCGCGGCGCTGCTCGGCGAGCCGACGACGTTCGTCATCGGCGGCGCCGACGGGCTGGACCCGGCGATCAAGAAGAAGGCATTTCTTCTTCTCCGTCTGTCCGCTCTGACGCTGCCGCACGCGCTCGCGCAGGTGATCCTCTGCGAGCAGATCTACCGCGCCGCGACGCTGCTCACGGGACATCCGTACCACAGGGAATAGCCTTACACTCTGCGGTCCCGTGATCACGCAGAGCGACCGCAGCATCTACCTCGCGTCGCGCAGCCCGCGCCGGCGCGAGCTGCTCGCGCAGATCGGCGTGCGCTTCCACCTGCTCCTGTTCCGCGACAAGCCGGAGAACGACACGGAGCTCGACGAGGCGCCGCTCACCGGCGAGGCGCCGGAGGCCTACGTCGAGCGCGTCGCGCGCGCCAAGGCGCTCGCGGGCTGGAAGCGGCTCGAGCAGCGCAACTTGCCGCGCGCGGCGGTGCTCGCCGCCGACACCACGGTCGCACTCGACGGCCGCATCCTCGGCAAGCCCGCAGACCGCCGCGAGGCGGCCGCGATGCTCGCCGAGCTCTCGGGCAGGCGCCACCAGGTGCTCACCGCGGTCGCGGTCAAGCACGAGTCGCAGTTCGAGAGCGTGCTGTCGGTCTCGGACGTCGAGTTCAAGCCGCTCTCGCCGGACGAGATCCGCCAGTACTGCGCCACCGGCGAGTGCGACGACAAGGCCGGCGCCTACGCGATCCAGGGCCGCGCCGCGCAGTTCGTCGCGGAGCTGCGCGGCAGCTTCTCCGGCGTGATGGGCCTGCCGCTGTACGAGGCCGCGCAGCTGCTCGAGCGCATGGGCGGGATCAAGGAGCGGCGCAACCTTCGCTGACGGCCGTGACCGAAGAAATTCTCGTCAACGTCACGCCGCAGGAGACGCGCGTCGCAGTGCTTGCCGCGGGCCAGGCGCAGGAGCTCGTGATCGAGCGCGCGGTGAGCCGCGGCCTGGTCGGCAACATCTACCTGGGCAAGGTCGCGCGCGTGCTGCCCGGCATGCAGTCGGCGTTCGTAGAGATCGGCCTCGAGCGCGCGGGCTTCCTGCACGTTGCGGACATCTGGGAAGCGCGTCGTGCCGGCGCGCCCGACGGAGAGGCGCGCCGCTCCGGCAACGGCGGCGAGGCGGCGCGCGCGGAGCCCGCGCGGCCGATCGAGAAGATCCTCGCCGAAGGCCAGCCGGTCCTGGTGCAGGTCCTCAAGGACCCGATCGGCACCAAGGGCGCGCGCCTGTCGACCCAGCTCTCGGTCGCCGGGCGCCTGCTCGTCTACCTGCCGCAGGACCCGCACATCGGCATCTCCCAGCGCATCGAGGACGAGGCCGGGCGCGCCGCGCTGCGCGGCAAGCTGCGCGAGCTCGTGCCGCCCGGCGAGAAAGGCGGCTTCATCCTGCGCACGCTCGCCGAGGGGGCGCCGGAGGCCGACCTGCGCGCCGACATCGGCTACCTGCGCCAGCTCTGGCGCGACGTCCAGGACCGCGCGGCGGCCTCGGCCGGCGGCACCGCGCCGCGCTTGATCTACCAGGACCTCACGCTCGCCGAGCGCGTGCTGCGCGACATGGTGACCGAGGCGACCGCCGCAGTGCGCGTCGATTCGCGCGAGAACTTCCAGAAGCTGGACGCCTTCGCGCAGGCCTACATGCCGGCGCTGCGCGCCCGGCTGCAGCACTACACGGGCGAGCGGCCGCTGTTCGACCTCTACAACGTCGAGCAGGAGATCGAGCGAGCGCTCGCGCGCCGCGTCGACCTGAAGTCCGGCGGCACGCTGGTCATCGACCAGACCGAGGCGATGACCACCATCGACGTCAACACCGGCGGCTACGTCGGGCAGCGCAACTTCGACGACACGGTGTTCAAGACCAACCTCGAGGCCGCGCAGGCGATCGCGCGGCAGCTGCGCCTGAGGAACCTCGGCGGCATCATCGTCGTCGATTTCATCGACATGGACAGCGCCGAGCATCGCGCCGCCGTGCTCGACGAGCTCAAGCGCGCGCTCGCGCGCGACCGCACGCGCACGACGGTGAGCGGCTTCACCGCGCTCGGGCTCGTCGAGATGACGCGCAAGCGCACGCGCGAGTCGCTCGCGCACGTGCTCTGCGAGCCCTGCGCCGCCTGCGGCGGGCGCGGCGAGGTGAAGACCGCGCGCACCGTGTGCTACGAGGTGCTGCGCGAGCTGCTGCGCGAGGCGCGCGCGTTCGACGCGAAGGAGTACCGCGTGCTCGCCTCGCCGCCCGTCTACGAGCTGTTCCAGGAGGAGGAATCCGGCGCGCTCGCGATGCTTTCCGATTTCATCAAGAAGCCCGTCTCGGTCCAGGTCGAGACGAGCTATACCCAGGAGCAATACGACATCGTGCTGCTATGACAGACCTCGTCTTCACCCCCGCCAGGAAGCTCGCGCAGCTCATCCGCACCCGCAAGGTCTCCGCCACCGAGGTGATGCGGGCCTTCATCGCCCAGATCGAGAGGGTCAATCCCAAGGTCAATGCGATCGTTACCTTCTTGCCTGAACAAGCCTTGAAGAAGGCGAAGGAGCTGGATCGAAAAAAGGCCAAGCCCCTCTTGGCGGGCGTGCCGATCGCCTACAAGGACAACGTGGCGACCAAGGGCATCCGCACCACTTCGGGCTCGCCGATCTACCGCGACCACGTGCCGACGCAGGACGCGCTGCTGGTGGAGCGGCTCTCCGCCGCGGGCGCGATCACGCTCGGCAAGACGAACCTGCCGGAGTTCGCCGCCGGCAGCCAGACCTTCAACGCGGTGTTCGGCGCGACGCTGAATCCCTACGACACGACGAAGACCTGCGGCGGCTCCTCCGGCGGCGCCGCGGTGGCGGTCGCCTGCGGCATGCTGCCGTTCGCCGACGGCGGCGATCTCGGCGCGTCGCTGCGCAATCCCGCGAACTACTGCAACGTGGCCGCCTTGCGGCCGACGCCCGCGCGCGTGCCCCACTGGCCGAGCGCCAACGCGTGGAACACGCTCGCCGTGCTCGGACCGATCGGGCGGACCGTCGCCGACGTCGCGTTCCTGCTTTCCGCGATGGCCGGGCCGGATCCGAGGGCGCCCGTCTCGCTGCCCGATCCGGGCTCGACGTTCGCGCGACCGCTCGCCCGGCGATTCAGGAAAACCCGCGTGGCGTGGAGCAGGAACCTCGGCGGCCTCCCGGTGGATCCGCGTGTGACCGCCGTGCTCGAGCGGCAGAAGAAGGTCTTCCGGGAGCTCGGCTGCGTCGTGGAGGAGGCCGAGCCCGATCTCGCCGAGGCCACCGAGGCTTTCGAGACGCTGCGCGGGCTGGCGTTCGTGCAGAACTATGGCGCATTCCTCAAGGCGCGGCGCGGCGATCTCAAGCAAGACGTGATCGCCAACATCGAGCATGGCCTCAAGCTCACGCCCGAGAAAATCGCGCGCGCCCACGGCCTGCGCTCCGAGCTCTATCACCGCATGCGCAGCTTCCTCGAGCGCTACGAGTTCCTGCTGCTGCCGGTGAATCAGCTGCCGCCGTTCCCGGTGAGCGAGCCCTGGCCGCGCGAGATCGCGGGCGTGAAGCTGACGAGCTACCTCGACTGGATGAAGACCTGCTACTGGATCACGATGACTAGCCATCCGGCGGCCTCGGTTCCGGCCGGCTTCACCGACGACGCCACGCCGCTGCCCGTGGGGCTGCAGATCGTCGGCCGCTACCGCGACGATTTCGGCGTGCTGCAGCTCGCGCACGCGTTCGAGCAGGAGACCGGCGTATGGCGGCGGCGGCCCGCCCTCGCGACCGCCTAGGCCTCGAGCTCAGCGCGGCGAACGGCGAGGCCGCGCGCGCCTTCGACGAGGCGGTCTGGGCGTTCGTCGGCTTCGCGCGCGAGCCGGGCCTGCCGCTGCAGCGCGCGCTCGAGGCCGACCCGTCCATGCCGATGGCGCTGTGCCTGCAGGCCTATTTCCTTCATTTGATGGGGTCGTCGGTCCTGGCCCTGAAAGCTCGTTCCAATCTGGCAGACCTGGACAGGATCGAGACCATGACTCCGAGGGAGAGAGCTCACGTCGCTGCGCTCGGCGCGTGGTGCGCGGGCGAGCTCGAGGAGGCGGCGCGGCGCTTCGATGCCATCCGCGCCGAGCACCCGCGCGATCTCCTCGCGCTCAAGCTCGCCAACTACCTCCATTTCTACCTGGGCGACGCCGTGAGCGTGCGCGACGGCCCGGCGCGCGCGCTCGCTCACTGGGACGAAGGCATGCCCGGCTACGGCCACGTGCTCGCGCTGCACGCCTTCGGGCTGGAGGAATGCGGCGAGTACGCCGCCGCCGAGCGCGCCGGCCGGCGCGCGACCGAGCTCAATCCCGCCGATCCCTGGGCGGTGCACGCCGTGGCGCACGTGCTGGAAATGCGGGACCGGGTCGCGGAGGGCGCCGACTGGATCGAGACGCTGGCACCGCACTGGGACGCGGCAAACTTCTTCCGCTTCCACCTGTGGTGGCACCTCGCACTCATGCGCTGGGGCGCGGGCCGCATCGACGAGGCGCTGCGGCTCTACGACACGCGCGTCTGGGCCGAGGGCTCGAGCGAGAACCTCTCCTTGTGCAACGACATCTCCATGCTCGCGCGCCTGGAGATCGCGGGGGCCGACGTCGGGCCTCGCTGGGACGCGGCGGCGGCCGTGGTGGCGGCGCAGCTCGATCAGGGCGGCGGCTCGGTGCTCGCATTCGTGGACGCGCACTACGCGCTCGGGCTTGGCGCCCTGCCGGCCCTGGGCGGCCAGGGCAGCACGGCGCGCGTTCACGAGACCGTCGGCCGCGCGCTCTGCGAAGCCATGGTCGCCTGGCGCGCGAAGGACCACCGGCGCGTCGTCGCCCGCCTTGCCCCGGTGCGCGCCGAGCTGCCGCGCGTGGGCGGCAGCCATGCGCAGCGGGACCTCTTCACGCTGCTGCTGCTCGATTCCGCGCGGCAGTCGGACGAGCGCTCGCTCGCTCGCGAACTGCTCGCCGAGCGCGCGCGTCAGCGCCCGGCCGGCCGGCTGCCGGCGCGCTTGACCGCAGTGAAAGACTAAGGCGCCCGCTACTTCGACTTCGGCACGCGGCCCATGAGGTAGAACTCGTCGTTGGGCCGCATGCTCGTCACGTTGGCGAGGCGGTTGGACAGCGCGAAGAACGCGGCGATCGCCGCGATGTCCCAGGCGTCCTCGCCGCTGAAGCCCTCGGCGCGCAGCCGGTCGAGGTCCGCGTCGCTCACGGTGTGCGACTCGAGGGCGACCTGCATCGCGAAATCGAGCATCGCGCGCTGGCGCGGGTTGAGGTCGGCTTTGCGGTAGTTGACCGCCACCTGATCGGCGATCAGCGGATTCTTCGCGCGCACGCGCAGAATCGCGCCGTGCGCGACCACGCAATACTGGCACTGGTTCGCGCCCGAGGTGGCGACCACGATCATCTCGCGCTCGGCCTTGGTGAGCGTGATCCCCGGCCCGGGTTCCTTCTCCATCAGCGCGTCGTGATAGGCGACGAACGCGCGCCACTCAGCGGGCCGGTGCGCGAGCGCGAGAAAGACGTTCGGCACGAAGCCGGTCTTCTGCTGCACCGCCTCGATGCGCTCGCGGATGTCGGCGGGCAGGTCCCTCAGCTCCGGGACCGGAAACCGGCTGACGGGCTTCGCGTTCATGGGATCAGCGGCGAAGCATACACCGGCCGTTATTGATCACGACGCTATCGCCGCGCTCGGGGACGCGGCAGCGGAACGAGACGACCCTGCCGTCTACCCACAGGTCGGTGGCGATCGACTCGCCCGGATAGACCGGCGCCGAGAAGCGCACGTCGAAGCCGCCGATGCGCGCGTGATCGTAGCCCGCGACCGACTGCAGGATGGCGCGGCAGGCGGTGCCGTAGGTGCAGAGGCCGTGCAGGATCGGCGCGCGAAAGCCGACGCGGCGCGCGAGCGCCGGATCGGCGTGCAGCGGATTGCGATCGCCACACAGGCGGTACAGCAGCGCCTGGTCCTTGCGCGTTTCGAGCGTAACGGTCCGGTCCGGCGCGCGCGCGGGCAGCGCGTGCGGCGCGGGTCCCGAGCCCGCGGGGCCACCGAAGCCGCCGTCGCCGCGCGCGAAGGTCACCGAATTCAGCGTGAACATCGGCGCGCCGTCGGCCGCCGAGCGCACCGCGGTCTCGGTGTAGATCACCGCGCCCTTGCCCGCGCCCTTGTCGTAGGCCTCGGTCACGCGCGCATCGGCGATGAGCTCGCCTTCCGCAGGCAGCGGCCGGTGCAGCGTGAGGCGCTGCTCGCCGTGCAGCACCTTCGAGTAGTCGAAGCCGCAGTCCTTGAGCAGCGGCACGCGCGTAAGCACGGTGGCCATGCTGGGCACGGTCTTCAGCGCGGCGTCGGGGCGCTCGAGCACGTAGGCGAGCTCGCTCTCGTCGAGCGGATCGCGCCCCATGCCGATGGAAAGCGCATAGAGCATCGTTTCGCGGTCGCCGTAGCGGAAACGGTCGCCCGCGCGCTGCAAGCCCATCAGGTGCTCGTAGTTCAGCGCCATCACGCGCTCAATCGAGCTCCAGCCCGTCCATCCCGGAATTCCGGCGCGCCTTGGGCAGCATTTCGCGGATGCGCCGGCCCGCCTCGGCCGGCTCCGCCACCTGCGACAGCTCGGCGCCGCGCCGCCAGCCTTCGCACACCGCGATGCGCCCGAAGCCCGCCTGGATCACCCGGCCGGTGACGTCCTGCGACTGCTCGCTCGCGAGATAGACGACGACCGGCGCCACCCATTTCGGATCGCGCTGCGCGCGCTGCTCGTCGGTGAGCACGCGCAGGCCCTCGGTCATGCGCGTCTGCGCCGAGGGCGAGATCGCGTTGACCGTGACGCCGAACTTCTTCAGCTCGCGCGCCGCGATGATCGTGAACGCCGCGATGCCCGCCTTGGCGGCGCCGTAGTTGCTCTGCCCGACGTTGCCGTAGATGCCCGAGGTCGAAGTGGTGTTGATGATGCGGCCCTTGACCGGCTCGCCCGTCGCCTTGAACAGCTCTCTCCAGTGCGCGGCGGCGTGGCGGGCGGGCGCGAAGGTGCCCTTCAGGTGCACGCGGATCACCGCGTCCCATTCGTCCTCGCTCATGTTGACGAGCATGCGGTCGCGCAGGATGCCGGCGTTGTTGACGAGCACGTCCAGGCGCCCCCACGCGGCGAGCGCCGCGTCGATCATGCGCTTGGCGCCGTCCCAGGAGCTCACGTCGTCGCCGTTGACCATCGCCTCCCCGCCCGCGGCGCGGATCTCGGCCACCGTCTGCGCCGCAAAGGACTCGTCGCGGCCCGTGCCGTCGACGCCCGCGCCGATGTCGTTGACCATCACTTTCGCGCCATGCGCCGCGAGCAGCTTCGCGTGCTCGCGCCCGAGGCCCCGCCCCGCGCCGGTGACGATCGCGACCCTTCCCTCGCACAACCTCCCCATGCAGGCATATTCTCACGCTTTGCCTGGAGGACGGACTCGAGATGCTGCCACTGGCAGGCGTTCGCGTGATCGAGGTCGCGCAGAACCTCGCCGGGCCGTACTGCGCGCAGATCCTCGCGCAGCTCGGCGCCGACGTGGTCAAGATCGAGCGCCCGCAGGGCGGCGACGACACGCGCGGGTGGGGACCACCGTTCCTCGACGGCGCGGGCAGCTCGTTCCACGCGGTCAACCTCGGCAAGCGCTCGGTGGCGCTGGATCTCAAGGATGCGAAGGCGCGCGAGCGCCTGCTCGAGCTCGTCGCCGGCGCCGATGTGCTGGTGCAGAACCTGCGGCCCGGCTCGATGGAGGCGCTCGGCCTCGATGCGCAATCGCTGCTCGAGAAATTCCCCCGCCTCGTCTATTGCTCGATGTGGGCGATGGGCAGCGCGGGCCCGCTCAAGGACCACCCGGGCTTCGACCCGATGGTGCAGGCCTTCGCCGGCATGATGATGATGAGCGGCGAGCCCGGCGGCCCGCCGGTGCGCATCGGCACGCAGTTGCTCGATCACGGCACGGGCATGTGGGCGGCGATCGGCGTGCTCGCGGCGCTCGTTCGCCGCGCGGCGACCGGGCGCGGCGGCGTCATCGACACGTCGCTCTTCGAAACCGCGCTCGGCTGGTGGACCGTGCACTACGCCGGCTACGCGATGTCCGGCGAGGTCCCCCAGCGCCACCCTACGGGCAGCGCGAAGCTCATCGTGTTCCAGGGGTTCGAGGCGAAGAACGGGCCGATCATCATCGCCGCGGGCAACGACCGCCTGTTCGCGAAGCTCGCCATCGCGCTCGGGCGCGACGACTGGGCGCGCGACCCGCGCTTCAAGAACAACGCCGGGCGCTTCGAGCACCGCGAGGAAATCCTCGCCGAAGTCGCGCGCATCGTCGCTACGCGCACCAAGGGCGAATGGATCGACCTCCTGCAGGCCGCGGGCGTGCCCTGCGCGCCGGTGAACACGCTGCCCGAGGCGCTCGCCGAGCCGCAGACCGAGGCCGTAGGCATGCTGCAGCCCGTGCCGGGACTGGATCTGCGCCTGATGGGGCTGCCGCTGATGCTCGACGGCGCCCGTCCGCCGATCCGCCGCCGCGCGCCGAAGCTCGGCGAACACACGCGCGAAGTGCTCGATGAATGAAGACTTGGCGCGCCCGAGACGATTCGAACGTCCGACCCCTGCCTTCGGAGGGCAGTACTCTATCCAGCTGAGCTACGGGCGCTTGCCTGGCTCGCCGTGATTCGCGAGTTTCACGCTAAAATCAGCATTTTACCAGCACCGATCCCGAAGCACCGACCACACGAGGCGAGCGCATGGCCGAGCACGAAGAGCATTCCTCCTTCATCAAGACGCCGCAGCAGCTCATCGTGGTGGTGCTGCTTTCCTTCCTCGTGCCGATTTTCGGCATCGTGATGCTCGTGCACCTCGTCCTCGGCCGGCCGCACGCCGATCCCGGCGCGATGACGGCCGACGCGGTCGCCGCGCGCATCCAGCCGGTGGGCAAGGTGGAGTTCGGCGCCGCGGGCGGCGCGGGCGGTGCCGCCAAATCGGGCGAGGAAGTCGTCAAGGAAGTCTGCAGCGCCTGCCACGTGCCGGGCGTCGCCAACGCGCCGAAGATCGGCGACAAGGCGGCCTGGGCACCGCGCCTGAAGGCGGGGCTGGACGGCCTGCTGAAGTCCGTCGTCAACGGCAAGGGCGCGATGCCGGCGCGCGCCGGCAGCAGCCTCTCGGACGAAGAGCTCGCGCGCGCGATCGTATTCATGGCCAACCAGGCCGGCGGCAACCTGAAAGAGCCCGCCGCGAAGAAGTAAGGCAGGGACGTGGTCCCGCATCTCACGACGGCGCTCAACGGACCGCTGCTCGAACTCGAGCAGCGCATCCTCGGCGCGAGCACCGCGATCGAGCGCTGGTTCCGGCTGCGCTGGCAGGAGCACACGCCGCCGTTCTACTGCTCGGTGGACCTGCGCAACTCGGGCTTCAAGCTCGCGCCGGTGGACACCAACCTCTTTCCCGGCGGCTTCAACAACCTGTCGGCGGCGTTCATGCCGCTCGCGGTGCAGGCGGCGACCGCGGCGATCGAGAAGATCTGCCCGGACGCGAGGAACCTGCTGCTCGTGCCCGAGAACCACACGCGCAACCGCTGGTACCTGGAGAACGTCGCGACGCTCGCCGCGATCATGCGCCAGACGGGGCTGGAAGTGCGCATCGGCACCTTCAACCCGGAGATCGCCGCGCCGACCGAGCTGGAGACCGCGACCGGGAAGAAGCTGCGCGTAGAGCCGCTCGTGCGCAGCGGCAACCGGCTGGGCGTCGAGGGCTTCGATCCCTGCGCGATCCTCGTCAACAACGACCTCTCGGCGGGCATCCCGGAGATCCTCCAGGGGCTGGAGGAGCAGGTGCTGATGCCGCCGCTGCACGCGGGCTGGGCGCTGCGCCGCAAGTCCGCGCACTTCGCCGCCTACGACGAGATCGCCGCCGAGTTCGCTCAGCAGCTGGAAATCGACCCCTGGCTCGTGAATCCTTACCACGCGCGCTGCGGCCAGATCGACTTCCAGGCGCGCGAGGGCGAGGAATGCCTCGCCTCGAACGTGTCGATGCTGCTGGAGAAGATCCGCACCAAATACCTGGAATACGGCATCAAGGACACGCCCTACGTCGCGGTCAAGGCCGATGCCGGCACCTACGGCATGGGCGTGATGATGGTGCGCGACGCGGCCGAGGTGCGCGACCTCAACCGCAAGCAGCGCAACAAGATGGCGGTGGTGAAGGAGGGCCTGGCGGTCACCGAGGTGATCCTCCAGGAGGGCGTGCACACCGTAGAGCGCATCGAGGACAAGGCGGCCGAGCCGGTGGTCTACATGATCGACCGCTACGTGATCGGCGGCTTCTATCGCGTGCACGGCGCGCGCGCGGCCGACGAGAACCTGAACGCGCCCGGCATGCATTTCGTGCCGCTCGCCTTCGAGCAGTCCTGCACGGTGCCCGATCCGCACGCCAGCTGCGACGCCCCGCCGAACCGCTTCTACGCCTACGGCGTGGTCGCGCGCCTCGCGCTCGCCGCCGCCGGCCTGGAGCTCGAGAACACGGCGCCGGGGCAGGAGCGCAGCGGGCACGCTGGCGAGTGAAGTTCCTCTTCATCCTCGACCCGCTCGACTCGCTCAAGGCCTACAAGGACACGAGCGTCGCGATGATGCGCGCCGCGCAGGCGCGCGGCCACGGCGTCTGGGGCTGCGAGCAGGGCGACCTCGCCTGGCAGGGCCGCGTCTCCGCGGCGGCGGGCCGGCTCACGCTCGCCGACAACGACGAGGACTGGGTCCGGCGCCACGCCGCCGAGCGCCACCCGCTCGACTATTTCGACGCGGTGCTCATGCGCAAGGACCCGCCGTTCGACTTGGAGTACCTGACCAGCGTGTGGCTGCTGTCGCAGGGCGAGCGCGAGGGCGCGC
>Ga0335082_10002086_pt1 | contig 21469 bp, 20 predicted proteins | sample Lox_Sample_41_FD_206718 | JGI IMG/M metagenome (GOLD analysis project Ga0335082, IMG submission 206718) | Soil microbial communities from Loxahatchee National Wildlife Refuge, Florida, United States - Lox_Sample_4.1 | ecosystem: Environmental > Terrestrial > Soil > Wetlands | place: USA...
ACCTCTACGGTACGGCATCGTCAGGCGGCCAGCACGACTTCGGAACTGTTTTCATGTTGAGTGCACGCGGCAGGCTCACGGTGCTGCACACTTTTACGGGGCTACAGAATGGAGAAGAGCCATTCGGATTGACACCAGACCAGACGGGCAACTTATATGGAACGGCTAACGGTGGTCGTCACAAGCAAGGCTTGATCTATCGTTTGCAGAGAACCGGTAACTATAAAGTGGAGTATAGCTTCAAGTTGGCGCCGGACGGATCGGTGCCCGTTTCGCTGCTGGTTGCAGACTCCAACGTCGGCTATGGGGCAACTTTCGGCGGCGGCGGATTTGTATGCGGCCACGAAGGCTGTGGAACGATTTTTGCGATCGATAGGGTGAATGGTGAGACTGTTCTCTATAATTTCACCGGAAAAGAAGATGGGGAAGCTCCGCGCAGTCTAGTTCGGGATGACTCGGGGACCTTATATGGAACCAGCACCTTCCTGGGCGATTGCGTTCCCCCCTATGGGTGCGGCACCGTCTTCAGGCTGACGCCTTGATGAACAGAGGCAGATTGGTCGAGTAGGGCTGCTTCGACTGCGGCTGACCTTCGCTACGCGAAGCTCAGTCCGCTCAGCATGACACCGGTCTTTCTGGGTTCTTAGTCCATATCCCGCATGGAGCACGCGCCTGGCCCTCTGGGGTCGCCGCAACTGCCGCAGGGACCTGCCGCCGGGGCCGCGCTGGCCGCGCCCTTGGCCGAAACCGCAAACACCGAAAGCTGGGGCGCCAGCTTTTTGCTGTGACACTTGGGGCATTCGGCTTTCTGGCTGCCATACACCAGCGCCTCAAATTCGTGGCTGCATTCCTTGCAGAGATATTCAAAAATCGGCATCGCGACTCCTGCTTGGCAATTGCTCTCTCCATTAAAATCGAAGAGTGGGGACTTCGCAAGCGGAAGCAGAATTCGTTCCTCACCGCTTTTTGCGGGGAGGGCACGTCCAGACCATCGCCAGCTTCTTTCTGCAGCGCCGCATTCCGCTGCCCCCTTCCGAAGCCCGTTTGATCGAGGTCGAACCGGGAATCCGCTTACTCTGCCACTGCCACTGGCAAGCGGATCGGCAGAATGCTCTGACCGTCGTCATCCTGCACGGCCTCGAAGGATCGAGCGACTCGCAGTATATGCACGGACTCGCAGCGAAGGGCATGGCGCTGGGCATGAACGTCGTGCGCATGAACCAGCGTAACTGCGGGGGCACCGACGCACTCTCGCCCACGCTGTACCACTCGGGTCGTTCCGCGGACATTGCCGCCGTGGTTCAAAATCTGATCCAGCAGGACCGCATTTCACGCGTTGCGCTGGCTGGCTTCTCGATGGGTGGGAACCTTGTGCTCAAGCTCGCCGGGGAATGGGGCAGGGAAGCGCCGCCGCAGTTCAAAGCGGTGACGGCGGTCTGTCCCGCCGTAAACTTGGCGGCCTCGGCGGACGCTCTGCACTTGCCCAGCAACCGCCTGTATGAGCTGTACTTCATCTGGAAGCTCAGGCGGCGGTTCCGCGACAAGGCACGCTTGTTTCCCGGACAGTTTGATACCAGCCGCATGCGGGGAGTCGTCACTTTGCGTGCCTTCGATGACAAAGTCACCGCCTACTACAGCGGCTTCACCGGCGCCGACGATTACTACGCGCGTGCCGCTGCGGCCAACGTGCTGGATCGGATCGCGGTCCCAGCGCTCATCCTGCACGCTGTGAACGACCCTTTTATCCGCATTCTGCCGGAGACGCGAGACAAGATTCTAGCTAATCCCAACATTACCTTCGTCGAAACCGCAGATGGAGGCCATTGCTCGTTTATAGGCGCGTGCGACGGCGGCGATGGCCGCTGGGCAGAACGCAGGATCCTTCAGTTTCTGCAAAACGTCTAAGCGGCCACGGTACAATCGGCTGTCGTGCAGGCTGATTTTGCGGTCGAACTCGGCAAGGATGACGAGACCCTTGAGGTTCCCTGGTCTGCCGGCGGGGATGGTCCGAAGTACTACGATCTGAAGCGGCATCCGGAACTGCTGGACGAAATCGAGGAGGCGACAAAACATAGTGAGCTGCGGGATTTTCTCTGGGCCGTGAATTCCGCGACAGGTCTGCAAACTGCCAAGTGCGATGCCTGGTCGAGCACCGAGATCAATCCTGAAGAGGAAGTCTTCGGCGCGGCGGTGAAGTTCGGGTGTTATGTGGACCTGCTTTTTTCGGACGCGAAGATCCGTGGTTCCTTTGCCGACCACGAGCAATGGTCAAAACGGCTGACCGATCTGCTCAAGAAAGCTCCCGACATTCCCGCCGCGGCAGAATTTCTGATTCGCCGCTGCTACGTCCGGGGTGAGGGCGAAACTCAGGAGGGTATCTACCTGACCTTCTACCAGTTTGGCTACGGCGAGGACGATGCCCAGGCGCGGCAACGTTGGGCGATCGGGTTAAAGTTGGTGGAGAATGCGATCCGGCAAGTCTGCGTCGTCGCTAGGTAGCCGTGGCAGGCCTTCGTAGTCGTGCCAGGAGTTCCGCTCCGCGTCCCTTCAGCTTAGTCCGTGCGGCTGACAACGCCAGCATCCCCAGAAAAATCGCCAACAATCCCAGCGAGGCACTCTGGATCGTCTGCGCCCGCTTGGGCAGGATCGAAAATCGTCCGTACACAAACTCGATGTGTACCCAGTAGACCAGGAGAGAAGTCTGCCCCAACTGAATCAGCGGACTGAAGCCCCACTGCCCCGCTCCCCAGCGACACCACAGGTAGGCCCCCGCGAGAATTGCCAGCAGCAGACCCACGCGGATGAGAAAGAAGTTCGGGCTGGTGTGCCAGAAATCATAAACCGCATAAACTTGCTCAGGACGCGCATCCAGCCACCTGGCAAGATAGATTAATCCCACCCCGGCGGCTCCGATCAGCACGAAGATCGCTGCCCCCCGATCCCGCGCCCAATCACCCAACAAGAGAAATCCCACTGCCAGTCCAGCAAATGCAAAAGCGGCCCAGGGGAAGATGGGAAACAACCACGCTTGTGGTTCGCCGAGATTGTGGACGCCGTTGATGTAGGACTCCAGCGGCCAGGGCAGCCAGCGCGGCTGCCAACTCGTCCACAGAGGCGGCGTCAGCAGCGAGAGGGTGAGCGCAACGGCCGCTGCACTGACGCCGAGCGCGAACCGGGAGCGCATTCCTTTACTCCAGGACAATACGACCCAGCACATGACTCCCATCAGCATCATCGAAAGGCCGATGGTGTTCAGAATGTCCACGCGGAACAGATCGCTCCATGGCGCCCAGCCCCAGGCGATCGCGTACTCCTGCAGGCGGAACAGCAGGCCGAGAGCGAAGATTTCTGCACCGCGACGAATGGTCGTCCGCGCGATCTGCGCTGGGGGCAGGTTCTTGCTCCGTAACTTGGCGGTTATGAGTGCAAAGGAAATTCCCGCCAGAAACAGGAACAGCGGCGCCGGCAGAGTTCCGCCCAACTGCGACCACGTGAAGAATTTTGATTTGCGTGCTTCGACTCCGAGCCAGGAGTCATAGCAGTGGGTCTGGAACATCAGCAGGCAGGCCAGGCCGCGCATCCAGTCGATGTAGGCCAGCCGGGATGAAGAAGAGCGGGGCATCTGCGCGTCCGTGAAGAAGCAACGCGGCAGTATACGTCATGCGGCCGAAACAATGAGCTACTGAACGTTTACCGTCACGTCCGCAGTGGTGCGCCCGTACTGGTTGGTAGCGTAGAGCGTGTAGGTCGTGGTTTGCGTAGGGCTCACGCTTACACTGGTCCCGCGCACCGCTCCCACCTGCGGAGAGACAATCAAGTACGAAGCCCCATTGACGCTCCAGTTCAAAGTGACCGCGGTTCCCGCGGAGACCGACGTCGCACTGGCTGAAAAACTGCTGACACTCGGTGCTGAACCCTGCGGCACATTCGACTGGGTGTAGACGGGATTCATCTGCACGACTTCGAAGTCCGAGGCGGTGACCTGAGAAAGAGTGTGCAAATCGTCGTTGTCCCAGCGGTCGTCGGGCGCGCCGCTGATGTACATCGAGCTCCCGTTGTCCGCCATTATCAAACCGTACTTCTTCATTGCGGTCAGGATGACCTGCACATTCGTGGAATAGGGCGAGATATCAAAGCTGGACTTCAAGCGCAACCGCATGCCCATTGGAGCCGCGTTCGGATCGCTGGAGTTGGCCGCCCAGTGGGAGGCCGGCGGAGTCATCGCCGCGCGGCTGTGCTGCAGGGTGAAACGCAGGGCATGGTCAATCTTCCCGGCAGCGACTTCATCGTAGCGCACCAGACCAGGGAAAATCGGCAGGCCTGCCGCGTCAGCCGATGTCCAGGTCCACGGACGTTGTTCATCGGAGGTCAGATCCCAGACGGCAGCGGAATCCGCATTCCAACTCCCGTTGCTATTGGGATAAGAGCTGTAGAGTTCATAGAGGAAGCAGTTGGAGTTGTCGAGCACCAGCACGTGACGGTCGCCGCTGCCCGGGTTGGGATCGCCCTCGATGGGTGCATTGGCCGGGACAGGCATCGGTCCAGGATCGCTCTCGTCGCCGTAGGCTGTGAAGTTGATGGTGGCCATCGCCTGCGATCCACCCACCACGATGTAAGGAATCCCCATGTTGGAGCCGTTATACTGGCCCGCCCCGAAATCCGGGTGCAAGCCGATGTTCCCCCCAATGAAATTGATGATCGGGCCGGAGTTAGGATCGACGGGAGCGGACGAAATATCGGTGTTCCAAAGATTCGAGGAAGTGAAGGGAACAAAGCCCTTCAGACTGGCGCCGGAGCCCGTGCTCATGACGCTGCAGGGAAGATTTTGACCCCCACCGCCTCCGCCATTTCCGCCGTTGCCGCCGGAGCCCAGGCCGCCACCGTTGTTTCCTCCCGCCGTGGATGCGCCACCGCAGCCAGAGGTAACCAGCGTCAAGGTCAGGACAAAAAGGAGAGCACAGAGGCACTTCCCTCGAAATCGCATACTTAGATTTTCAAGGAAAAACGCGATCGGCGCGCATGCAGGAAGGGCAAGCGCGCCGATGAAATCAGGACATGTACCAGCGACCGTGACGGGAGGTTACTTGGCTGCCGTCTCGGCTAGGACGTGCTCCCGCTCGACGTCCCGCAGACGAGCAGCCTTACCGCGCAACGCGCGCAGGTAGTACAGCTTGGCGCGCCGGACTTTGGAAGAGCGCACCAGGTCGACCTTGTCGATGACCTTGGAGTTCTCGGGGAAAATGCGCTCCACCCCGTGGCCGAAGCTGATCTTGCGCACGGTGAAGCTGGCCTGGGGCCCGCGGGTACGCGCGATTACAACGCCTTCGAACGCCTGCACGCGCTCCTTGTCGCCTTCCTTGATCTTGACGTGCACGCGGACGGAATCGCCCGGGGTGAACTTGGGCAGGTCCGTGCGTTTGGTTTTGGCCAACAGTTTTTCGATAATCAGGTTCGACATAGTCTGTTTCCCTTCGTTCTACATCTCTCCGCCCTTGATCCGGGCCAGCAATTTCTTGTCTTCGTCCGGCAGGGACACTTCGTCCAGCAGATCCGGCCGGTTGCGCAACGTCTTTTCCAGCGCCCGGCTGCGGCGCCAGCGGCGTATTTCCTCATGATTGCCGGACGCCAAAATCTCCGGCACCGCCATGCCCCGAAACTCTGCCGGCCGCGTGTAGTGCGGATAGTCCAGCAAGCCACCGGAAGCACAAGTCGAACTCGGGCCCGGCCCAGCTTCAGCCGCACCATGCGCGGTGAACGACTCCTGCTGCGTAGAAGCCTGATTCCCAACCGCGCCGGGAATCAATCGGGTCACGCAATCCACGATAACGGCCGCACCCAACTCCCCGCCACTTAGGACAAAATCGCCGACCGAGAGTTCGCGGTCGGCAAGGTGCTCTCCGACCCGCTCATCCACGCCCTCATACCGGCCGCAGATGAGCACGATCCGTTCCATCGCTGCCAGTTCTGCCGCGGCTCTCTGGTCAAACCGCTTACCTTGCGCCGAGAGCAAGACGACGCTTTCCTTTGCCGCTGCTCTCCGTTCGCGCGGCGCGATCGCCATCGCTTCCACACATTCAAAGATCGGTTCCGGCTTGAGGACCATGCCCTCGCCGCCGCCAAACGGGCGGTCATCCACAGTGCGGTGACGGTCATGCGCGAACGCCCGCAGGTCGTGCACCTTGATCGCAACCAGCCCCGCTTCCTGCGCCCGGCGAACGATCCCGTAATCCAGGGGCCCGCGAAAGAAATCGGCAAAGATAGTTACGATGTCAATCTGCATGCTGGTAGCTAGTAGCTGGGAGCTAGGAGGTTCAACCATGCCTAGCTACTAGCTACTTTCTTTTCTGCTGCTGCTTCTCTTCCGCTGTTAGCGGCGCGTTCAACTCCAGCATGCCGTCGGGCAGCAGCATTCGGATCGCCTTTCGCTCGCAGTCCACGTTCTGCAGATACGCTGCGGCGTAGGGGAGCTCGTATTCTTTCATCCCCGCCCGTACGATCAGCAGCGGCGCCTCGCCCGCACCGAAGCGCACATCTACAACTTTGCCGATCTCGCGGCCCCTGTCAAAAACCAGGCAGCCGGTCAGATCGCTGATGTAGCTCCAGCCCGGCTCTAGCTGACCTCGCTCGTTTCGGGGAATCTGCAGCTCGCAGCCGACTAGCTCCAACGCATCAGAGATCGAGTCCACGTCCGCAAACTTCAGGACAACATGACCCTTGTGCGGCCACAGTCCCTCAATCCTGAGCTCCCGCCGCGTCTCGTCCCGAGCCAGGGCGAACAGTCTCGCTCCCTCATGGAAACGGTCCGGAGCGTCACTATGAGGCTCGACAGCGACTTCGCCGTGGCGGCCCTGCGTCTTCACCACGCGCGCCACCGTGATGAACGGCTCATCCTCGCGCGGCCCGCCCATGCCGCCTACTCGAGAATCTCCAACTGGTAGCGTCGATGGGACCGGATTCCGGTGGCGCCAACCAGCGTGCGCAGCGCGCGCGCCACCCGTCCCTGCCTGCCGATCACCTTGCCCAGGTCGCTCTCGGCGACCGTCAGCTCAAACACCGTGGTTTCGCCGTCAATCTGATCGACTGACACCTGATCGGGCGCATCCACCAGCGCCTTGGCGATCTGCTCGACCAAAACACGCACGTCACCGCTCTGTTCGCTCATGTATTTCCCTGCGGGTGGGGTGATATTTCCGAATCCGCCGGACTCAGGCAACCGAAGCAGCTGCCGGGGCGGGCTTGGACACGATCTTGCTGACCCGGTCCGACATCCTGGCGCCCTTCGAGACCCAGTATTCAACGCGGTCGCGCTTCAGTTCGATGCTGGCGGGCGTGGTGCGGGGATTGTACGTGCCCACCACCTCGACAGGCCGGCCATTGCGCGCGCGTTCCTTCTCGATCACCACCACGCGATAATGCGGTTGTTTGCGCGCACCCGTGCGCGCCAGACGAATCATCAACACTGAACTTTGTTTCCTTTCCTAGTGTCTCTGGCAGGTGTACGACAAACCATTATTTTTGCAGAATTTAGCAGGATTGGCAAGGTGCGTGTTCCCGCGGTAGTGGCTCAGTTTCAAACTGAGCCACTACCGTTCCCGCCGGTTTGAGCTATCTATCCCCCTCCCTACTGAGCTCAGGGAAAAAGCACAGAGGAGGGTACCTGAAATCCTTAAGGTCTTCGGCGCTCATTGATCCCAGCAACTTGCCAGCGCCTTTGGGGTTGGATAGCCTAGCCCACACTCAAAGGCTGTCCGCGCCGCAAGCCGGACGAAATCAAGGAGGAATCCATGAAGGTCAGAGTTATGAGTTCGCTGGCAGTCATCGCCCTGATGTTGACGCTTTCCTCACCCTCGCCGGCTGCGGGCCGGCATCCCCAGATTCACGACGCCATCCGGGCCCTGCGCGCCGCCAGGGAACACCTGCAATCGGCCGCGCATGATTTCGGCGGACACCGGGTGGACGCGATCCGTGCCATTGATGAGGCCCAGCGGCAGCTGGAGATCTGCTTGCAGTACTAGAAGCAGTGGTGGGTTGTCAGCGATCAGTGGTCAGTGCATCCCGTCGAACTGACCACTGGCTACTGACCAGCGATGACTAGCAGAATCTCTGCTGGTTCCGGACGCTCGGTATAGTCAGGATTCGCAGAAGCGTAGAGGATTTTCCCATCAGTACTTAGGACATAAGTGGCCGGGATCGGCAGCTCCCAACTGTCGTCGCCGTTGGTGAAAGGTAGATTGACAAAGGTTCGCTGATAGATGCTGCGCTGATCGTCGGGCACTCCGTACACCAACCCAAACTGCCGCGCCACCAGGTTCCCGGTATCACTGAGCAAGGGAAAGCGCAGCCGGTGCTGGTCCGCCATAAAGTAGGACTGCTTGACGGTTTGCGGAGAGATAGCGACTAGAGTCGCGCCGGCTTGTTGGATTTGCGGCAGAATCTGATTCATGGCCTGCAGTTGCGCGACACAGAAAGGGCACCAGCGTCCGCGAAAGAAGCAGATTACCAGGCGGCCTTTGCTGCGCAGCGCAGCCGAGGCGACCAGCCCACCGTTCTGGTCCTTCAACTCAAGGTCAGGCGCCTTCATCCCGGCGGTGAGAGCGCGATTGGCAATTCCTTGCTCCCGAAGCTGGCGGACGACCCGCGCATGAACCTGTTGCGTCTCCGGCAGAACGTACTGGGCAATGAGTTCTTTCCGCTCGGCGAGGATCTGGCACAGAGGTCGAGCGTCCGGAGTTGGTGCCGCTTCTTCGAGGGAGCGCCATTTCATGAGAGCGTCGTTGGTCGTTGGTCCCAGGTCGTTGGCCAAGAACCAGAAGCTAGGAGCTGCTTCACATTCCAGGCAGCTTCATCCCGGCCAACTTGCGGCCAAAACTGGCTTTACCCATCTGCTTGAACATCTTGCGCATCTGGGCGTACTGGCGCAATAGATTGTTTACTTCCTGCACGCTGGTGCCTGAGCCACGGGCGATGCGTTTGCGCCGGCTGCCATTGATCAGTTCGTGATGGTTGCGCTCGTGGGGTGTCATCGAATTGATGATCGCTTCCACGCGGTTGATCTGTTTTTCGTCGACTTTGTCCGCGTGCTTCTGAAGTCCGGCGAAGGGGCCGATGCTGGGCAGCATACCCATCAGGTTCTGGATCGAGCCCATTTTCCGAACGCTGCGCAGCTGATCGCGAAAGTCCTCGAGCGAGAATCCATCGCCGACCAGGGCTTTGGTCGCGATCTCTTGTGCTTTTTTCCGGTCGACGTGCTGCTCGGCTTTTTCGATCAGCGAAAGAATATCCCCCATGCCGAGGATGCGGGAGACGATGCGATCCGGGTGAAAGGGTTCGAGGGCATCGTATTTTTCGCCAACGCCGATGAACTTAATGGGCTGCCCGGTGACCTGGCGAATCGAGAGCGCCGCGCCACCGCGGGCGTCGCCGTCCATCTTGGTAAGAACCACGCCAGTAAGGGTCAGCTTCTTGTGAAACTCGTCGGCAGAATTGACGGCGTCCTGGCCGGTCATGGCATCGGCGACGAAGAGGATCTCCTGCGGATTGAGCATCCGCTTCAGCGATTGCATCTCGTCCATGAGTTGGTCGTCGATGTGCAGGCGGCCGGCGGTGTCGACGATCAGCACGTCGGAGCCGGTGTTGATGGCCTCGCGTCGCGCCTCCTTCGCCAGACGTTCGACCGTCGCCGTGTTCGCCTCTGCTACCTCGCCTTCGTACAGATTTGCCTTGATCGCCTGGGCGACAACTTTCAGCTGTTCGCGGGCCGCGGGGCGATACACGTCGACCGAAACCAGCAGCGGCCTATGCCCGCCGTTCTTGAGCCAGTTTGCCAGCTTCCCGGACGTGGTGGTCTTGCCGGAGCCCTGCAGGCCGGCCATGAGGACAACCGTGGGAGGCTGGGAGGCGAACTTCAGCCGGGCAGTGTCGCGGCCCAGGGTGTCGATCAGTTCATCGCGGACGATCTTGATGACCTGCTCACCCGGTGATAGCGCAGTCGCCACCTGCTGTCCGACGGCTTTGGCCTGAATGTGCTCGATGAGCTGCTTGACGACTTTGAGATTGACGTCGGCTTCGAGCAGCGCCAGGCGCAGTTCGCGCAGGGCCTCCTGAATATTCTCGTCGTTGAGGACGGCCTGTCCACGCAGGCTCTTGAAAGTGCGCTGAAGTTTTTCCTGAAGATTCTCGAACATAAGGACGAGTGTCTATTCTAGCAAGCCGGGACAGAGCGGTCAGCACTCAGCAATCAGCATTCAGCCCATGAAAATTTCCTTGGGTGGACCGCATGCCGGCAGACGACGGCGCTGTCACTTTGCGAACACCTCTTTGGCGGCAATCACCGTGTTGCAGTGAATGGTGACGGTATCCTCCACCTTCTGAGCATATCCTCCCGCAAACGTGACCATGACTGGGATATCACGAGCACGCGCCACGCGAAAAACCAGTTCGTCCCGCCGCTTCAGGCCGTCGATCGTCAGCGCAAGTCCTCCCAGTTGATCTTCCTTATAGGGGTCGGCGCCGGCGATGTAGCAGAGCAGTTCCGGTTCAAACTGCCGCAGGCCGGAACTTAAAGCATTGTCGAGCCAGGCCAGGTAATCGTCATCGCCGATTTCGTCGGGGAGGTCCACATCAATCGAGGACGGCGGCTTCCAGAGCGGGTAGTTATTTTCCTGATGCAACGAGATCGTGAACACATCACCGGCGTGCGCATGGCGCATATTGGCAGTGACCGGGGAAGGAAGGGTGGACCCGCCGTGCGAAGGCAACGCTCCAGTGGGGACGCGCACGCCGGCAAAGATGGCCGCCGTCCCGTTGCCCTGGTGAACGTCGCAGTCGACCGTCATGGCATGCCGAATCTTGTCGTCGCGCTGCAGGCGGCGGATCGCCACAGCAACATCATGGATCATGCAGAAGCCCTCCCCATGATCGGGAAAAGCGTGGTGGAATCCGCCGCCGATGTTGAATGCGACCCGGTCCTTCAAAGCTTGTCCGGCGGCCAGAATCGAACCGCCGGCGGCCAGCCAGAAGGCCCGTACCAGTTCGGGAGAGTAGGGAATCTCCATCTCCAGTTCTTCACGGGCAGAGAGCGTGCCGGTCTTCAGCTTCTGCACGTACTGTGGCGTATGGACGAGCAGGATGTCCTGGTCCGAGGCGGGCTGGGGAGGGAGAAAATCCGCCGCCTCTGCTACGCCTGTTGCCATCAGGTGTTTATGAATGCGCTCGTACTTCTCCGCAGGAAAGACGTGCGCTCCGATGGGAAGGTAATAGTCATCACTGTAGACGAGTTTGAACGGCAGCATGGCGGTTGGAAACGATCTTCCATGATACTCGCTCGGAAGGTTTGCGGGTCTTAGGTGACGGGGGGAAAGCCGAGCTTCGCCAGGAGTTCTCCGAACTCGTGTTCGTGGCGCACGTTAGCAAAGGCGCGATTAACGCGAACCGAGGTCAACTCAAGTTCATGCCGCTGCAAGGAATTCTGCAAGCAGCGTACGGCGTCCGGACGGTCATTCAGCAGCGAATAATCGAGCGCGAGATCAAAGTCGGAAGAGAGCCCCTGGTCGTGGAGCTCCTGGTCGGCGTGCAGGCGCGCTTCCAGCAGGCCACGAGGACCGCCTGTGGCAAATCGTTTCTCCAGAGCCATCAGTTGAGTTTCCGCATGAGCGTCGTGGCGCAAGCGAGCCGCCTCGCGCACCTCATCAAAGTAGAGCCGATACTCTCCGCGGTAGAAGTAGATCTCGGCCAAATACTGGTGCGGCGAAAGAAAAGCCGGCTCGGCGGCCGCAATCTGCTTAAGGAGAGAAATGGCCTCCTCTGTCCTGCCAGCCATGCCCAGGATGAAGCCCTTGTCGGCAAGGATGGGAGTGGAGGAAGGGTCGAGTTCGCGGGCGCGCTCGATTTCTGTGAGCGCCTCCGGGAAACGGGCCAGTTCTGCCAGAAATGTCGCGTACCAGTGGTGGGCTTGGGTGTTGCCTGGCTCCAACTCGAGCGCCCGTTGGAAATGATTCTCGGCGCCCGCAATGTCGAGGGAGCCCCAGAAAAGGGCGAAGGCCAGGGAATTCTGTGCTTCTGCAGAATTGGGGTCGAGATCCACCGCCTTTTGGGCGGCGGCACGGGCCCGTGGATAGGCCTCCTCGGGAGGCATCACGCTGAACTCTCGCAAGAGATTGTAGCAATCAGCCAGCCCGACATAGGCGGGAGCGTAGCCAGGGTCCTGAACGATCGCCTGGGTGAAAAGGTCGACTGCTTTCTGCAGGTCATCCGGGGTTCGCTTGTTCCAGTAGTAACGTCCCTTGAGGTAGAAATCCTCGGCGCTGGCAGCACCGATCCGATTGCCGCCCCCGGCAGCGTGCACGGCGAAGCCATGTTCCTTGCGATACGCCAAAAGCCCGAAGGCAACCAAACCTAAGGCGACCACGGCACCGGCCCACTTGAGCGCCACCCGCCAATTGACTGGTTGCTTGTGGTCCGTTACCGGGTGGGTGCCCGCCTCCACCTTCACCGGAATCTCGATGACGTGGGCTGCGGTCTCCTCTTCGCGTTGCGAGCCCGGCGGCGAACTCAACCAACTCGCCAACTCGCTTTCGTAGGCAAACACCCGGCCCTTCGCGCCTCCGGGGACGCGATGGACCGGCAGAGAGTTTTCCTTCTCCCAGCGGCGGACGGTCCGCTCATCTCGCCCAAAGAAGGCTGCGATCTCTTTCCAGGAGTCTAGGCGCCGATTGGAACTTCGTTCTGGATCCCCCATCTCTTTCTCAAGGAAGGTTGGAGTAGCGCAACGCCCGGTCATGCCCGTAAGCGCCCGGTCGTGTCCCTTGTCCGGGGGAGACAAAGACGCATAAGTATACGTCAGTTTCGAGGATGGTGGAAACGGGATCCGTTGCGTCTGGGGGGATGGCGGCGGATTACCCGGCATTTTACTGCTCATAAAGGACTTGCATCGGGTGAAGCCCGGCGATCATTGGATGCGGATGGCGGTGGTGCTGGGCTTGACCCTGGCCCTGCTGGTATTGAGCGCGATCCTGCTTCCTCCCAGGGGGAGCAGCGCGAAGCAACGCAGCCGAGACCGGGAAGCGCCCGTGATCCTGCCGCACTGACGGGGTCACGAACCGTAATGATGTCAAAACTTTCAGGAGGCTGTATGAATTGTATCCAGTACTTTCCAAGCAGAATACTGATGAGGCCATTCAAGCACTGGGCAAGAATCACGCTTGTCCTCTGGTGCGGCCTCGTCATCGTCTTGCCCGCAGCGACCAGCCTTGGGCAATCCAACCCCGTGAATCCGCCGTTTAGCATCACCTTCCAGTCGTTCGACTACCCGGGCGCCAGCACGACGACGGCATCGGGCATTAACAACGGCAACATTATTGTCGGCGACTACACCGATTCGAGCGGGAAGATGCACGGCTACCTTCGCAACTTCAGCGGTGGTTACATGACTGTGGACTACCCGGGAGCGGCCTCGACTTCGCTGTGGGCCGTCAACGACAACAACCACGCTGTTGGCTACTACACGGACTCAGCTGGCAACTTCCACGGCTTTTTTTTCGCCCTGCCGGGAAGCTTTACCCCCATCGACTATCCGGGCTCAGTGTTCACCATTGCGTACGGAATCAACAACAGCGACCAGATTGTTGGGACCTGGGCGGACTCTGCGGGAAACCAGTCGGGATTCTTCTTGGTCAATGGCACATCGTTTAGCAGCTTGTCTTATCCGGGGGCTGCTGCCACGGTCGCTTCGGGGATCAACTCTTCCGGGGTGATTTGCGGGGAGTATTTTGACAGTGGCGGGCTGGCGCACGGATTCGGCCTGACCCGCGCTCAGAACGGTACGTACACCACCGTCGATGTTCCCGGCGCAGCGCAAAGCGGCCTGGACAAACTCAACGACAAACTACAAGTTGGCGGATACACGGCGGATTCCAACGGCAACCTGTCCGGCATGGCCGGGGTTCCGCTCAATCACCAATTCGTTGCCGTGAACTATCCCACTTCCACTGCCACGATTGTCCGGGGAATCAACAACCAGCCAGTGATTGTCGGCCACTACACCGACTCGGCCGGCAAGCGGCACGGCTTCTACGCTGTGCAGGGGGCAAACTAGCCGCGCTCGCACGCTAGCGCAAAGGGGAGAGCATCAACGACCACGTTCGTTGGTTCGGGGAGGGGCAGTCTACCTCCCCGATTTGGGCCTCCTGCGAAGCCGTCGTTTCCGTCGGATTGCCCGCCAGGCGCGGCAACCTTACCTTCCGGCCCTCCGATTTCAGGTGACACTGCTGGCCAGATGAGGCATACTGTTCCCCCTTTTTTCGCAGACCAACAACTCGCCACGTTGGTCGCGGAATGGGTGCGGGTAGTGGTGCAATTCAACACTTCCCCGGAAAACCAACCCCAGGAGGATGTGCGATGTCGTCGAAATCTGGCTCCCGAATCTCGGACTCCCAACCCTCTGGTTGGACCCGCTGCCTTGTGGCAGTGGTCCTGACCTTGGCAACAACGCTGCTCGTGACCTCGGCGCAGGCACAAAGCGCTGGAATTTCGTTCAAGCTCACCTCGTTCGACTATCCCGGCGCTACCTCCACGGCGGGAAGTGCCATCAACAAGGGCAAGGTCGTTGTAGGAAGTTACCTTGACGCCAGCGGTGGCGACCACGGCTATGCCCGCCTGCCCAACAACACCTTCAAGGCCATCGATTACCCGAACTCCACGGGTACGGAAGTTTGGGGCATCAACGACAAGAACCACGCCGTGGGCCTCTTTTTTGATACGAATGGCGCGGAGCACGGTTTCCTGTTCACCCCGCCGAATAGGTTCACACAAATCGACTATCCCGGTGCCACGCTGACCATTGCTTATGGCATCAACAACAGCGACGAGATTGTCGGGACCTGGATCGACAGCAATGGAGTGCAAAGCGGGTTCGCGTTAAGTGCCGGAAACTACGTTTCTCTGACCTATCCGAGTTCGACCCTCACCCTGGCGGTGGGCGCAAATTCGGCCGGGCTCATCACCGGGATCTGGTACGACACTTCCGGTATACCCCACGGCTTCGTGCTCACGTCTCCGAATGGTGGGAGGTACGTCGACATCGAGTATCCCGGAGCCACCCAGACCCAATCAGAGAAGATCAACGACAAGAATCAGCTGAGCGGCGGCTACGTGGATACCAACGGCGTAACCCATGGTTTTGGTGCTGACCCGGCGAGGAACAAGTACGTCACCGTGGACTATCCCAATTCCATCGCCACGGTAACCCGCGGCATTAACAACGCGGATGACTTCGCTGGCCACTATACCGATAGCAATGGCGTGCGCCACGGTTTGCTGGCTGAGCCGCAGTGAATTGAAGGACAGTGTAAGGGCGAATCGGGGAGGAGAGAATGTCCTCCCCGTTTTCTTGCCTAAAACGCCGGCAGAGCCGTCCTGTCTTGGACACCTTTCCCCTCGACGAGGGTATAGATGAAGTCTGACGGCAGATCTCGCAGGAGTTCGATTTTTCCGTTCGGCCACCTGATCTCGACTTCCGTCATGCGAACTGCCTGCTCCAGCCCGAAGTGCAACCGCGGGTCGTTCTGGGAAAGGTAGCTGCCTCCCGCTCGAACCTCGCCGATGTGCGCCAGGTTGCCGGCTTTCACGGTGACCCTGGCGCCTATCGCCATCCTGTTACTCTTCGTTCCCACCAGCTTGAATAGAACGCGATGGTTTCGGCTGGCAGTCTGGTTGAGCAGCAGATCTGGAGCCCCCCCGGTGTTCATGACGAGGATATCCACCTTGCCGTCATTGTTGACATCCCCAAACGCGGCGCCCCGGCGGGAGGCGTCAGGAATTTCCGACAGAACAGAAGAGATATCCGCGAACGTCCCGTCGCGTTGGTTGAGAAACAATTGCATGGGCTGGCGATATGGCGGAGCGCCACGGACCTGGTCCATCTGCGGATAGACATGCCCGTTGGCAATGAACAAATCCAGCCAGCCATCGTTGTCCAGGTCAAAGAATCCGGTCCCCCAGCCGACCGGGAGAAAAGTGGGTCGGGCCAGCTTGGCAGCATAACTCACATCGGAAAAGCCTTGCGCACCCAGGTTGTGATATAGGGCGTCAGGCTGTTCGGTGAAGTTGGTCACGAACATTGACAGCCGCCCCTCATGCAAGTAGTCTCCCCAGTCCACGCCCATCGAGCCCTGTTCCTGGCCGTCCGGGCTTACCGCGATGCCGGACAGCATGCCGACATCTTCAAAAGTCCCATCGTGCTTGTTGTGGTAGAGAAAGTTGGGCCCTGAGTCGTTCGCGACGTACAAGTCCGGCCAGCCATCGTTGTCGTAGTCTCCCCAAACTACGCCCAGGCCGTAATACTTGTTGGGATCGTCCACGCCGGCCTTCCTCGAAACTTCCTCGAAAGTGCCGTCTCCGCGATTGTGAAAGAGTAGATCCGTTTCTCCCAGCATGCCCCAGGGGCCACACTGTACCGGGATGCCTTTGAAGCTGCAGTTCTTTTCGTTCTTGCCGAAGTTGGGCAGGCGCTGCATGTCGAAGTGCACGTAGCGCGCAACGAACAGATCTACGTAGCCGTCGCGGTCATAGTCGGCCCATGCCGCCCCGGTGCTGAAGCCACTGGCCGCAACCCCCGCCTTGTCGGTCACATCTTCGAACTTGCAGTTGCCCAGGTTGTGATACAGCGCGTTGCCCTCGTAGCCGGTGACGTAGATGTCGGGCAGGCCATCGTTATCATAGTCGGCCACAGCCACACCCATGCCCCAGCCCTTCCGGGCTAGACCTGCGGATTTCGTAATGTCCGTGAACTTGAAGCCAGCGTCCTGGTGATACAGGGTGATCATCAGATCGCCTCCTTGCTTGAAGCGGTCGACTGTCGAACCGTTCACCGTGAGGATGTCGAGTCTGCCATCGTTGTCGCAATCCATGAAGCCGGCGCCGCCGCTCATGGACTCGACGATGTAGCGCTTTTCGGGGGAGGAGATATGCGAGACGGTGAGGCCGACCTGCTGGGCGACATCGGCAAATTTGGGCACAGGGGAAGAAGTCGAAGTCTTCTGCGCAGACGCTATGGCGGTGAGCGGAAGAAGCACAGACAAGAAAAAAAATGTGCGCATGGCGGGGAGGAAACGATTATAGCCGACGCGGTTCTGCCGGAGGCTAGAACAACCCATTCGTTTTCCGGTTTCCGGCGAAGCATTCATGCACCAACGAAGGGGTGAAGCGCTGGACGACGTCCCCGGGGATCTGATGTTCGTCAACCTGCTGGAAATCAAATGTGACCGTACCCGCGGGCGATCCGTGCGGATTGGCTGTTCCCAGGAGGTAGCCATAGATATTCGTCTTCGAGGCTCTGGCATCCGATGACTTCGGTGGAAGTGGATACCGCTCCGCGCCGGCGGTACCAATAATCCATCCCGGCAAGACCCCACCGTGGGTCCGCCAGTAGTCGGTGTTGAACGTGCCCTCCATGAAGAAGTGAGAATGGCTGGCAAGAACGTATACCTTCTTGTGGGCGCCATCTTGCAATTGGAGCAAGTCGCGATACACCTTCTGCCCGGTGAGTTCCCCCTGCGGCCATTCATTCATGCTGTGCCCGTACGAGATGCTCTCCGGCAGGGCGGCGTGCATGCCGACGATCACGGTCCGGATCGACTCATCGGCTGCGTCTCGCGCCAGTACGCCCTCCAGCCATTTCAACTGCCCGGCGTCAAACTGATCGTGGGAGGCGTTGTCGAGGTTGATGAAGTCGATGCCTTCCCGCACCCAGTGGTAGTAAGTCTTTACCTCGGCGTCCTTGGAGTCGTCCTTCAATCGCTGATCTTTAATAACGGGGGCATCCAGCCATTTTCCGAACTTCGCTACAAACTCCTGGCGCGTCTTGGGCAGAACCAGTTCGTGGTTCCCGATGCCCAGGAAGAAGGGGACGGACCCGAAGGGCGTGACCTGGTGAGCGATGAAATCGTCCCACGCGGCGTTCTGATAATCCGGCAGGGTCGGACTCTTGCCCTGACGTTTGGCGAGTTGTTCGAAGTCCTGGTCAATCCCGCTGATCTTGCGCAGGTCTCCCAGATGCCAGTAAAAGGCGGCCTGTTCCCGCTTCGCCCCCTCGGCGATGGCCGGCATCACCACGTCTCCGCAGTTACGCGAATCACCAGCCACTGCGAAACGCCAGCTTACCGGCTTCTTGGCGGGACTCTTGCGTTTGGACGAAGGTTGCGCCCCAAGCGAGAAAGAAACTGCAACTAGAAGACTGAGGCAGATTGCCAGCTTGCTGCGAAGACTTTGCATGGAGGGATTCTAACTGCTGGAGCGTTCTTCGCACTAGCGCCCGATCTTGGCTCCGCGGGCCTCACGCCAGCCCTCGATGATCAGGTAAAGCACCGGGATGAAAAACAGGTTCAGGAAGGTCGACATGATCATTCCGCCGAACACGGTCGTGCCTACGGAATGGCGTCCTTCCTGGCCGGCGCCGTGGGCCACCATCAAGGGCACCACTCCGAGGATGAAGGCGAACGAGGTCATCAGAATCGGCCGAAGGCGGATTCTCGCGGCCTCGACCGTCGCCTCCACCAATTCCAGGCCGCGCTCCCGCAGTTGCTCGGCAAATTCGACGATCAGGATCGCGTTTTTGCTGGCCAGACCGATCAACATGACCAGACCGATCTGACAATAGACGTCATTCTGCAGGCCCCGCAGCGATTGTGCGAGCAAGGCTCCAAGCATCGCCATGGGGACGGCGAGCAACACGATGAAGGGCAATACAAAGCTTTCGTATTGTGCCGACAGTGTCAGGTACACGACCAGCACGCCCAGTCCGAAGAGAATGATCGTGGTCCGTCCCGAGGCTAGTTCTTCCAGCGAGAGCCCGGTCCACTCATAGTTGAAGCCTTGTGGCAGGACTTTCCGGCTGAGGTCTTCCATGGCCGCAATGCCCTGGCCCGAGCTGAACCCTGGCGCCACCGCGCCGTCGATCTCCGCCGAGCGGAAGAGGTTGTAATGACTGATGACTTGGGGCGAGGACGTCTGTGAGATTACCACCAGATTGTCCAAGGGAATCATCGCGCCGGTGTCGGAACGGACGTAGTACTGCCGGATGTCTCTGGCCTCGGAGCGAAACTGTTTGTCGGCCTGCACATAAACGCGGTAGGAGCGGTTGCTGAAGTCAAAGTCGTTCACGTACGAGGACCCCATGTAGACGCCCAGCGTGTCAGTGACTTGTTGCAGGGGAACGTGCAGGCTCTTGGCTTTCTCACGGTCGATGGTGACTAGAAACTGCGGGTCGTTGGCGGTAAAGTCGCTGAACAGGCCGGTCAGTTCTTTACGCGAGCCTCCCTGCCGCGTCATGGCCTGCGTGACCTTGGCCAGTTCTTCGAGGCTGTGCCCAGCCTGGTCCTGTACTTCGAACTGAAAGCCGCCGAAGTTGCCGAGTCCGTTCACCGCTGGTGGCAGGAAAGGAAGCACGACCGCGCCGGTGATACCCAACAGCTGGCCGCGCAAACGATCTACGACAGCCGGTGCCGAATGTTGCTCGCCACGACGTTGCGAGTAGCCCTTCAGGCCGGCGAAAATGATCCCCCGGTTGGGGGCGCTGCCGGAGAAGCTGAACCCGACGATGGCAAAAATATTCTCAATCTCCGGGGCCTTGCGCATCAGCTTGTATGCCTGTTCCTCGATCGCGCTGGTGTATTGTGCCGACGCTCCGGGAGGCGACTGCACGGCAACAATGAACCAGCCTTGATCTTCATTCGGCACGAACGCCTTGGGTACGCGCTGGAAGATGACATAAGTCAAACCCAGTCCTACGATGAACAGGATGACTGCCACCAGCCGAAAGCGGAGAAACGCACGCAACGAAGCCTGATAGCCATGCGTGACCGCCGCCACCACCTTGTCCACTTCGCGGAAGAACCAGATCTTTCCTTCATGCGTACGCCCCAGCAGCAGGGCCGAAAGCGCAGGACTGAGGGTCAATGCATTGAAGGCGGAAATTGAGATGGAAAAGGCGATGGTGAGAGCGAACTGGCGGAAGAGAATTCCGGTCGTCCCCGGAAAGAATGCCACCGGAACAAACACCGCCACCAATACGAGCGAGGTTGCAATCACTGCGCCGGTGACTTCCTTCATGGCGTCAGACGCAGCTTTGCTGGGGCTGTGTTCTCCCTCCTGAATGTGGCGCTCGATGTTCTCGATCACCACGATGGCATCGTCGACAACCAACCCGGTAGCCAGCGTAATGCCGAAGAGAGTCAGCGTGTTGACGGAGAAGTTCAGCAGCTTGACAAAGGCAAACGTCCCGATCAGAGAAACCGGAATCGTGACCGACGGAATGATGGTGCTGCGCCAGTCCTCCAGGAAAATGAAGATCACTAGGATCACCAGCACGATGGCCTCGAGCAGCGTGCTCAGCACATCCCGGATGGATTCCCCGACGGCATCGGTGGTGTCGAAGGCATTTTCGTACACCATTCCTGGAGGAAAGCGCTTGGAGAGGCGTTCCAGTTCGGCCAACGCCAGCCGATCCACCTCCAGGGCGTTGGCGGTGGAGAGTTGGGTCAGACCGATGCCCACGGATTCATGCCCGTTGTACATCAGTTCTGAGCCGTAGTCTTCGGCCCCCAGTTCCGCCCGGCCCACGTCCTGCAAGCGCACGAGCGTGCCGTCGGCGTTGGTTTTAAGAATGATGTTCTCGAATTGTGACGTCTCGCTCAACCGCCCGACGGCGCGGACACTAATTTGAAACTGCTGGCCGGGCTTGATCGGCGGCTGCCCGATTTGACCGGCGGCTACCTCAACGTTCTGCTCCTGGAGTGCATTCACCGCATCGGTGGCGGTGAGGCCACGGCTGGCCATGCGTACCGGATCCAGCCACAACCGCATGGAGTATTTGCGTTCGCCGAAGATCATGACCTCCGCCACTCCGGGAACCCGTTTGAGCGTGTCCCGCACGTAAACGTCCAGATAGTTGCTCATGAACAGCGGCGAGTAGCGCCCATCTGGGGAGTAGACCGCGGCGCCGAAAACGAAGTTCTGCGACGACTTGGCTACCGTGATCCCGGTTGCCTTGACGGCGGCGGGAAGCCGTCCCTGGGCGGTGTTCACCCGGTTCTGGATGTCGACTGCCGCCAGGTCAGGATTACGATTCAAGTCGAAAGTGGCGGTAATTGCACTGGTTCCGTCATTCCCGCTGGAGGAGGTGAGGTATTTCATCCCTTCGGCCCCGTTGATCTGTTGTTCTAAGGGGATGGTGACCGCAGACTCCACAGTCTGCGCGCTGGCACCGATGTACGCGCTGTTCACGGACACCTGGGGAGGGGCCAGATCGGGGAACTGAGCAACCGGCAGAGTGGGGATTACGACTGCACCTGCCAAGATGATCAGCAGGGCGCACACCGTGGCGAACACCGGACGGCGAATGAAAAAGTTGACAAACATGACGAAGTGTCCAGTTTCTGATTTCTAGTTTCCAGAACCAGCGAACCAGAAACCAGAA
>Ga0335082_10002088_pt1 | contig 21465 bp, 19 predicted proteins | sample Lox_Sample_41_FD_206718 | JGI IMG/M metagenome (GOLD analysis project Ga0335082, IMG submission 206718) | Soil microbial communities from Loxahatchee National Wildlife Refuge, Florida, United States - Lox_Sample_4.1 | ecosystem: Environmental > Terrestrial > Soil > Wetlands | place: USA...
CGGTCCGAGCGAACCGTAGCGGCCGACCTCAAGCCTGCGCCGTGCCTCCCTCCAGGGTATCCACCTGCCGCCCCAGGCATGCCTCCGGCGCGGCGGCCGATGGGGCACAGGAATCGCGTCCGGCTCTATGGCACCACGCCGTGCCGGAGTTTTACTGCATGGATGCCGCTAACCATGTTGCTGGAACGCGCCGGCTAATAATCCGTCGACCAATCTGCGGGGGCTGTGGCACCTGAGGCGGACCTCATTGCCGCAACGACACGAATCATTTTCGTACGCGCCCCTGGAACTGCGCACGGGTACCAGGAGTCACGCCAGGTACCGCGCCAGCCCTGGCTGGTGGTGCGATCTGCCCGGTGACGTCAGCGGGAGTCGCGGACCTCCAGGCTGTCCAGGACCCGCACCACATTCGCCGCGAGATCGCGAGCCGCGTCCTCGTCACCCGCCAGGTGGTGCAGCAGTGCCTGCTGGAACAGCCCGTCCAGGATCGCGTACGCCGCCCCCGGAGACAACGCGATCGAGAAGCCGCCGAACGAGGCGTACCGGCTGATCACTCGCCAGATCATCTCCTCGCGGTGCTGGTCGATCTCCAGCACGTCGGCGCGGAACGACTCCTCAAACAGGCTCTGGTTCCGCAGGTCGTACCAGAGCCGGTGCATCGGCGCGTCGGTCCGCAGCGTCTGCGCCATCGCCGCGCTGAACTCCTGCTTGAGCTCCCCGGCCGACGACGCCGACGCCACGATCTCGTCGTAGCGGGTCACGCAGGCTGCCTCGTACTGGCGCACGCAGTGCGTGATCAGGTCTTCCTTGTCGCTGAAGTAGTAGTGCAGCACGCCGTGCGAGAACTCGGTGTTCTGCGCGATCTCGCGCAGGCTGGTGCGGGCGTAGCCGAGTTCGGCCAGCGTCTGCAGCGCGGCGTCGGCGAGTTGCGCCCGCCGCTCGGCGAACTTGTCGACCTGCCGCCGCGAGACCCGCTCCCGGTTCGTCTCGACCGCCTGAGGCGGGGTGGCCTCAGACGGGGCCGAGGGCACCACGGTCACGTGGTCCACATCCGTCACGGCACAGGGTTCCCGTCAGCTCGGACAACGGCCCGCGTCTTACGGGCCGAACCAACTGTATCCTGCGCAGCGCTCCACGTACAGGATAAAACTTGACAAGCGTCCAAGAAAGTCTTGACGACTGTCAAGATCGCGTGACAGTGTGACCTACGTCGCGCCGCCGCGGAGGGCGGCGGCGCGACAACCAGCGGTGCCACATCCAGCCGGGTGCGGATCGGGCCGTCTCGAGGAGGAGATGCCACATGAGCGTGTATGACCTGACCGGACGCAAGGCCCTGGTCACCGGCGGGGCGCGCGGCCTCGGCGCCGGGATGGCCGAGGCACTGGCCCTGGCCGGCGCCGCCGTCGTCATCGGCGACATCCGCGAGGAACTCGGCGAGGCCACCGTCGACGCGATCAAGAAAACCGGCGGTGACGCCGCGTTCCTCCCGCTGGACGTGGCCGACGACCACAGCTGGGAACGCTGCGTCGAGGGCACGATCGCCGAGCTCGGCGGCCTGGACATCGTGATCAACAACGCCGGCGTGGAGATCTCAAGCCTGATCGCCGACCTGAACCCGGACGATATCCGCAAGATGCTGGACGTCAACATCCTGGGTACCGCGCTCGGTCTCAAGCACGCCTTCCGCGCCATGCGCCCGGGCGGCCCGGCCGGGCGCGGCGGCGCCGTAGTCAACGTCGCCTCGGTCGCCGCCACCATTGCCTTCCCCGGCATCGCCGTCTACTCCGCGACGAAGTCCGCGGTCGACCGGCTGACCAAGGTCGCGGCCATGGAGTCGGGCAAGCTCGGTTACGCCATCCGGGTGAACTGCATCTACCCGGGCCTCGTGCCGACCGAGATGGGCAACCAACTCGCGCAGGACATGGTCACGCTCGGGCTGTACCCGAGCGTGGAAGAGTGCGTCGGTGCCGTAGTCGGGCTCACCCCGCACGGACGTCTCGGCGAGGTCGCGGACATGGCCGACGCCGTGGTCTTCCTCGCTTCGGACGCGTCCCGCTTCATCACCGGCGCCGGGCTGCCCGTCGACGGCGGCATGGGCATGTGAGCCAGAGCGAGAGGACAACCAGCATGAGCAAGCCCGTCATCGTCTACGGCGCCTCTGGTTACACCGGCCGCCTGGTCTGCGAGTACCTGCGCGAGTACAACGTCCCGTTCGTCGCCGCGGGCCGCGACAAGGCCCGGATCCAGGAGGCGATGGACAAGGTCCCCGGCATCGACACCATCGAGCACGACATCGTCGAGGTCTCGCACGATGTCGAGCCCCTCTCCGAGCTGTTCGACGGGGCGAAGGTCGTCCTCAACACGGTCGGCCCGTTCGCCCAGTACGGCCGCGAGGTCGTCGAGGCCTGCATCAACACCGGCTGCCACTACCTGGACACCACCGGGGAGCAGGACTGGCTGATCATCTGCGACGAGGAGTACAGCCAGCGGATGGCCGAGAAGAATCTCCTCCTCGCCCCGGGCGTCGCCCAGATGTACACCACCAGCGAGATCGCCGCCCAGCTCTGCCTGGAGAAGCCCGGCGTCGACACGCTCGACATCCTGGTCTTCTGGAAGGGCACGCCGACGGTGGCCTCCACCCGGACCATCCTGGTCAACGCGTGCCTGTCCAAGGCGTACTACCTCGAGCAGAACCAGTACGCGGAATGGCCCGCCGACGCCGGCCTGTACGACGTGGCGATCCCGGGACAGCATGAGATCGGCCTGGCCCTGCCGTGGGGCGGAATGTCGCATCCGGTGTGGTTCAAGCACGACCCGCGCGTGGCCAACGTCAAGGCGCTGGGCGGCGTGTTCAACCGCCCGCTCATGCTCGGCGTCCCGCAGATCGTCAAGGGCGTCCTGGCGCAGATCGAGGGCCTGCCGGACGGCGAGAAGCTCCGGGTGATCAACGAGCAGGCGGCCGGCGTGATGAACCAGATGCCGCCGCGCGAGGTCACCAGGGTCAACACCTCGCTGGACTCGGTGCACGCATCCGGGCCGCTGGGCCGCGCGCACTGCGTGATCCACGGCAACTCCAACTACAAGCAGACCGGCCTGATGCAGGCGTACGGCGCGTACTCGCTGCTCCAGCAGCGGCCCCTGCGCACCGGCTTCGCGTCCGGCTGCCAGGCCTTCGGCCACCGTGAGCTGCTCGGCGCGATGCGCAGCTTCGGCCTGGTCATGGAACCCAACCTCACCGTCCACCACTAAAGGGGCGAGCAGCGTGCGCCTGACCGACTTCCTCGACAAGGGCACCTCCCTGGGCGCGCAGGCACCCTGCCTGACCACGGCGGGGCGCACGCTGACCTACTTCGACGTCCAGCGGCTGTCCTGGCGGGTCGCCCGTGCCCTGGACCGCAGCGGGATCGCGCCCGGCGACAAGGTCGCGATCTTGTCGGCGAACGACCCGATCGCCTTCAGTTGCGTGTTCGGCATCTCCCGGGCCGGCGCGGTGTGGTGCCCGGTCAACCCGCGCAACGAGGCGGCCGAGAACCGTGACCTGCTCGACTTCTTCGACTGCACGTGCCTGATCTTCCAGGCCGCCTTCGCCCCGCTGGTGGCCAAGATCCTGCCCGACCTGCCAAAGCTCACCACCCTGGTCTGCCTCGACGGGGAGCCCCCGAACGCCACCCCGTTCGACCTGTGGATCGGCTCCGAGCCAGCCGAGCCCTGGCAAGCCGAACCCCTCGACGACATCGTCATGCTGGTCGGCACCGGGGGCACTACGGGCCGGCCCAAGGGCGTCATGCTCACCGGGCACAACATCGAGACGATGTCCGCGCTGACGCTGATGAGCTACCCTTTCCGGCCGCGGCCGCGCTACCTGGCCCTGGCGCCGCTGACCCACGCGGCCGGCGTGCTGTGCTTCCCGGTCATGACGCTCGGCGGCGAGATCGTCATCATGCCCAAGCCGGACCTGGGCGAGTTCCTCGCGCTGGTCGAGAAACACGAGATCACCCACACGTTCCTGCCGCCGACGCTGATCTACATGCTGCTCGACCACGCCCGCCTGGCCGAGACCGGCACGGCTAGCTTGCAGTGCCTGTGGTACGGCGCGGCCCCGATGTCCGCCAGCCGCCTGGAAGAGGCCCTGACCAAGATCGGGCCGGTCATGGGGCAGCTCTTCGGTCAGTCCGAGGCCCCGATGATGATCTCCACGCTCGCGCCCGCCGAACACTTCCGCGACGACGGTTCGGTCGCCACCGAGCGCCTGTCCTCGGCCGGCCGGCCCACCCCGCTGACGACCGTGGCCATCATGGACGACGCCGGCCACCTGCTCGGCCCGGGCGAGCGCGGCGAGATCGTGGCTCGCGGGCCGCTGGTCATGGCCGGCTACTACAAGAACCCTCAAGCCTCGGCGGAAGCCGCCAGGTACGGCTGGCACCACACGGGGGACATCGGGTACCTCGACCAGGACAATTTCCTCTTCATCGTCGACCGGGCCAAGGACATGATCATCACCGGCGGCTTCAACGTCTACTCGGCCGAGGTGGAGCAGGTCCTGCTGGCCCATCCGGCCGTGCAGGACTGCGCGGTCATCGGGCTGCCGGACGAGAAGTGGGGCGAGCGCGTCACCGCCGTCGTCCAGCTCCGCCCCGGCCAGGCCGTGACCGGGGACGAGATCCGCGCCTTCGTCAAGGACCAGCTGGGCAGCGTCAAGGCCCCCAAGCAGGTTGAGGTCTGGCCGGACCTGCCCCGGTCCAAGGTCGGCAAGGTCCTCAAGGTCGAGGTTAAGGCCAAGTTCCTTTAGCCCGAACGGTCCGGGCGCGTGCCCCCGCGCCCGTCATCAGCCGCCGCGGGCGCCGAGCGCCTCACCTAGCTGCACCGCGATCGCGCCCCACCCGCGCTGGTGCGGATCCGCCTGACCGGCCGGAAGCTGCTCGTGCTCGATGGTCATCAGCGTCTGGTCCTGGCCGTGATCCTCGAGGGTCACGGTGACCTGGCTCTGCACCGTGGGATCCGTCCAGTCCGAGCAGGTCCAGCTGAACCGCAGCCGCCGCGGGCGGTCCAGCTCGATGAACCGGCCGGTCACGTACAGCGAGGCCGCGCTGTCCTCGATGTCGATGCGCAGCACCCCGCCGACCACGGGCTCCAGCGCGATTGTGACCGCCCGCGCCGGGCGCGGGCACATCCACTCGGTCATGCCCTCAGGGTCGAGCCACTCATCGAACACGACGTGCGGGGGAGCGGGCAGCACTCGCCGGACCACCGCGACCGGGGGCCCGGTCACGGCCGGTCTGCGGATCGGTTCCGGCGTTCCAGCCTGGCCGACAGCGCGTCCGCACGGTCCGACCAGAATGACTCCTGCTCCGCGATCCAGGCCGCGGCCGGCTGCAGCCCGGCCGAGCGTACGGACAGCCAGTGCTCACGGCCGCGTACCTTGCGCTCGACGAGACCGGCCGCCTCGAGCACGCCCACGTGCCGGGCCGCCGCCGCGAACGAGATCGGCAGCGGCGCGGCCAGGTCGGTAATCCGCGCCGGGCCGTCCCGCAACGCCACCAGCATCCCGCGCCGGGTCTGGTCCGCCAGCGCCGCGTACGCCTGGTCCAGGCGCGAATCTTCAATCATCTTGTTGACAATAGCAAGGCCGGCGGACCAATATTCAACGAGTCGTTTGAACATTAACCCTGGAGGTCTCATGAAGGTGGTATCCCACGAGGAGTGGACGCAGGCGCGCACGGCGCTCCTGGTCCGGGAGAAAGAGTTCAGCCGCGAGCGCGAGGCGCTGGCCCGGGCCCGCCGCGACCTGCCCTGGGAGGAGATCACCAAGGACTACGTCTTCGCCGGGCCGGACGGGAAGCTGACCCTGCCCGACCTGTTCGGCGACTGCGGCCAGCTCGTCGTCTACCACTTCATGTTCCCGCCCGAGTGGGATGCCGGGTGCCCGCACTGCTCGTTCTGGGCCGACAGCTTCAACGGCACGCTGGCCCACCTGCGGGCCAGGGACACCTCGTTCGCCGCGGTCTCCCGCGCTCCCATCGGCAAGATCACCGCCTACCAGCAGCGGATGGGCTGGTCCTTCCCCTGGGTGAGCGCGGGCCAGTCGGACTTCAACCACGACTTCGGCATCTCGTTCACGCCCGAGCAGGTCGCCAGCCACGCGCCCGTCTACAACTACGGTTCCGACCCGGGGATGGAGGACCGCGAGGGGATCGGCGTCTTCGCCCGGGACGAGCGGGGCCGCGTGTTCCACACGTACTCCACCTACGCGCGCGGGATCGACGCGACGAACGCCGCCTACCAGTTCCTGGATCTGGTCCCGAAGGGCCGCGACGAACCCGCGGACGGCGACCCGCAGTTCTGGGTCCGCCGCCACGACGAATACGGTTCCTTATCCCAGCATCAGGGTGCGGATCCTGACTCTTGGTGAACTGGTCGTGCCTTCCCGGTAATGACCGTAGGCTCGAAGGCACGATGACAGTGACCGCCGATGATCTTGACAGCGTGATCTCGTGTGTGATGAGCGGGCTGCTGCCTATCACCGACCGGGACTGGTCGGTGCGGGCGGGCACCCTGGAATGGGACTGCTGGCATACCGCCGAACACATCGGGGACTGCCTCATGTCCTTCGCGTGGCAGCTCGCGGTCCAGCCCAGCGGCCGTTACGTCCGCGCCGTCGCGACCGCCGAGAAGGGCGCATCGCCGGCCGAAGTGCTGGAGTTCGCCGTGACCGGCGGGCGCGTCCTGGCGTCCATGGTGCGCACGTCCCGCGCGCACGTCCGGGCTTACCATCCGGCCGGGATGGCCGACCCGGAGGGCTTCGCCGGGATGGGCTGCCACGAGGCGCTGCTGCACGGCAACGACATCGCCCAGGCCTTCGGCCTCAGCCTCGACCCGCCGCGCGACGTCTGCCGCCGCGTGCTCGCCCGTATCTTCCCGCAGGCCCCCGCCGACCTCGCCGGATCCGACCCGTGGACCGCGCTGCAGTGGGCCGGCGGCCGGATCGAACTCCCCGGCCACCCCCAGCAGCCCAGCTGGCGTCCCCACCCCGCCCCCCGGACCAGCTAGCGCCCCCGCCTCCAGCCGGCCCGATTCGGCGGGGTGCCGACCATCGCCGGGGCGAGTAATGCCCGGCAACCAGAATTGAGCCCGAGTGTCAAGATTCAGGCTGGCCGTTATCTATTGGCCTTCGGGGTGGTTCGCGCGTCTCAAGGGACCAGGCATTGCGACACTGAGTGACCAGATTCCATGCTAGCTGCGTGTCCATAGTAAAAGTAATCCGGGCCGCCGCCAGCGCGTCGAAGCTGCCGGGCTCGGATGATTTGCTCGTTGCCTTGACCATCTGTGCGTCGTCAAGACGGTCGGTGAACACTTCCTGCAAAGTAGCACAGTAGTAGGCGTAGGCGGCGAGGTCGAACAGGACTTTCGCGACTGCGGGCAGCTCAGAATGGCCCGGCTTGGTAATGTGATCGACGATATTGATGATCGGCTGATCAGGCGCGAGATGCACGGCGATGTCATGCAGGGTGTCCTGCAAGTCGGTCGTGTCGTCAAGATCGAGGTGAACTACGGCCTGGCTGAGCGCGCGCAGCTTACGGCGCAGTTCGTCGTGGAGCAATACAGATGATATATCTGAAAGGGCCGGGCGGTTTAGCGCTTCGACATATGGAAGTTCATATGCGTCCGTATCCTGATCATTTTCCTGAATTTCACTGGATGTCGTCAGGAGCGTTCCGCTGGAGATCAAGCTGGCAGCATTGCGCGCCACCTGGCGGGCGGCGCGGATAACATCGCGTGCGAGGCCTCCCCCGAGACAGTGGCACAAGGCAACGTACGGCTCGGTAAGTCCGATGACCCTTCGGTAGAGTAGCCTACGCGATTCGTAATAACTCAATGGTTCGACGCGGAGGATTTCGTCGAATGAACTGTCGAATGCATCACGGAGGGGTAGGCCTCGCCGTTCGAAAGCATTGAGTGCGTCATCTGATACCGATACCATGAAGTACAGGTGCGGGATGCCGAATATCCCTTTAACCTCATTGAGGAAGTGTTCCGCCTGCTCTGCGGATCCTATCTTGTCGAGTTCGTCCACGCCGATAAATACACGGTCACCTCTGCGATGCACGTCAGCCGCCACAATGGTAGCGAAACTGCGAAACTCGGACACGATTTCTGGGTAGCTAAGAGGTTGCTCAGCCCGCGATATACTACGCGATAGCTGGGCGCTCCCGCCCCTCGGAAGGCCGAATCCGCCGGACCAGCCCGACGTGTAAGTTTGCAAATAGCGAACCCGGGACAAATGCTTCCGGGCGGCCGCGACCATGCCCCTGCCGCTTTCCCTGGCCCGGTTCGCCTCGCGCGCCCACCGTCTCACCTTCACCGCCGACGATGGGACAAGCCCTATGACGCCTACAATGATTAGCGCGATGGCCGAGTACTGCACCCAAGCCACAGGCACTGAAAGCTCCCTAGCGATAGCCTTATCCAAGTAGAGCAAGATCGCTGCGTATCCGACGAAAAATATTCCCTGCCATACAAGAGATGCACACAGCTGCGCGATCCTGCTCATCCAGAAGATGGCCAAGAGAATGCCTCGAAACTTTCCGGCCTTGCTGTAGCCACTTATCACGGTCCCGCAGAAAATCGCGAATAGATGCAAGACGAAATCCCGGGCTACGTAGTCGACAGGTGCAGAGACCATGCACCGAAGATCTCCCCAAGAACGTTCGGGCAAGCCAGCGGCCCGCAATGACGGCCAGCGAATGACATTGCGATCGTTGACAGCCGGATCAGTTTCATCGCAGTACTCGCGAATGAGGGTGGACTTCCCGGCACCACGCGGCCCTGCCACGCCAATGCTTGCTCCGTCCAGTCTGTCGAGCAGTCCAGCGAGTTCGGACTCGATCTGGGTCGGGATCTTATTAGCGCTGTCATACACCTCGCTGAGCGCAGGGCTGCTGGCCACGGAATATGCATGGCCAAATCGGCTCTGGCGGGCCGTATTGATAAACGTACGAACCTGCGCCAGCAGTTCTGTCTGGGTAATCACAGCCATAAGCCGATTGCGGGCAGTCCCCACTGCTGAGCCGAACTCCCGAGTGAGCGCGCCACCTACGATTATTAGACTAAAGTCCTCGCGAACGAGCCGGCCAATCAGTGCCCGTAGCCGCCCTGCTACGCGCCAGCGGCTTTCCTGGGTGGTCATGGTGTGATCAACAGCGCGTGCACTGAGTTCACTGGCCACAGCAGTTTGATATGCCGTGAACTCGCGTACCGCAGTTCCCAGTACTCGCCGCGCTTCGTAGACCATCTTCATGCGCAGGATTCCTGCGGAGAGACCGAACTCATCGAACGATCTGCGGACATCCGGCGCGCCCAAGACGGTATCCAGGGCGGTCATATACATCTGAAAGAGTTCATAGTCGTGTGACAGGGGGTTAGCCTGGCCAGACTCGACTACTTCGGTCATGCCCACTCCTAATGACCGATACTTGTGGTCTAGCATGACCGATCTGAGCATCAATGTCACTGACTCCGCGGATCACAGGCTCGACGTGGGAGCAGCGGGGCTATCGCGCCGTTCTCATGACGATTATGTTGATGCGGTGGAGCGTGCGCGATCAGCTCGTCGCCGCGATCCTCCGGCTCATAGACGACTCAACCCCGTGAGATCAGCGGTGGTAGGGGTCGGGGATGTCGGTGCCCACGGTCAGCTGCGCGATGCCGTCCGGCTCGACCAGCACTGGTTCCGGTGACGTACCGCTGACGAGATCAAGTGACACGATCCCGCACCGCTTTGCTCCCAGCGTGGGCTGCGCCTGGTCGGGGAGGACCGCCCACGTGCTTGGCGCCCACAGGTGATCGGTGCCATCGAGGCGGAGCAGGCGGTACTGGTGCACATGCCCGCTCATCACCAGTGCTGGCGGCGTTTGCCCGTGCAGGCCGCGAAGACGGTCACGGGCTGACCGCGGCAGGAACCGGTAAGCCGGCGAGCCGACCAGTTCCGTGTCGGTCGCGGTCACGGGCTTGTGTGTGATGAGTGCGACGCGCCGGTTCTCGCTGAGCCCGCTGAGCTGCTCCCCGAGCCATGACCACTGCCCGGCCTCGGCTTCCAGGCCGGATCCGGCGAGCTGCGCGTTGATCGCCAGCAAGGTCCAGCCGTTCACCGTCAGCGACCAGTGGTCGGCGCCGACGATGTCAAGCCACCGCTGGCGCCGGCCGGCATCCACGGTCCAGTCCGCTGACGCGCCAGGCCAAGGGTTGTCGCCGATGTCGTGGTTGCCGGGAACCGCGTGCCAGGGCACGGGCAGCCGGTCGAGCTGCCGGCGGCCATAGTGCAGGTCGCCAGCGTCATGCGTTCCGTCGCGGGAGAGATCGCCGAGGTGGATGACGACGTCGGGGGCGTTCGCACCGACGTAGCGGAGCACGGCATCCCAGTTGGCTTCTGCATCCGGCGCGGCCGGCGACAGGTGAGTGTCAGACACGAGGATTACGCGCATCGCAGTCACACCTGCACCGTACCGGGATGATCACGCCTCCGGTCTTCCGCTACGGACCGCGGCGCGGTGAAATTGCCGCGTGGATGAAGAGCTGAGGCAGGAACTGCTGGCTCGCCAAGATGAAGATCAGCGGATCCGCAACCTGGTGTCCTCGCAGCCGGGCGGGTATATGGTCCGGCGCATCGACCACGCGTTCGGCGCAGACCACGATTTTCCCCATGCGGGCCTGTCTATCACGGCAGTCCTGCGCGCTCACACTCGCTGCGAGTGCATCTGTGGTCAGGAGGCTTCGGCCCGGCGCCGTTCCCACCATGGCGTCGGATGAGCCAGGCGGCCACGACGTTTCCGCTACGCCTTGTGCGGAATTTCACAAGCCGTTGGCCGCTGGGTCAGCTAGCCCGCGGCAGCCCCGGTCACCCGTGGTCCTGGCCCGGCACGACCAGGCCCGATTCGTAGGCGGCGACCACGGCCTGGGTCCGGTCGCGCAGGCCGAGCTTGGCCAGGATGCGGCTGACGTGCGTCTTCACCGTTTCCTCGGTGACGACGAGGCGGCGCGCGATCTCCGGGTTCGACATCCCCTCGGCGACCAGCCGCAGCACCTCGGTCTCGCGCGGGGTGAGCGAGCCGAGGACGGCCGAGGGCAGGGTACCGGAAACCGGCCGCATCCGGGCGAACTCGCTGATCAGGCGGCGGGTGACGGCCGGTGCGAGCAGCGCCTCGCCGGCCGCGATGACGCGCACCGCGTCGAATAGCCGCTCGGCGGTGACGTCCTTGAGCAGGAAGCCGCTGGCCCCGGCGCGCAGCGCGTCGAAGACGTACTCGTCCAGGTCGAAGGTGGTGAGGATCAGCACCCGCGGGCCCGGTTCGCCGGCGCCGGCCAGCTGCCTGGTCGCCTCGATCCCGTCCAGGCTGGGCATCCGGACGTCCATCAGCACCACGTCCGGGCGCAGCTCACGGCACACCTGCACCGCCTCGCCGCCGTCGCACGCGGTACCGAGCACGGTGAAGTCCGGCTGCGTGTCCAGCAGGGCAGCGAAACCGGCCCGCACCACCTCGTGGTCGTCGGCGACGACGATGCCGATGCTCACGGGTGCGTCCTCTCCGGCGGCGGCGTACCCGTCATGGCGTCCGGGACCTTGGCGGGCAGTTCGGCCTCGACGCAGAAACCGCCGCCTCGCGCGTCGCCCGTCCGCAGGGACCCGCCGACCGCGGCGGCCCGTTCGCGCATCCCGAGCAGGCCGTGACCGGCGTGATGACGGGCCGCCTGGCCTGGACCGTTGTCGCGGATTCGCAGCCGCAGGGCGTCGTCGGAGTAGCGCAGCTCGACGTCGACGGCCGCGCCGGGCGCGTGCCGCCGCGCGTTGGTGAGGGCCTCCTGCACGATGCGGTAGGCGGCCAGCTCCACGCCCGGATCCAGCCGGTCGGCCTGGCCGGACATGATGAGCCTGACCGCGCCGCCTGACGCTTCCCGCGCGCCGTCCACCAGGTCGCCCAGCTGCGGCAAGCCCGGCTGCGGACGCCGGCCCGGGCCCGCCGGTTGCCGGACCGGGCCCGGCGGTTGCGGGACCGGCTCGGATGCCGTGTCCTGCTCGGCGTCCTCGCGGAGCACGCCGAGCAGGCGGCGCATCTCGGTCAGCCCGGCCCGGGCGGTGTCGCCGATCGCGGCGAACCGCTGCGCGCCCGCGGCGGGCAGCCCCGGCGTGGTCAGCCGGCCGGTCTCTGCCTGCACCGCGATCATCGAGATGTGGTGCGCGACCACGTCGTGCAGCTCGCGGGCGATCCTGGCCCGCTCCCCGCGCGCCAGGTGATCGGCCAGCATGCCCTCGGTGACCTCACGGGCGGCGCTGTGGCTTCGGCTCTGCTCACGCGCTCCCCGGGCCATCGCGGCCACCGTCGCGAGCGGAATCGCCGACGCCAGCAGGACCGCGAGCACCCGGGTCTCGGTGGCCGCCGCGGCCAGGCCGGACGCGGCCGGTATCCGCATGCTCCCTGCGGCGGTACCGGCCAGGATCAGCGCGAGCACGAGGAACGGTGCCCCCAGCGCGACGGCGAGGGCCAGTGACCCGGCTCGCGCCAGCCGGTACGCGGCCACCAGCAGCGCCGCCGCCCCCGCGATCGTCATCAGCTCGAACAGCGCCAGCGACAGCGCGGCCGCCAGGTACACCGTCACCGCCGCGGGAACCGGGCGGAACAGTCCCGCCGGCACGGTGGCCAGCAGGCAGAATCCGCACATCAGCAGCGCGGTCGGCACGGTCACCCCGGCATGGCCGGCCGGTGCGGCCAGCCCGGCGCGCACGGTTGAGCTGGTACTGAGCCGGGCGGCCAGCTCGGCCACGGCGAGCAGCCCGAGCAGCGCGCCCAGCGCCAGCGGCGCCCTGAGCCGCGTAGCCGAATCCATGCTCCCATTGTCGCCGCTGGTCAGCATGACCGCATCGGACCGGGAGGTGGTCCCGCCGTCCCTCGTGCGGGGGATGCGGCCGGACCCGGCGTCCCACCAGGTAGCGAGCCCGAAGACGGCTCCGACGCGGGACGACCGCGGGGTACCCGGTTCCCTAGCCTTCTGCCCATGGAGGCAACCATCGAAGTCGACGGGCTGCGCAAGCGGTTCGGGCCTGCCATCGCGCTCGACGGCATGACGTTCACCGTCGCACCCGGCCAGGTCACCGGGTTCGTCGGGCCGAACGGCGCGGGCAAGTCCACCACCATGCGGATCATCCTCGGTCTCGATGCGGCCGAGGCCGGGACCGCGACCGTCGGCGGGCGGCCGTACGCCAGCCTGCGCCACCCGCTCAGCCAGGTCGGCTCGCTGCTCGACGCGGGCGCGCTGCAGCCCAGCCGGTCCGCCCGTAATCACCTGCTCTGGCTGGCTCACTCGCAGGGCCTGGGGGCCACGCGGGCCGACGAGGTCATCGAGCGGGCCGGCCTGGGGCAGGTGGCCAGGCGGAAGGCGGGCGGGTTCTCCCTCGGCATGCGGCAGCGGCTCGGGATCGCCGCCGCGCTGCTCGGCGACCCGCCGGTGCTGATGTTCGACGAGCCGTTCAACGGCATGGACCCGGAGGGCATCGTCTGGATGCGCGGCTTCCTGAGGTCCCTGGCCGCGCAGGGCCGCGCCGTGCTGGTCTCCAGCCATCTGATGAGCGAGTTGCAGGACGCCGCGGATCACCTGGTCGTGGTCGGCCGCGGCCGGGTGGTCGCCGACGCCAGCGTGGCCGAGCTGATCGCCGCGGCTTCCGCCGACCGGGTGACGGTGCGCACCGTGGCGCGCGACGAGGCGATGACCGTGCTGGCCCGGGCCGGGGCCGAGCCCGCGGCCACGGCTCGCGATGTCATCACCGTCGCCGGCATGACTCCCGAACGGGTGGTGAAACTGCTGTCGGAAAGCTCGGTGCCGTTCACTGAGCTATCAGCCCACCGGGCGTCCCTGGAAGAGGCCTACATGGAGCTGACCAGGGACGTGGTCGAATTCCGTGCGGAGGTCACGCCATGAGCGTGATGACGCCCTACCACTCGGAGTTGCGTGTCAGGCGCGACGGGTTCGCTCAGCTCCTGCGGGCCGAGTGGACCAAGTTCCGGACGGTGCGCGGCTGGCTCATCGGCATGGCCATCGCGATGCTGCTTATCGTGGGGCTCGGTGCGCTTACCGGGGCAAACAGCGAGTGCGGCATACAGTTGGGCCCCAACAGCCCCAGACTGGCCTGCCCGGCGCCACCGACCGGGCCCGGCGGGGAGTGGGTAACCGACAGCTTCTACTTCGTCCGCCAGCCGCTGGCCGGGAACGGCAGCATCACCGTCCGGGTGACGTCGCTGACCGGCTTGTACTCCACCAGCGGCGGGTTCGCGTCCGACCAGAACCCGACAGCGGGCATGACCCCCGGCGTGCAGCCGTGGTCCAAGGCCGGGATCATCATCAAGGCGAGCACCGCACGGGGGTCGGCGTACGCGGCGATGATGGTCACCGGAAGCCACGGGGTGCGGATGCAGTGGGACTTCACCCATGACGTGGCCGGGCTGACCGGGACGGTGTCCGCCGCCTCGCCGCGCTGGCTCCGGCTGACTCGGTCCGGCGACACGATTACCGGCTACGACTCCGCCGACGGCGCGCACTGGACCCGGGTCGGCATCGCCACGCTGGCCGGGCTGCCGACCACCGCGCAGGCCGGGCTGTTTGCCGCCTCGCCCGGCTACTCGGTGACCTCGAGGTCATTCGGCGGTTCATCCTCCACGGGGGGCCCGACCCTGGCCAGTGCCGCCTTCGACCGGGTGGGCCGGCAGGGCACGTGGCCGGCGAGCCGGTGGACCGGCAAGGACATCCAGGGGGCCTTTGACAAGGCGCTCCCCGTGTCGGCGCAAGGGTTCACGCAGGCCGCAGGCCGGTTCACCGTGTCCGGGTCCGGCGACATCGCCCCGGCCACCGATAACATCGACGTGATCAGGCACACCCTGGCGGGGACATTCGCCGGGCTGATCGCCGTGGTGGTGATCGGCGTCATGTTCGTCACCGCGGAGTATCGGCGCGGGATGATCAGGACCACGTTCACGGCCAGCCCGCGACGCGGTCGGGTGCTGGCCGCCAAGGCGATCGTGCTCGCGGCGGTCACGTTCGCGGCCGGGCTCGTCGCGGTCGCGGTCACGATCCCGCTCGGCGAGCACTTGCTGCACGAGAGCGGCAATCCGATCCCTCCGGTCACGGCGCTCACCTGGCTGCGGGTCGTAGCCGGCACGGCCGCGCTGCTGGCCGTGGCCGGCGTGCTCGGGCTAGCCGTGGGCACGCTGCTGCGGCGCAGTGCTGGGGCGATCACCGCGGTGATCGCCGGCATCGTGCTGCCGTATCTGCTCGCGGTCACCCCGGGGATCCTGCCGGCCGGCGTCGAGCAGTGGCTGGTCCGCGTCACCCCGGCGGCCGCGTTCGCTGTCCAGCAGAGCATCCAGCACTACCCCCAGGTCACCCAGGACTATACGCCGGGGAACGGGTACTTCCCGCTGGCGCCGTGGGCCGGGTTCGCGGTGCTGTGCGCCTGGGCCGCGGCTGCCCTGGTCCTCGCGCTGTTCCTGCTCCGCCGGAGGGACGCATGACGGACGTGGTGCACGCCGAGTGGACTAAGGTGCGGACCCTGCCCGGCACCGGCTGGCTGCTGCTGGCCGCGGCCGCGCTGACTGTGGCGGTCGGCGCGGCCGCGGCGAACTCAGTGACCTGCCCGGCCGGGGGCTGTCAGCTCGACCCGGCCAAGGTCAGCCTCACCGGGGTCGACCTCGGCCAGGCCATCGTCGCGATCGTGGCCGTGACCGTGGTCAGCGGCGAGTACAGCACCGGGATGATCCGGCTCACGCTGGCCGCCACGCCCCGGCGGTGGCGGGTGCTGGCCGCCAAGGCCGCCGTCGTCAGCGCCGTGACCCTGGCCACGGGGGCGGTCGCGGTGCTGGCCTCGGTGCTGGCCGGCGGGCTGCTGCTGGGCCGGCACGGGATCACCGCCGCGCGGGGCTACGAGGCCCTGTCGCTGGGAAACGGGTCCGTGCTGCGCGCCGCCGCGGGTTCGGTGCTCTACCTGACGCTGATCGCACTGCTCAGCCTCGGCGTCGCCGCCATGGTCCGGGACTCCGCGGTGGCGATCGGGGTGGTGCTGGCGCTGCTATTCCTGTTTCCCATCGTGTCGAGCGTGATCACCAGCCCGGGCTGGCACCGGCACCTGGAGCAGCTCAGCCCGATGACGGCCGGCCTGTACATCCAGGCCACCACGAACCTGCGCTCGCTGCCGCTCACCCCGTGGCAGGGCCTGGGCGTGCTGGCCGCCTGGGCGGCCGGGGCGATGCTGGCCGGGGCCCTGGTACTGCGGTTCCGCGACGCATGACTACGGGTTATAGGAGCCGGGCGCCCAGGCGGCCAGCCCGTAGATGCGCTGCTCGGTCTCGCCGATCGCGCGCGCGTTCCTATGAGGCTAAGCAGCCCAAAGGTAAGGTCCATTTCTATGGAAGAAACGTGGGCCAAGGGGAGCGCGCGCGGCGGGCAGGCCGGCCTGGCTCATAGGGTCGGCGTGGACCTGCACCTGGACCTGTCCGGGACCAGGGTGCGGGCCGGGCTGGAAGGCGCGCTGCGCGACGCCATCCGGGCCGGCCGCCTCAGTGCGGGTACCCGGCTGCCGTCGTCGCGCGCGCTGGCCGCGGATCTGGGCATCGCCCGCAACACGGTCGCCGAGGTCTACAGCCAGCTGGTCGCCGAGGGATGGCTGACCGCCCGCACCGGATCGGGGACCTCGGTCGCTGCGCACCGGGCGCCCGCGCCCGGTGCGGCGGTCACGGCCCGGCCCGAGCAGGCGGCGCCCCGCTTCGACCTGCGCGCCGGGACACCCGACCTGTCGGCGTTCCCGCGCCGCGCCTGGCTCGCGACGGCGCGCAAGGTCCTCGCCAATGCCCCCGATCACCTTCTCGGCTACCCGGATCCGCGCGGGGTGCCGCAGCTGCGCGCCGCCCTGGCCGGCTACCTGGCCCGGGCGCGGGGCGTGACCGCCGATCCCGCGCACATCGTCATCTGCGCGGGCTTCGCGCACGGCCTGGCCGGCATCAGCCGCGCGTTGCGCGCCACGGGCTCGGCCACCCTCGCGGTGGAGGCCCATGGCCACCAGGCCCACCGCGACATCGCGGCCGGGCAGGGCCTGCGGCTGCGGCCGATTCCGGTCGACGGCATGGGCGCCGTCGTCGCTCGAGCCGCCGGGGCGGATGCCGTGCTGCTGACCCCGGCGCACCAGTTCCCGCTGGGCGTGACGCTGCATCCGCGGCGCCGCCGGGAGGTCGCCGACTGGGGCGGCGTGGTGATCGAGGACGACTACGACGGGGAGTTCCGCTACGACCGCCAGCCGGTCGGCGCGCTGCAGACGCTCGCGCCCGACCACGTCATCTACGCCGGGACGGCCAGCAAGAGCCTGGCCCCCAGCCTGCGGCTCGGCTGGCTGGTCGTCCCGGCGCGGCTGCTCGACGCGGTGACGGCGGAACTGGCCGCCGGCCCGTCCGCGCTCGACCAGCTGACCCTGGCCGAGTTCATCACCTCGGGCGGCTACGACCGGCAGATCCGCCGGGCCCGGCTCGCCTACCGGCGCCGCCGGGACCGCCTGGCCGCCGCCCTGCACCGCCAGGGCCTGCGGGTCACCGGGATCGCCGCGGGCATGCACGCGGTCCTCGAACTGCCCCGGACGAGCCTGGAGCACGCCGCCCTTTCCGGGGCCAGCAAGCACGGGGTGGCCCTCGACGGCCTGGGACATTACCGGGCCGGCGGAGCCGGCCCTGACGACGACGGTCACCGGGTCCTGGCCGGCCTCGTGATCGGCTACGGCCGCCCGCCCGAGCACGCCTACACCACGGCCCTGGCCCGGCTGTGCGCCGTCCTGGCCGATCTGGGTGAGGAGTTCTTACCGGTCCCTTACCCGCGTCCGGAACCGTGAGCCGGACCGTGTCGCGCTCCGTGTCCAGGATGTACGGCCTGGTATACGCGGACGGCAGGGGAGGTGGGCGGGGTGGGAGTCTCGTGACGGCACGCCGCCGGCTGCTGTCCGCGGCGGCGCTGGCCGGCCTGCTCACGACGTGCGGGCTGCCCCTGTCCGCCGGGTCGGCCCGGGCCGAGCCGGGCGTACCGGCTTCGTCCGGGCTGACGCCGGGCCCGGCCGAGTGGTGGCTCGCCGCCTGGCAGGTGCAGCGGAAGGTATGGCCGCTGACCGAAGGGGCCGGCGTCACCGTCGGCGAGGTGGAGAGCGGAGTCCAGGCCGCCGTCCCCGACCTGCGCGGCGTGGTCCTGCCCGGTGCCAACCTGACCGGAAACGGCGGCAACGGGGACACCGACATCCAGGTCGGCGAGGACGGGCACGGCACGGCCATGGCGGTGGTGATCGCCGGGCAGGGCGCGGGCACCGGCACCGTGGGCATCGCGCCGAGGTCCAGGATCCTGCCGGTGATCGTGGGCGGCTCGGGCCCGGCGTCGGTGCGGACGGCCGCGGCCGGGATCCGGTACGCCGTCGCGCACGGCGCGCAGGTCATCAACCTGCCCTTCGGAATCGGCAGGACATCCCCGGCGGCCTGCGATCCTGTCCTGCAAGCCGCGGTCGCGTACGCGCTCGGCCACGATGTCGTCCTGGTCGCGAGCTCGGGTAACACCAGCCGCTACGCGGGGCCCGGCGAGCCGGCGTCCTGCGCGGGCGTGCTCGCGGTGGGCGGCACCGAGCCGGATGGGTCCCTGTGGCGCGGCAGCACGCGACAACCGTACGTCGCGGTTGGCGCGCCCGCGGACCACATGGTCTACGTGGGGCGTGACGGCCGGTACACCACGACGGGAGCGGGGACGAGCTTCTCCGCCGCGCTGACCGCGGGCACGGCCGCGCTGATCAGGTCCCGCTATCCGGGCATGCCCTGGTATCAGGTGGACCAGCGGCTGACCGGCACCGCGACCCCGGCCGGCCACCCGGTGCCGAACCAGGGCTACGGCTACGGGATCATCAATCCGGCCCGGGCGGTGAACGCCTCCGCCTATCCCGTCCCCGCCTCGGCCCCTAACCCGGTCTTCGCGAAGTTCACCAGGTGGCTGGCCACCCCAGCGGGCCGGGCGGCGTCCGCGCGGTACGGGCTGGGCGCCCGGGAACCGGTCACCCCCGCGGCCCGGCCAGCCCGGGGCGATTCCGTGCCCATGCCATCGATCACCATGCGGGAGATCGTGATCACCGCGGCGGCGGCGGTCTGCGCCTTCGTGACGGCGCTGGTGTTCGTGCTCAGGATGTCCTCACGCCGCCGGCGGCTCGCCGCGATGGCCGCCGAACCCCGTCCCGGCAGACGCCGGCACTGGGACGAAAGATCCTGGTCGTTCGGCCCCGATGAGAGCGGGGACTACGGCGGGACGCCCGGGTACGGCCGCCCGCCCGGCTATGGCCCGCCTCCGCTGTGGACCGAACCGCCGTAGACCCGCCGCTACAGGGTGGGGGCATCCAGGAACGGGATGACCGCGTGCGGCAGGTCGGGGGAGAAGAAGATGTCGTAGTGCGTGTGGCCGGGCAGGATGGCCAGCCGCGCCACGGGCCGGGCCGAGCCGTCCCAGTTCGCGTCGCGCAGCCCGCCGCCGAGCAGCGCGAAGAACTCGGCGATGTGCGCGGGTGACACTGAGTCGGCATCCGCGAAGACCAGCATCACCGGCGCGGTGATCGTGGCGACCTCCGCCGACCAGTCGTAGTCCTGGCGCAGCAACGTGCCCATCTTGTCGACCAGCACGGGCCAGTCCTCCACCCGCGGCGCGACCCGGGCGTAGCCCTCGTAGATCGGCGACTGCTTCATGGCCTCGGCGAACGCCGGTCCCATCTGGTCGAACCCGGCCAGGCTCTGCGGGAACCACCCGTCGTGCCGGACCGGATGGGAGACGATCACCAGGCGGCGGACCAGGTCCGGGTGCTGGATCGCGGTCCGCAGGGCCGTAGCGGCGCCGAACGAGTAGCCCATGACGTCGGCCTGCGCCAGCCCGAGATGCCGGATGAGGGCGGCGATGTCGTCGCCCAGCGTCTGGAAGGACAGCGGGCGGTCCACGTCCGCGGTGCGGCCGTGTCCCTGCAGGTCGACCGTTATCACCCGGCGCCCGGCGGCCAGCGTCGGCAAGATCGCGGCGGCCGTCTCGCTCGTGGCGTAGCCGCCGTGCAGCAGGATGAGCGGCTGGCCCGAGCCGTGCTCTTCGTAGTACATCCAGATGCCGTTCACGTCCGCGTAGCTCATCGGATGACCGATGAGCCCACCGTCGGGGCGGGCGAACCGGCCAGCCGGTGGATGACGTCGTGCCGGGACAGGCCGTCGGAAAACAGGCGGCTGGCCGTCTGGTACGTGGGATTGTCCTCGTCCCGCCACAGCTCCTCGACCACGCGGTACGCGGCCTCCACGAACTCCTCGCTGGTCAGGCCGGGCGGTGGGGTGCACTCGCCGAACTCCTCCGCCACCAGGCGGTGACGGTCGGCCGGATCGGACAGGTCCAGCGGGGCGTGCCGGTCCGGTATCGGCAGCGCGAACATTCGCCGGCCCACGCTGTCGGACAGCCAGGAGACATCGGCGGCGCTGGTGGCCAGGCCGGACGCGTAACCGCGGATCGCCGCCGCGTCCGGGTCGTCGTAGGCCTCGCCGAACCGGCTGAGTACCCGCGGCAGCTGCTCCATCAGCACCGTCGTGCCCGCCTCACCCAGCTCCCGCCGGGCGGCGGACCAGCGGACCCAGGCGGTCGCCGCGGGCTCGAGGTAGTCGCGCTGGGCCGGGGTCAGGACGAAGGTGTTCGGCACGTGGCCGAGCAGGATGTGCGCGAGCTTGCGCGGGCCCACCTGGTCCGGCGGCTCGCCGGGGATCCGCCCGCTGTAGCCGGTGAGCACCTCGGCCCAGAACCGGGTCGACGCCGTGTCCGCCGCGACCGCCTCGGCCGCCTCCGGGCTCGTCATGAACTCCTCGACCGCGGCCGCGCGGTCGGCCGCGGTGTACACCGGACGGGGCTCGCCGTCGCCGTCAGGGAGGCGGCGGACCCGGGACCTAGCCACCGGCAGGTACGCGATGCTGCTCGGGGAGAGCTCCGGGCTCTCGTCCCGGCCGGCCCGGTCCAGCGGCCGTAGCATCCTCATCCGCGCCTGGGCCAGGCTGATCTGCTCGGACCGGTCGAACTCCTCGTTGCTGCCGCTGATGACCTCGATCAGCTTCGCCCCGTCCGAGGACACCCCGATCGCGGTGGCGACCGGGAGGCCGGCCAGGTCGACCTGGACCACGAGGCCGTGCTCGGTCTCGCCGTAGCTGAACGTCACCGCCATGGCCTCGTCGTCGCCGAACACGTCGTAGCGGCGCCAGGCCTGGCCGGGGGTCACCTTGCCGATCTCGGTCACCCACTCCGGCGGGTAGATGCCCTCGCCGGTCAGTTCGGCCAGGGCCCGGCTTGCCGCTCGCCTGGTGGCCGGCGTGCCCAGCGCCATGAGCAGCCGGAGCAGCGCGGCGCCGTCCGGGTCAC
>Ga0335082_10002089_pt1 | contig 21463 bp, 20 predicted proteins | sample Lox_Sample_41_FD_206718 | JGI IMG/M metagenome (GOLD analysis project Ga0335082, IMG submission 206718) | Soil microbial communities from Loxahatchee National Wildlife Refuge, Florida, United States - Lox_Sample_4.1 | ecosystem: Environmental > Terrestrial > Soil > Wetlands | place: USA...
GGCCCGACCGACGACGACAAGGTGGCCGGCGCAATCCTGGAGAGCGCGACCAATCTACAAGGCGTGAAGTGGGACGAGCTGAAGAAGAAGGGCTGGGCCCGCTTCACTGGCCTCGGCAAGAGCATCGCCTCGGTCGGGACCGCAACCAAGATCAAGCCTGACGACACCATCACGCCTTTCACCGATCACGTCTTCGACAAGATGCCCTACCCGACACTGTCGCGGCGTATCCAGTTCTACCTCGACCAAGATCTCTACCTGGAGATGGGCGAGACCCTGCCCACCCACAAGGACCCGCCCACTGCCGGCGGGAAGTATCCGCTGCAGCTCACCGGCGGGCACACGCGCTGGAGCATCCATGCGGCCTGGCGTGATTCACGCATCATGCTCCGCCAACAGCGCGGCGAGCCGGTTGCCTATATGAGCCCGGCGGACGCGGCGGCGCGCGGTATCGCCGACGGCGAGCACGTGCGCGTGCACAACGACCTCGACAGCTTCGAGGTCATGGTGAAGGTGGCGCCGAGCGTGCGGCCCGGGCAGTTCATCATCTACCACGCCTGGGAGAACTATCAGTTCCGCGGCCAGAAGGGCTTCCAGAACCTGGTGCCGACGCCGCTCAACCCGGTGGAGCTCGCCGGCGGGCAGTTTCACCTGCGCCCGATGGCGATCTGCCTGCAACCGAGCCACACTGACCGTGATACGCGGGTGGAGGTGACGAAGGTCTGAGTAGCAACGTGTTGGCTGTTACGGAGTAGGACTCCTCTCCTCCATCGTCCGCGGGAGAGATCGAGGTAAGGGTTCATTCTCGGCGTGCGGGGCTTGCTCCCGCTTTGGCTGTCGCCTGACCGCAGCGAACGGACATGCTATCGTCAGGCCCAAGCGTGGGCGATGTCGTGCGCAGAGAGCGCGGAGAATGAGCGATGTGCTGGTGCGCATCAAACGGGCGGTGCTGGGTGGGGCGTACGCGTTCAGCAAGAAGGCCCGAATGGAGATGGAAGCCGATGGCCTCACGGAGTTCGACGTGATCGAGTCGATAACCAACGCCGTGGCGATCTACAAGACAATCCGCTCCCGCAGCCTGCTGCGAACCACGGCGCGCGAACGGCTCTACATCATCGAGAGCGCGAACCTCGCGGGGCGGGCGATCTACACCAAAGGCAAGTTTGTCAGAGAGGAAGATCGTGAGACCTACTACTTCCTGATTTCCTCGAAGCGTGCGCTCTGACCTGGAGAAGCGGCAATGACGATTCGAATCACGAAGTGTCCCACCTGCGGCAGTCGTCGGATCAAGAAGGTGCGCCGCAATTGGAAGGGTAGCTACCGCGGTAAGACTTACGTCGTTCCGGCGCTGGAGTACTACGCCTGCCCCGACTGCGGCGAGGAGGTCTACGACCGCGACGCCATGCGCAAGATCGAAGCGCACTCGCCGGCGTACGCCCGGCCGCGCACCGCGGCGGCACGGTGAAAAACACGCACGCACCGACGCGGCGGCGCGCGGTATCAGCGACGGCGAGCAGGTGCGCGTCCACAACGACCTCGACGCCTTCGAGATCATGGTGAAGGTGGCGCCGAGCGTGCGGCCCGGTCAGTTCATCATCTACCACGCCTGGGAGAACTATCAGGTCCGCGGCCAGAAGGGCTTCCAGAACCTGGTGCCGACGCCGCTCAACCCGGTGGAGCTCGCCGGCGGGCAATTCCACCTGCGCCCGATGGCGATCCGCCTGCAACCGAGCCACACCGACCGCGACACGCGGGTGGAGGTGACGAAGGTCTGAAGCGGAGTGTTCATCCACCAGAGGGTCGCTGATCGCCGGCTCACTCTTCGGTCACGCCCTTCGGCGCGCGCTGCTTCATGAACCCGAACATGTAGCCGGCGATGCGACGCATCTGGATCTCTTCCGCGCCCTCGGTGATGCGGTAGCGGCGGTGATGGCGGTAGATGTGCTCGAACGGTTTGTGGCGCGAGTACCCGAGGCCACCGTGCACCTGCATGGCGCGGTCGGCTGCCTCGCAGCACAGACGGTTCGCCCAGAAGTTGCACATCGATACCTTGTCGGAGGCCGCGAAATTTCCGTAGACGTCCATCATCCACGCCGTCTTGTGGATCAGGGCCCGCACCATCTCGCATTGTGTCTGCAGCTCCACCAGTGGGAACTGGATCCCCTGATTTGTGGCGAGCGGTTTGCCGAAGGGCTTCCGTATCTTCGCGTACTCGACTGACTCGTTGATGCAGTACTGCGCCGCGCCGAGGCTCGATGCGGCTTGGCGGATGCGATTCTCGTTGAAGAAGTGTTGCACCACCTGCAGGCCACGGCCCTCGCCGCCGAAGATCGCATCGTTGGGAACGCGCACGTCGGTCAGCGAGATCCGCCCGTGGTCCGAGGGCATGTTGAAGGTCCAGAGGAACTCCTCGATCTTGAAGCCGGCGGTATCGGTGGGCACGAGGAACGCGGTGATGCCGAGCCCGTCGCCGGCCTTGCCGCTGGTGCGCGCGAAGATGAGGTCATACGGCGCCGCGTGGACGCCGGTGTTCCAGGTCTTCTCGCCGTTGATGATCCAGAAGTCGCCGTCGCGCCGAGCGGTCGTCTCCATGTGCGTCGCGTCGGAGCCGTGTGCGGTTTCGGTGATACCGAAGGCGAACCCGGTGGTGCCTTCGAGGAGGCCGTTGAGGAAGCGTTCTTTCTGCGCCTCCGTACCGTAGTTGAGCATCAGCAACACACCCACCTCGTTGCCGACGATCGAATGCTCGTTCTGCAGGTCGCAGTGGAGCCCGAGCCCTTTCGCCGCCAAATGCTCGCGGATGATCGCCATGCCGAGGTTGGTGCCGTCGCGCCCGCCGAATTTCTTGGGAAGCGGATAGCGGTAGAAGCCGGCGGCGTCGGCCATCCGCCGCACCTTGTGCAGTAGCGCCTCCCACTCGTGGTTCGGCAGGCCACCGCGCTCCCAGTCGGTGCGCGCGTTCTCGCGTCGATGGTCGAAGAAGCGACGGTTGTCGTCCTGCAGTTCGAGAGGTTTGATCTCGCGCTCGATGAATGCATCCAACTCCGCGAGCAAATCGGCGATGTCTTTCGGAATCTCGAAGTCCATGAGCGGCTCTCCTCCGACCACCGTGTTCGAGGCAGACGTGCTGCAGCCGGTCGGTGCTGCATGCGAGAGCGTTCCTACTACATCCGCCGTTTCTGTGCACAACCGAACCGGACGGGACGTTGGGTAGTCCGCACCGCGGAGACGAGATGATCAATAGACGCGCCGTTGCGAAGGCTGTCAATCGGCGTCCATCTTGACTACGCAGGGGTTTCTCATAGCCCTGCCACGAGTCTTATCGGCGCTCTCTGCTGCGGGGAGTAGCAGTCGCGTCAGCCGCGGGAGTATACTCCGAGCGTGCCGCTGTTCGAACCAATCTTCGACGCACTCAACCGCGCCGCGGTCCGCTACGTGGTCGTCGGCGGCGTGGCGGTGGTGTTACACGGCGTGGCGCGGCTGACCGGAGATCTCGACCTTGCCGTTGACCTGACGCCGTCCGAGGCCCGCAAGGCCATCGATGCACTCGTCGCGTGCGGCTTTCGCAGCCGCCTGCCCGTGGATCCACAGCAGTTCGCTGATCCTGAAGTCCGCGCCACTTGGGCGCGCGAGAAGGCCATGCGGGTGTTCCCGCTGTGGGACCCCGCGAACCCGCTGTGTCTGATCGACCTCTTCGTAGAGAATCCGGTGCGCTTCGACGAGCTCTGGGAACACTCCGTGGTGTTGGACGTGGGTTCGACTGCCGTCCGCGTGGCGTCGATCCCCGACCTCATTCGATTGAAGCGCCTGGCCGCTCGCCCGCAGGACCTGATCGACATCGCGGATCTGGAAACGATCCTGAAGGAGCGCGGCGATGTCTGATCAACGCGACTTGACGCGGCAAGCGGACGACTGGCAAGCCGACTGGGAGGGCAATCGACGCCAGCAACTTCTGCAGACGCTCCGGGCGACCCCCGCACAACGCCTGCAGTGGCTCGAGGAGATGATCCAGTTCGCCTACCGCACCGGAGCGTTGCCGAAGCGCACCAAATAGGCGAGGCACCCGCGCATAGCGTCGACGCCGCGTACCGGCAATGTAGTCCTCGCAGTGGCGGACGACGCGATCAGGCCAGAGGCCGCCAGAGCACGACACGAGCGAAACCCTGCGCTCGCTGAACCGACTTGGTTCCCTCGCCGCTCAATCCGGTAGAACTCGCCAGCGGCCGGTTTCACCGGCGCCCGATGGCGATCCGCCTGCAACCGAGCCACACCGACCGCGACACGCGCGTGGAGGTGACGAAGATCTGAGCTGTGGTCTGCAGCACACGCGATGGGTTTCGAGTCGCGTCTGCCCGCTCAAAACTACAGTCTTGCAAGCGCTATGAATACTTGGTATTCGCCATTGCATGAGGAATTATCGGAGGACAAAGTCAAAGGTCGGAACGGTCGCTGAGGCCGAGGTTGCAGGCAGCGTCGAGCACCGCCGGCGAGGACACATCTCGGTGGCGGACGAGGTATGGGTCGCCACCGCGCTGCTGCATCAGGAGCATCCGGAGCGCGCCGATTTCACCGCGCAGGAGATCGTGGAACGCGCGCGGCAAGAGAACATCCATGGCGTGCTGCGCCCGGGAATCTATGTGCACGCCATTCAGCACTGTGTCGCCAACCGCAAGCCAAACCCGGGGCGCTACCGGATGCTGTTCGCAACTGGCAAGACGACGCGACGGCTGCTTCGGCCGGGGGATCCCTCTCACCCAGAACGGCGTGGCGCCAAAGTCACGCCGAGCAAGGCCGACCTGCCATCGGCCTACACGCATCTCCTGGGCTGGTACGAGGAGACCTACGCCCCGTCAAAGTCCAGCGCCCAGACGCAGGATCCGATCTTGGCCCTGCGCGGCGTCGGCAAGGAGGTGTGGAGGGACGAAGCGCCAGACGCGTACGTCCAACGGCTGCGAAGGGATTGGGCGTGAGCCGTATCTTCTGGGACACCAACCTCTTCATCTACCTCATCGAGGACTTCGGCGCGTTCTCCGACCGGGTTGTGGCGTTGCGCACGCGCATGCTGGAGCGCGGGGACCAACTGCTCACCTCTGCGCTGACACTCGGCGAGGTGCTGGTCAAGCCGATGGAAGCGGGACGAGAGGATCTGCAGCGCGCCTACGAGGAGGCACTGACAACAGCTGCCGTCATCGTCCCACTCGACGAGGGCGCCGCCGTGGCCTACGCGCGCATCCGGAAGGATCAATCGATTCGCCCGCCGGATGCCATCCAACTCGCATGTGCCTCGCACGCGGGTGTCGATCTCTTCATTACGAATGATGACCGACTGAGCCAGAAGGCCGTATCGGGCATTCACTTCGTCAGCTCGTTGGACCGCGCTCCGGTTTGAACGCCGAACAGCGTCCCCACGCGCTGCCGATAGCGTTCACGGGCCGGCAGCGGCGGCGGCGTAGGCGTGGTCGCGGGTGAAGAACGCCGCGGCGAGCCGCACGAGCGCCGGGAAGAACGGGGCAGCGTGCTGCTTGGCGAGCTTCGCCTGCAGGCGCGGCACCCACTTGCAGAGATGCCGCGCCAGGAAATCGCGCTCGGCACGCAGCAACGACGACGGGTCGCTCTCGGCCTGGCGCGCTTCGGCTTCGCGGAAGGTGAGGTAGTGGAGGAACTCCAGCTCGGTGGTGATGTGATCCGGCAGCTCGCGCAGCTGCGACGACAGGCGCAGGTGGAAGAAGTTGTAGAAGCGCGTCGCGTCCTCCATCACCTTCATGCGGTCGCCGATGTAGACGCCGCCGTAGAGCGGGCAGGGCGGGCCGGCGGCACCGACGTCGAACAAACGGATGTACTCCGACTCGAAGTCGACGTACGCGTCCGGCGCGGCGCATAGATCGGAGGTCAGCGCGCCGCTCACGTCATAGGGCAGCGCGCGACAGGTATCCGCGAGCGCAGTCGCCAGCGAGCCGTCGCGCACCGCCGCGTGCAGGTCCTCGTCGGGGAACGCGAAGGCGAGCGCCAGAATTTGGTACAGGCGCGAACGGCCGGCGGTGGCGCGCGCACTGTCGGTCTGCAGGGTGGCGAGCTCCATGGTCAGACCTTGCGCGGCTCGAGCTCAGCCGGGTCCTTGGTCAACGGGCCGAAGAGGTTCTTCCACTCGTAGACGATCAACAAGTCCATGAGATCTGACTTGCCGCCTGCCTTCGTTTTCGCCATTTCCGCCTTCAATGTGGCCAACGCTGCTTCGACCGGGTCGCCGAACAGATACTTCAGATACTCGGTGGGAATGCGCGGCTTCGACTCATCGATGTTGCCTTCGGCATCGAAACGCGGCGGCGAGATGGGCGGCACGTAGTAGACGTTGGGCTGTGTGCCGCGCTCCGCATGCAGCGGCAACGCCACCTTCCATTCCTTCACCAGCTTGTGGATCGGCCCGCTCTCGTCATCGAGGAAGCCGACGAAACGCAAACGTCCTGGGCACTGGCGCGCACACGCCGGCGCCACGCCCTTCTCGACACGCGGAAAGCAGAAGATGCACTTCTGCGAGATCTGCCGCACGTGATTGAAGTAGATCTTCTTGTACGGACACGCCTCCATGCAGAAGCGGTAGCCCTTGCAGCGCTCTTCGCTGATCAGCACGATGCCGTCTTCTTCGCGCTTGTAGATGGCGTTGCGCGGGCAGGCCTCGAGGCAGGCGGGGTTGGTGCAGTGGTTGCAAATGCGCGGCAGGTAGAAATAGAAGCTGTTCGGATATTGGCCGCCCCCTTGGTCCTCATCCCAGTTCGGGCCCCAATCGGGATCACCGCTCGGCTGCAGGTGCACCGAGTTGCCCTTGCCGCCGAAGAAGACTTCATCGTAGTTGAAGTCCCAGGCCTCGCCGAAGTCCCGCTTGGTGGGCAGTTGGCCGGCTTGCGGTTCCTCGTCGCGAAAGCCGCCGCCCATCTTCTCCCACTCGCGCGGCGTACCCTTGCCCGGCTGCGTGTTGACCGTCGCCCACCACATGTACTCCATGCCTTCGTCGCGCGTCCACAAGGTCTTGCAGGCGACGACGCAGGTTTGACAGCCGAGGCATTTGTTCAGGTCGAACACCATGGCCACCTGGCGCTTGCACTGCTTGAGTTGCGCCTTCTGGCTCTTCGCCTCACTGGCGAGCTGCTTCGCGCGTTCCGCCTTCTGTTGCTCGGTGAGTTCTGCCATGGCTCCCTCCGAAGAACAGGTGTTAGGGTGTTAGGCTGTTGGGTGTTAGGCAAAGACACCTAACAGCTAACACCCTAACACCCTGCCTCATGTTTCCAGCGTCAGCTCCCGCCACTCCTTGGAGAACGACTTGACGCCCGCGCGTTCGCCGCTGCTGCCTTCCCAGACGGCGAAGCCGACCTTGACGGCCTGGCCGGCGGCGAGTTGTGTCGCCTCGTCTTTCAGCTCGGGCACGGCCAGTGGCCGGGCGAACACCACCGCCCACGCGCCTTGCCCCCACGTCGACTTGACCAGGATCGGGCACTGCTTCGAAAACAGCGTCGTGCCGAGGCCGCGGGCGACGGTGTTGCGCGCCGTGTCGTTGAGGTCGGCGCGCCAGAACCAGGCGTTGACCGGCGCCTCCTTGCTGCCCATTTCGTCGATCGGCGGCTCGCCGCCGTTCAAAGGCATGAGAATGCCGCAGCCGTCGGGGAACTCGTTGTTGTCGGTGATCGCGACGTTCTTGTTGGCGTCCTCCCATGACAGACGGAAGAAGATGTCCGTGCCGTTGTGGACGGCCTGCACCATCAGGTTGCGGACCTTGCCGATCTGCTTCTCATCGCGGCTGGCCTTGATGTACTCGGACGGTTGATTGGCGAGCGGCGTGGCCGTCATTTTCAGGGCCTCGCCGGGGATACCGTTCCACTCCGAGGCCACCGGATCGAGCAGGCGGTCGCGCGCGACGCTCACTTTCGTGCACTGCATTGTCGATCCTCCTTCCGTTTACGCCGAAGCTGCCGCCGCTCGGACGTCGCGAGCGCACCGCAGGTGGGCCCTCCTCATGCGAGTGCCAGCCTGGCGGCGCGCGGCCGCGCGCCGGCCGTCAAGCAGCGCTGCACGACTTCGACGACGTGACGCTTGACGCGCGCCACGGCGTCCTCGCTGTCCGCTTCGCCGTACCACGTCGGCGCCAGCACCGGAGCCGACGTGAAGAAGAACGCCACCATGCCCATCACGCCGAGCACCAGCGCCAGCGGGTCGATCGGCGCGAAGGTATGCTCGCGTTGCTCATCGGCAACGAACTGCACCACCGCCGCCATGAGACGTTGCGATCCGTCCGTCGCGTGTGCACCGTCTGGCGCGTCCCCGAGGGACTGGCGCAGGAGGATCTTTGTCCGTTGCGGGTGTGCCGCCACGAGGTCGACGTAGGCCTCGACCAGCATGCGGACCTTTTCGAGCGGCTCGACCGCCGCGGCGAGCGCCCGCCCGATGGCGTCTTCGGTTTCGTCGATGCCCGAGTCGAGGACGGCGTGGTAGAGCTCCTCCTTGCTGGGGAAATAGTGGAACAGCGATGCCTTCTGAATGCCGACACGCTGCGCGATCAAGTGTAGTCGTGTCCCGCTATAGCCGCACTCCCCGAGGAAGGCCTCGGCCACCTCGAGGATGCGTTCCCGCGTGCCGCGCTCGCCACTCATGCGGCGCAGTCTACCGAACGGTTGGATGGGCCGTAGGATGCGCATCAGTCGCCAGCATGACCAAGATCAGTGATCAGTACTGCACGTTCGACCAGTCCACCTGCTTCTGCGTTTCCGCCTGCTTGGCCTCTGCCTCGGCCTGCAGCGTCGCCTCGGGCGGCTCGGTCATCCCCATGAGGTAGGTGGTGATGTCGCCGATATCCTCGTCGGGCTTTTCGACTTTGGGGCTGCCTTCGACGGTGTAGAAGACCGTTGGCATGCGCGTTTGCGCCCCGGCGATCTGCTTCGGCCGCGCCAAGAAGTCGCGGATCCACTCGGGCCGCAGGCGCGTCTTGCTGAGCATCAGGTTGATCGACAGGTCGTCCGGATCGACGCCTTCCGGCAGCCCCTGGTCGATCGACGTCGGATGGCACTGCACGCACTTATAATGGCTGAAGCGGTGGATGCCGCGCTGGAAGTGCTCCGCCGGCAGCTTGTCCTTGGCGGCGACGTACGTGTACGGGTTGTTCACGGTGGCGGCGGCGGCGAAGCCGTCGACCAGCAGGCGCGCCTGTGTCTCGCTGAAGCCGAAGCTCGGCATCCGAATCTTCAGCCACGGACGCACCGGCTTCGGCTCCAGCACGAACTGGTACAGGTACTGCCCCTGCAAGCGGGCGCCGACGCCGTCGAGCGTCGGCGGGCTCATGTTCTTGCGTTCCAAGAAGCGCGCGAGCTGCGCGTCGCGGCCGTTGAGACGGTGGCAACCGTTGCAGTTCAGGTGCGCCGTCATCCAGCTCGCGTCGCGCAGCGCGCGTTGCGCCGGCGTGGCGCGCACGACGTAGCGTGCCGGCAGCGTCGGCGTGTCGAAGGCCAGCACGCGGGTGATGAGCGCCTGCACCTCGTCGTCGCTGAGCCGGATGAGCGGCATCTTCAGCTTGATCTTGTCGGTGTCGTAGGCGCGCGGGTCGGTGAGCTTGCGGCGCAACCAGTCCCACTTGGTGCGCGGCACGTCGGTGGTGGTACCGAAGTCGAGCTCGTCGACCGGCTTGCGGGCGAACTCGGCGAGGTCGGGCACCGACGGCCGCACCTTCTCGAAGCCCTCGATGGCGTGGCAGCCGTAGCACTCGTACTGCTTGACCAGTTGTTTGCCGTCCTCGGGCTTGAACTGGCCGAGGTCGGGCGCCGCCGGCAGCGGCTCGGCCGGCGTCAGCGTGAGCAGGTAGGCCACGACGGCATGGCGCTCGCTCTCCGTCAGCTCCACCTTCGGCATGGCGCTGTCCGGGTTGTAGCGCTTGGGGTCGGCGATCCAGGCGTCGAGCCATTCCGGCGTGACCTTGGCGCCGATGCCGGCCAGGTGCGGCACGCGTGGCGACACGCTGGTCTCGTCCGCCTTCACGCCGTGGCAGCCATGGCAGCCACGCTCGGTGAACAGCCGCTCGCCTGCGGGCGCGGTCGCGGCCTCGATGGTCACCGGTTCGTAGCGCTTCCCCGCCGGGAAGCTGAGCAGGAAGGCGGTGATCTTTCCCACCTCCTCGTCGGTGAGCTTGAAGTTGGGCATGGCGGTCTCGCGGTTGAAGTGCGCCGGATCCCTGATCCATGCGTACGTCCAGCGCGGGGCGTCGGCGAGCTTCGCCTTCAACGTGTGCAGCGGCGGACTGAACTTCGGCAGATAGCTGACGCCGCTGACGTCGTGGCAGCCGTAGCACCCCTTTTCCATGAACAGGTCGGTGCCGTGCGCCACGACTTCGGCGCCGGGCAGGCCGTGGGTCACCTCATGGCAGCGGGCGCAGCTCATCTGCACGTACGCCGCGGGCAGCAATGGTGCCAGCCAGTTCGCCTCCTTGCCGTGCCCGCCTTCGACGGAGGTGGCGATGCCCTGGCCTTGATGGCACAGGATGCAGCCGAAGGCGTTGACCTCATGCTTCCTGAGCAGATCGCCCGGGTGCGTGCGGAACGGCTGCGGCGCGTCGGCGAACAGGACGTTGTCGATGCCGCGATGGCAGGTCGTGCAGCGGTCCGCCTGTTTGATGTCCTCGAGATAGATCTGGCCGATCTCCGGCTGGGCGCGCGACACCTCGTCGATCACGCGCTGCCAGCGGGCTTGCTCGCGCGCATCCTGGTGCGCCGTCGCCTCCTGCAGCCTGGCGGTCGCGCGCGCCGTATAGAGACGATTGAACTCTTCTTGGTAGCGCATCCACGGCCGCGTCTCCTCGCTATGAATCGCTACGACGCACAGGAGGAGGAAGAGCGGGCTGAGAATCGCCAACGCCAGCCGCATTCCAGGCGTGCCGCGCATCATTGGGCCACCTCGGGAGGGATCATACGTTGAACCATGGTGTCGCCAGGACGTACTTGACCCGCAGCAGCAGCCGCAGCAGGATCTTGATCGGCACGCCGTAGAGGAGCAGCGCGAACAGCATCACGACGAGGTAGCGCCGATGACCGAGGCCGGAGTACAGCCACGGCCAACGGCGACGGGTGAGCATGATGCCGCCGACGAAATACGTCGCCAGCAGCGGCAGCCCCAGCCACCACGGGAAACTCCACAGCCGCTCCTCGGCGCTCTTCGGCAACCCCCACGCTTGCCACGGCCAGTAGAACTGCCAGTTGGGCCCGCGCAGAAACTGACCAATGGCGATCAGCACCCACCACAACGCAAAGCCGAACAGGAAGTGGCCAATCGCCAGACGGCGGACCTGCAAGGTGTACAGGCCGGTACCACGGCGACCGGTGTCGAGATAGGGAATGGCCATCAAGCCGACGATGATCAGCGTCGGAATGGCGACGCCGGCGATCCAGGGATCGAAATAGACCAGCAGCTCCTGCAGGCCAACGAAGTACCACGGCGCCTTGGCCGGGTTTTCGGTCTTGCCCGGATTGGCTTCGGGCAAGAGCGGCGCGTTGATGACCAACGACCACGCCAGCAGCAAGACCGAGATGAGGAGCGCGGCGAGAAATTCCTTGAACACCAGATACGGGAAGACAGATGCAGTCAGTGACGAGTGATCAGTGACCAGCGGGGAACGGGCTGCCGCGCTCGTCGAGTCGTGGCTCTGTTCCATCCCCTAACCTCGAACCCCGATCCCTTGGCACCCGACACCCGACACCCGACACCTGCCCTTCACAACGGCCGGGAAATGCCGCCGTCCTTTCGAACTCGCCAGAAGTGCAGCATCATCAGCACGATGGCGACCAGCGGCAGCCCGACGCAGTGCAGCACGTAGAAGCGCAGCAGGGCGTTCGAGCCGACCTTCATGTCGCCGAGCAACAGGAAGCGCGCGTCATTGAGCGGCGTCGTGCCGAGCAGATTGTGGAACGGTCCCTCGGCACCGACGAACGGCGTCGCCGCGGCCATGTTGGTGCCGACGGTCACCGCCCAGAACGCCAACTGGTCCCATGGCAGCAGGTAGCCGGTGAAGCTGAGCAGCAACGTCAGCACCAGCAGGCTGACGCCGACCACCCAGTTGAACTCGCGCGGTGGCCGGTACGATCCCGTCAAGAAGACGCGCAGCATGTGCAGCATGACGGTGATGACCATCAAGTGCGCCGCCCAGCGGTGCAGATTGCGCAGCGTCATCCCGAAGGTCGCGGCGTACTCCAACGTCTTCATGTCGACGTAGGCGTAGTCGGGCACCGGCCGGTAGTAGAACATCAACAGCACCCCGGTGACGGTCTCGACGAGGAACAGGAAGAAGGTCAGCCCGCCGAGGCAGAAGGTGTACGTCACCGCCAGGGCGCGGCGTGGAATGGTGATCGGATGCAGATGCAGGAAGATGTTGCTGGTCACCTCGAGGGCGCGATTACGGACCGAGTCGACGTAGTCATGCCGGAAGACGGAGCGGTAGAGCTGCGACGAGGTCACCGCCGTCGCGACGCGGCTCAGCCTGGCTTCAGTACGCGAGATCGCCATGTATGGCCTCCCACTCCGGCGTCGGGACAAGAACGATGGCATCCCACGGGCAGCCGTCCAGGAACGCGCCTTGCGGCCCGCGCGTCACGCATTTCTTGCACCCCACGCACTTCAACGGATCGACCCAGATGCGGACGAACGGGAACGCATCGGCGGCGGGGACCAACAGCATGCATTCGTCGACGGGGCAGTAGGGTTGGCAGACCGGCGCGCCGGCGCACCCGGTGCAATCGTCGGTGATCATCGCCAGCACCTTTGGTTTCGCCTTGCGGCGGCCGATGAACTTGCCGTCGAGGTTCTTGTGGCTCGGCCGCGACGCGGGGCGGCTAGATGCGGACGAAGGCTCCATCCACGTCGAAACGTTCGGGTCCATAGACGATGCCCGTGTCGACGACGAGCTCGCCGTCGACACTCAACTCGATGCGCAGGCGATCGAGCGAACGCGGAGCGGGACCGGCAAAGTTGGCACCATTGGCGTGATACTCGCTGCCATGGCAGGGGCATTTGAAGATCCGCTGATCTCCAAACCAATTGACGGTACAACCGAGGTGGGCACAGCGTGCTGAGATTGCATAGACGCGGTCCCGCTCCCGCACGACGAAGAACCGATGTGCCGCCTTCCAGTGTTCATCGACGAGGACGACGCCGTACGCATCGGCGTCGGCGCCGCGGTCGAGCCGCCGGCGTTCCGATACGAAACGTAGTCGGTGGTTGGAACACCACGCGCGGCACGAAGAAGCGCACCGTTTCGAGGGCGCCTGTACCGAGCACGGCGGCAAACGCCCCCCACCCGGTCGCGCTCATGCCGCGCAGCAGCAGCTCGCGCCGCGACAGCTCGCTGAGGTGTTGGAGGATGGATGCAGGCTGCATACGCCACCGTCTCGCGCTTCCCTACCTAACGTTCGGTAGGCTCTGGATGACCAGGGCTCTGAATCGAGCTGATCCATGTCATCCGCCGATTGCCGCCATGGGTCGCGCCGCGCCTCGCGCGGCACCGCCGCCGTCCGCATCGTAGGTGCCGTGCGCGGGGCGACCGGCCGTGGCGGCGCGAAAGCACTCGGCAATGGCGGGCAACGATGCGACGGGCCGGAGAGCCGGCCGTACGTCTACCTCGCCTTCGGAGGTCAGACAGGGGCGCAGGCGGCCGTCGGCGGTCACCCGCAGGCGATTGCACCGGTCGCAGAATCGACAACTCACCGGGCTGATGACGCCGACCTCGCCGCCAACGGCCAGGGCGTAATACGTTGCCGTATCGCCGGGCGCGCGCCGGGGTGGTCGGAGTGCCAGGTGCGAACGGACACGCGCGAGGATCTCGACACGGCTGACGAACGACTGCTTCCAACGCTGTCCGCGGCCGAGCGGCATGTACTCGATGAAACGCACCTGCGCCCCGATCGCGGCGCCGAAGTCGAGCATGGCGGGGAGCTCGCCGTCATTGACGTCGCGCATCACCACGACGTTGAGCTTGATCGGACGCAGGCCGGCGTCACACGCCGCGGCAATGCCCGCAAGCACGCGATCGAGGTCGTCGCGCCCGCTGATGGCACGGAACACGGTGGGCTGGAGCGAGTCGAGGCTGATGTTCACGCGGCGCAAGCCGGCCGCCTTCAACGCGCGCGCGTGATCGGCGAGCAGCGTGCCGTTCGTCGACAGCGCCAGGTCGGTGATGCCGGGCTGACCACTCAAGGTCCGGACAAGGTCAACCACGCCGGGTCGGACCAGCGGCTCGCCGCCGGTGATCCGCACTTTCCGGATACCCAGCGCGACCCCTACGCGGATGATCTCGGCGATCTCCTCAAGCCGCAGCGGCTCGAGTCGGGAGCAGCCGGCATGCTCGCGCGGCAAGCAGTAGAAGCAGCGCAGGTTGCAGCGGTCGGTCACCGACACGCGTAGATACGAGACGGCGCGGCCGTAGCGGTCGTGCAACCCGCCGTCCCCTCGCATCGTATTCACGCAGACACCCTACCGAACGGTAGGATGGCGAGTATGATCTACATCAGGTCAGAGGATGACAGACACGACGATGATGTGCCGTTCACCTGCAAGGCGAGGCATCTCCGTTCGCCCGGGGACGCTGCGGCTCCAGCAGTACGTTTCGTCGCACGAGCCGACCACTGCGGACCGGGCCGTGCCCATTCTCAAGGATTGCACACCAGCTGCAGCGCATCTCTGTCACTGGGTCGGGGACGGTGCGTGATTGGATCATTCGACGGCGTCGTCTTGAGGCGCAAGGTCTTTTGCCCGCGGGCGACGGCGCTCCCGGTACGCCGCAGTGGTACGGTAATGGCCGCGAAGCTCGTGCAACGGTCGGTCGTCAATGCCGGCGTGAAGGCGACGAACCGGCCGCGGCACCTGCCATCGCCGCTGCCTGCGGTGGCGTCGCAGTCGCTATTTGCGACGCACAGCTGACCGCGCCGTGCCGCGTTCGCACATTGTCCGCGCACGCTTCCGCCCACGCCTCCCAGCGCGGCCTCGAGCGCATCGCGGTTGGCGGTGTCGGCGCCGGCGCGCGGATTGGCTTGCGGCGGCTGCTGCAGCCGCACGCTGACGACGTCGCCGGCCGGACACGTGAACCGCGGCTCGCTGGCGTTGAGGCACAACGCGACTTGAAACGTGCATGCGCCGTCGCCGGCGGCGCCGACGTCGCACGTCGAGTCACCTTCCTTGCACTCCACGTGGTTGAGCGGCAGGCCTTTGGCACTGAGTACCGGCATGGGGTGGGTCAGCCATTCGTGGCGACAGTCGACGGCCAGCGTGCCGCCGCCGGGAATCAGCTCGCTGCGACACTGCGACGAGCAGCCGTCGCCGTCGACCACGTTGCCGTCATCACACTCCTCCGCGGCGGCGTGGATGGCGCCATCGCCACAGACGTTCAGCGTGCAGTCGCTCTTGCAGTCGTCGGTGTCGATGGCGTTGCCGTCGTCGCACTGCTCGCCGGCGGTGACGATGCCGTTGCCGCACGCCGTCCGCGTGCAGTCCATATCGCAGCCATCGCCGCTGATGAGGTTGCCGTCGTCGCACTCCTCCACACCGGCGTCGAGCACGCCATCGCCGCAGACGTTCAGCGTGCAGTCGCTCTTGCAGTCGTCGGTGTCGACGGCGTTGCCGTCGTCGCACTGCTCGCCGGCGGTGACGATGCCGTTGCCGCAGGCCGTCGCGGTGCAGTTCGCGTCGCAGCCATCACCGTCGACGGCATTGCCGTCATCGCACTGCTCGCCCGGGTCGAGGACACCGTTGCCGCAGGCCGTGGAGATGAGCCAGCGTGATCGCCCGGTAAGCGGATCGAGGTCGCCGTCGAGACGCAGCAGCCACACCTTCGACCAGGTGTGATCCTGGATCAACAGATTGTCAGCGGCGTCGAACGTCAGCTCACCGGGTGCGCCCAGCGGCAATCGGATGATCGCATCGGCGCTCTGCCCCTGCACGAACTGTCCGTTCGCTGCGCGCGCCAGCGGGTCCGCATACCACCAGAGCTGACGCAGATGGCGCTGCCCGGCGTTGTAGGTACTGCCGTCATTGCTGATCACCATGTGGTTCTGGCTGTCGAAGGCGAGCGTGATCGGGGATCCGGCGGTGAGCCCGGAAGCGAATCCACATTGTCCCGGGTGCGTGAAGTCGGACGCGCCGAACACCTTCTTGGCATCGAGCTGCGGGAAGAGTTGTCCGCGGCTCGCCCGCAGGTCATCCGCGGTGAAGACCACCACGCGGTCGTTGCCGTGACACTCGTAGGTGTTCTCGACGACGTACAAGTTTCCAAGCCGATCGAAGGCAATGAAGCGCGGCACACACAGCGTGCGCGGGCTCGGCGCCGACAGGTTCCGATTGCAGTCATTGCTTTGCTTGTCGGCCTGGCCCAGCACCATGTCGACCGTGAGCTTCTCGAGCCCGAGCCGGTCATAGTTGCCGATGCGCAAGATACGGTTGCCCTGACTGACCCAGATCGCCCGGTGCTGCGGGTCGGTGGCATCAAAAGCGACACCGTTGCCTTCGGAGATCCAGTAGGGAATGTCGCTGCCGTCGTCGGACCATGCCAGGGCGACCTCGAACATCCCCCACGCGTCCGCCGCGTTGACGCTGCAGCCGGCGCACGCGGGACGGATCGGGTCGTTGGTGCCGGTGGCGGCGAAGGGCAACTGATAGACGATGATCTTTCCCTGACCGTCGCTGGTCCACATGCGGCCGCGATCGTCGATCGCGTGATAGGACCGCGCGGGCAGCTGATTGGAGCCGACGCTCGTCTCGGCGACGACGATGTCCGCCGGCTCGCCGTCTTGGCGATTCGGATAGTCGTTCCATACGAGGTAGCGGCCGTGGTCCTGCACGATCAGCTGCTTGGTGGGATCGCTGGGGACGTTGTACACGGCGACGCCCACGGGCTGATTGAGCTTGGCGTCGGTGACGACGTTCGCCCCGGCCACGCCGCCGTTGGGATCGGGCGGGCACTTGCTGGGAAGCAGTCCCGGATTCGGGTTGGGTATCGGGATGTACGGCAACTTGAAGCGGGAGACGTACGCGGGGTACTCGGAGGCGAGGTAGATGTTGTTGTCGGAGTCGATTCCGATCGATCCGCCCGGCCAGCACAGCCGGTAGTCGCGCACGTCGCCGGTGACCCGCGGGTCGCGCTCGAAGGTCTGACTACAGGGCCCGAAGTCGATGCAACCGCGCCGGTACTTCCCGGAGCCGGGAGGATCTTCGACGCCGCCGATCGCGGTGACGATGTGTCCGCCGTCGCGGTTGAGGAGCAGCGTGTGGTTGGCCTCGTGTTCGTTGACCCACACGAACCCGCCGGGGTACGGATCGGCGATGCCCGGCCCCGACGGCTTGAACGCGAAGCCGGTGGACTGAAAGATGCGCGGGCTGCTCGCGTCACGACGGTAGCCGGACAGCGGCGCGCGAATCCGGTTCGGCATCCAACCGTTTGCCTGCTGCGAGAATATCACCAGCCTCGAGCTGAACGGGAGTCCATCGGACGAGTTCTGATCGAGCACCCAGAGCTCGCGGCCATCCGGCGTCGGCCGCGCTTCCAAGGGCAAGCAGAACTGGTACGAGCTGCGGTCGCAGACCGCGGTGCACGTTGTGAAATCGGGCTGTCCCACCACGGCGCTGGCCGATCGTGTTCCCTGGTCGAAGCGGAGCACGCGATGGTTCATGGTGTCCGCCACCCACACGCCGCCGTCGTGCGCATCGACCGACACGCCCCACGCCATGATCGGCTCGTACTCGTCGACCGCAAAATTCAGCTGGTGATCGCTGCAGCCCGGGTCGCCGCTGTGCATGTTCGGCTGCCCCCAGACCACGTCGGCGTGCGCGTCGCCCTTCCCTCCCGAGGTGTCGGCGCTCAGCGGCTGGTTGAAGCGGAGGACGCGATTGTTGTGGACGTCGACGACGTACAGGTTCCCTTCGCCGTCGATGTCCGCATTGTTGCGTCGCCAATACTCCGCAGTGTTCGCGGCGAGCGGCATCGGGGTCAGACAGAGCGTGTCGTCACCCGGACGGGCACGTGTGCCGATGTTGTCGTCGCGATTGCACGCCCCGCCGCTGGCATCGGCTTGGCCGAGAATAATGTCGGCTTGGTGCCCGGGTTCGATCTGGCAGGTGGAACCCGGACAATCTCCGTCGGACGTGCACGCTTGCGCGGCCGGCGCGGCGCAATGGCCGAGGGCCTTGAAGCCGAGAATCCGATTGTTGCCGCTATCGATGGCGTAGACCTTGTTCGGCCGGCTGCTGCGGTCGACCACCACGCCGGGAGCGTGGTACAGGGAATTGCGGGTGGCTTGATTTGGCCCCGTGTCACCGACGGTGCGCTGCGCGAACAGCGTCAACACGTGATGGCACTGATCGTAGAATCGCTTGTCGCCACCGCAGTTGAGGGTGGCGTCGTCGATGAGGTCGCGAATGACGAGACTCGCCGCGGCCGGTCGGTCGAGAAGCAGCGACGGCGGCCCCCCGAGGAGCAGCACCGCGAGCAGGCCGGGCGCGTACCGTGTGACCGGCAGCGGCGCCCAACCAGCCGATGGGTTGAGCATAGCAAAGCTGATCTAGCACACTCGGGTGCGAGGTAGCCAGGAAAGCTCGCGCCACCGCGGGTTGTCGGGTGCGGTGCGAGCATCCGCTTGCCGGCAGGGGTACACCGGGCGCCTCACAGACCGGAGCGCCACATGCGGCGCCGCCGCACTGCTTGGCGCAGACGCCTGAGGTGACTCATGACTCGAAAGGGGCGCAGCATGCGGCAGAGGTATGGCCCGAGTCGTTGCCGCCGTTCCAGGGCACGCAACTGGCGCGGGGCGTCGCCGGTTGCCACAGCCAGCTCGACCAGGCCGGCCACCTCCGTCGGGTCTGGCTGGCCTCGATCGTAGGCGCGGCAGGCGGCCTGCAGTGCTCGCTGTGCCAACGTGCGGTTGACGAGCGTCTCCAAACGTTCGCGGTCGGCGATCAGCCGAGCGTGTTCGCAGAAGAGGATCGCGAACGCGTCCCGAACCTGCGTCAAATCGGCCAGTGGCGTCGCGAAGCGCTGGCGATGCATGCCCGTCGCGTGATCGCGGTAGTAGGCTTGATGCGGGCCGGCGATGTAGCCCACATCGGCATGCAGTGCCAGACGCATCCACATTTCAAAGTCCGCGGCGTGCGGCAACTCTTCTCGGTAGCCACCGACCTGCCGGAGCAGGCTGGTGCGCAGAACGACCTCCGGGGAGCGAATGCAGTTTTCCGTGGTCTGGCAGCGCGCCTCGAACCACCGCCGCCCAGGCCACACCCGCCAACGCCCCGGCCCGCTGCAGGGCGGTCGGCGCGCCCGACCGTAGCCGAAGACGAGCGCCGCGCCATACACGAACCCTACCTCCGGGTGCGCCTCCAGCAGCGCGCAGGCCCGTTCCAGCGCGCCTGGGGTCAACATGTCGTCGGCGTCGAGCAGCACCGTGTAGCGTCCGGCCGCCCACCGCATGCCTTCGTTGTAGGTGATGATGTGGCCCAGATTCACCGCGTGCCGGCGAACCTCAACGCGCGCGTCGGCAGCCGCCAACGCCTCCGCCACCTGCGCCGAATCGTCAGTCGACGCATCGTCGATGATCAGCACACGGACGTCGACGCCGCGCTGGCCGAGGACGCTCTCCATACACTCTCGCAGGCACCAGCCGTACTTGTAACAGGGGATCACCACGCTGACGCTACATGCCTGCATCGCTCACGGCTCAGCGTGGTCGACGCCCGTGAAGATGAGCGGCCTCGTGCACGATGGCAATCACTCGGTCCTGGTCGCCTGCGGCGAGCTGATGAAAGAGCGGCAGGATGAGCGACCGCCGCGTCAGGCGTTCGGTGACGGCGAGGTCATCGTGCCGGCGATCCGCGAACGCGGGTTGCAGGTGCGCCGCCATGCAACCGGGGCGCGCGGCAATCCCGCGCGCCAGCATCGTGCGCAGCAGGTCGTCACGCGCGACCGGGAAGTCGTCGGGCAGCACGATCCAAAAGGACTGGAAGTTGGTGCGGCCGCAGGCGGGGTCGGTGACGATGCCGAGCCCCGGGATGTCGCCAAGCTCCGCCTGGTAGCGCTGCGCCAGCTGGCGTCGGCGGGCCAGGATGGCGTCGAGGCGAGTGAGCTGCACGAGCCCGACGGCGGCCTGGATGTCGCTCATGCGGTAGTTGAAGCCGGTCTCCGGATACTCCTCGATGAGCAGCTCCAGGCTGGCGTGGCGATCTGCCGCGCTGACGCTCATGGCATGCTCGCGCAGCCGTCGGACGTGCTCGGCGAGGTCCTGGCGCGGGGTGAGCAGCATGCCGCCTTCGCCCGTAGTGATTACCTTGCGCGGGTGGAAGGAGAAGGCGACGAGATCGGAGTGCACGCCGATCGCTTGATCGCCATACGTCGATCCCAACGCGCAGGCCGCGTCTTCGACGACCGCCACCCCGCGCGGCTCGCACAGCGCGTGGACGGCGGCGATGTCGGCGGGCACGCCACCCTGGTGGACGAGGATGACGGCGCGCGTGCGCCGCGTCAGCACCGGCTCGATCGTCGCGGGCGTGAGGTTCATCGTCTGCGCGTCGACGTCGGCGAAGACCGGCGCGGCGCCGACGTAACGAGCGGCGTTGGCGGTGGCGATGAACGAGAGCGAGGGGACCACGACCTCGTCGCCGGGGCCGATCCCCAACGCGACGAGTGACACGTGCAGGGCGGCGGTGCACGACGACACTGCCACGCCATGCGCCGCCCCGAGCCGCGCGCACGTGGCGTGCTCGAAGGCGGCGACACGCGGCCCTTGAGCCACCCAGCCGGAGGCCAAGACCTCCGCAACGGCGGCGGCCTCCTCGGAACCCAGCCAGGGCCGCATCACCGGGATCATGCCTGCGACTGACGCCACCACGTCACCAGCTGCCGCAGGCCGTCCTCGAGCGCCACCACGGCGCGAAATCCCAGGACCCGTTGCGCCTTGGTCGTGTCGCCCAAGCGTCGCGTGATGGCAGGAATCGAGCGCTCGGGTTCATAGGCAGGTGCGAGGTCGACGCTCATCACCTCGAGCAGGCTGCGCGCGAGCGCGTCGAGGCTGGTCTCGACACCGCTGGCGACGTTGAAGACGTCATCGCTGACGTCGCTTTGAGCCGCCAGGATGTTGGCATGGGCGACGTCAGCCACGTACACCAGATCCATCGTCTGGCTGCCGTCGCCGAAGATGAGCGGTGGCAGCCCGGCTGCGATGCGCTCGATCCAGCGCACCAGCACTTCGGTGTAGCGGCCATGAATGTCCATGCGCGGGCCGTAGACGTTGAAATAGCGCAGCGCGACGTAGTCGAGGCCGTACATCTCGTGGAAGCTGCGCAGCAGCCCTTCGTTGAAGATCTTCGCCGCGCCGTAGAGGGTGCGGTTGCCGTAGGGATGGTGCGTCTCGCCGATCGGGAAGCTCTCCGCCTGTCCGTACACGGATGCTGAGGAGGCGGCGACGACCTT
>Ga0335082_10002090_pt1 | contig 21448 bp, 19 predicted proteins | sample Lox_Sample_41_FD_206718 | JGI IMG/M metagenome (GOLD analysis project Ga0335082, IMG submission 206718) | Soil microbial communities from Loxahatchee National Wildlife Refuge, Florida, United States - Lox_Sample_4.1 | ecosystem: Environmental > Terrestrial > Soil > Wetlands | place: USA...
CCGATGTAGACGTAGCCCTGGGCCCGGAGACGCCCGATCGAGCGGACGAGTATCTCGAGCTTCGCCTCGGGGCTCGGCAGGTCCGCGTCGGCGATGCGCCGCTGGGGCTTGAACACCGCGGGCAGGTGCGCGTAGGAGTACAGCGCGATGCGGTCCGGGTCGCACGCGATCACTGCGTCCAGCGTGCGCGCGAAGCTCTCGGGCGTCTGCTTCGGCAGGCCGTAGATGAGATCCAGGTTCACCGACTTGAACCCGGTCCGCCTGGCGGCGAGAACCACCCGCAGCGTCTCGTCGAGCGGCTGGATGCGGTGCACCGCCCTCTGGACCGCGGGATCGACGTCCTGCACGCCGAGGCTCAGCCGGTTGAACCCGAGCCCCGCGAGCAGGGCGATCTTGTCGGCGCCGACCTTGCGCGGATCGACCTCGATCGCGTACTCGCCGGCCGGGTCGAGCCTGAACTGGGCGCGGATCATGTTCATCAGCTCGCCGAGCTCCGCTTCCGAGAGGAAGGTCGGCGTGCCGCCGCCCCAGTGCATCTGCGAGACCGCGCGGTCCTCGCCGAGCCGCTCCGCGACCAGCGCGATCTCGCGCCCGAGGTGCTTCAGGTACTTGGCCGAGCGCCCATGGTCCTTGGTGATGATCTTGTTGCAGGCGCAGTAGTAGCAGATCGTGTCGCAGAAGGGCAGGTGTACGTATAATGCGAGCGGTCTAACCACCCCTCCGACATTGCGGTTTTCCAGCCAGTGTCCGTACGCCTCCGCGTTGAAGGCTTCGACGAACCGGTCCGCCGTGGGATAGGACGTATAGCGCGGCCCGCTCCCGCCGTACTTGCGGATCAGCCCCGGATCGACCACGAGATCGGACGGCCCGGACTGCTCCGCGCCCGGCCGGATGGAAATGTCGACCATGCGCCACTATGGAACCGGCGCGGCGGGACGGTTTGACATGGGTCAAACTCAGACTAGAACGCAGGAGGAAGCGCAGCAGGACGGCAGGATCCTGATCATCTTCGGGCCGGTCCTGGCGCTCGGGGTGTTCACCGTCCTGCTCGCGCTCGTCGCGGGCCTGTTCGGCTTCTACCGCTACGAGATGTACGCCGTGGCGGTGGTCCTCGGCGCCGCGGTGATGGTGCTCGCGACCGTGCTCTTCTACTACCAGACCGGCGAGCGCCGGGCGGCCGACGCTGCCCTGCAGAGCGCCCGCGCCCGGGTCGGCGACATCGTGGAGACGGCGATGGACGCCATCGTCTCCGCCGACGAGTCGCAGCGCATCGTCCTCTTCAACCCCGCCGCCGAGAAGATGTTCGGCTGGCCGCAGGCCGCCGTCCTCGGCCAGCCGCTCGACGTGCTCGTTCCCGAGCAATTCCGGGGCGCGCACCGGGCGCACGTGGCGGAGTTCGCCCGCACCGGCGCCACCTCGCGGCGCATGGGCGGCGCGGGCGTGCTGCGCGGGCTGCGGGCGAGCGGCGAGGAATTTCCCATCGAGGCCTCGATCTCGCAGCACCGCGAGAACGGCCGGCGGCTCCTCACCGTCATCCTGCGCGACGTGACCGAGCGGGTGCGCGCGGAGGAGGAGCTCAGGCAATCGCGGGAGGACCTGCGCGAGCTGTCCACGGCCGCGCACACGATCAGGGAGCAGGAGCAGCGCCGCGTCGCGCGCGAGATCCACGACGAGCTGGGGCAGTCGCTCACCGCGCTCAAGATGGACGTGGCCTGGATGCTGGGCAACCTGTCGCAGGGCTCGCCCACGCTGACCGACAAGCTGTCCGCGATGCAGGCCCAGCTCGACGCCACGGTCGCGGCGACGCGCCGCATCTCGGCCGACCTGCGGCCGCTGATGCTCGACGACCTGGGGTTGATCCCCGCTGCCGAGTGGCTCGCGCAGAACTTCAGCGAGCGCACCGGCATCCCCTGCCGGCTCCAGATCAAGCCGGCGGACATCGAGCTCGCGGAGCCCTACGCGAGCGCCCTGTACCGCATCCTCCAGGAATCGCTCACTAACGTCGCGCGCCACGCCCGGGCCACCCGTGTCGAGGTCGTCCTCGAGAAGGCCGACGGCGTTCTGACGCTCTCGGTGCGCGACGACGGGCGCGGATTCAGCCCGGCCGAGACGCGCGCGCAGAAGACCTACGGCCTGCTCGGGCTGCGCGAGCGGACCGTGCTGCTCGGGGGCGAGGCGAGCATCGCGAGCGAGCCGGGGCGCGGGACGACCGTCAACGTGCGCCTGCCCCTCCAGGCGGAGGCCGCGAGCCCGTGATCCGCATCGTCATCGCCGACGACCACACCATCGTCAGGGAGGGGCTCAAGCAGCTCCTCTCGGGGACGCCGGACCTCTCGGTGGTCGGCGAGGCGCAGGACGGCCGCGAGGTGATGGAGCGCGTGCGCAGCCTCGACTTCGACGTGCTGCTGCTCGACATATCCATGCCCGGGAAGAGCGGCATCGACCTCATCAAGCAGGTGCACGCCGAGAAGCCGAAGCTGCGCGTGCTCGTGCTCAGCATGCACGAGGAGCAGCAGTACGCGGTGCGCGCGATCCGGGCCGGCGCCGCGGGCTACCTCACCAAGGACAGCGCCTCGGAGCAGCTCGTCTCGGCGATCCGCAAGGTGGCCGGCGGCGGCGCCTTCATCACCGAGCGCGTCGCGCAGCAGCTCGCGCTCGACGCCATGCCCAGGGCCGAGGGCCTGCCGCACACCGCGCTGTCGGACCGCGAGTTCCAGGTGTTCCGCGAGCTCGCCTCCGGCAAGGCGGTGTCGGACATCGCGGCCGAGCTCCACTTGTCGGCGAAGACAGTCAGCACCCACAAGGCACGCATCATGGAGAAGATGAGCCTCTCCAACCCCGCCGAGCTCATCCGCTACGCCATCCAGCACCGGCTGGTGGACGACGCGGACGCCGGGAGCCCCTGATGGCCGTCATGATCCCGTCATAAGCCGCCCTGTAGGACGATTCCGACCCCGCCTTTCAGCGGTTTCCGACCCGAAGAATAAGCCCCCGCCGATAGGCTCACGGGGGCCCGCCTTCGCATACTGGCGGCATGCAAGTCGCCGCTCTCGACCCCCCCACGAACGTTTTCATCGTCGAGGACTCCGAGGTCGTCCGCCGGCGTATCGCCGGAATGCTCGGGGACATGGAGGGCGTCACGGTGGTCGGCGAAGCCGAGACCCCGCGCGAGGCGCTCGAGGGGATCCTGCGCACGCGACCCGATTCCGTCGTGCTCGACCTGCACCTCATGGGAGGCAGCGGCCTGGATGTGCTGCGCCAGGCGCACCCGCAGACGCCGGGCACGGTGTTCATCGTCCTCACCAATCACCCGAACGCCCAATATCGCCGCGTGTGCATGGAGGCGGGCGCGGCGTATTTCTTCGACAAGAGCCACGATTTCGACAAGGTCCGGGAAGTCATCGCCGGACTCGGAACAACGCGTCACTAACCCAAACCAGACCACAAACGAGGGCATCATGACATCCGCCGCAACCGCAGCCATCTCGATTGCCAAGCCCGCAGTTCCGCTGCACGAGCCGACGCACGGCAAGGTCGCGAAAATGCCGACACGCTGCTCGACCTGCGGCCTGCGCGAGCTCTGCCTGCCCTGCGGCCTCGCAGGGCACGCCGCCGACCGCATCGACGACATGGTCTACACCCGCCGCCGCGTCAAGCGCGGGGAGCACCTCTACCGGGCCGGCGACAAGTTCGGCTCGATCTACGCGGTGCGCAGCGGATTCTTCAAGACCGTGCAGACGCTGGAGGACGGGCGCGAGCAGGTCACCGGATTCCACATGTCGGGCGAGATCATCGGCATGGACGGGATCGGGCCGGACCTGCACGTCCTCAACGCGATCGCGCTGGAGGACAGCGAGGTCTGCGTCATCCCGTATTCCCGGCTGGAGAGCCTGGGCGAGGAGATGCACGAGCTGCGCCACCAGTTCCACAAGGTCATGAGCCGGGAGATCGTGCGCGAGCACGGCGTGATGCTCCTGCTCGGCACGATGCGCGCCGAGGAGCGGCTCGCCACCTTCCTGCTCAACCTGTCGCAGCGCTTCGCGGCGCGCGGCTACTCGCCGTCGCAATTCAGCCTGCGCATGACGCGCGAGGAAATCGGCAGCCACCTCGGCCTGAAGCTCGAGACCGTCAGCCGCGCCTTCTCCCGCTTCCAGGAGGAAGGCCTGATCAGCGTCCAGCTCAAGGAAATTCAGATCCTCGACCCGGACGGGCTGCGCAGGGTGATGGGCCAGGGCTCGCGCTAGAGGCGCGGCCTACATTCCGAGTATCCGCCCGATCTCGGCGATGTACTGGCCGGCCTTCAGGCCGTCCGCGAGCGCCGTCTCCAGGCCGTTCTCGGCCGCCGTGCGCACGGCGTGCAGCCCTTCCCTGACCCAGTGATGCCGGCGGACCGGCGACTTCAGCACGTTCTTCAGCGTCTCGACCTCGTCGCGCAGCAGCTGCACGTCGCTCGAGCCCTTGCGGACCCGGGCGAGGTCGCGCTCGAGGGCGTGGACGAGCTTGCTCACTTCCTCCAGATCGATTTCCTGCTGCGCCGCCTGCCTAGAATCCCTGGCCATGAGTCCCTCCAAGACGTATCCGTCACGAAATCCGTCGCGCGCTCTCCGAGAACACCGCTCCGCTGCGCCGGACCACGTTCGCGTTGGGTCGGTCGGAGACGATCCGGCCGTCGACCAGCTCGATGATGCGGTCGCAGCGCTGGGCGAGCCTCGGGTCGTGCGTAACGATGAGAAAAGTGGTGCCGCTCGCCTCGTTGACCGCGCGCAGGACGTCGAATACGCCGTCGGCCGAGTTCGTGTCGAGATTCCCCGTGGGCTCGTCGGCCAGAACCAGCGCGGGATTCATCGCGAGCGCGCGGGCCACCGCGACGCGCTGCTGCTGCCCGCCGGAGATGTCGTTCGCCTTGTGATCCTTCCAGGGCGTGAGCCCGACCTCGTCCAGCAGGGCCGCGGCCCTTTCCTCCATTCCGCCGCCCGGGCGTCCCCGCGATGCAAGCATCGGCATCATCACGTTCTCCAGCGCGGTAAACGCCGGCAGAAGGTAATGATACTGAAACACGAACCCTATGGTCCTCCCGCGCAGCACGGTGCGCTCGGCGTCGCCGAGCTTGTCCGTCTCGACGCCCCGTATCCGTACCTTGCCATGCGTCGGCTGGTCGAGCAGGCCGATGAGGTTGAGCAGCGTGCTCTTGCCGCCTCCCGAGGGCCCGACGAGCGCCGCGAATTCTCCCGGCGCCACGCGAAGATCGATCCCGTGGAGCACCTCGGTCTCGACGGGCGTGCCCACGCCGTAGGACTTGCGCACGCCGTCGAGGCGCAGGGTGTCGGGGCGGATCGGCGCTTCCATCCTCACCCCCGGATCGCGACTGCGGGATCCAGGCGCGCCGCGAGGCGCGCCGGCAGCGCCGCGGCGAGCAGCCCCACGAGGGTGGCCCCGACCGCGGTCACCGCGAGCAGCGGCGGATCGATTTCGATGGCGAACATGATCGTGCCGTCGGGGTTCTTCGCGATGCTGCGGAACAGCGACAGGAACACGAAGGAAAGGCCCGATCCCAGGACGGAGCCGGCCAGCGCCATGATGGCCCCCTGCAGCAGGAACAGGCGCAGCACCTGCCCGCGCGAGGTGCCCATGGCGCGCAGGATGCCGATCTCCTTCGACTTCTGCACCACGGAGACCACCAGCACGCTCGCGATCCCGAGCGCGGCCGTCAGCCCGACGAAGAAGCGGATCAGCCTGTTGGTGAGCGTCTGGGCGAGCATCGCGGTGAAGAACTGGGCGTTGGTCTTGATCCAGCTGTCGGCCTCCTGCCCGGTCTCGTCCTGGATGATCTGCGCGATCGTCTCGGCCTCGAAGGGATCCCGCACCCTGATCTCGATGCTCGATACGCCGCCGACGATGTCGAGCAGGCTCTGGGCGACGTGAAGGCTGATGTAGACGTTCGTCTCGTTCACCCGCTTGTTGCCGAAGTCGAAGATGCCGGTGACGTTCAGGGTCTGGGACGCGCCTCCGGCCGTGGTCAGCCGCAGCTTGTCGCCGACGCCGGCGCCCAGGTCCTGCGCGAGCTCGGTTCCGATGACGATGTCGGAGCTCGCGACGCTCAGCTTTCCGTCCACGATCTTGTCTCCGAGGGCGATGACCCTGAGGTAGGTCTCCGGCTCGATCCCGATGACGTTGACCGCCTTGTTGGCGTCGCCCCTCAGCGCGAATCCGGGTCCGGAGACGACCGGAGTCACGTCCGTCACGTCGGGCAGGCGCTCGATCAGCGCGCGGACCTTCTGCCACTGGTCGATCGACCTGAGCTGCTGGGACCGGGGCTGCACGAGGACCGCCGCTCCCTTCCCCCCCTCGCGCAGGGACCGCGCGACCTGCTGGGGAGGAATGACGACGATGGGCGCCATGTAGTTGAGGGTGCGGCGGATGATGTTGGTCTGCAGTCCCGCGAGCGCCGCCGACATGAAGACGATCACAGCCACGCCGAGCCCGACCCCGACGACGATGAGGAGCGTCTGCACCAGGCCTTCGCGCATGAAGCGCACCGCCGCGATCCATTCGAAGGGCAAGAGGCGGTTCATTTGGCCGCTACCGCGCGCACACGCTGGCCGGGCTTGACGACGGCATTCGTTGCCGGAATCAGGTCGTCCCCGGGCTCGACTCCGTCGAGGATCTCGGTGCGCGCGTCCCCGCGCAGCCCGAGCTTCACCGGCTGCGCGACCGCGCGATAGTGCCGAACCGCCAGCACCCAGGGGCTCGTCCCGTTGGCATCGCGCACCGTCTCGGTCGGGACGACGACGGTGTCGCTCTTGCGCGCGACCTCGATGTCGACCGATACCGTCATGTCTTGCCGCAGGTAGGCCGGCGGGTTCGGCACACGGAGCTTGACCTCTACCGTTCCGCGCAGCGGATCGATGCCCGGGTTGATGTAGAAGAGCTCCGCCGCAAAGCGTTCCGAGGGAAATGCGTCCGCGGAGCCGAGCGCTTTCTGCCCGACCGCGAGGCGCGAAAGCTGCCGCTCGTCGATCATGACATCCACCTGGGTCTCCCCGGCGGGAGCAAGGACCATCAGCTCCTTGCCGGGCTGCACCACGTCGCCGGCCTCGACCTGGCGCGCGATGAGCACGCCGTCCACCGGCGCCGTGATGGTAGTTTGCTCGAGCTTGACCTGCGCCGCTGCCAGATTGGCCCGCGCCTGGTCGAGCGCCCTCAACGCCATCGCGTAGTCGCTTCCGGAGGGGCCGTTGGTCTCGACCTGCAGGCGCGCGGCGCGGAGCTGGCTCTCCGCGATATCGAGAGCGCGCTGGGCGTCGTCGAGCTGCGACTGGACGACAAATCCCTTCTCGCGCAGCGTCTTGGTGCGGTCGAACTGCTGGCGGGCGTTGAGCGCGGTCGCCTGCGCTTGCACCAGCGCCTGCTCCGCCGCGGGCAGCGCGACCTCGCGCAGCTGGCGCAGCTTCGCCTCGGCCTGGGCGACGCTCGCCTTGGCTTGCTCGAGCGCCGCGCGCTCGTCCCTTGCGTCGAGAACGATGAGCACGTCACCGCGCTTCACGGTCTGTCCCTCGTCCACGGGGATCCGCACGACCCGCTCGGTGATCACGGCGCCGACGGATATGCGCTGGGGAGTGATGATGCGGCCGCTTGCCACGACCGTCTGGACGAGATCGCCGCGCACCGCCTCGAGCGTGGCGACCGGCTCGCCCAGCACCAGATTGCGCGACGCGAAGGCGAGCCCCGCCGCGGCCGCCAGGCCGAGCGCGAGCCATCCGGGTTTCTTCAGAAGCGAGATCGAAGCCACGCTTCAATGGTGACCGCCACCGGGCCGCCGTGGTTGATCTGGATCAACCGGGCCGTCCCGAAAGCATGAGCGTCGCCTTCCTCACCGTCGAATCCTCCGGGTGCTCCGACAGGCGGAAGCCCAGCCTGACGCAGAGGCCGAGCATCGGCTCGTTCTGCGCAAGAATGTGGCCGATCATCACCTCGAGCCCGCGCGAGCGCGCCACGGTGATGAGGGTCTCGAGCAGGCGCCGGCCCACCCCCTTGCGCTGCCACGCGTCGGCGACGACGACCGCGAACTCGCAGGTGCGTCCGTCCGGATTGGTGACGTAGCGAGCGACCGCGATCTCCTCTTCCCGGTCCTGCTCGCCGCGCACGCACACGAAGGCCATCTCCCGGTCGTAGTCGATCTGCGTGAAGCGCATGAGCATCGACGGCGTGAGCTCGCGGACCGAGTTCATGAAGCGGAAGTAGCGGCTGCGGTCGGAGAGGCTGCGGACGAACTGCTGCTCCATCTCCGCGTCCTCGGGGCGGATCGGCCGCGCGACGACGACGCTGCCGTCGGCGAGCTCCCACCTGGCGACGAGATCGGTCGGATAGGGGTGGATGGCCATGTGCGAGTAGCGGCCGCGCATCGGTTGCGGCTCGCGCACCGCCGCGCGGGCGTCCACCGCGACGGCGCCGTTCTCGTCGACGATGAGGGGGTTGATCTCGAACTCCTCGATCTGAGGCAGCTCGCAGACCATCTCCGAGACCCGCAGCAGCACCGACTCGAGCGCCTGCATGTCGGCCGCGGGCATCCTGCGGAACGCGCCGAGCAGCCGCGAGACGCGGGTGCGCCCTATCATCGCCTTCACGAGGAAGGCGTTGAGCGGCGGCAGCGCCACCGCGCGGTCGCGAAGCACCTCGACCGCCCTGCCGCCCATGCCTACGGTGATCGCCGGACCGAAGACCGAATCGCGGATCACCCCGACCACGAGCTCGCGGCCGTGCGGCCGCGCGATCATCGGCTCGACGGTGACGCCCTTGAGGCGCGCGTCCGGGCGCTTGCCGGCCACCTCGTCGAGCATCTCGCGGTAGCCCGAGCGCACGCTCTCGGCGTCCGCGAGGTTGAGCCGGACACCCCCGACGTCGCTCTTGTGGTCTATGTCGGGCGAGTCGATCTTCATGGCGACGGGAAAGCCCATCTCCTGCGCCATCAGCATCGCGTCCTGGGCCGAGCGCGCGAGCACGGTGCGCGCGATCGGGATGTGGAATGCCGCGAGCAGCGCCTTGGACTCGGTCTCGGACAGCAGCTTGCGCCGCTCGGCGACGGCGCCGTCGATCACGAGGCGCGCGCCCCGGAGGTCGGGCGCGGCATGGTGCGCCAGCGGACCCGGCGCCTGGAGCAGCGTGCGCTGATTGCGGTAGTAGGCGGCAACGTGAGCGAACATCTCGACCGCGGGCTCGGGCGTGCGGAACACCGGGATCGACGCGTCGTGGATCACCTTGCGCGCCGACGCCGTGCTCGCCTGACCCATCCAGCACGCGATGAGCGGCTTGGAGGCGCCGCGCGCGGCCTCGGCCACCGCGCGCGCCGTCGCCTCCGCTTCGGTCATCGCCTGCGGCGTGAGGATCACCAGGATGCCGTCGATGCCGGCGTCGGCGAGGCAGGCCGAGACCGCGACCCTGTAGCGCTCGCTGCCGGCGTCGCCGATCAGGTCGATCGGATTGCCGTGCGACCAGTTCGGGGGCAGCGCGCCGTGCAGGGCCTCGACGGTGGCCGGGGCGAGATCGGCGAGCGCCAGCCCCAGGTCCGTTATGCGGTCGGCCGCCATCACGCCGGGCCCGCCGCCGTTGGTGATCACCGCGAGCCGGTCTCCCTTCGGGCGCACGTGCGAGGCGAGCGCCTGCGCGGCGGCGACCAGCTGGCCGACGCTCGCCACGCGGACCACGCCGGCGCGCTCGACCGCGGCGTCGAACACGTCGTCGTTGCCCACGATCGCGCCGGTATGCGAGACCGCGGCCCGCGACCCGGCTGGATGGCGGCCGACCTTCATGACGATGACCGGCTTCGCACGCGCCGCCGCGCGCAGGCTGGACATGAATCGGCGCGCATCGCGTATGCCCTCGATGTAGAGCAGGATGTGCTCGGTCGCCGGGTCGTTCGCGAGGTAGTCGATGATCTCGCCGAAGTCGATGTCGCTCGAGCCGCCGAGCGAGACGATGCTCGAGAAGCCGACCCGGTTCGGCGTCGCCCAGTCGAGCATGGCGGCGCACGCGGCTCCCGACTGCGACACCAGGCCGAGCGACCCCGGCAGGGCCGTCCCGCGAGCGAAAGTGGCGTTGAGGCCGATCGCGGGGCGGGCGATGCCGAGGCAGTTGGGCCCGACGAGGCGCACGCCGCCGCGGCGCGCGTTCTCGAGCAGCGCCCGCTCCAGGCCCGCGCCCTCGGCGCCGATCTCGGAGAAGCCGGCCGTGATGACGACCGCGGAGCGCACGCCGGCCCTGCCGCACTCGGCGATCACCTCGGGCACGGCTCGCGCGGGCGTGGCGACCACCGCCAGATCCACGTGCGCGGGGATCTTGCCGACCGAGGGATAGCACGGCGCCCCCCGCACGGTCGCGTACTTGGGGTTGACCGCGAACAGCGCGCCGCGGTATCCGGCCGCGAGCATGTTCGACATCAGCACGGTCCCGACCTTGCCCGGGGTCTCGCTCGCTCCGACGATGGCGACCGAGCCCGGCTCGAACAACGGCGTGAGATAGTGCCGGCCCGAGACCTCGATCACAGATTTCCGATCACGATCGCCGCGCAGGTCAGCGCCCGCATTTCGTCCTCGCCCAGGCCGGCCCAAGAGTACCCAGCCGTAGACTAGCACCACTGGCGACGACGACGGTCATGATGAGACTCCTGGCTGAGCGCCCGGTGCCTCGAGACCCCAAGCCAGGGACTGCCTCGTGCGGACGCTTGATGTAGATCAACAGCCCGCATGCAGCTAGGATTTAGCTTGAAGGCTATAGGATCAAGGAGAGCACATCATGGTCTACAAGAGAATCCTGGTTCCGGTGGACGGAAGCCCGACCTCCATGGCCGGGCTGAACGAGGCGCTGCGCCTCGCCAGGAACCAGAAGGCGCGGGTGCGGCTGGTGCACATCGTCGACGAGGTCGCGATCTTCGCCTCGAGCGAGGGCGGGCTCAATATCGAGCCGGTGATCGAGGCGCTGAAGAGCGGCGGCAAGCGCATCCTGGCCCGCGCCGCGAAGCTCGCGGCGGCGCGGGGAGTGCGCGCGGAAACCGAGCTGTTCGAGAACGCGACCAACCGCGTGGCCGACGTCCTCATCGGGCGCGCCAGGCGCTGGCGCGCCGACCTGATCGTGATGGGCACCCATGGGCGGCGCGGGGTCAACCGCCTGGTGCTCGGGAGCGACGCCGAGCTCGTGGTGCGCAACTCGCCGGTGCCGGTGCTGCTGGTGCGCTCGGCGAGGCGCGGATAGCGAGGCGATCATGATCCCGCTGCAGATCACCGTCCTCAACGTGCCGCGCTCGGCCGCCCTCGAGGCCCGCGTGGTGAAGATGGCGGAGAAGCTCGAGCAATTCCATTCCCGCATCGTGAGCTGCCGGGTCGGCATCGAGGAGCTGCGCCGGCACCGCAGCCGCGGGCGGCTCTACCACGTGCGCATCGACCTGCGCGTCCCGGGCAGGGAGATCGTGTCGAACCACCGCCACGACAAGGACCCCTACCTCGCGCTGCGCGACGCGTTCATGTCGCTGCGGCGCCAGCTCGAAGACGTCGCGCGGGTCAAGCGCGGCGATGTCAAGCGCCAGGCGCGGGCCGGCCGCGCGGCGCGGGGAGCGCGGCCATGAAGGGCACCCGCAAAAGATCCCCGACGCACCACCGCGAGCAGCTGCTCGACAACCCGCGGCACGACAGCTACAAGGCCAAGGGCAAGCTTCCCGACCCGACGCGCTGCCCGGAGTGCGGCGCCGTGTTCCAGAAGGGACGCTGGACCTGGAACGGCGCGGTGCGCGGCGCGGTGCACGAGCAGCTCTGCCCCGCCTGCCAGCGGATCCGCGACGGCTATCCCGCGGGCTTCGTCACCCTGGGCGGCGACTACCTGGCCGGGCACCGCGAGGAGATCCTCAACATCGTGCGCAAATGCGAGGCGGTGGAGAAGGCCGGGCACCCGCTGCAGCGGATCATCGCCATCAAGGACGTCGAAGGAGGCATCCTGGTCACGACCACCGACGCGCACCTCGCGCGGCGCATCGCCGAAAGCGTCCATGACGCCTGCAAGGGCAACCTTGCGCTGCAGTACAACAAGGAAGAGAACCTGGTGCGCGCAACCTGGACGCGTTGAAGAGCCCGAAGGGACTGGATCTTCCCGCTCTCGAGGACGCGGCGCGGCTCGAGGCCGGCGCGCTCATTTCCCGTCTTGCTTCCTCGCCGGAGGGGCTGACCCGGCGCGAAGCGTCGGCACGCGCCGCGCGCTTCGGCCCGAACGCGGCCGCGCGGGAGCGGCGGCTCGCGCCGTTCGCGCGCCTAATCCGCCTGTTCCTGAGTCCCCTGTCCCTGCTCCTGCTCGTCCTCGCCGCCCTGGTATGGCTCACCGGCGAGGCCGGCGGAGCCGCGGTGATCGCCGTCATAGTCGCCCTCTCCGTCCTGCTGTCGTGGTTCCAGGAAGTGCGTTCCGGCAAGGCGGCCGAGCGTCTGCGTGCGATGGTGCACACGACCGCGACGGTACTGCGTCGCGAGCGCGCCTCGGGCGAGGCCCGCGCGCTGGAGCTCCCCATCGCGAGGCTCGTTCCCGGCGACGTCGTGCGGCTCGCAGCCGGCGACCTGGTCCCGGCGGACGTGCGCCTGCTCGAGTCCAAGGACCTGTTCGTCGACCAGTCCGCGCTGACCGGGGAATCTATGCCCGCGGAGAAACACGCTGCCTTGCCGCCGGGCACGGCATCGGCTTTCGAATTGCCCAACATCGCCTTCCTGGGCACGCACGTGGTGAGCGGCACCGCGACCGCGCTGGTGGTCGCAACGGGCGCGCACACCCGCTTCGGCTCGATCGCGGCATCGATCGGGGCGGAGGGCCAGCCGACGAGCTTCGATCTGGGCGTGAGGCGCTTCATCAGGCTGATGCTGCGCTTCATGCTGGTGATGGTGCCGCTGGTCTTCCTCATCAACGGCCTCTCGAAAGGCAACTGGGTCGAGGCCTTCCTGTTCGCGGTGGCGGTGGCGGTAGGCCTGACGCCCGAGATGCTGCCGATGGTGGTGACCATCAATCTCGCCAAGGGCGCGCTCGCCATGTCACGCAAGAAGGTGATCGTCAAGCGCCTGAGCGCGATTCAGAACCTGGGCGCGATGAACGTGTTGTGCACCGACAAGACCGGGACGCTGACCCAAAACAAGGTGATTCTCGAGAAGCACGTGGATATCGTCGGCGCCGAGAGCGCGCATGTGCTCGAGCTCGCCTACCTCAACAGCCATTTCCAGTCGGGCCTGAAGAACCTCCTCGATGTCGCTGTCCTCGAGCGTGCCGAGATGCGCGAGCATGTGCATATTCCGCGCAGCTATCGCAAGATCGACGAAGTGCCTTTCGACTTCCGGCGCCGGCGCATGTCGGTCATGGTCGCACGCGACCCTACGCACCACGTCCTGATCTGCAAGGGCGCGGTGGAGGAAACCATCGCCGCGTGCGCTCACGTCGAGGAAAGAGGCAAGGTCGTTCCTCTCACCGCGGCGCACCGCCTGGACCTCCTTCCGGTCATCCGCGGCCTGAACGAGGAAGGCTTCCGCGTGATCGCCGTGGCGTACAAGCACATTCCCGCCGCGAAAACGGTCTGCAGCCGCGCCGACGAATCGGGGCTGGTGCTGGCCGGCTACATCGCGTTTCTCGATCCGCCCAAGGAGAGCGCTGCCGGCGCCGTCCGCGCGCTGCGCGATCAGGGCATCGAGGTGAAGGTCCTCACCGGCGACAACGAAGTCGTCACGAAAAAAGTCTGCGGGATGGTGGGGATCGAGACCGGCACGGTGGTGCTCGGTGGCGAGCTCGACCGCATGGACGATGCGGCGCTGGCGCAGGCCGCGGAGCGAACCGCGGTGTTCGCGAAGCTCGCGCCCGAGCACAAGGCACGCATCATCACCGCGCTGCGCGGCGGCGGCCATGTCGTCGGCTACCTGGGCGACGGCATCAACGACGGGCCCGCGCTGCGGGCCGCCGACGCCGGTGTATCGGTCAGCGGCGCGGCGGACATCGCCAAGGAATCCGCCGACATCATCCTTCTCGAGAAAAGCCTGCTCGTGCTCAGGGACGGGGTGATCGAAGGCAGGCGCGTGTTCGCGAACGTCGTGAAGTACATCCGCATGGGCGCGAGCTCCGCCTTCGGCAACATGTTCTCCGTGGTGGGGGCGAGCGCCTTCCTGCCCTTCCTGCCGATGGCGCCGGTTCAGGTGCTGCTGAACAACCTGCTGTACGACTTCTCCCAGACCGCGCTCGCGACCGACAGCGTCGACGCCGCCTACCTCGCGCGGCCGCGCAAGTGGAACATCGGCAACATCGGCCGTTACATGCTCGCGTTCGGGCCGATCAGCTCGCTGTTCGACTACGCCACCTACTTCACGCTGCTCTACGCCTTCCACGCGCGCGACAACCCGAGCCTGTTCCAGACCGGCTGGTTCGTCGAGTCGGTGCTTTCGCAGACGCTGATCGTGCACGTGATCCGCACCGCCGGCGTTCCATTTCTCGAAAGCAGAGCGGCGGCGCCTCTGCTCATCACAACGATCGCGGTCTGCGCCGTCGCCCTGTGGCTGCCGTTCTCGGATTTCGCAGGCCTGCTGGGACTGAGGCCGCTGCCCGCGCGCTACTTCCTCGCGCTGGCCGCCATTCTGTTTTGCTACCTGGTGTTCACGCAGTGGGTGAAAACCGCGCTGATCCGGCGCTTCGGATTCGATTGAGAAGAGTTTGAGCCAGATCAAGAACGCGCCGATTCGCCGAGGGAAAATTCAATCAGTAGCCAACCAGAGAACGAGAATTGATCATGCTCTTCTACGGCGTGTTGGACTTGCCCTGGTGGGGGTACGCGATCGCCGCCGCGGTTCTCACCCATATCACCATCGTCGCCGTCACGGTGTTCCTGCACCGGCACCAGGCGCACCGCGCCCTCGATCTCCATCCGGCGCTCAGCCATTTCTTCCGGCTCTGGTTGTGGATGACGACGGGCATGGTGACCCGGGAATGGGCCGCCGTGCATCGCAAGCACCACGCCAAGTGCGACTCGCCCGAAGACCCGCACAGCCCACAGATCTACGGCATCTCCCGCGTGCTCTGGGGCGGGGTGTTCCTCTACGTCAAGGCCGCGCGCGATCCCGAAACCCTCGCACGCTACGGCGCCGGCACGCCGAACGACTGGCTGGAACGCAACGTCTACTCGAAGTTTCTGATACTGGGGATCACCTTGATGGGCGTGATCGACCTCGTCCTGTTCGGCGTCGTGCCCGGCGTCCTGATCCTGCTGGTGCAGCTCGTGTGGATCCCGTTCTGGGCTGCCGGCGTGATCAACGGAGTCGGCCACTACTGGGGCTACCGCAACTGGTCCACGCCGGACTGGAGCACGAACATCGTGCCCTGGGGCGTCCTCATCGGCGGAGAGGAGCTGCACAACAACCATCACGCTTATCCGACTTCCGCCAAGCTCTCGAACAAGTGGTACGAGATCGATATCGGCTGGCTATACGTGCGCATATTCCAGGCTCTGGGACTTGCGAAGGTGAAGCACGTCGCGCCCAGGCCTCACTTCTCCTCGCCCAAACCGACGGCGGACGTCCAGATGCTCCAGTCGGTGATCGCAAACCGGTACGACGTGCTGGCGCAGTACGCCAAGTCCCTCAAGGTCATCTACGCGAAGGAGCTGGGCCGGCTGCGGCGCTTCGCGCCCGCGGAGGCGCTCTTGTTGCGGGAAATCGAAAGTTCATTGACGCGCAACGAACGGACACTCCGCGAGGCAGAGCTCGCGAAATTGAACGAGACGCTCCCGAAGTCGCGGGCGCTGCAGACGATGGTTTCGATGCGCCGGGAGCTTGCGGCGCTATGGGAGCGCTCCGCGGCTCCGAGAGACCAGCTCGTCAGGCAGTTCCAGGATTGGTGCAAGCGCGCAGAATCGAGCGGCATCCGGGCTCTGGCCGACTTTTCGCAGCGCCTGCGCAGTTATGCGTGAGCGAGCGGCAGCGGCCCCGACCATCGGAAAGCGTATCACCCTGTTGATCGGGCACCCCGACCCCGCTCCCGGCCGATTCTGTCGCGCGCTCTCGCAGGCGTACGCCGAAGGCGCGAGACGCGCCGGCCACGAGGTGCGTACGGTCGACGTCGCCAAGATCGATTTCCCCGTGCTGCGAGGAAAAGACGACTGGGAGACGGGCCCGCTGCCCGAGAACCTGCGCGAGTCGCAGGACGCGATCGGCTGGGCGGAGCACATCGTGCTGGTATTTCCGTTATGGCTGGGAACGATGCCCGCGCTCGTGAAGGCGTTCCTCGAGCAGGTGCTGCGGCCGGGCTTCGCCGTCGGCGGCGGCGGATCGCCGTGGGAGAAGCGCCTCTCGGGACGCTCGGCGCGCATCGTCGTGACCATGGGGATGCCGGCCTTCGTGTACCGCTGGGTGTTCGGGGCGCACGGACTGAAAGGCCTCGAGCGCAATGTTCTTTCCTTCGTCGGCATCCGCCCGGTCCGCGAGACGCTGATCGGCGGAGTCGAGGGCAAGCCCGAAGCGCGCACGAAGTGGCTGTCGAAGATGCGCGCGCTCGGCGAGGAAGGTCTGTGAGACCAACGCCGGATCCTGACCTGCCGGTCGCCGGCCATCAGTTCCGCGCGGTGGCCGAGCCGTGACGACCTACGTCGCGATCAAGTACGTTCACGCCGTCGCCGTCGCGGTGAGCTTGGGCCTGTTCTTCCTTCGCGGCGTCTGGATGATGCTCGATTCGGAGCGTCTGGGTCGCCGCTGGGTGCGGGTCGTGCCGCACGTCAACGACACCGTCCTCCTCGCCGCCGGCGTCTGGCTTGCGTTCGTGTTGAGACTGTCGCCTGCCACACCCTGGCTCGCGGCGAAGCTCATCGCGCTTCCGGTCCATATCGGCCTCGGCGCGCTGGCGCTCGGCCCGGCCGGCCGAAACGCTTGCGCGTCGCGGCCTGGATGGCGGCACTGACCGTGTTCGGCTACATTGTCGCGGTCGCGGTCACGCGGAGCGCGTCGCTGTGACGCTGTTCGCCTACGGCTTCCGGCCGTTCTTCCTCGCGGCCGGCTTGAGCGCCGCGCTCGTGGTTCCGGCGTGGTTGCTGATGCTGGGCCAGGGGTCGATGCCGCTCGGCGCGCTGCCTCCGCAGCTGTGGCACGCGCACGAGCTCTTCTACGGCTTCGTCGGCGCCGCGCTCGCCGGGTTCCTGCTGACCGCGGTGCCGAGCTGGACCGGCGCGAAGGGCTTCGGCGGCGGGCCCCTCGCGGCGGTCGCATTGGCCTGGCTGATCGGGCGCCTCGCCTTCGCGTTCGCGGACTGGCTGCCTTTCTGGGCGCTCGCCGCAGCCGAGCTCGCCTTCCTGCCCGGGGTCGCGCTGCTTCTCGCGCCTCCGCTGGTGCGCTCGCGCAACCGCAACACCCCGCTCCTCCTCGTCCTCGCCCTGCTGTGGGTCGCCGACGCCGTGTTTCTCGCGGGACTCGCGCGCCAGGACCCGCTCCTCGCGAGCGGCAGCCTGCGCATCGCGATCGACCTGATGCTGGTCGTCCTCACCCTGATCGGCGGGCGCATCGTGCCCTCGTTCACCGCCAACGCCCTGCGGCGGCGGGGCGAGGCGCCCGAGATCCGCAGCTTCGCGCGGCTCGAGCGCGCGGTGATGGCGCTGATGATCGCCGTCGTCGTCGTCGATCTTTGGCGGCCCGACGGCGCTGTCGCGGGATGGCTCGCCGCGCTGGTCGCGATCGCTCAGGGCGCGCGGCTCTCCGGCTGGCGCAGCCTGCGCACTCGCGGCGAAGCGATCCTGTGGGTGCTACACGTCGGGTACGCCTGGCTGCCGATCGGATTCGCGCTCAAGGCGCTGTCGCTGCTGGCCGGCGCCGGCTGGGCGGCGCACTGGGTGCACGCGCTCACCATGGGCGCCTTCGGCACCATGATCCTCGCCGTGATGACGCGCGCGGCGCTGGGCCACACCGGGCGCGAGCTGACGGTCGGCCGCGCCATCGCGGCGGCGTACGTCCTTCTCACCCTTGGGGTCGCGGTGCGGGTCTTTGCGCCCGCATTGTGGCCTTCGCATTACCTGTGGACCCTGGTCGCGTCCGGAGTGCTGTGGACGGCGGCGTTTGCGATCTATCTCGTCGTCTACTCGCCCATCCTCGTGCTCCCGCGGGCGGACGGCAAGCCGGGGTAGCCGCGGTTGACCTGGGTCAAATCGCGGGCCGCCGCGTAGGTCATCATGGATGCCATGACGAATCGAATAGCCGCCTGCCTGCTCTCCTGCGCCGTAGCGCTCGCTGCGGGCTGCGCTTCGCCGCCGGAGCAAGCCCCGCCACCGATGGTCAGCGCGGACCGCGGCGGCGATCTCTACCGCGACAACTGCAACGCCTGCCACACCGCGCAGGTGCATTGGCGCGAGAAGCGCCTGGTGCGAACGTGGGACGATCTGGTTTTCCAGATTGCGCGCTGGCAGGGGATCGCGGATCTCCGATGGAGCCAGGAGGAGATCGCGGACGTGGCCGCCTACCTGAACGCCGTCTTCTACGATCTGCCGTGCCCGGCGGCCGGCTGCCGCGGCATGGGCGTCAGTGAAACGAAAGGCAGTCCGGTCGCCAGGCGTCCCTGAAGGCCGATGCGCTATTTCGCTGGCGCCTCGGAGGTCCCGTAGCGCTCCTCGTAGAACTTCCTGATCTTCTCGAGCTGCTCCTTGCTCATGCCCTTCAGGAACCACTCGTGCCTCACGTCGCTGCCGATGTATTTCCTGGTCAGCTCGTCGTAGAGCTCCGGTCCCGCGACGCGCTTCACTTCCGGCAGGAACTCCGTGTAGAAGTTCTTGGCGACTTCGTAGATCCCGTGCCACCAGGCGTAATCGGGCCCCGACATCGCCGCCCCGTGGCGCGCGCGCCGGCCCTCGTGGTGCCATAGCTCGTAGTAGATCCAGTCGAGCTTGTCGTCGAAGTCCGCGGGCGTGAGCTTGCCCCGCTTCATGAGCTCGTCGCGGATGGCGGTCGCGGGCTTCGCGAACTTGTCGTTATAGAGGTTCACCAGGCCGTCGAACTGCCGGTAGAAGCCCTCGACGAAGGGCTGCGCGTGGCAGTTGCCGCACACGTCCTGCATGTCGGCGCGCCTCTTGTCCGCGTTCTCGAGCTTCTTGGAGATCGGCGGCCTCAGCGTCCAGGAGATGCGCGTGCCGACGTCGTGCGTCGCCGGCTGGTTCGGGGTCGCGCCCATGTGGCAGGTCGCGCAGGTCGGCGCCGCGCTGTAGTCCCGGCCGACGACCCACGAGCTCTTGTCCATGTTGAGGCGGCTCTTGTTGGCGGCGTACAGGATGCCGTGCTTGGACTCCTGGTAGACCTCGATCTGCGGATGGTCCGGCCCGAGATGGCACTTGCCGCAGGCCTCGGGCTCGCGCGCCTGGGCCTTCGAGAAGCTGTGCCGCGCGTGGCAGGCGCTGCACGAGCCGAGCGAGCCGTCTGGATTGATCCTGCCGATGCCGGTGTTCGGCCAGGTGGTCGTGTCGAGCTTGCCGCCGGCGAGCACTTTCACCTTCGACCCGTGGCACTGCACGCAGCCGACCGCCACCGCCTCGGGACCGCCGACGACCTCGCCCAGGAAGTTGTCGAGCGAGTCGAGGATGTTCCCCGCCTTCGCGTGGTAGCTCGCGGTCATCTCGTTGACTTCCCGCGCGTGGCAGCGGGCGCAGTCCTTGGGCGTGACGAGGATCGCGATGGTGAAGCCGTTGTGGTCCATCGCATCGGCGTCGCCCTTGTCCGCCTTGTGGCAGCCGTAGCAGTCCACGCCCCTGGCCGCGTGCTTCGAAAGCCTCCATTCCCTCACGAACGCGGGCGACTGCGCCTGGTGGCAGGCGACGCAGGCCTGGCCTTCCTTGGAGATCTTCGCCTTGGGCTCGGCGGCCAGCGCCGTCGAAGCACATGCGGCGATGCACGCGCTCGCGAGGAAGGCGCGTGCCGCGAAGCTCAGCACACCTTCACCCTGATCAGCTCCTCGCCCGTCTCGCCGACGACGTGCACCGCGCAGGCGAGGCAGGGGTCGAAGCTGTGGATGGTGCGCAGTATCTCGATCGGCTGCTTGGGATCGGCGAGACGATGGCCCTTCAGCGCGGCCTCGTACGCGCCGTCCTGCCCCTGCGCGTCGCGCGGACCCGCGTTCCAGGTGGAAGGCACCACCGCCTGGTAGTTCGCGATCTTGCCGTCGCGGATCACGATCCAGTGCCCGAGTGCGCCGCGCGGCGCCTCCATGGTGCCCGCGCCCTTCGCTTCCCTCGGCCAGGACGACGGGTCCCATTGCGCCTCGTTGAAGGTGCGCACGTCGCCCGACTTGATGTTGGCGATGAGGTTGTCGTACCAGACCTGCATGGTGTCGGCGATGACCTTGGTCTCGAGCGTGCGCGCCGCGGTGCGCCCCAGGGTCGAATACAGGGCCTGCACCGGCACGTTCAGCGTCTTGAGCGTGCCGTTCACCAGATCCTTGGTCTGCGGGTGGCCCTTGGCGTAGAGCATGAGAACGCGCGCGAGCGGCCCCACCTCGACCGGCTTGCCCCGCCAGCGCGGCGACTTGAGCCAGGAGTACGCCTGGCCGACGTCGAGATTCTTGTACGGCGGCTTGGGTCCGGTGTAGTTGAACTTCGTCTCGCCGTCGTAGGGATGCAGCCCGCGCTCCTTGCCCCCGCTGTAGTCGTACCAGGAGTGGGCGACGAACTCCTGGATCTGGTCCTCGGCGTGCAGGTCGAGCGGGTGGATCTTCGAGAGGTCGCGGTCGAGGATCACGCCCGGCGGAATCAGGTACGTCGAGGGATCGGACATTCCCTTCTCGGGAAAGTCGCCGTACGTCAGGAAATTCCCCAGGCCCTCGCCCTGGGCGCCCCAATCCTTGTAGAACGAGGCGATCGCGAGCGTGTCGGGCACGTAGGCCTGGTCGACGAAGCTCCGCATCTGCCGGATGATGTCCTGGACCTGCCCCAGCCCCACCATGTTCACCGCGGTCGCGCTCTCGGTGCCCGCCAGGCGCGTGCCGCCGCCCGGGTCGATGCTGATCGCGCAGGGCACGCCGCCCACGAGGAAGTTCGGGTGCGGATTCTTGCCGCCGAATATGGAATGGAGCTTCGCGACGTCGCGCTGCCACGAGAGCGCGTCGAGGTAGTGCGCCACCGCCATGAGATTTGCCTCGGGCGGCAGCTTGTACGCCGGGTGCCCCCAGTAGCCGTTCGCGAAGATGCCGAGCTGCCCCGACTCGACGAAGGTCTTCACGCGCCTCTGTATGTCGGAGAAGTATCCGGGCGAAGAGTTGGGATAGCTCGAGATGCTCTGCGCGAGCGCCGAGGTCTTCTTCGGGTCGGCCTTCAGCGCCGACACCACGTCGACCCAGTCGAGCGCGTGCAGGTGGTAGAAGTGCATCACGTGGTCGTGCACGTACTGCGCCGCGATCATCAGGTTGCGGATGAGCTGGGCGTTCGGCGGGATCGGGTACT
>Ga0335082_10002093_pt1 | contig 21440 bp, 17 predicted proteins | sample Lox_Sample_41_FD_206718 | JGI IMG/M metagenome (GOLD analysis project Ga0335082, IMG submission 206718) | Soil microbial communities from Loxahatchee National Wildlife Refuge, Florida, United States - Lox_Sample_4.1 | ecosystem: Environmental > Terrestrial > Soil > Wetlands | place: USA...
CGAGGTTGGAGTGCATCGTTCGGCTCCTTTCACCCGAGGGAAGGAGCCGAACGATGCACGACAGCGAGGCAAGCGCCGCACCCACTGTCAGCAGAGACGCCATACGACAAGCGCTGTCGCGCCCGGCCCGACACACAGGAGGCAAGCGCAGTGACGGCGAAGCCGGCACGAGCTTGCCCATGCCGGGCGCGACCAGGTCCGCGACCCCGATCGCGAACCCGACCGCGACCGCGACCGCGACCCCGACCGCGACCTCGACCTCGACCACGACCGCGACCACGACCGCGACCCCGACCGCGACCACGACCACGACCACGACCGCGACCGCGACCACGACCACGACCGCGACCACGACCACGGGCCCGGACCGCCTACCCCGCCCCCAGCGCCGCGTCGATCCTGGCCAGCACCCCCGCATCGAGCTTCACGCCCGACGCCCGGGCGTTCTCCTCGACCTGCTCCGGGCGGCTCGCCCCGACGATCGCCGACGCCACCTCGGTGCGGCGCAGCACCCAGGCGAGCGCGAGCTGGGACAGGGTGATGCCCAACTCGCGCGCGATGGGCTCGAGCCGCGCCACGCGGCCGAGCACCTCGTCCCCGAGCCACCGGCCGATGAACCCGCCCATCCGCTCGCTCGTGGCGCGGGAACCCGCGGGCGGCGGCTGGCCCGGCCGGTACTTGCCGGAGAGGACGCCCTGGGCGAGGGGCGAGAAGACGATCTGGGCGATCCGGGCGTCGGCGCAGACCGGGAAGACCTCCTTCTCCGGCTCGCGCCACAGCATCGAGTACTGCGGCTGGCTCGAGGTGAACCGCTCGCCGGGCAGCGCCAGCGCCTCGCGGATCTGCGGCGCCGTCCACTCCGAGAACCCGATGTGCCGCGCCTTCCCGGCCCGCACCGCCTCGGTGAGCGCGCCCAGGGTCTCGGCGAGCGGCGTCTCCGGGTCGAAGCGGTGGCACTGGTAGAGGTCCACGTGGTCCACGCGCAGGCGCCGCAGCGAGGCGTCGAGCTGCTTGCGCACCTGGCCGGCGGAGAGCCCGCGGTCCGTCGGCGACATGGGGAAGTAGAGCTTGGTGGCGAGCACCACCTCGTCGCGGGGCACCCCGGCCAGCACCTCGCCGAGGAAGCTCTCGGCGGCGCCCTGCGCGTACACGTTGGCGGTGTCGATGAAGTTGATGCCCAGGTCGAGGGCGCGGCGCACGCAGGCCTCCGCCTGCGCGCGCGGTACGCCGCCGCCGTAGGTGAGCCAGGAGCCGAGGGCGATCTCCGATACCTCGAGGCCGCTCCAGCCGAGCTTGCGGTAGTTCACGCGCTGCCTCCCGGACGCGAGGCGCCCCGGTGAACGATGGCGCCGGCCCGCCAGTCTTCCCCCGGCGCCCGGCGCTCGCCAGGCTTTCGCGTGACCGGGCCTGGTGACGGGCGGTCGCCGGGCAGGGGTCCCGCCGGCCGCCACGGCGCGCCCAACGCGGACCGCGGCAGGGTAGACTCGGTGCTCCCATGGCGACCAAGAGGAAGACCCCGGGTGGCGGGCGGCGGTCCCCCGCGGCGGGGGCGCGCCGCGGCGCGCCCGCGCGCGGCCGGAAGGGTTCCGGACGCGGCGGCGCGGAGCGGCGGCTCCTCGCGGTGGCGGCCCGGCTCCTCTCCGACGCCGAGCCGGTCACCTTCGCCCAGCTCCAGGCCGAGTTCCCCGGGGACTACGGCGGACGGCCCGACGCCGCCGAGAAGCGGTGGACGCGCGACAAGGAGGCGCTCCAGGCGCTCGGCTTCGCGGTGCGGTTCGTCGAGGGGCTGGACGAGCGCGGCGCCTACACCATCGACCCGACCTCCTGCTACCTCCCCCGCCTCGACCTCACGCCGGAGGAGTCGGCCGTGATCTGGCTCGCCGGCCAGGCCGCGCTGCGGACGGCGCACCCGCTCCGCGACGACCTGGAGACCGCCCTCCGCAAGCTCGTGGCCGGGACCGGGGTGCCGCCCCGCGCCTTCCAGCCGGAGCTGGAGCCCGCGGACGGGGGCGGGCCCTTCCGGGCGCGCCTCGACCTCGTCGCCGACGCCTGCGCCCGGCGGAAGCGCATCTGGATGCGCTACGCGTCCACCTACCGGGGCCATACCGAGCGGCAGGTCGATCCCTGGGGCTACGCCTACCGGCGCGGCGAGTGGATCTTCGTGGGGTGGTGCCACGACCGCCGCTCGCCGCGCATCTTCTACCTGCGCCGCGTGCTGGAGATGCGCCTCGATCCGCGCCGGGCGAAGGGGCCGGACTTCGAGGTGCCGGCCGGGTTCGACGTCCGCGTCTGGTCGCGGCAGGAGCCGTGGGACTGGCGCTTCCACGAGCCGGCGCGCGCCGTGGTCCGGTTCCGGGGGTCGCTGGCGCGCATCGCGGCGAGGCTCCTCCGCGGCGCCGAGGTGACGGCGGAGGGGGAGGGCGCCTGCCGGGCGGCCCTCACGGTGCGCAACCTGGAGGGGCTGGTGCGCCAGGTGCTGGCCTGGGGCCCCGAGGCGGAGATCGTCGAGCCGGACGAGGGGCGCGTGATCGCCCGCGAGATGCTCCGCAAGCTGCGCCCGGTCCGGGCGGCGGCGCGCCAGGAGGCGGTCCGGTGAGCGCCGCGCTCCGGCGGCTTCGCCGCATCCTGCTGGTCATCCCCCACGTCTGGCGCGCCGAGCGCGACGGCAAGCCGGGGCTGTCGCTCCGTCAGGCGATGGCGCTCGGCGGCGCGCGCTCCGAGGAGGAGGTCCGGCGCGACGTCGAGGCGCTGGAGGAGGGCGTCTCGCTCCTCCCCTCCGCCCCCGACACCCTCCACGTCACCGTCGAGGGAGATCGCCTCCGCGTGGACGACGCGATGCGGTTCGCGCGTCCTCCCCCGCTCTCGCTGGCCGAGGGGGCCGTCCTCGCCGCCGCGCTCCGGCCCTTCGAGAGGGACGGCGGGCGGGCGGTGCAGTCGGCGCTCCGCAAGCTCCGGCGCGCCACGCCAGAGCACCTCCGCGCGCAGGCCGACGCGCTGGCGCGCGCCACCGACCTCTCCACCTCGCCGCCGGGCGAGTGGGCGAGCGCCCTCGAGGACGCCATCGCGCGCCGCGTCGAGATCGAGATCGACTACCGCGCCGAGTCCACCGGAACGCTGGCGCGGCGGGTCCTGGAGCCGCGCGTCCTCTTCTCCCGGGACCGCGACTGGTACCTCGCGGCCTGGAACGTGGAGAAGGGCGAGGAGCACCTCTACCGGCTCGACCGGATCGTGGCGGTCAGGCCCGGGGACCGCGTCTTCGGGGAGCACCGCGGGCCGCCGGTCTCGCGCTACGCGCGCGGGCCGCTCTACCTCGACTCCGGACGGGAGCGCCGGGTCCGGATCCGCTTCACCGGCGCGGCGGTCCGCGCCGCCCGGGAGCGCTGGCCGGCGGCCGTCGAGCGGGCGCCGGACGGCAGCGCGACGCTGGAGACGTCCGCGACGCCGGGGAACTACCTCTACGGCTGGGTGCTCGGATTCGGCGGAGACGCCGACATCGTCGCCCCGGCTGACGTGGCGGAGCGCTTCCGGCAACGGGTGGACGCGCTGCGCGCGCTCTACGGATAGGCCGCGCTGCGCCGTGCGCCGCGAGCGGTTCCTGCTATCCTTGCAGCTCCCACGGTTCGGGAAGGAGCAACCCTGGTGGAGACCTTCGTCCTCGGCGATCTCAGCGCACAGCTCGACCGGACCACGCCCGCGGTCCTGCGCGTCCGCATGACCGGCAAGAGCGCCAGCCGCGAGGCGGGGAAGGTCCTCGCCCCGCTCTTCGACGCGACCCTCCGGCACGCCCAGGCGGAGGCCCGCTCCATCGAGCTCCGCTTCGAGACGCTGGAGTACTTCAACTCCTCGACCATCGCCGCGCTCGTCCAGTTCATCCGGGCCACGCAGGCCCACGGGGTGGGGATGCGCGTGGTGTACGACGGCGGCCAGAAGTGGCAGGCGATGAGCTTCGACGCCCTCCGGCGCGCGCTCAGGCCGTTCGAGAGCGGCAGCGGCCCGGTGGTGCAGTTCGTCGCCGAGCCCTGACGGCCGCCCCTCCCCTCGCCGGCGCCTCAGGCCGCGGAGGAGCGGGCTCCCGGCGCCCGGTGCGCCAGGGCGGCGGCGTCGCGCGTCTTGCGGACCAGCATCAGCGTGATGTCGTCGTCCTGCCGCTCCTGGAACGCGGCGATCTCCGCGAAGAGGGCGGCCAGGCCGTCGTCGAGCGGCGTCACCGCCACGCGCGCCAGGGCCTCCGCCAGCCGGCGGTCGCCGTACATCTCCCCGTCCGCGCGCATCGCCTCGGTGGCGCCGTCCGTGTAGAAGAGCGCGACGTCGCCCTCCTCCATGCGGATGAGCTGGTCGGTCACGTTCGCGCCGACGTCGTCCACCACCCCGATCCAGCAGCCCTCGTTGGAGACGGTCTCCACCTCCGCGGTGGCCCGGCGCCAGACCAGCACGTCCTGGTGCTTGCCGGCCACCAGCAGCCCGTCCTCGGCGAGCTGCACCAGGTTGAGCGTCATGTAGCGGGCGGTGCGCAGGCGGGAGATGTTCTCGTTCAGGACGCCGTTCACCGCGCGGAACACGGCCGCCGGGGACAGCTCCCGGTTCTCGCGGGCCAGGGAGAGGATGCTGGTCTGCGTCATCATCATCACCAGCCCCGACTCGACGCCGTGGCCGGAGACGTCGCCGATGGCGATCCAGCTCCGGTCGCCCTCGGGCAGCTCGATGATGTCGTAGTAGTCGCCGCCCACCTCGGCGGCGGGGAGCATGCGCGCCGCGACCTCGTAGGCGCCGATGCGCCGGTTCTCCGGCAGGAGCGCGGTCTGGATGCGCTTGGCGACCTCCATCTCTCCCCAGAGCGCGTCGCGGGCCGCCCGGAGCTCGTGCCGCGACCGGTCCAGGTTGGCGTTGGCCTCCTCCAGCTCGGCCCGCAGCGCGTACTCGTTCCGGATGAGCCGGTGGCGGGCGTAGCTGATGGCCACCGAGATCACCGCGGTCGAGCACAGGAAGTAGAGGTTGGCGACCAGGGTGGGGAGGTGGAACGGCCCGCCGTACAGCGCGTTCAGCGCCGTGTAGACCGCGACCACCGCGACCGCGTTGATGGCGGCGTGGAGGGCGCGCCAGGGCAGCAGCACGCTCACGCCGACGATGACGAGCTGCAGTCCCTCGTGGTACGGCGAGTCGAAGCCGCCGAGGTCCACGGTCATCTTGCTGATCATCACCGCGAAGAGCGCGGTGGTGACGTAGCCGTGCAGGAACGACCAGCGGGTGGGCCGCGTCTTGCGGATGACGAGGAACTGGACGAGCGTCGCCCCGGTCACCACCGCGCGGTAGACCGCGAACCGCGAGAGCAGCTCCGGCGGCATCGTGAAGGAGTCGAGCGCCAGGAACAGCGGGTTGATGGCCAGCGCGAGGGCGCCGACCGTCGCGGACCACGAGTGGATGAGCCCGTCGCAGTAGGCCTTGAACCCGGCGGGCTCGGCGCCGCGGGCGCCGGCGAACATGTCGGCGGGGCGGCTCAGGGGAGCTTCTCCACGCGCAGGAAGAGCTGGCACCCGATCTCGTCGAGCGTCACCGACGCCCGCGCGCCCGGAAGGCCGTCCGCCAGCGCCAGCATGCTGGCCTCGGTGCGGAGGAACAGCGGCCAGTCCAGCCAGTAGTCCATGCAGACGCGGCTCGGGTTGGAGACGTGGAAGTTCCCGACCAGCAAGGACCCGCCGGGCAGGATCAGCTCGAAGCACCGCGCCAGCACCGCACGCGCCACCGGCGGCGTGAGGTAGTCGAAGAGCCCCATCGAGTAGACGAGGTGATGCGTGCCGAGCCGCGCGGCGAGATCGCGCGTGCGGAGCATGGTCCGCACCGAGTCGGCGACGAGCTGCACGCGCAGCGGCGCGCCGAGCGTCGCCTCGATGCGCGCCACCTCGTCGCGGGCGACGTCGAGCGCCTCGACGTCCTGGTCGAGGAGCACGCACTCGGTGACCCGCGCCTCCTCCGCGGTGGTGATCACGTCCCGCAGCTCGCAGGCAGGGCCGGCGGCGACCGACAGGAACCGGAACGGCGCCGCGTCCGGGAAGCGCGAGCGCAGCTCGCGGATGGCACGCGAGACGTACACGCGGCGGAGCCGCACCGCCTCGGCGCCGGGCATCTCCACCGCGTGCTTGTGCAGGAGCTGGTTGAAGACGTACCGGCCCACGTACGCGTTCTCGTAGATGAGCCGCATCATCTCGGCGTCGCCGGCGTACCCGCGGGGCTTCAGGTTGGTGCGCTTGTGGATCTCCGAGCCGAGGATGAAGGGCCAGGCGGCGCGGCGCAGGTAGAACCCGTGCCGCTCGTGCTCCTCCTTGGTGTAGTCCTTCACCAGCGCCTCGAGCTCCGCGTCCGCGGCCGCGAGGTGCCGCATGAAGCGGCGCCCCTCGGTCCGGATGAGCGACGCGTGCGCCTCGGCGGCCACCTCGGGCGGCTCGCCCTGCAGCAGCCGGTCCTGCTCGTCGAAGAACCGCTTGAAGACCCCCAGGTCGTAGAGCGTGCCCGCCACGAACTCCTTGAACTCCGCGTGGATCCCCTCCTTCTGCGCCAGGACCAGGGGGACGTTGTCGAGAAACGCCCGCAGGTTGACGAGCCGTGACTCCCAGACGAGCGCCCGGCAGTCGTAGACGTCGTCGAGGAAGACCAGGCGGCCCGCGAACCCGGGAGGCGCCGCCTCCTGGTGGTACCGGCAGCGGGTCAGCTCCGCGCTCCGGCCCTCGAGGTCGACCAGCAGCCGCTCGAAGACCTCGCCGTGGGCGGGCGGCGCCTCCTGGAAGGCGGCCCAGAGCGAGACGCGGCTCGCGGCGCAGACCGTGGCGCGCGCCGACTTCCCGCCGCGCTCCAGGCGCCCGGTCAGCCGCGGCGGCGGCGCCGCGGCGAGCTCACCGGCTGCGGACGGCGATCCGGCCATCGGGGGTCTCGAACGCACGCAGCGCGCTGAAGGACAGCGCCTGCCACTTGCGCGCGCCGTCGAACTCGAGGAGCACGGACACGCCGGCGCGCCGGGCCTCGTCGAGCAGCTTCACGATGGGCGTGAACGTCGAAGAGTTCATGTACTCGACCGCGGTGAAGTCCATGGCGATGCGCTTCCCGGCCGGGGTCGCCAGCGCCAGGACGTCGGTGAAGATGGGGACCAGGAACCGGCCGGGCTCGCGCTCGGTGCTCTTCCCCGACCACGTCAGCCGCACCGTGGCGGCGTCCTCGGCCGCGTCGATGACCAGCTCCTTGTCGGCGTAGCGGTGGCGCAGCGCCAAGTTCACCTCCGGTACACGGCGGACACCGCCAGGGTGTTCGACTCGTCCACGTAGAAGTCGAGCGAGCAGCGCCCCTCGTAGGCGATGCGCGTGAGCCCCAGCCCGCTCTGGCCCTGCGCGTACGGCTGCGCCGAGACGACCTTCATGCGCTCGACGTACGCCTCGAAGGGATCCTGGAACCCGCGGATCCACTGGATGGCCCGGTCGAACTGCCGCAGGCGCACCGGGTCCACCCCCACGGAGTTCTTCACCTCGATGATCACGTCGTCGCGGCTGACGCGCAGCTCGAAGCGGACCGGCTCGCCCGCGGTGTGCGCGCCGTACTTCACGGCGTTCTCCAGGAGCTCCTGCCCCACCATGCACAGGCTGTAGATCTCGTCGTCGGGGAGGCCGGCCGCGCGCAGGGTCGCCTGGCACGGCTCCCAGGCCGACTTGACCGCGTCCCACACGGGCGGCATTCGGAGCTCGACGGCGTGGGTGCCCAGGGAGATCACCTCGATGACGCTCAACGAGAGCGCTCCTGTCGCGAGTTCAGGGAACGGATGATAGTCCAAAACCCGCCGGCACCCCACCCGGTGGCACGCCAGGAGGGCGGTGGGAGCGGCGCCCACCCGCTCCCCCCGCGCGCGCCGGCGCGCTAGAAGAGGCGCATGAAGGTCGTCACCTGGAACGTGAACGGCATCCGGGCCCGCGAGGCGCAGGTGCTGGAGCTGGTGGAGCGCGAGCGCCCGGACCTCCTCTGCCTCCAGGAGATCAAGGCTCCCCCGGCCAAGGTCCCCCCGTCGCTCTGCGACCTCGACGGCTACTGGTGCCGGTGGCACGGCGAGACCGCCTACTCGGGCGTCGGGCTGCTCGTACGCCGCGACGCCTCGGCCGCGGCGCCGGCCTTCGTGCATCCGGCCTTCGACCTGGAGACCCGCGCCGTGACCGTCGAGGTGGGCGGCGTCGTGGCGGCGTCGATCTACGTCCCGAACGGGGGGAAGGACTTCCCGGCGAAGCTCCGGTTCCTGGAGGCGATGGAGCGCTGGGCTGCGGAGGCGCGCGCCGCGGGCCGGACGCTGCTCCTCTGCGGCGACCTCAACGTCGCGCGGACCGACCGCGACGTCCACGCCAAGGAGCGCAAGCCCGGCGCGGTGGGCCAGCGCCCCGACGAGCGGGCGCTCGTCGAGGCGATCCTCTCGCACGGCCTCGCCGACGTGGGCCGGGAGATGGACCCGGCCAACGACGCGCTCTTCACCTGGTGGGCGCCCTGGAGGAACCTGCGCGAGCGGAACATCGGCTGGCGCATCGACTACGTGGTGGCGAGCGCCGACCTGGCGCGCCGCACCACGCGATCCGAGGTGCTGGCGAGGTTCGGCACGAGCGACCATGCGCCGGTGGTGGCGGAGTTCGGGTGAGGTGCAGCGGGTGCGCGCGCCACGGCGGAGAGCCCTAGGCTGACGCGCCGTGTCACCCGCAGCGCCCCCGGAGCGGCTTTCGTCCGCCCAGGGGTTGGAACCGCGGGGTCCGGGATGCTAGTTTCCGGCCCTCCAAAGCACCGGGTTTCGACCTGTTCCGGCCGGTCCGCACGCGCGGGACCGCCGCCCGGACGGGCGCCCGGTGCGCACGCACGTGGGGAACTCCATGGCCGATGCCGCGACCCAGCCCAAGACCGAGACGCTCCGCACGTTGCCCGGCGACGACGCCCGCCAGGTGATGTGGCGGTTCGGCGACCGGTACGACCTGCAGATGCTGGTGCAGTCGGTCCGCGCGGTGGCGCGCGGCCCGGTGGCGCGGCTGGTCGCCGAGGGCGCGCGCAACGAGCACGACTGGACGCCGCGCAAGGCCGCCCTGCTCGAGCACTACGACGCGGCGGGCATCACCGGCGTCTACATGGACCCCGAGGACGGCGGCTTCATCGAGGGTCCGAAGAACTTCGCCCTCGCCCTCACCGCCTTCGAGCTGGCCTGGGTGGACGCGGGCGCCGCGACCGGCGCGCTCGCCAGCTTCCTGGGCCTGTCGCCCATCCACGAGCGCGGCACGCCCGAGCAGAACCACCGCTACATGGCGGCCGCCTCGCCGGCCCGCGCGGCCGAGGAGGGGCGGAAGCCCATGCGCGCGGCGTTCGCGCTCACCGAGCCCATCCCCTACGTCGGCGTGGACACCGGCATGCTCAACGGCAAGGTCCGCATCGCCGAGTGGAAGGACGGCGGAGAGCCCCTGCTGCAGGTGGAGAAGCGCGGCCGGTTCATCACCAACATGGGGTTCGCGAACGTGGTCACCGCGGCGGTCGACTCGGCGGACCCGCGCATCAAGGGCAGCCTCATGGTGATCCTCGAGGAGGGAGACCCGGGCACCTTCGACCGCGGCACCCCCACCAGGAAGCTGGTGCACCAGCTCTCGTCCACCTCCGACCCGATCTTCAGCCTCAAGGTCCCGGCCTCGCGCATCGTCGGCGGCTACACGGTGAAGGACGGCGTCATCGTCCCGAACCACTCGCACTCCGAGGTGATCGAGGCGGTCTTCAAGCGGACGCGCGTCACCGTGGGCGTCATGACCTCCGCGAAGCTCCTCTCCGCGGTCGAGCCCGTCATCCGCTACCAGCGGCAGCGCTTCCGCGGCGCGGAGCAGGCCAGGCCCGGCACCCTCCGCTACGAGCTGGGCATCCAGCAGCGCGAGGACGCGCTCCACCGGCTGGTGTCGGTCTGGGCGATGGGGGAGGCGGGCGCGTCCCTCGGGTTCCAGACCGCGCGGCTCTTCGACCAGGTCGACCCCCTCGAGCGGAAGAAGGACGCGGTCCTCGCCGCGCAGAACATCAGCGGGATGAAGGCCACCATGAAGTGGATGGCCCTCATCGAGAAGAGCGCGATGGAGCTGCTCGAGCTCCAGTCGCACCCGCAGGGCGAGAAGGAGAAGAAGCGCATCGCCCAGCTCGAGGCGGACGAGATGGTCCGCTACGCGCTCATCGACGCGCAGGCGAACGTGCTCTGCCCGGCGACCAAGCTCTGGAACACCGGCCAGGGCGCCACCATGATGCGCGAGGCGCTCTCCCTCATGGGCGGGTACGGCATCACCGAGGACTGCCCCGGCTTCCTGCCGCTCAAGTGGATGGACGCGCAGCTCGAGGCCACCTACGAGGGGCCGGAGGCGGTGCAGCGCCGCCAGCTCTCCGTGACGATGGTGAACGAGCTCTTCCTCGCCCAGGTGAAGAGCTGGATCCGCGAGCTGCGGCACATCGCGGCCACGCGCCCGGGCACCGGCGCCTGCACGCTCGCCACCGCCTTCCAGACCTGGCTCTGGACCACGCGCCACCTCGCCACCGCGCGGGACGCGCACGGCGAGAAGCTCTACCAGAGCCCGCGGCAGGGCGTGTCCTTCCCGCTCGCCGACGCGCTCGCCTGGCTCTGCGCCTCGCGGGCGCAGATCCTCGACCTGGTCGAGCTCGACGAGAAGGGCCCCGGCCACCCCACGCTGGCGGAGGGCTTCGAGGGCCTCTCCCAGTTCATGACCGACCTCTGCCACGTGCAGTCGATGCGCGCCGCGGGCGAGGTGGGCCGCATCTGTGCCGAGCTGGTCTACGGCTACAACCGCCACCCGGCCTGGGACGAGAAGGACTTCAAGGCCTGCTACCAGGCCCAGGACCTCGAGGCGCTGGAGGGGATCATCCCCGGCCTCGCGGGCTGCGCGGTGGACGTCGCCGACGCACACCCGGAGAAGGAGGGCCCCTGCGCCTCGTGCCAGGGCGTCTCCGACTTCCGGGCCTTCCGGGTGAAGCTCGACGGCTGCCTCACCGGCGCGAAGCTGGCGCACGACCGCGCCGCCGAGGCGCTCTCGAAGGTGATGATCCCCGAGGCGCTCGACTACCCGGCCTGACGCGTCGAGACCTTCCCCGCCGAACCGACACGGAGCGTCCGTGATGGAAACCGTCTCCTCGAGCGCCCCCGCCCCCGAGCGGCAGTCGATGGCGGTGGACATCGCCTGCGTCGGCTTCGGGCCGGCGATGGCGGGGTTCCTCGCCGTGCTCGCCCGGCGCCTCTCCGCGCCCGAGAAGCCCATCGACAGCGCCGCCGCGCCGGGGATGCCGCTGCAGGTGGTCTGCTACGAGCGCGCCGACGACATCGGCTTCGGCGTCTCCGGGGTCGTCACCCGGGCGCGCGGCATCCGCGCCGTCTTCACCGATCTCGATCCCGCCCAGATCCCCATGGCGACGCCGGTCACGGAGGAGAAGACCGTCTACCTCCTCGACCCCGTCGGCGCGAGCCGGCGCTCCGCCGCGCTGCGCGCCGGCGAGGCGGCGATGCGGGCGTTCCGCTTCGCGCTCCGGTTCGAGCACGACGCCGTCGAGCTGCCCTACACCCCCGACTTCCTGCACAAGTCCGACGGCCTCATCCTCTCCATCGGCCAGTTCATGCAGTGGGCCGGCTCGCAGGTGCTCGGCACCGGGGCGGTCCAGCTCTGGCCGTCGACGCCGGTCGCCGAGGCCCTGCTGGAGGAGGGGAAGGTCGCGGGCGTCCGGCTGCTCGACCAGGGCGTGGACCGGCAGGGGAAGCCGGAGGGCGCGTACCTGCCAGGCATGGACGTGCGGGCGGCGCTCACCGTGGTCGGCGACGGCCCGGTCGGCGCGGTGGGCCGCCAGCTCGACGCGACGCTGGGGATGCCCGGCCACAACGCGCGGCGCGAGTGGGCCGTGGGCATGAAGTTCGTCGTGGACCTGCCGGAGGACACGCCGCTCCGGCCCGGGACCGTGCTCCACACCCTCGGCTTCCCGGAGCCGGAGATCTTCGGCTTCCTCTACGTGCACCCGGACCGGGTGGCGTCGGTCGGCATCTTCGTGCCGTCGTGGTTCGAGTCTCCCGCGCGGACGACCTACCGGTACCTGCAGCACTACCTGCAGCACCCCTACCTCTGGCGCTTCCTGAAGGACGCGAAGCTCCGGTCGTGGGGGGCGAAGTCGATCCTGGAGTCGGGGCGGCGCGGCGAGCCGTTCCTGGCGGGCCACGGCTACGCGCGCATCGGCGAGTCGTCGGGGTCGACCAACATCCTCACCAACTCCGGCGTCGACGAGGCATTCACGACCGGGGCGCTGCTCGCCGAGGGCGTCATCGCCCTCCTGGAGGCGGGCAAGCCGTTCACCAAGGAGAACCTCGACGAAGCCTACGTGGCCCGGCGCCGCGCGAGCTGGGTGGAGGCGGAGGGGCGCGTCGCCGAGAAGGCGCGCGACGGCTTCCAGAAGGGCGTGGTCACCGGCCTGGTCGGGATGGCCCTCGCCGGGATGACCCGCGGGAAGCTCGCGGTGGGCGAGGAGCCCGGCCACCCCGCCGACCAGCTCGAGAGCCTGGAGACCTACTACGCCGGCAAGATCCCCGCCGCCGAGATCGCCCGCATCCGGCGCGACTGCCAGGCGAGGGGCGTGCCGCTCCACGACGCGCTCATGGACCGGGCCGGCTGGCCGGCCGTCCCCTACGACGGGAAGCTGCTCGTCACCCACCAGGACGCGCTCCTCATGGGCGGCAAGGTGCAGGCGCCGGCCGGCTACGCCGACCACGTGGTCTTCGTGAAGCCGGCCGTCTGCGAGGACTGCGGGCAGCGCGTCTGCGTCGAGATCTGCTCGGCCGAGGCGATCCGCCCCGGCGACCGCGGCGTCCCCACCTTCGACCGCGAGAAGTGCGTGCATTGCGGCGCCTGCCTGTGGAGCTGCACGCAGAAGATCGACGAGAAGGGCACCACCAACCTGTCGTTCCGCGCCGGGACCGGCGGGCTCCACTCCGCCGAGAACTAGCAGCGAGACACCGAGGAAGACCGCATGTCCGGATTGCAGATCGTCGTGCTCGGGTCGATCGTCCCCGACCCGCTCCAGACCCTCGAGCCCGTCGCGACGCCGCAGGGCCCGGGCCTCAAGAACGAGCTGATGCTCCCGGCCGTCCTCGACCCCTGGGCCGCCCAGGCGCTCTACGAGTCGGCGGCGCTCGCCGCCAAGGTGCCCGGGTCGAAGGTGACGCTCGTCTCGCTCGCCCCCAAGGCCAAGCTCCAGCAGGTGATGATGGCGGTCTCGCAGAAGGTGCCCTTCGAGCTGGTCGCGCTCGACGGCCCCGCGGGCGGCTTCGTCGACGCGCACGAGACGGCGGCGAAGCTCGCCGCCGCGGTGAAGGCGCTCCCCGGGCTCGACCGCGCCCGGCTCCTCGTCTGCGGCGGGTGGGAGTCCGGGTCGCGCGGCTCGGGCACCACGCTGCAGATGGTGGGCGAGCTGCTCGAGATCCGCGACCAGTTCCAGGGCGTGGACCAGATCGCCGTGAAGCCCGACGGGTCCTTCGACGTCCTGGAGCGCGTCGAGGGCGGCAAGCACCAGGTGTCCATCTGCAAGGGCCCGCCCGCCGTCCTGGGCTGGGCCACCGGGAACCTCCCCGAGCCGAAGAACAACCCGCAGGTCGGCATGGCCAACATGCGGGTGGTGATGCCGTCGCTCCAGAAGGCGGCGGCCGCGCCGGTCGGCCTCGGCGGCGTCGAGTTCGTCTCGGTGGCGGTGCCCAAGGTGCAGCGCCAGACCCGGATCGTGAAAGACGCTCCCGTGGACCAGATCGCCCGCGAGATCGTCGAGTGGATCGGCCAGGACTGACCCGGAGCCACACGCCCATGAACGACGTCCTCTTCCTCGCTCACACCGACGCCGGCGGCGGCCTCCCCCGCGCCGCCCTCGAGACGCTCACCGCCGCGAAGGACCTCGCCGGCGCCCTGGGCGCGAAGCTCGACGTGGCCCTCTTCGGAGAGGGCGTGCAGGCCGCCGCCGGCGCCACCGCCGGGGCCGGCGCGCGCCGCCTGCTCGTCGCCGCGGGCCCGGAGCTGTCGCAGCCGCGCTACGGCTCCGACGCCGCGGCCGCCACGGCGCTCGCCCGGGCCTCCGGCGCGGGCATCGTCGTCGCGCCGCACACCTCCCGCCTGGCGCGCGTCATGGCCGGCGTGGCGGTGCGGCTGGGCGGCAGGATCGACACGCACGTCACCGGGCTCGCCGGCGAGGGCGGGGCGCTCGCGACGCGGTGGTTCTACCGCCAGCGCATCGAGGGCAAGGTGCGCCGCAAGGAGCGCCCCTGGATCCTCCTCGTCGATCCGGGGACCGCGGCGGCGCACGCCGGGTCCGGCGCGGCGCCTGCGGCCGAGCCGGTGCGCGTCTCCGTCACCGACGCCGACCAGCGCACCACGGTGACGGGCACGAAGCAGCCGGGCAGCGGCAAGTCCACCATCCGGCCCGACGCGAAGCTCCTCTTCGTCGCGGGCGCGGGGTGGACCAAGAAGCAGCCCGACGGCGCGCCCCACCCCGACGTCGCGGAGAAGCTCATCCTCGAGTTCATCGACGCGGCGGGCGCCTCGCTCGGCTCGTCCAAGTCGCTCGTCGACCAGGCGGGCGAGGGGCAGAAGACCTTCGAGTTCATGAGCCACCTCAACCAGGTCGGCCAGACGGGCGCGACCCCGCGCCACCCCAAGGGGCTCGCCACCTGCTGCCACGGCGAGGAGCCGCACGTCGTCGGCTGGCGCTTCGTCGGCCAGCGCCGCGCCGTCAACCTCGACGCCGGCTGCGGCTGGGCGCGCGGCAAGGCGGACGTGCTCTACGTCGCCGACGCGTTCGCGGTGATGGCCAAGGTGAACGAGCTGCTCGCCGCGAAGAAATAGCGAGGCGGCGCGGTCTCGAGCGCGAGGCCCGGTCCGGGGCGTGGGGCCGACCCCATCCTTTGGTAGAATGCCCGAGGCGGGAGGAACATGGCTCCGACGCGGGAAGAGCTCGAGGCGACGTGGACGACCGTCCCGAGGCTCACCCGGGACGATCGCCACCACGCGTTCCTGCTGGTCCTGTCCGGGCCGCAGTTCGGCGAGATCTTCCCGCTCGAGGCCGGGCGCGCGCTGGTGATCGGCCGGCGCGAGGACGTGGACATCCAGATCCGCGACGACGGTGTCTCGCGGCGCCACGCGTCCATCGCGGTGGAGGGCGAGGGCGCGCGCATCGTGGACCTGGGGAGCGCCAACGGCACGTACGTGGACGGCGCGCGGGTACCGGAGGCGCACCTGAACGACGGCGCCCGGGTCCACCTCGGCGCCCAGACCACGCTCAAGTTCGTCTGGTCGGACGAGCTCGAGGCGCGCTACCAGATGCGGATGGCGGAGAGCGCGCTGCAGGATCCGCTCACCGGCCTGTTCAACCGGCGCCACTTCGAGGACCGGCTCGCCTCGGAGCTGGCGGCCGCGCAGCGGCACCACCGGACCCTCTCGCTCCTGCTCGCCGACATCGACCACTTCAAGAACGTGAACGACCAGCACGGGCACCTCGCCGGCGACGAGGCGCTCAAGATGGTCTCGTTCGTCCTGCGCGGCGCGCTCCGCAAGGAGGACGTGCTGGCGCGCTACGGGGGCGAGGAGTTCGTGGTGATCGCCCGCGAGACCGCCCTGGGCGGCGGCCGCGCGCTCGCCGAGCGGATCCGGCGCGCCGTCGAGCGCTCGCGCTGCGCGTGGCAGGGGCAGGACCTTGGGCTCACCGTCAGCATCGGCGTGACCGTCTCGATCGGCGTGTCCGAGTACGTGGCCGGCAAGACGGATCGCGAGCTGCTGGAGCGCGCCGACCGCGCCCTCTACCTCGCGAAGCAGGCCGGGCGGAACCGGGTGGTGGCGCTGCCGCCCGACGCGCCCACCGGTCCCGTGAATCCGACGCCCCGGTAGAAGGCGCCCGCGCGCGGGCGCACATTGACGCCCACCGGCTGCCCTGCGATTCTGCGGCCGCCCCGCGCAGGTTCGGGCCCGGCGTCCCCCGTTCCGGGGCCGCCCGACGGCCCCCCGCGCCGCGGCTTCGGAGGCACGGCGATGGGGTCGCAGAAGTCGCGCGCGGCGGCGGCCGGGGGTCACGGCCACGCGGGCGGGTCGATCCACGTGCCCCCGGCGCAGGCGGACACCGGCCCCGCGGCCGCGAGCCTGCAGCACCTCTCGCAGGCGGAGCGCGCCGCGCGCGCCCTCGCCGAGACCCGGCGGGAGAAGGAGATCCCCATCGAGCGCGCGTTCCTGCACGCGGCGCTCGACTTCCGGCAGACCCTGCGCATCCTGGTCTCGGCGGTGGTCCCGCGCCTCGCGGACTGGTGCTTCGTGGACCTCATCGACGGCGACGGGATCCCGCGGCGCGTGGAGGTGGCCCACGCCGACCCCGCCAAGGCTCCCATCGCCCAGGAGATGCGGTCGATCTCCTTCGGACCGGGCTGGGCGACGCCCGCGGCCCAGGCCATCCGGGACCGGAGCCCCCGGCTCTACCGCGACGTCAGCCACGACATCATGCACTGGGCCACCCACGACGAGCGCCACCTCTCCATCCTGCGCTCCATCCGGCCCAACTCGCTCCTGGCGGTCCCGCTCATCGCGCGCGACCGCGCGGTGGGCGCGGTGACCCTCATCCGCTCGGCGATGCAGCCCGGCCTGGACGAGGGCGATCTCGTGTTCATGGAGGAGCTGGCCGTCCCGGCGGCCCTCGCGCTCGACAACGCCCGGTGGTACCAGGCGGAGAAGGCGTCGCGGGTCACGGCCCAGGAGGAGGCGGACCGCGAGCGCCACGAGCGGATCGAGGCGCAGAAGGGGTCGGTGCGGCTGCGGCGCCTGGAGTCGCTCTCCGCCACCTTCGCGGGCGTGCTCTCGCCGCAGGCGCTGGCGCGCTTCGCCATCGAGAACGGCCTCTCCGCGCTGGAGTTCTCCACCGCCACCGTGGTGCAGGCCGTCGCCGGCGGATCGCTCGAGGTCCTGCACGCGCAGGGCTGGCCGGACGACCTCGCGCTGGACATGCGGCGGATGGGGGCGGACGCGCCGGCGGTCGTGGCCGAGGCGTACCGGACCCAGACGGCCGTCTGGCTGCCGACGCAGGCGGCGCTGCAGGAGAGCTATCCGAACGCGTCGGAGCTGCCGCTGCGCCTCGGCGACCAGGCCTGGGCGGCGGTGCCGCTCCGCGTGGACGGACGGACCCTCGGTGCGGTCGGACTGGGGTTCCCCAGGCCGCGCGACCTGGACGTCGACGAGAAGCGCTACTTCCTCGCCATCGCCCAGCAGCTCGCGCAGGCGCTCGAGCGCGCCCGGCTGCGCGACGCGGTGGGGTAGCCGCTAGCGCTTCTGCGCGGGCACCGGGTCGAACGCCCCCGCCGCGCGCAGCAGCCGCAGCGCGGAGAGCTGCGCCTGGAGCGAGTCGGTCTGGAAGGCGAGCTCCGCGTTGCGGAGCGCCGTGGTCGCGTCCGCCTGCTCCACGGCGGTCGCGGCGCCGGCGCGGTACGAGACGTCCACGAGCCGCTGGTTCTCGGCCGCGAGGTCGCGCTGCTCCTTCGACTTCTGGGCGTTGGCGCGGGCGCTCTCGAGGTCGAGGAGCGCCTCCGCCACCTCGGAGCGGGCCCGCAGCTCGGCCGCCTTCCACGTCGCCTCCGCCTCGGCGATGCGCGCGTTGGCCTCGCGGAGGTTGGCCTCGCGCAGGCCGCCGTCGAAGATGTTCCAGGTGAGGCCGAGGCCCACCGCCCAGACCGTGTTGGTACCGGTGAAGCCGGTGACGTTGGCCCACTGGTACCGGCCGAAGGCGCCGACGTTCGGGAGATAGTCGGCCACGATCGCGTTGCGGTTGCCGCTGGCGACGTCGACGCTCTCCCGGGCCGCCTGCACCTCGGGCCGATCCCGGGCCGCGGTCTGCTCGAGCCCCGCCGGATTGGGCGGGAGCTGGGGCTCGGCGGGAGACTCCACCTCGAAGTCGGTCCCGCGATCGAGCAGCGTCGCGAGCGCGATCTTGGCCGACAGGTAGCCGTTGAGCGCGCGGCGGACGTCCTGCTCGGCGCCGGCCCGGGCGATCTGGGCGCGGAGGAGGCCGACCTTCGCGATGGTCCCGGCCTTGTAGCGGACCGCCGCGTCGTGCTCCTGGCGCTGTGCGGTCTCCAGGAGTCGCTGGCTGATCTCGAACGTCTGGCGGAGCGACGCGACCGCGTAGTACGCCTGGGCGACGAAGAAGATGATGTCGCGCCGGGCGCTCTCGAGCGTCAGCCGGGCGACGTCCTGGGCCTTGTAGGCCGCGGGGATCGTGAACCAGAGGGATGGCGCGAGCAGCGCCTGCGTCGCCACCACCTGGGCGCCGAGCTGGTCCTGCTTCTGGACCTGGAGGTACTCGGCGCCCTGCGAGTTCGGGACCGCGATGAAGTTCGTCGGGCTTCCAGGGTAGGGCTGACCTGCGAAGGAGCCGTTCTGATCGCTGGTGGGCGACCCGTTGTCGCGCACCACGTACGACGTCGGGAACGGGATCGTCACGCCCACGTCGTTGTGCGTGTAGGTCCCGCCCACCGACACCTGCGGCAGGTAGTAGGACCAGGCCTTCCACGCCGCCTGGTACGCCTGGTCCAGCCGGGCCCGGAACACCTGGATGTCGAGGTTGTCCCGCTCCGCACGGTGGAGCGCCTCGTCGAGCGTCATGAGGGGCCCGGCCGGCGGCAGCGGCTCGGTGCCCAGCTGCGGCTGGCCGGCGACCGCGGCATTCGAGGCCGCCACCCCTTGCTGCGGAGCCGCCGGTCCCGGCTGCGCAGCAGCCGCCGCAGCGGGCGGAGCCTGGGTCCCCTGCTGCGGCGCGCCGGCGCCCTGAGCCTGAGCCAGCGCGAGCGCCAGCGTCGCCATTCCCAACACGTTCATCGTCGCCTCCATGGTGCGGCCCGGCCCGACGCCGGAGCGCCGGGGGACGCGGCCCCGCCGGCGCGGGACGCGTCATACGCCGCGCCCGGTCCGGCCTTCAAGGTCAATCCGAGGTGTCCACCCCACGAGCTCATGGTACCCGCGTCCCCGGCGGAGCCTTCCGGCCCAGCCGTGCGATGAGCCTCTCCACGATCCGGAAGACGGCACGGCGATCGGCGGGCTCGAGCAGGCCGAGGAACCGGGTCATCCCCTCGTGGAGGCCGGCCTCGATGCGGCGGTGGTGCGCCGTCCCCCGCGCGGTCAGGCGGACGTGCACCACGCGGCGGTCCCGCACGTCGCGCTCCCGGTGGACGAACCCGTCGCGCTCGAGCCGGTCCACCAGCCCGGTCGCGGTCTTCTCCGTGACGCGGACCCGGCGGGCCAGATCGCCCATGGCGAGCGCACCGTCGCGGCCGAGCCAGAGCAGCGTGTGGATCTGCGCGGGCGAGAGCCCGGTCACCTCGCAGGCCGCCGACAGCGGATCGCGCAGCGACCGGTCCCGGGCCAGGACGATGAGCCGCTCGCGGAGCGCGCGGGCCTGGGCGGCGAGGCCGGAACCGGCCGGTGGGGAGATAGTCCGCAAAGCGGATTATCTGTAGACGGGGGCGCCGCGGCCGTCAAGGCAGAACACGGCCGCCGCCCTCGACGGGGACGACGGGGCCCCGCCCGTGGGGCGACTGCGACCGCGACCCCGTCCGAGCCGGAAATCTTCGGTTACGCCGACCCCGACCCCGACCCCGACCCCGACCGCGACCTCGACCTCGACCTCGACCTCGACCCCGACCGCGACCCCGACCCCGGCCCCGGCCCCGACGCCAACCGCGACCTCGACCCCGACCGGACCGGTCAGCGCGTCCCGCCCAGGTCCTCGATCTCCCCCTCGATGTCCTTGCGATCGTCCGCGTCGGGCCTGGCGGCCAGGTACGCCTTGAACTCCTGGACGGCGCGCGCCCGCTGGCCCTTCTCCTTGTACCAGTAGCCCAGGTAGTAGTGCGGCATCGGGTTCTTCGGCTCCGCGCGGGTGGCGCGCTCGTACCAGGGCAGCGCCGCCTGCGCGCCCTGGGATTCGTGGATGGATCGCCCGAGGCGGTAGTAGACCTGGCCGGCCGAGGGATCGGCCTTGAGCACCTCGCGGTAGAGCCGGATGGCCTCGTCGTGCTTGCCGAGGCGCGCGCGGCAGTCGGCGAGGGCGAGCTGGAAGCGCCAGGCGCGCGGCGAGATGGCGAGCGCCTTCTGGTAGGCCGGCACCGCGTCGTCGCAGCGGCCGTTCGCGGAGTAGAGATCTCCGATGCGCTCCAGCGGCTCGACGAGCTTGGGATCGGCGGCCGCCGCGGCGCGATAGGCCTCGACGGCGTCGGCGAGCGCGCCGCTCCGCTCCAGCGCCTGCCCGAGCCAGAGGTGGTTCTGCGCGTTCTGCGGCTCGAGCGCGATGGCGCGCTGGAGCTGCACGACGGCGGGCGCCGCGTCTCCCCGGGCTACCAGCCCTCGCCCCAGCCAGAGGTGCCCCTCCGCCAGCTTGGGGTCGAGGTTGGAGCCGACCTCGAGCTCGGGAACGGCGCCGGCGACGTCCCCCCGCAGCAGGCGGGTCGCGCCCAGCCGCACGTGCGCGAGCGCGTTCTTGGGCTGGAGGTCGGTCGCGGCGCGGTACTCCCGCTCGGCGCCGGCGAGGTCGTTCGCCCTGCCGAGGAGCGTCCCGAGCGCGAGGTGCGCCTCCGCGTCGCGCGGCTGGAGCGCCAGCGCCCGCTCCATCCCGGCGCGCGCCGCGGCGTCGTCGTGACGGGCCAGCGCGATCTTGGCCAGGCCCAGCTCCGCGGGCGCCCATTCCGGATCGAGCGCGACGGCCTTCTGGAAGGCCTCGCGCGCCGCGTCCAGCTCGCCCTGGGCGAGCTTCACGTCGCCGAGGGCGGAGCGCGTCTCCGGCCGGTCGGGCCCCTTCTCGACGGCCGCGGCGGCCTCCGCCGCGGCGCGGGCCAGGTCGCCCTGGGCGAGCGCGACCCGCGCCAGCGCCAGGCGCGGCTCCCACGCCCGCGGCGCGCGGGCCGCCGCGTCCTGGTAGAGCTTGTCGGCCTCCGCCACCTTGCCGCCGCTCTCCAGCACGAACGCCCTCGCCTCCAGCAGGCGCGGCTCTCCGGGCGACCTCGCCAGCGCCTGGTCGGCGAGCTGCGTCGCGTCGAGGGCCTTGCCGGCCAGCACCAGCGCCCGGATCCGCAGGGCGGCGAGCTCCGGAACCTCGGGGGCCCGGGCGGCGAGCGGATCGAGGGCGGCCACCGCGCGCGCCGGGTCGCCGCGGGCGAGGCGCTGTCGCGCCAGCGCCATGCGGATCTCGGGGGTGTCGTCCGCGCCGAGGGCCGCCTCGTAGGCCGCGTCTCCCTGGGGCGCGGTCGCCGCGCGCCGGCCGAGGAGGTCGCCCTGCAGGGCCGCCGCGCGCGCGCGCTCCGCGGGGCCGAGCGCCGCGGCGCCGTCGCCTCCGAGCAGCGGCTGGAGCTGCGCCCGGGCGCGCTC
>Ga0335082_10002095_pt1 | contig 21427 bp, 18 predicted proteins | sample Lox_Sample_41_FD_206718 | JGI IMG/M metagenome (GOLD analysis project Ga0335082, IMG submission 206718) | Soil microbial communities from Loxahatchee National Wildlife Refuge, Florida, United States - Lox_Sample_4.1 | ecosystem: Environmental > Terrestrial > Soil > Wetlands | place: USA...
CGCTGCCGTGTCTGTCGGTCTCGTGCCGCCGGTGATTGCGGCAATGACGGCTCAGGATGCACGTTGCGAGCGCCGCCTGGGCGAATCCGTGTGATGGGCGTGTGGGCGCGGTAATAGGCTGCGAGCTTGCCGTTACGCGACGGTGACGCGGAAAATCCACCCGGGAGACTCTATCCATGCGAATTTTTCGACATTTGACCGCGAGCTCCACACTGCTCGCCATGGCACTTCTGGCGTTGACCTCTTCGATTGCCATTGCGCTCGGAGCGGAAGCAGGCGGTTCCCCCGTTGACGCGAAGCGCATCGCAAACGCGGAACATGACGGCGCCAACTGGCTGACCTACGGCCGCACTTACAGCGAACAGCGCTACAGCCCCCTCACCCAAATCACGGCTGATAACGCCGGTCACCTCGGGCTCGCCTGGTTTGCGGACCTCGATACCAACCGTGGTCAGGAAGCGACGCCGCTTGTGATTGACGGCGTGATGTACATCTCCACCGCATGGAGCATGGTCAAGGCCTACGATGCGCGCAGTGGTCGACTGCTCTGGTCCTATGATCCCGAGGTGCCGCGCGAGCTCGGGGTGAACGGCTGTTGCGACGTCGTCAATCGCGGTGTGGCAGCCTGGAACGGCAAGATATTCGTGGGAGCGTTTGACGGTCGACTGATCGCGCTGGACGCCGCGACCGGTAAGCCCGTGTGGAGCACGGTTACCGTGGACACGAGCAAGCCCTATACCATCACGCAGGCGCCGCGTGTCATCAAAGGCCGGGTAATTATCGGCAACAGTGGCGGCGAATACGGCGTGCGCGGGTACATTTCCGCGTACGACGCCGAAACCGGCAAGCTTGACTGGCGCTTCTACACCGTGCCCGGGGATCCCTCGAAGCCGTTCGAAAACGCAGCCATGGCCAAGGCCGCGAAGACCTGGCACGGCAAGTGGTGGAAGCTGGGCGCCGGCGGCACGGTCTGGGACGCTATCTCCTATGATCCGGACCTCAACCTGCTCTACTTCGGCGTGGGCAACGGACTGGAGTGGAACCAGGCCGATCGCAGTGCGAACAAGGGCGATAACCTGTTCCTGTCATCGATCGTGGCCCTCAATGCCGACACCGGCTCTTATGTCTGGCACTACCAGGTCACCCCGGGTGACGAATGGGATTACGACGCCGTGCAGCAGCTCGTCCTGGCCGATCTGGACATTGACGGCAAGCGCCGTCAGGTCCTGATGCAGGCCAACAAGAACGGCTTTCTGTATGTGCTCGACCGCAAGACCGGCGCGCTGATTTCGGCCAAGCCGATCATGGCAGTCACCTGGACGAGTGGCATCGACATGAAAAGCGGCCGTCCGATCGAGCGCGCCGATATCCGCTATAGCAAGACGAACCGGCCGGTCGTGATGATGCCCGGGCCCGGTGGCGCGCATTCCTGGCAGCCCATGGCCTACAACCCCGAAACGGGCCTGGTCTACATCCCGGCGCAGGAAATACCGGCCAACTACTTTCCTGTAAGTCACTTCAAGACCTCGCCGATCGGTTGGAATCTCGGCACCGGCCTCACCGGACCGGGACCCAACAAGGGATACCTGCTGGCCTGGGATCCGGTCAAGCAGAAGGAGGTCTGGCGGGTCACCTATCGGGGTCCGTGGAACGGCGGCGTCGTGACTACCGCCGGGAACATCGTGGCGCAGGGGAACGCTGCGGGCGAGTTCGCCGTCTACCGTGCGGACAGCGGTGAAAAGCTGTGGTCCATGAATGCCCAATCCGGAATCATCGGCGCTCCCATTTCCTACCAGGTCGACGGTGAGCAATACCTCGCCGTGTTGAGTGGCTGGGGCGGATACTATCCCCTGTCGGCCGGCGCGGCCGCCGCCGACTCCGGCAACCTACGCAACGTCAGCCGCGTTCTGGTCTTCAAGCTGGGCGGGACACAACTGCTGCCGGCGCTCGAGCCGCGCGAACTTGTCATCAATCCACCGCCTGATCCGGCGGACCAGGGTTCAGTGGCGCGCGGCGCACCGCTATTCGGTCGGTACTGCAGCGTCTGTCATGGAGAGGACGCGGTTGGCGGCGGCGTGACTCCGGATCTACGCGCATCCAATTATCTCGGCAACGACTTCTGGTACCAAGTAGTCCTGAACGGCGCCCTGAAGGACGCAGGTATGGCGTCCTTCAAGAGCGCATTGAATCGGGACGATGCGACGGACATTCGCAATTACGTGATCCATCGTGCGAACGAGGCCAAAAATGAGGCCAGCAAGGTGACCGCGCAGTCGACGCCCTGACGACGAGGGTGTCGGCGGCATCTCTCCAGATGCCGCCGACACCCCACAAGGGCTGCGCTAACTTGAGATGACAATGCAGGCTGCCCGCTCGATGCAACGCCTCGCCATCACCGGCGTGCTACTGTGCCTCACGGTAGTGGTGCTCGGCGCGTACGTGCGCCTCACCGCCGCAGGGCTCGGCTGTCCCGACTGGCCGGGATGCGACGGTCATCTCACTCCGCGCACCGCGCACGGTCCGGGGCCTGGCGCCGCAGACGCTCTCTTCGCCGGCGGGCCGCTGCAGCCGGGCAAAGCCCGGCGCGAGATGATTCACCGCTACGCGGCCGGCACTCTGGCGCTGGTTATCGTTCTCATCGCCGCGCTCGCGATCGGCGCACAGCGGCAACAACTGGTGAGCATTCCGTTCGCGCTCATGCTCCTCGCCACGGTGAGCGTGCAGGCCGTCCTGGGCATGCTCACCGCCGCCTGGCAGCTCAAGCCCCTCGTCGTGACGCTGCACCTCGTCGTCGGCATGACGACGCTGGCGCTGCTGTGGTGGCTGAGGCTCTCGCTGCCGAGCGGCTCCGGGATCACGAGACCAAGCCAAACCGCCGGTCGGGCGATGCGCGGCAGTACTATCGCCGGTATTGTCATGACGCGGTGGGTGACGCTCGCAGCTCTGGCTGCGATTGCGGTACAGATCGCACTCGGCGGCTGGACGAGCAGCAACTATGCCGCCGTCGCCTGCCCGGACCTTCCGACCTGCCAGAATGCCTGGCGGCCGCACGCGGACGTTCGGAACGCCTTCGTGCTCTGGCGCGGACTCAACATCGACTACGAAGGTGGGGTGCTCGATAACTCCGCTCGCGTCGCCATCCATGTGGCCCACCGCCTGGGTGCCGTTGTGACGACCGCGGCTGTCATCCTCGCCGCCGTGTTCGTGCTGCGCCGGCGCGGATTGCGCGGGGCGCGCGCGCGAGCCTATGCCTTGCTTGCGGCGCTCGCCTTGCAGATCGTGATCGGAGTCTCGATCGTGCTCGATGCCTTCCCGCTAGGGCTCCCCACCGCGCACACCGCCGGCGCGGCGCTGTTGCTCCTCGCCGCGGTGGCGCTGTTCCGATCGCTGCGGCAACCGCTGCACGCACCCGAATGCCACTGCGGGGGCGCCGGCGCGCTCGGACACCCGCGCGGCGTAATCTGCTGAGGCCCCGCATGCCGGCAGGGCTGCAGGCGCGAATTGTGATCGCGGGCATGGCGCAACGGGCCGATAAGGCAACGCACGCGCCCGCGCTCTGGCGGGGTTACCTGGAGCTGACCAAGCCGAAGGTCGTCGCACTCATTACCTTCACGGCCATCGTCGGCACGCTGCTCGCGAGCCCTGGACTCCCACCGCCGGGCGTTCTCCTTTGGGGCAACCTCGGGATCGCACTCGCCGCGGCGTGCGGCGCCACACTCAACCACGTGCTCGACCGTCGCATCGATGAGCAGATGGCGCGGACGCGCGCGCGGCCACTGCCCGCAGGTCGGCTAACCGAGCGCAGCGCGCTCGTGTTCGCCGCACTCCTCGGCGTGAGTGCCATGGCGATCCTCGCATTGCTCGTGAACCTACTGACCGCGAGCCTCACGTTCCTGTCCCTCATCGGCTACGCGGTCGTCTACACCGTATGGCTGAAGCGCGCCACGTCCCAGAACATCGTCATCGGCGGCGCCGCGGGCGCTGCGCCTCCGGTGCTCGGCTGGGCCGCGGTGAGCGGCACCATCGACCCGAACGCGCTGCTGCTCTTCCTAATCATCTTCGCGTGGACGCCGCCGCACTTCTGGGCGCTCGCCATCGCGCGGCGCGAGGATTACGCGCGCGCCGGCATTCCGATGCTGCCCGTGACCCACGGGGTGGCTTACACACGGCTGCAGGTGCTCTTGTACACGGTGCTGCTGACGGTGGTGACACTCATGCCTTATCTCACGCGCATGAGTGGGCTCCTGTATCTCGCAGCCGCGCTGGTGCTGAACGCCAGCTTCCTTTACTACGCGCTCGCGCTGAAGCTCACAGCGCGCGCGGACCTGGCCATGCGGGTGTTCCGCTTCTCAATAAATTACCTCATGTGGCTGTTCGCGGCGCTCCTCGTCGATCATTACCTACCGGTCCTGCGCCGCGCGTGACGGCGCGGTTGGCGACGATGACGCGCTTCGAGGTCCTGGCGGCGCGCTCACGGATTCACGCTGCTTGGGTTGGTTAGAGGTCTTGGTGGGCCACTGGGGACGACCGGTGGAATGAACCTCAGAATTTCCTGGACCGCATCCAGCGCAAAGGCGAGCCGGCATTTGGGCGTGAAGAGCCCGGCGCCCCGTCCGAGCCCCCTGGCGTCGAAGTGTCACCGCCCGAGCCCGCGACTACCTCGAGCGCGCTGCGGCGGCCGCGGATTGCGTCCACATCGATCGCAGCCGTCCCGGCACCCCTTGCGTCACCCGCAACCGTTACGATCATTCCCGCGGCGGATCTGAACGCGCTCAAACTACGTCTGCGCGATACTCACGCAGGGGTATTCCCCAAGCTCTCCCTAAAGCAGAAGTGGAATGACCTGTTGCCGCGGTTCAAAGCCTGCTACCAGAGGCGGCCCGACATCACCGTCGCGCAATTGCGTCAACAGAACGAAGCGTTGCTCTTGAAGGCAGTGACCGCGCTCCGGAAACGTGATCCCTTACCTGCGAGTGACCTATTCTCCGCCCGGGAGGCGGTCCAGGACGTCCTGGCGGGTCCGAAAACGTTCGCGAATATCTGATCTTCCGTGCTGCAGGGATTTGCGTGGGCCACGTGATTGACTCCAAGCGCAACGCCGACGGCGACGACGCTTAACCCGTTTACCAACTCTTGACAGAAATTGCACCGTCCCGTCACGACCCGCTACGCGCGATTTGCGTACCGTATCTACATCCGGAAGAGCTGGTGTCGATTGGGAACGGGTTGGCACAGCGCCGAACTGCAGGAGTCAAGCGTGATTACAAATCTGTCCTCATTTTTACCTGTTGTAACAGGTTCGACGCCGCAGGCGGCCGTTAGCGCGGAAGCCGCGAGGCTCACTCCTGGTGAGATGAATACTGTCCTCGGCGCAAGCGGCGAACGAGGAGATGCGCTCGACCCTACCAGCAACCTCACCGTGGAGCAATTGGCATACCTGCGCATCTGTTGCAAGTACGTGCTCGCGCTCGCCACTCGCCGGTAGACCTCGGTAAGCCGTCTGTAAACTTCCGCACGGTATTGCCAGCTCTTTCGCCCTGCAAGAATGTCCACCATAGATGACGCCGTGATGTTGTGTGTCCTGCTTTCCAAGACCCCGCTACTGGTATGGGCGTGAGGGGTGCAACTTTGGTTTTGCTCAGCCATTCGTTTTCTCCTTCGCTCACCAGGCGAAAGCACATGAAGCATTTCTCGCCTGGCATTCAGCTCACTGCCTTCTGGCCCCCTCTGCACGTCGTGGCAAACTGCCGATTGATAGGTCGTGCCAAGAGGTATCGATCCTTGAGCCACTCGATTGCTTTCGCTCGCGCCGCGCCATAATCCACAATCCACTCCTGCGGTAATGTACACTTGGTTGACTTCAGCACTGTCCGGCCTCCTCGGTTCAAAAAAGGTGATCGGAGCGGTTCCGCAAGCAGTCGTCTCGCAGCTGCCATGGCCCGGAGCGAGGCCTCCCGGCGACAACAGCAGCCAGCGTCGGACGTGACATGCCTATTACCACCATGCCAGCCGCAGGCTCACGGCACCCACACCCCGGACGCTCGGGGCGCAGAGGTCGATCCGCGAGCACGGACGATCGGCGAGCCAGATTACCCGACCGGCTCGAAGTGACCGCTGCCGGCCACCGCCTCGCCTCCCTGACCATCCTCCTCGAGTCCGCAGTGCCCTGGACAGGATCAAATATCCCGACCAATGGGCCGATGATCGGGCCGATGCCCCCCCAACCGCCCCCGCACAAGATGTCGCGATTCCTTGACAGCCGAAATTCTAAAAATTGATCCGTTACTAACCGGCGGCTGTATGTGCATCTGGCCCGTGGCGTGTTGACGCCCAATGGCACGAGACTCGGCGCGGGCGACGCATTGAAGGTGCGGGATGCCAAGCGGCTCGATCTGGCGGAGGCCAAGGACGCGGAAGTATCGGTGTTCGATCCGCCCTGACAGTGATTTCTGCTGCGGCCGACTTCCCCTAGCACGCCGCATTTCACGCAAGGGTCAATACGGCAACTACGCGAGTGGCGGCCTTCCCGTGAGCCCCGGGTGAGGAAGTCAGTGCTAGGTTCGAGTCAATGCGGGGCGCTTTGAGCGGCACGATGAACGTCGCCGCGGCCAGGCGGCTCCTGCAGTCGGGTGCTCGCGTTCACAGGATTGAACCTTTTGAAATTATTGGCGGAATAGCGAGCGACTCCAAGGGCGTTACTGGTGTGAATCTCGCAACCCGATTGAGTGTGCTCATCTCGCCGTCCTGTCCGCTTCCGGCGGCGGGACTTCTCTCGACGCTCCCTCGCAACCCCGCATGTCAGGCGTGCGTCTGGGGAGATGATCTGCGACGCGAGTATGGGTCGCTTCGGGCTTACGGCGCAAACATCATCATGAGTAACGCGGATCAGGCCTGCCGACTGCTTTCGGCGTGCATCGCCTGTCGGGCCAGCGGCAAGCCCACTGCACCGCGGCTGTTTCTCGTGACTCCAATGGAACCCGATGGCCGTGCGCGTCCGCTGATGACAGAGTCCGCTCCAGACTCAGCGTCCCTGCAACCAGCGGGCGAGGGCCTCCTCGATGCCGTACGCAAGCTGATGCAGAAGGGGCCGCCGGTTGTGCTGCCCCGCGACAACACCGCGCGCGGTGGTATGGCGTTTGGGAGCCTGCGTCGCACCCGCGAGCACATCGAGCGACGGCTCGCGCACAAGATCAGCCTGCGCGAACTCGCGGGCCTGGCCGGCCTTTCCGCCGGGCACTTCTCCCGCGCGTTCAAGCAGAGTGTCGGCATGTCGCCGCATCGTTACCTTCTGCATCGCCGCATTGCGGCCGCCGCGGACCTGATCCGCAACACAGACCGACCGCTCGCCGAGGTGGCGCTCAGCGTTGGATTTTCCGATCAGAGTCACTTCACGCGGGTATTCGCGCGCGAGTGGGGAGACACCCCGAGCGCATTTCGCCGCAGATACCGGTAAGACATCACAGACCCAACAGAGGCCTCAGGCGAGCGCGCGTCCTCCGCAGTGTCGCCCCCGGCGCCGTTACACAGCTAGTTGGCGCAGTGGCCCCGCAATGCAGCACCTGGACCATACTCCTCGGGCCGCACTCGACCTGTAAAGTTGCATACGGGGCATCACACTAGAGAACGTGTCACCTTTGGGAGGCCCGTCGCACCTGCTCCAATGCGTAATTCACGCGCCTCCCGGTTGGGATCGATTCCGGCGCCGCGAGGCCAACGCTGCACCCTGTGCCGCACCCTTCCGCCGCACGCTATTCCTGAGAAGTGCCCGTCATTGAACGACAGTCGCGCGATCTATCGCAGCGCGGGCTGATTCCAAGACCTCAGCGAAATACCAAACGGTGCAAGTCCCTCCAGCGCGTTGTGCAATTCCCGCAGGCTAGCCACACTCGTCTGGAACACTGACTCTTGACCATGGCCAGCGTGCGAAAAACCACTGCGGCCGCTGCAAGCGAAGCAACGCTGAAGGCGGCGGACGAATCACTGGCGGTTGAGTGAAAAAGGAAGAGGCGCGGGCCGCGGCCCCGGCACACGAGGTCACCCCGCGACAGAGCGTGCCAGGGAGAAGGCTGCCGCCGCAGCCGCACAGGCCAATGTCGCCGCCAACAGGTTTTCGAGCAAGGTCGCCGCGGACATCCAACGCGCAGCAGCGGATACTTCCGAAGCCGCCGACGAGGCGATTCAGAAAGCCGCCGCGGCGCAGGCCGAGGCCACCGCTGCGGCCCACGAATCCGCACAGCGCGCGCAGGACGCTGCCGAGCAATTGGCCAGAGCCGCACGCGAGGCGCTAGCCAACGCCGAAGCAGCCGCACACAACTCGAAGCAGGCCGACGAGGCGGCGGCGCGCCAAGCCGCCCAGCGGGCGCCTGCGGCGATTCGACGGGCCGTGAGCGCCGCGGATGCAGCCGTGAGTTCTCTGCGCGCGCATGCCGCGCCGACGCCAATCTCACCGTGGCCCTTCCACACCGTCCCAACGTGAAATGAGACCGGAAGGCTCGGCGAAGTGCGAGTTCTTTCCAGACGGCGAAATGCCGCTTCGGCTAACCGTCATTCGTGTGCCGCAGACCACGGAGCGCTGGCACGGATGGAAGACCTAAAGTGAAGTGTGCGGCAACGCGGGGCATCCGGCTTTGAGGAGACTGCACATTGGTGTTTGGGGCGCGCGCTGCACCGCGATCGGCGTGCTTAAGATGCACACTTAGCATATGCGCGCCGCGTACTGCGGCATCGCCGCCGAAATCTCCCTCACCAAAGCCAGCGCGATCAATTCCCGTCGTGACACCTGAAGACGACGTGCTAGTCCGCGCCAAATCGCATCGGTCTCCCATTCGCAATGTTTCTGCCGGGTAACCCGTTGACTATCGCTGCTGCCGCGAACATGAAGCTTCCCACTCATTCCGTGATGCGGACCCGACATTGACAGTCGTTCGCCCCAGAGCAGCGCGACGAGCTGCCGATCGCTACACCACTCATTGCGCGTTAACTCCGTACCAAACGCATCGCATTCACGCTAGAGCCGACTTTTCATTCCGCGCAGGCTAGCGCCATGCAGCGTAAACAGCGCCGCCGAGCAACGCGACTTCGCCACGAGTTACATGCACAGACCTGCAAGGAGCGCTTTACGACCGACCGAGTGATGGTCGCGACCTTCAACGATAGTAACTCCGTTAAAGCGTAGGCGCCGATCGACTCAACAACTGCTACCTAAGGAGTATGGCTATGAGCGTGAACATGAGCACCAACAAAGATCTCGACCAGATTCGAGCAGCTGCGCAACAGCTGCACGGAGCGATCAGTGATGCCGCCGCAAAGCGCGGTGGCGCCATCAAGGCCGATCTCGAGGCCGTTGGACAAAAGGCCAAGTCGGTGACGGACTCTGTGCAGGCCTCCATTGGCGCACAGAATGAGGCCACCAAGAAGCGCATGCAGGAGGCTCTCGCGGACCTTGAAGCGGTCCAGAAACACGCCGCCGAGGCTCTGAAGAACTCCGGCCAGGCCTTTCAGGCCTCGATCAGGCAGACCCTCGCCGACGCCCGCGCTTCGGTGCAGAAGGTCAGCGAAGCCGTTGCCGCCAAGCGTTCGGCTGAATCCACCAAGACCCGTAAATAGGAGACTTCCATGCGTAATTACATCGCAGTGATCTTTAACGACAACGGCAAGGCCTACAAGGGTCTGCATGCCCTGTGGGAACTTGATGGCTACGGAGACATCACGGTCCACGGGACCACCGTGGTGCATCGTGACGACTGGGGCCAGTTCCAGGTCGATACCAAAGAGACGCACCCCGCCCTGGCGACCGCGGTGGGCGTCGGTGTGGGCGCCTTACTGGGCGCGTTGGCGGGGCCAGCCGGTGCTGCCGTAGGCGCCGCGGGCGGAGCGGCGATCGGTGCTGGCACAGGTGGCGTAGTGGGTCTGACAACAGATCTGGTGCGCGCCGACACTCGTGAGGAAGCGCGTGATGAGACCGCGTTCGTCCTTGGCGCCGGCCAGTCTGCCGTCATCGCCGATGTGTCCGAGGACTCAACGCTTCCAATCGATACGCGGATGCGCGAGCTCGGTGGAATTGTCCGGCGGCGTTCCTGGACCACTCTGCACGACGATGCGTGGTTCGGCAGCACCTATCTGTACCCCTACGAGTACGTCCCGCCGGCCTACTACTAGTCGGGGTGGAACCCGCACAAATGGTTGCCTCGGTGCCGAGTTCGGCGCCGAGGCGGCTGGGAGGATCGTCGCGTTGCGCGAGTATGTTGCAGCAGTCGGTCTCGAGACTGAAAGGGCCGTGAAAGCGGATACAACTTCCCACCGAACCCAGTGTGATCGCAGCCACGCGTGATGAAGTGCGGCTGCTGTGCAGTCGTTGGGGACACGTGCGGCATTTCAGTGTGCGAGTTAAATCGGACCGGACTCCGGTCACCGCCAGGAGAGTCATGATGGGTGCATTAAAGTCGGTGCAATCGATATTCGTGATCGCGGCGCTGCTGTACCTGGCAACGGGTGGAAGCACTGCGGAACCGGCGCCCAACGAAGACCAGGATCAAGACCCGGAATTGCAGCTGGGGCAGGAAGTCTTCAATGAGCTCAAAGCACGCACCGAAATCATCGAATCGTCCCCGCTCTATGATCAGTTGCGACCGATTGCAGACGCCATTACCCGTGCAGCCCAGCCGCGCTACAACAATCCGTTCAGGTTTTACCTGATACACGACGCTCAGCCCAACGCGTTCGCGACACCTGGCGGGAACGTATATGTCGTCGATTCGCTGCTGTATTTCGTAAAAAACACCGAGGAGCTCGCCGGAACCTTGTGCCATGAGGTGTCACACACGATCCATCACGACACCATGACGTTGATGGAGCAGCGGAAGAGAATCGCGGAGCGCGAAGTCGGCGCTGCCATACTGTTGGGCCCGACCACAGCCCACGTCTTGGCGATCGCTCTGCTCGGGCAGCTGCATTCGCTCAGTTATTCCCGAGATGTTGAGTCGCGGGCCGACCTCACTGGCTCGGACATCTGCGCCACCGCGGGATACAACCCCTGGGGCCTGGTATGGCTATTCCGGGATTTTGACAACGCCGATGTCGCGCAGCTCCCGCAGCTCCTGTCAGATCACCCCAATAATCAGAATCGGGTGAATGCGCTCGAGGAGCACTTCCGGCACAACCCGTCGGTCTTTGGAAAGTTCAATCCCGGCTCAAGCTCGGCCACGCGGTTCGCGGCGATGGAAAGAGCTCCTGAAGTGTTCTTACGTTGAGCGGGTCTTTGCCGACTTCCTATATCTATAAAGAATCGCGTCTAACTTAATACCCCTTGATGACCAGGTAGTCGGAACTTTCGCCATATCGGGGCCCTTTGAGGTCCACCCGCACGCACACACGCCCCGCCCCGCACCGCCGCGTTGATTGAGGACTGCAACGTTGCTCGCGAGCTCATCGCGCTCGGTGCGTAGCCCAGCAAGGTCGGCCGGCGTCGGCAGGACCCACCAGGCGATGAAGAGCGCGATCGCCATCGAGCTCGCAGTGACACCAAGCGTCCAAAACGCCACACGCGCATTGGCCGCCCGTTTCACCGCCTGCAGTGCCTCGACCGCACCGTGAGTCTCGGCGCACGCGGTTTTTAGCTCATCGACCAAGGCGCGGCGGATTTGCTCTCTCACCACCGCCTCCAGCCCCTGAATTGCTGCGCCTCGCCCCAGGTCACGGAAAGACCGGACTTGGACGAACCAAGATCTACGAACTGCACGCGCGCGGCCATTTCCCCATGCGTGTCCAGATTACGGAGGACTCCGTGGGGTGGCTCGAGGAGGAGGTTTAAGCCTGGCTTGCCCGTCGCATCGCTGCCAGACCGGCTCTTCCAAGACGCTCCGCGGAGCTACGTGCTTTGCGATAGCCGCAACCGAGGTTGGGCCTGCGATCGTACCCGCAATCTGCCTAAGTTGTCCAAAAACCGCCTTGGACGATAGTGGACGCGTTTTTTGCTAGAAAATTAGTGTTTTGTGACTACCTGACGGACGATTTCGAATCTGGGCGGAAGCCTGCGGAAGGGTCGGATGCCGCCCCCGGCCGGAGTTGAACCGACGACCTACCGCTTAGGAGGTGGTCGCTCTATTCACTGAGCTACGGGGGCGCCGGACAGCAGTTTAGCCAGGGATCCCGTGTGACTACCATCCCCTCCCCGGCGCATTGGGCGTAGCATTCGGAGGCGGGCACCTGTCCGGCATGAACTGAGCAACCGCTGCCCCGGAGGCCGTCATGACCACGTCCGTAAGTGTCAGGGGTTCATCTCCCCTCAATCTCGAGGTTCGGCATGTCGCTGCGACCCGGCCGATCGAATGGCTCAAGGCGGGTTGGGCGGACCTCATCTCGATTGGCTGGCCGGGGATCGCACACGGCGCTCTGATTGCGGTAGTCGGCGCGGTCCTGCTCATGCTGGCAAGCTCGCATCTTTACCTGACCGCCGCAGCGGTGACCGGCTACCTTTTGGTAGGTCCCATCATGACGACCGGGCTATGCGAGCTGGCGCGCCGTTCTGCGAGCGGCGAGCCCCTGGGATTTGACGAATCGCTGCAGGGACTGGCGCGCAACCCCGACGGGCTCACGCACTTCGGGGGCGTCCTTGCGCTCATCGCACTCGTGTGGTTTGCGCTCTCGGCGGTGCTTCTACAATCGGTGTTCAACGCTTATCCGCCGAGCCTGGCCGTCGCGCTCTGGGGCGGCCCGAGCTTGCTCACACCGCAGCAGGTCCTCGGCTACGTTGGCTGCGGCGCACTCCTAGCGGGCGTCGTATTCGCCGTCTCGGTCGTGGCCGTGCCCCTGATCATCGAGCGCAATGCGAGTGCCTCTGAGGCGATGCGCGCCAGCATCCGCGCAACCTTCACGAATCTGCCCGCCATGCTGGTGTGGGCGGGCCTCATCGTGGGGCTTACGGTGATCGGCTTCGTGACGGCGCTCGTAGGTTTCGTGGTGATCGCCCCGCTGCTCGGCTACGCCACCTGGCACGCCTATCGGGACCTGATCGCCTGAATCCCGATAACTCGCCAGGCTCAGTACTGCGCACAGAGAGCACGAAACCATCCCGCCGGGGGCTCGCTGACTGACCCATTGAGTCGCGCGCGATGCGCTGTATGCTGCACGCCTTGCAGCCCTGCATGCGCTGAACTCCAGAGGCCCCGAACGACGTCATGAATGACCTGGAACTCTACCGTCAAGCCAAACGTGCACGCTGGTTTGGCAATACGGCCAAAGCGATCGAGATCTGCTCGAGGGCCGACTCATTCAAATGCGATCTGCTGAAGTCGCGCCTGGTGAACCGCGGGCCTCACTACACGAAGATTCTCGCCCGGTATCACCGTCGTCTGCAGCCCAAGTGCTACCTGGAGATCGGTGTCGCCGACGGGGACACATTCACCCTCTCAAAAGCGCCAACCACGGTGGGGGTGGATCCTGCGGTAGATCGACCCGGGGTCTACCGGATGATGAGCGACGAGTTCTTCAACGAGCACGGCTCGCGCTTCCAGCCTGACATGGCGTTCATTGATGGCTCGCATGACTTCGACGACGCACTGCGCGACTTCATCAATGTCGAACGCATCATGACTCCCAAGGGCGTCATATTTCTCCACGACATTTTGCCGCTGGATGAGCGCACTGCTACCAAGGAACGACATACGCAGTTCTGGTCGGGAGACATCTGGCGCCTGCACCTGCTTCTCAGGGAGCAGCGCCCGGATCTCTCGCTGCGGCTGTTCCGGGTCCCGCCCACAGGGCTCTTGATGGTGAGCGGCCTCGATCCCGCCTCCAGCCGCCTCGGTGACGACTACACCGCGCTCGTCGCTGCCTACAACCAGCGCAGCTTCGCCGATCGCATTCGCTGAACCGATCGCCAGGCGCGACGCATACGCGCGCCGCTGAGGTCAATTCGCTCGCGCGATCCGGGTCGCCTCGGCGTCGGAAGGCTGACCCACTCCGCCCAGCGCCTTGTAGATCGCCACGACACCGAGATTGACCGCGGTCTGCGCTTCGGCGACCGCGTCCTCCGCCTCGAGCTGGGTGCGCTGCGCATCCAGCAGCGTAAGAAAGTCCGCCACGCCGGCGCGGTACTGCAGGTCCGCGAGTTCCTCCGCGCGCGCCGAGGCCTGCGCCTGCTCTGCCAGGCTCTTGAGGGCCGCCTGCTGCTTCGCGTACGCGACGAAGCTGCTCTCGGTATCCTCGAGCGCATCCAGCACGGCCTGCTGATAGGCGGCGGTTGCGGCATCGAGCTCGGCCTGACGTCCGTGCAAGCGCGCGCGAGCCGTGCCCAGGTCGAATGCCGGCCAGCTGACGGCCGGCGACACGGCCCAGGCACGAGCATCGTCCGTGCCGGCAGTGCTGAAGAGATGGCCGACGTCACCGGACAGGAAGCCCACGAACCCGGACACCGTCACGCGCGGAAAGAGATCAGCGGTGGCAACCCCGACCCGCGCAGAGGCTGCGGCGAGCCGGCGCTCGGCAGCGCGCACGTCCGGACGGCGGCGCAGCAGCTGGGTCGTATCGCCGACAGGCAGCGCCCTGGCGTACGGCTGGATCTGCGCGGGCGCGAGCTCGGCATCCAGCGCTCCCGGGCGCTGCGCCAGCAGCACGGCGAGACGGTACTTGGCCTGCTGTTCCGCCGCCTCGAGCGAGGGAATACTCGACTCGGTGGCCGCCCGCCGCGCCTGGGCGCGCTGCACGTCGAGCTCGCTCACGCGGCCCCCCTCGTAGCGCACGCGTGTCAGCTGCTCGGTCTGGCGCTCACTTTCCAGGTTGCGGCGCGCGACGTCGAGCCGCGTCTGGGTGCCGCGCAGGATGAAGTAGTTGCGCGCTACCTCGGCGGCGAGCGTGACCTCGGCCCCGCGCTGCAGCGCCTGTTGCTCACCGAGGTCCGCCTGCGCGGCCTCGGCGGCGCGGCGCACATGGCCGAACAAGTCGAGCTCCCACTGGGCATCAAACCCCAGCGTCGCAGACTCGATGGAATAGCGGGCGGTCCCGAAGCCAGGCTGTTGCGAGTCGCTCTTCGACCAGTTCGCGGCGACGGGCACATGCGGCGCGAAGTCGAGCTTGCGCTCCACCACGACCGCGCGTGCCGCGCTCACCCGCGCTGCCGCCACCTTGAGTTGCAGGTTGGTCCCGAGCGCGCGCGTGATGAGGCTATCGAGCTCAGAGTCAGAGAACTCCTGCCACCAGGCGGCCTCGGGATCGCGGGCGTTGAAGTCCGGAGCCTGTGCAACCGGCACGGTGGCAGGCGCCACGACCGGCTCGTGGTAGTCGGGCCCGGCGGCGCAGGCGGCGACCACGGCGGCGGCGAGGAGCGCTGCTACCGCATTCACGACCACACGGCGGCTCATGTAGCCTCCCCGCCCGCAGCGGCGGCCGGCAGCGTCACGGGCAACATGCCCAACGGGCGGCGCAGCCGCAGACGCCGCACCAAGAGATAGAACAGGGGCGTCAGCAGCAGCCCGAAGAACGTCACCCCGAGCATGCCGGAGAACACTGCCACACCCATGGCGTGGCGCATCTCGGCCCCTGCTCCCTCGGAGAGCACCAGCGGCACGACACCCATGATGAACGCCAGCGAGGTCATGAGGATCGGCCGCAGGCGCAGGCGTGCGGCATGCAGCACGGCGCGCAGGGTGCGCTCACCGTGCGCCTCGCGGTCACGCGCGAACTCCACGATCAGTATGGCGTTCTTGCCGGCGAGCCCGACCAGTACAATGAGCCCGATCTGGGTGAAGATATTGTTGTCGCTGCCGGCCAGCTGCACGCCGCTGATCGCGGAGAACAACACCATCGGCATGATGAGGATCACAGCCAGCGGCAGGCGCAGGCTCTCGTACTGCGCCGCCAGCACCAGGAACACGAGGAGCACGACCAGCGGGAAAACGACGACGGCCGTATTGCCCGCGAGGATCTGCTGGTACGTGAGCTCGGTCCACTCGAAACTCATGCCGTTCGGCAGTTCCTTGCGGGCGAGCGCCTCGATGGCCGCCTGAGCCTGGCCGCTGCTGTAGCCGGGTGCCGGGCCGCCGTTGATCTCGGCGGTCGGATAGCCGTTGTAATGCATCACCCGGTCCGGGCCGGCGCTCGGGCGCACGGTGACGAACGACCCGAGCGGAATCATGTCGCCGTTGGCGTTGCGGGTCTTGAGGCGCGCAATGTCCTCGGCATGCAGGCGAAAGCGCGGCTCGGCCTGGGCATTGACCTGGTAGGTACGGCCGAAGAGGTTGAAGTCATTGACGTATAGCGAGCCCAGGTAGATCTGCATCGTGTCGAACAGGTCCTGGAGTGCGACGCCCTGCGACTTGGCCTTCTCGCGGTCGACCTGCGCGTCGACCTGCGGCACGTTGACCTGATAGCTCGAGAACAGGCCCGCCAGCTCGGGCGTGGCCCGCCCCTTGGCGAGCAGACTGTCGGTCTGGCGCGCGAGCTCCTCGAACCCGAGACTGCCGCGGTCCTCGAGCTGCAGTCGGAAGCCCCCGATGGTTCCCAGTCCCTGCACCGGCGGTGGCGGGAACACGGCGATAAAGGCGTCCTGGATCCGGCCGTACTGGCCATTGAGTGCCTGGGCGATCGCACCGGCCGACTGCGCCCGCGAGCGGGACTCGAACCGCTTGAGCGTCACGAACACGATCCCGGAGCTCGGGCTGTTGGTAAAGCCGTTGATGTTGAGCCCCGGAAACGCGACCGCGCTCTCGACGCCCGGCTGCTTGAGGGCCAGCTCGCCCATGCGGCGGATGACCGCCTCGGTACGATCGAGCGTCGCCGCCGGCGGCAGCTGCGCGAACGCGACCAGATACTGTTTGTCCTGACTCGGCACGAAGCCGGTCGGCGTGCGGCTGAAGCCGACGTAGGTGAGCGCGATCAGTCCGGCGTACAGGAGCAGCACGATGCTCGCGGCCCGCAGCACGCGTCCGACTCCGCGCACGTAGCCGTGCGCCGCGCGTGCGAACAGCCGGTTGAACGGCCGAAACAACCACCCGAGTGCGCCGTTCAGGAAACGCGTCGGCGCATCCGCAGGCGCGCCGCGCGCCTTCAGCAGCACTGCCGACAGCGCCGGCGACAGCGTCAGCGAATTGAACGCCGAAATCACCGTGCTGATCGCAATCGTGAGTGCGAACTGCTTGTAGAACTGGCCGGTCAGGCCGCTGATGAAGGCGGTGGGCACGAACACCGCGCACAGCACCAATGCGGTCGCCACGATCGGGCCGGTCACCTCGCGCATCGCCTGGCGCGTCGCGTCCAGGGGCTTAAGGCCGCGCTCGATGTTGCGCTCGACGTTTTCGACCACGACGATCGCGTCGTCAACCACGATGCCGATCGCCAGCACCAGGCCGAAGAGCGATAGCGCGTTGAGCGAAAATCCGAAGAGGTGCATCACCGCAAACGTGCCGACCAGCGACACCGGCACCGCGATCAGCGGGATGACCGAAGCGCGCCAGGTCTGCAGGAACAGGATGACGACGATCACGACCAGGAGAGTCGCCTCGAGCAGGGTATGGACCACCGCGCGGATCGAGCCGCGCACGAACACTGTCGGGTCGTAGACGATCCGGTAGTCCACCCCGGGCGGAAAGTCGCGCTTGAGCTCCTCCATCTTGGCGCGCACGCTCTTGGAGATCTCGATGGCGTTGCTGCCCGGCCGCTGGAAGATCGGGATCGCTGCCGCCGGCTTGTTGTCGAGCAACGCCCGCAGAGCGTAGGAGTCTGAGCCGAGCTCAACGCGTGCGACGTCCTTGAGGCGGGTCACCTGACCCAGCTCCCCCGTCTTGATGATGATGTTGCTGAAGTCCTCGACGCTGTTCAGCCGCCCCTTGGTGTTGATCGCCACCTGGAAGCTCGGGCTTCCCGGGGCGTTGCCTGCGGAGGCTACCGAGGACGGCGCGCCGAGCTGACCGGCGGCCACCTCGGCGTTCTGCTCGCGCAGCGCCCGTACGACATCACCGGCGGTCAGGCCCCGGCTCGCCACTTTCTCCGGATCGAGCCACACGCGCATGGAGTAGTTGCCCGCGCCGAACACCTGAGCGTCACCCACGCCGGGTAGTCGTGCCAGCTCATCCTTGATGCGCAGGATCGCGTAGTTAGCCAGGTAAAGCGTGTCGTAACGGTTATCCGGCGACAGCAGGTGCACCACCATCGTCAGATCCGGCGAGGCCTTTTGCGTGGTCACGCCGAGGCGCTGCACCACGTCCGGGAGCTTTGGCAGCGCCTGCGACACCCGGTTCTGCACCTGCACCTGCGCCTTGTCGACGTCCGTGCCGAGGGCAAAGGTGACCGTCAGCGTCATGGCCCCATCGGCGGTGGCCTGGGAGAACTGGTACAGCATGCCCTCCACGCCGTTGATCGACTGCTCGAGCGGGCTCGCCACGGTCTCGGCGTTTACCTTCGGGTTCGCACCTGGGTAGGCGGCGCGCACCACGATGGTCGGCGGTACCACCTCCGGGTACTCGGTAATCGGCAACAGTGGCAGGGAAAGAAGCCCGGCGAGGAAGATCAGTGCTGACAGCACGCCGGCAAAGATCGGCCTCGAGATGAAGAACTGGGAGAGCTTCATGATGGTCCTTCGATGTTGCGGATCAGCCGGCGCGCGCCAGCACCTCGTTGCCTGCCGGCTTCGGGGGCGGCGAGGCCACGGGCGGTGTGCCGTTCTGCGCTGGCTGAGGAGCGCCGATCTGGCGCAGGCCCACGCGGTCGACGTTCATCGGCACTCGTGCCGCAGCCACCTGCTGGCCGGGTCGCGCACGCTGCAGACCGTTGATCACAACGGTATCTCCTGCCTGCAGGCCCTGGCGGACGACGCGCAGGCCGTCGACATCGGGCCCGAGCTCGATGAAGCGCTGCTCGAGGCGGTCGCCGCGGCCCAGGGTCATGACGTAGCTGCGGCCGAGGTCGGTGCCGATGGCGCGCTCCTCCACCAGCACGGTGTCGGTCTCGGCTCCGCCCACCAGCCGGATTCGTGCGAACAGGCCCGGCGTGAAGCGGCCCTCAGGGTTACGGATGACCGCGCGGGCGCGGATGGTGCCGGTGGCCGGATCCACACGGTTGTCGACGAAGTCCAGGGTGCCCGCATGCGGGTACCCCTCCTCGTCGACGAGCCCCACGAACACTCCGGCCGCTGCCCCGCCGGCCGCGGCCTGAGTGTCGTTCAGCTGCCGGTAGCGCAGGAACGTTGCCTCGTCGGCGTCGAAATAGACGTAGACGGGGTCGTCCGAGACCACCGTGGTGAGTACGCTCGCGCTGCTCACCAGATTGCCGGCAGTGATGAGGGCCCGCGAGACGTGTCCGTCGATCGGTGCACGCACCTCCGTGAACTCGCGGTTCAGGCGCGCGGCTGCGAGCGAACTGCCGACGGAGTCGAGCGCACCCTTGGCCGAGGTCTCGGCGGCCGCCAGACGCTCGTATTCCTCGCGCGAGATGGCGTGGGCACCGATCAGTCCCTCGGCGCGCGCGTGATTGGCACGGGCCAGCTCGTACTCGGCCGCGGCGCGCGTCCGCTCGGCGGTGAGCCGGTCGACTTCATCCTGGAAAGGCCGCGGATCGAGCTGGAAGAGCAATTCGCCCTTCCTGACTCGCGCGCCATCGACGAATGCGACGCGATCGACGAACCCGTTCACCCGCGGCCGTACCTCCACGGTGTTTACCGCCTGCAGGCGGCCTGAGAACTCCTGCCACTCGCGCAGCGGCTTGTGGATCACCTCGGCGACCGTGACCTCGGGCAGCACGGGGGCGGGTGGGGGCAGGTTGGCTTCCGTACGTCCGTGCAGGCTGAGGAGGAGGACTCCGCCGAGGACCGGCGCGGAGTAAAGGACGCTCTTGATGAAGAGTCCGGGATGCAAGTGATTGATCGACATAAGGGCAGTCTCCCTGTTAGTGGCTCCGCTTACCGGCATCGCGGCCCCTGAGGGGCCTCCTTGACACCGGGTGGCAACACGACGATGCTATGCGGGTGTTACCGGTCAGTAACTATGCTTCGAGATGTTAGTTACCGGTCAGTTACATGTCAATGAGGGGGATGGAATGAGCACCAAAGCAGCAGTTAGGGAACACCCGCAGGCCGACGCGGCGAAGCAGCCACGTGTACGCGACCGCATCTTCAAGACCGCGTGCGAGCTGTTCTATCGCAACGGCATTCGCGGGGTCGGCGTCGACACGATCGCGAGCGAGGCCGGTACCAACAAAATGAGCTTCTATCGCAGCTTTCCCTCCAAGGACGAACTGGTCGCCGAGTACCTGCGCGACCAGGTGCGCGAGGGCTGGCAGTGGTGGGACTCCATCATCGCCCCCCACGCCGGCAACCCGCGTGCTCAGGTCGAAGCGCTGTTCGATGCGCACGCGATGCGCAGCTGTGTCAGCGGCTCCCGCGGCTGCGCGATAGCCAACGCCGCCGTCGAGATCACCGACGATGAGCATCCGGCGCGCCGCGTCGTCGAGCAGCACAAGCGCGACCTGCGTCGCCGCTTTCGTGAGCTGGCCCGGGCAATGCAGGCGCGCGATCCGGACGCGCTCGGAGATGCACTGCTGCTGCTGTTCGAGGGCAGTTACCTCTCCCAGCTCACCTTCCACAGCCGCAGTGGTCCGGCGGAAAGTGCCGCTACCGCGGCTCGCGCCCTGATTCACGCGTTCACCGACTAGGGCTGCTGCCCCGCGAGGCGTGCGCCGCCGGGCGTGAATCAGGCCCAGTCCGCTCCCAGGAGGACTCCGTGTTCGGCGGCCCTCCTCAGGGACGGCGGGGTCACCGTTCGCTGCTTACCCACGGGCCGCGCCACGGCCTGCGCGCCGAATCGCAGGCGTAGCTCACGCGTGGCGATATCCAGGCTGACAAAGGCCGCTGCGACCTCGCGCAGGTAGTCGGCGCCCGCCTCGGTGAGATTCAGGTTCCTCACTCCGCGATCGAACAGCCGCACGCCAAGCGCCTTCTCCAGCGAGCGCACGCGCGCGCTCACGGTGGATGGACTGACCGAGAGCAGGTGAGCCGCGTGCTTGAAACTGCCGGTCAAACCCGAAAGATGAAACGCCTTGAGGTTGCTGGCGGAGAGCACTTCCATTTGTTGCATTTCCCTTACGTGCGATGCGATCAACCCAAGCAGCCGGACCGGCCCCTGCCCCACCGCCCGAGCATCTTCGCACTCGGCACCGCCCTGACACACACGGCAAGGGAGTGATGCTCACGATCTCTAAAGGGAGAGATAGCGCGCACTGGCGACATCTTAATCGCGGAAAGACGGCCGCGGCCCAATGCACAATGCTGCGCATGAGAGTCTTTGGATAAAATCACCGATGCAAAGCCTCCATTCAAGCACTGCGGGGTCCAGATGAATTCCATAGCGATGAGGGTCGTCACGATCGGACTTATGGCCGCTTCCTGCGCGTCCTGGGCCGCATCTCTCGACGAGCCGCGCCTCGAGCACCTCGTACGAACCGA